>Ga0209517_10000678_pt1 | contig 56627 bp, 39 predicted proteins | sample PeaSoiMetSII2010_FD_187695 | JGI IMG/M metagenome (GOLD analysis project Ga0209517, IMG submission 187695) | Peat soil microbial communities from Weissenstadt, Germany - SII-2010 (SPAdes) (version 2) | ecosystem: Environmental > Terrestrial > Soil > Wetlands > Peat | place: Germany...
GGAACGCCTTCGCAAGCAGCCCGACCGAGATCCGGTCTCCTAGCCTGCCCTGATCGTGCAGCACCTGCTGCCCAGCTCTGGCCACACGGCGATCTTACACCAGTGTAACCTTAAGTTGAAGGTATTGGCGGTGCCGGTCGAGCGCGACCAGGGCATAGCGGTGCTGCTGGCCCACCCGTCGGAGCCGCCGCCCTCTCTGCGCTCGCGGCGGCCGGATCTGCCAGCCGCCGCGGACCAGGTCCTGGCTCAGGCGCTGCCATCGGCGAAGTCGTCGTTAACTCGGCGTCGCTTGAGTACGCCGTCGCCACGCTGGTCGCCACCGTGGAAAGCCACCGTGACCAGGAGTGCGAGGACCGTGCGCTCAGCATCGTCAGGACGACCGTGCAGGCCATGCGCGAACTACGTCGGCTGGCCGGCGAGCAGCCGGACCGGATGGACATTCAGCCCGCTCTGCACGACACCGGGAGCGTGCTCAAGGCCGGCACATGATCGCGCACTCGCTTGCCCTCGAAGATAACGAGACCGGCGGTCACGCCGCGATCGTCATGTACAACCCCCGTACCGGAGCCGAAGCCGAGATCACCGCCGCTCGTGGCGCGGGGCGCTCGAGCCCGCGCTCTACGCGGTCGGCCAGGATGGATGCCTGTTGCCTGCTGCTTCACCGGCCGCTGAGCCCGAGACCACAACCTTGGGTCAGGACGTGGAACACGTCATCGCGATGTACGAGTCGGTGCCAGTCGAAGGTGACGTTCATTAGTACGAATTGCGGATCCACGGTGAACTTTACATGGAGCGGTGCAGGCGACGACCGCGTGGACGCACTGCTAGAAGCGGTCGCGGCGACCACCGGCCAGAGCGACGAGATACCAAACAACTAGGCCAGGTCGTCGTGATGGGCTGGGATTCAACGGACTGGGACACGTGGAAATCCGCCCTCTCTGACCACTTCGCCACGCCCTGAGACTGAAGCCTGCCTTCGAGCACAAGGATCGGCCGTGGATGACGAGCAACTCAAACAGTGGATCCGCAGGTGGAGCGAGAAGTACCCGGTCGGTTATGACACCGACCTCAAATAGCTGGCAGGCCAGGACGCGTTTACCCCAGACGACCTTGAGAAGGTCTACAACTGGAAGTACTGCGGGCTGTGGCCCAAGCGCAAGATCGAGAGCATGCGCGCTTTTCCGGGCACCCAGGTCGAGTCGTTGTCGAGGCGCGCATTTTCGTGCTCCGACGAACTCGGTGCGCTCCGCATCCTCATGCTGATTCCCGGTGCCCAGGCCGCCGGCGCGAGTGCGATTCTCATGGCCCACAAGCCGAACCAGTTCACCGTGATGGACGTCCGCGCCATCCAGTCGCTGATCTGGCTGCAACGCTGGTCGGCGGAGGCGCAGGGCGCGAAGGCGTCATCGCTGCGATGGCCGGACTACCTGGACCAGTGCCGGGACATCTCAACGCGCACGAGTCATACGCTCCGGACGGTCGACCGGGCACTCTATATGTCTAGAGGGCGCCCATGAAGACAGAACGCCCAGATCTACTCAGTCGCCGTCTGATCGAATACAGCCAACGCTGATACAGAGTTAGGCGGCTACGCGCGTCTTTCCGGGCTGTAGGCCCGTTACGGTGTGCGCCTTCGACGGCTTCGGGTGGAACGATTCGGGGGCGCGGCCCACACGACGTCATGGCCCAGGCCCTCGGCCAGGTCGGCCCCGCATGAGTGCAGAACTCGCCTGCTCCTCGCTAGGCCGGAGAGCGTCACATCGAAGCAGCCGTCGCACCGGCCGGGCCGCCTGCAGGACCTGTACACCTTGAAGCAACTTAGATGCTCTACGACGTGAAGAGTCTTGCTGTAGCCAGAGCTGTTCCTTGCAAAAATCACAGGTCAGCGCCACCACATGAACCGGCGAGGTGCACCATCTCGCTGCAACGAATCTGGTCTAATTCGCTCCGGACCAGGACAGCAGAATCAGAGAATGCCCAGGTCAAGAGCCAGATGAGAGCCCCCTTACGGAATCGAACCGTAGACCTTCTCCTTACCATCTATCCGCCGGTTTACGCTGTAGCCATCAGAGTTGTCCCAGGCCAGGTCAGGGGCACTGTGCATTGCTGTAGGCCAACTTATCTGGTCATCAAACACCAGCCCGGCCGCCACAAGCCCACCAGCGCCACCGCCGGTCTCCTCACAGCCTAACCGGTGCCGCCGCCGTAAGCCCCGAAGCTGGCTGGCTCGCGGCCCCTTGCCTGACCGGACCTCCGCAGACGTCGTCCCCGACACCGACGCAGCCTCCGGTCGTTCCAGGGACGGCTTCCGTGACATGCCAGCCCATGAACTCCCGGTGCACAAACTCCGGCACGCCAACCATCAGCAGTATCGGCGGCACGGAGCGGCGGCCGCGCGGGGCAAGGGCCAAGTCATCACCGTTGGTCTCGGCGAGCAGATCGCAACCAGGCGCCAGCCTGTCACGCTGGCCTACACCTACTGGACGCTCGTACGGCGAGGTCATCTCCTGCATCTGGATATCTCGCAGCTGGCCAAGGGCCTGCACCTTGAGTTCTCCTACAAGGACTGCGGCATCCCGCACGTCGACGTTCGGGACTACATCGCGGGCGCCGGGCAGCCACAGATCGCCCAGTTACAGCCGACGATCCAACTCCCTCGCTTGAGGTCGGGTACGACGGCTGGGTGTTCCCAAAGGGCGGCGCGGCCTTCGTGTGGGCGCTCGAATCCGAAGCGTCGGGGCACTTGGGTACGAAAATGGTGAAATCCGTCAATGGTGGGTGAGCACAAGAGGCCGGTCAATGCCCGTGCCGCAACGTCGGTGAGCCGATTCGACCTACCGCTCGTCATCAACACCATCGCAGCTAGACAAGGGCGCGTCTCGCCGGAGCCAATCTGCCATATAATGGTCACATGTCTAGGCGCATTACGGCGATCTTCATCCATCACTCGGTCGGTCGCTACATTATTCGTGTCGGCAACCTCCGGGCGCGCCTATCGGGCACTAGCCCGGACGGGCTACCGTTGTTTGATCTATGGGATCATGACTACAATGAACGCGGCCTCAGTGATGCGACAGGCAAGGCCCTCGGTCGTGCCTTCCCGATCCCCGACGACAACACTGACCCCGATGGCCTGCTGAGTATGCTGCGCATATTGAAGGCCGGAGACTCCGGCTTGTCGGAGCTCAAGAAATTTGATCTTGTAATCATGAAGTCGTGCTACCCAAACAGCAAGATCCATGACGACAAGCGAGTTGACGAGCTTCACGATATCTACTCTGAGATCTTCGATATCGTGTCGACGCTTGACGGCACGTACGTGCTGCTCACCTCGCCCCCGGTCTGCTCTTTCGTGACAAACAAAGATGAAGCCGCCCGCGCGAGGGAAGTAGCTGCCTGGCTGGTATCGACTGCCAAGCCGGGCAACGCGCAAGTGTTCGATCTGTTTTCACTGCTCAGCCATCCGCGCGGACCGCACGCGGGCATGCTACGAACTGAGTACCGTTGGCCGCTGCCTTGGGAGTCACACCCCAATCCGCTAGGGTCGCGAGCGGCAGCAGCCGGGATTACGAAATTTCTAGGTAACCTATACGCGGATAAGGCCGTGTCGTGAGACAAACGGCCGCTTGGCAGCGAGCTAGTACTCCGTCTCAACCGCACCGGTTTTGATGAGCTCCCATAGATCGGGGTTGACCTTCGGCGGACCTGCATAGGGCAACCTCCATGTGGCGGCGAGCAAATTCTCAGTGGCGTCGCCTGGTAAACTGACTCAATCTATGCCGAGGTATTAGTCGGGTTTGGATCGTGAGCTTTAGCTGGAAGTAGCTTGCGCTAGGACTTGCGCGGACGCCTGGTGCAAAACGGTCGCGAGTGCGGCCGATGTATCATCTGCGACCGCCTGCCATTTGGCGCGTGCGATATCGCGCGCCGAGCCGAGTGGAGTTCCAAGATGTACCCACGCTGCAAGGCGTGGTTGGCGATAGGCGTAGTAGTGAATGCCTACCGGCACCACCAGCGACTCGCCGGCCAGTCGTGCCAACGCTTGGAGACCCGGCTTGATCGTGCCGATGTCGCTGCCGGACGGCATGTGATCGCCGGTTGGAAATAGCCAGACAGCGACGCCAGGATCGGTGCGAGCGGCCCGGCCTGCGGCGCTGAGCGAGCGCATGGTGAGCATTGGATCCGTGGCCGAGACCGGCAGGACACCTACCCGTCGCAGGATCGGAAAGCGCGCGAGCACTGCGGCTTCGCCGATGTGCAAGAAGCGACGCTGCAGAACCCGCCGCGTCACATCGAACGCGATCCATGAGTCCAACGAGCAGGCATGGTTTCCGACGCAGATAATCGAGCGGTCAGCGGGCAAAGGCTCCTGGCAGCTGTACCCGTACGCCGCGAGCTTGAATCGAACAGCCGCATACACCAAGTCGGTGCTTATTGATGCTGCTTTGGAGCGTGACGTCATCCGACCAATGCCCCCAAAGACGCTGCCAACGTCAAGAGGCTGGACTCTCGATCGGCGACACTGCCGTGTGCCTGATGACGTTCCCATAGCTTCAGGGCTTTATCGACGTCCACTATGCTGCGGGGCGCCGCAGCGATGAGGTCCTCAAATTGTCTGTATGCGGGTGGCGAGCTCAGGACAAGGTTGACGTCTACGCGGTAGGCGCGCTTGGTGAAGTCAATGCAGCTGGAACGAAGCCAGTCATCGCTGAACCACTGGCGGGCCAACTGCCGTATCTGCACCTTTCCTTCATCGAGCCGGAACAGTTCACGAGCCGGCGTGCTCAGCGCAACGTCTGCCACTTCGCGTGCGAGCCACGGATAGCGGACTTCGACGGCCTGGGATGCCCAGACATGGTCGCCTTGCGGCCCGAGCAGGTAGCCCCCGAGCATGTAGGCAAGCTCTATCTGCCGCACGGTCTCAAGCTTGTCGTCCGCAGTCTCGAAGGCGTCGCTCTCACGCTCCAGCCGTTCGATCTCGTGGCTGACGTCGCTCGTCAAGTAGTGGCGTATGAAGCGGGCCACCCCCAGCCGACTTACGAGCGGATTCCATTGAGCACTCTGAGCGAACTTCCAGTAGAGCGGAGCTGACAGTCGGCTGAGCTCAGGACGTCCCAGTTGCGTTGACTCCCGTTCCGCGGGCGGATCAAGCGACAAGCGAGCCAGACGGAAGGAGTCGTAGCCACAGAACAACTCGTCGGCCCCTTCGCCTGAGAGACAGGAACGGAACCCCGCCTGGGTCACCTGTTGTCCGAGGAGGTACATACCGATCGGTCCGAGCCGCGAGATCGGCGCGCCAATGTGGCGGACTGCCGATGGCAGCGCATCGACGAGATTGGAGCCCTCGACGGGGACGATCGTGTGTGCCATACCCAGCCGGGCCGCGATCTGCCGTTGTTGGAGCGCAACGTCATCTTCGTCGGAGAGGACAAGGCCAAATGAGTGCCTCACCCCGGCCTCGACTGCAGCATGTCCGATCACGGCAGAGTCCACGCCGCCGCTCAGCAGGGTTGCGATCGGCTGGATATCACGGCTGCGTGCGCTGACGGCATCGCGGAGCAGAACGCCGAGATCTTGCGTGCTGCGCGAGCAGGACGATTGACCGACGGGGCGATGCGGCGACCCGAAGGATGAAAGCTTCAACTCGCCATGATCGCTGAACGTCAGCTCATGGCCAGGTGGCAACTGATGGATGTGTTGCCAGCACGTGTCGCCCGTGCTCGAACCCCACCATGCCGCGGTCCGCAGCAACCCTTCAAGGCTCAGGTCTGAGGCGGTTAGCCTTCGCACCGCTGCCAGGCTGGCGATCGAGGAACCGAGTTGGACGGCGCCGCCGGAAGCCGAGTAGTAGAGGGGACAGATGCCCCACTGATCCCTGATCGCTTTGATTACCCGAGTCCGCGTGTCAAGCAGGAGCGCCGCGAACTGGCCATCGATACGCCGGAAAAACGCTGATCCGTAACGCAACCATCCGACGGCAAGCACGTGAACCTCGGACGCACCAGGGAGCTCAAGCTGCGCTTGGAGGTCATTGAGATTGAAGATCTCACCGTTCATTGCCACACACCAGTGCCGATACAGGTGCGGCTGCGTGCAATCGCCCTCCTGCCACAGCGAAAGCCGGGCGCAGGCGATGCCAGCTGAGGCTGACGGCCGAGCCCAGGCCTGCTCGTCAGGCCCGCGGCACTTCAGCTCAGCAAGCACTCGCTCGGCGACCGGGCCTTCAACTTGAGCGTTGAGGAATCCGAAGATGCCGCACATTTAAGCTGTCCCGGCGAGTCGATGGTAGAGGTTTTCGACCGCAGCAAGCGATTGGAAGTCGCTTCTCTGCGCGACGCGCTGGGCCGCCTCGCCGCCCAGATGGTCATCGATAACTGCGACGATCGAGAGGATGGCCAATGAGTCAAGATAGCCGTCACTTGCGAGGTCCGATGAGTCCTCTACCTCTTCAGCCGTGAAGTTGAAGAATACGGTGTCGAGAATTTCTGCCCTGACGCTGTTCCAGTCTGCCATATGTACCGTCCGCCGTTCGTCCCGTCTGTGCTATCTACAAGCCGTGTTCGGCCATTGACCTGGGTGCCCGAACGCTAAGCGCAGCGGCGTTATTAGTCGACATCCAGTTCATCCAATCGCAAACGTTGGCTGTTGTAATGGGCCGTTTGGCGGTAGACCGAAACAATCTGACTCAGCGCTGAGTCATGGTCGTCGCTTGGATCGTGTGTGTCGACGCTGCGCAGGGCCGAGGGATCGCCCAGATAGTAATAGTCCGCTTGTGATTGCTGGAGCGTGAATGTGTCTGTCGTTGGTGGGCGATCACGAATTCGTTTTGGGATGTCGAGCGAGATGGCGAGGGCGCGGACGTCATCCTTGTTCAGATCGGCGATCGCATACAGGTCGGCCGCGTCGTCGCCGAATTTGACGGTAAAGCCGAGGTCCAACTCATCGGCATTCGATGCGCCGATCACCGCGTAGCCGTGGGCTTCGGCATGACGATACGCCACGATCATGCGGAGACGCTGTTTCACGTTTTGGATAGCCATCAAGGCCCGCAGGTCTGTGGGGCGCAGCATGACGCTCGTGGTGGCTTGGCCCTGAACGGGGCCGACATGCAGGCGAAAGACAGGTGTTGCGAGTCTGAGCGAGGCTTCAGCGTCGATGTTGATCGCATAGCCGTCGTGCTCGACATCGTAGCTGGGGACATAGCGGCAGATAATTACCGCTGCCTCGGCTGGTGGCGTGGTCGCGAGTACCAGTTCGGTAATGGGGACGGTACAGAGTGAGCAGCCCGCACCTTCGGCCGCGAGCGCGGCCAATTCAGCGCTGATCGACGCACTTGCGCGGTCGGGAAGGAATAGCGGCAAGACGTGGTCTGGCCCCAAGGCCCGAGCCGCCAACTGAAGCGTGACAGCCGAGTCAATGCCGCCAGACACTTGGACGGCGGCGCCGGAGCGCTTGAGGACATGCCGCACGCCATAACTCAGCCGGGCGATCCGCTCATCGACGCTGATGCTCTGCGTCATAGCTTCCCGTGCCTCTCGCCGTCGGTTGCCAGGTGGATGCGGGCGACAGCAGCTGCTCGACCAACTAGCGTGGCCAGGTGCCGTCGGATGGCCTTGCTCAGGTCGTCTGGGTCGTAGGTGAGAGACATCGGGACGGCCCAAATCACCGGAATCTCACCCAGAACGGGATTGCGCTCACTAGTGACGCGGCACGTAGCCACTGCGGGCACTGATCGAACCGCCGCCTCGATGGCGCTAATCGGGATGAGCTCGCCGGCCACGTTGAGCTGTCCGGAGCGGCGCCCGGTAACAACGAGGTCTCCGTCAGCGGTCAAATAGCCGAAGTCGCCCGTTCTGGTCCAGTGCAGCTTCAGGGCGTTACTGTCTTGTACCTCCGCTGGCACCGCGCCGAGGTACCGCAGCATGCGGTAGGGGGTGCTCACCCAGATGAAGTCCGGTTCGTCCGACCGGCCTTCGACCTGGACTGATACACCGGGCAACGGGCGGCCGACAAGTCCCTCGGCGTATTCATGCAACGGTCCGCGCCACGTCGAGACACGTGGGCCGAGTTCGGACTGGCCATACATGTTCGCGATGGTGGCGTTCGGATAGCGCTCGGTCAGCTTCGCTGCGATCGCGGTCGGCAAAGTTGCCCCAGCTATGCGAAAGTCCACCGGCCGTTCATCACGACGGCCCTCTTCACCGTAGGTGAGTTGCGCCGCGTGGATCGGCAACAGGTAGATGGCTCGCGGACAACGTGTGTCGGCGATTGCCGCCTGCAGTTCGAACGGATCGCGCGGGCTCCGCATGAATTCGACTGGGCTGCCTGCCAGATAGTGGCTATGTACGATCGACAGCCCGTAGGCGAGATTCGGTCGCACGTATGACAGCGCATGGTCATCCGTCGCCAACTCCAGCCGGTCGCTGATCGCCTGCGCGGCGCTCAGCAGGGTGAGCTTGGAGTACAGGACAACCTTGGCCTTTCCGGAGGTGCCGGACGTGCTGAAGGCGACATAGCCGTAGTCGCGCGCACTGGCCCGGGCGTCGCTGATGGCTCCGTGCCGCTCGAAGGTAGAGCTGAGATCGGTCGTGACAAGCCCATGCGGCGCCAGCGCGGTCAATTCAGTGGCGACATCAGACAACTGCTGGGCGTGAATGAACGCAGACACCGAACTGTCAAGGATCTCAAGGTAGCGCTGCAACTGTTGGGCTGCTTCTGGACGCTCGTGAGTCACGACCATAGGCGGCTGCTCTCGTGGAAGTTGCAGATCCAAAGGCGCGGCCCGCGTGTTCATATTCCTAGCTCCCGGTAGAAATCGACCAGGACGCGTTTCATGATCGGCAACCGTGCGCCGATAGCCAGGGCAACAACGAGAACCGCGCCATGCCACGGGTCGTCGATCAGAATAAGTGCCGGTAGAAGTACCGCAGTGGCGAATTTGGCAATGGGGGACCAGCACAGCTGCCAGGCCCGACGGTCGATCAGAAAGTAATAGTTGGTTGAGCGTATGCCCGTCTGCATGGCCTGAACGAACATGGCGCCGTCGACGAGCACGAGGTAAAGCAAGTACAGAATGATGGCGAGCCGCGCTTGGGCTAGCGTCTGCCAGGCGACCAGCAAGGCCAGGCATAGCACGATACGATCCGACTGAGCGTCAAAGCAGGCTCCGAATCTTGTCTCGCAGCGCCTCCAGCGGGCCACACCACCGTCGAGGAAGTCCAGGAGCCACTGGATACACAGGGCGACGTATAGATATGCGTCATTGTGGCGTAGTGCTGCGATGCTCAGCAGGCTGCTGCATACGAGAAGCCTCGTGAAGGTAATGCCGTTAGCCGGGTTCCAGAGCGTATCCGAGACAGCATAGTCGGGAGCGTGATCGCGGCCGAGAAACAGCGTCCAGCCCATGAACCTTGCCCAGTCGCGCTGTGGTCGAACCTCAGCCTGGCTGTCGCTTGCTGGGTTCTGCTTCAGAGAAGCATTTGGCGGTTGGCCCATTGTCGTCACATCCTCCGAGGGGCCGACAAGGCGAGGTGCGCTTTGCGTGCGTCGTTAGGATCTGCACGGTTCCTCAGTGGCTCGCGCCGATTGTGCGAAACTGACCGCTGAGAGCAGATACGATTGATGAGGAAAGGTGTAAGCGTTGGCAACCGTGCATGCCGCACAGCTGCCGCCCGGCTACACGTTGGCGGCTACGGTGTTTCATCTGCCGATGGCGGATACCTGGGTTCCTGCGCCTGCCAAGGAATCTACAAGGGTTCTGTCGCACAGTTGTCGCAAGGCACGGGGCACTCTGAATGGCGACACGTGATCGGCAAGTCCGCGGCCAGCGCGCCGCCGGCCAGCATCTTCGTATGCTGCTGCTGCGGTTCGGTCAGTATCGTGACGAATGGGAACGATACGCACGGGATGTCCGCCCCGATGACGTCCGTCAGGAAGCTGTCTGTCGAGTAATTGCCGAATACTTGTATGAAACTGGCGAACGAGATGAACGGGATACGGGGCTGGCGCGAACCCTCAAGGATCGTGTCAGCCGCGCACTGAGTGGCGCCGGTATGAGTTTGGAGACGCTGCGCTGGTTCGAGGAGGCGTTCAGCCTGTCTCGGCATGATTCGCAGCGGCTGCGCGAACTCTACCGAGGCGACAGCCGTCGAAGCGTGATCGTGGGCAACTTGCCGGGACCGGCAGATGCGCCGAAGCGCCAGCATCAAACTGCGCTCCTGTTCGAGCATCACTTCATTGGCCGCGATGGCATTCCTGCGCGGCACCACACGCAGCAGACAATCCGATCGTTGGTCGACGACATGCCGCGCTACCAATATCGCTTCGACACTCCCGATGTCGAAGTCCGGGTGATGCGCGGCGGTCACCCTGGCCCTGTCTACCAGCTTGACGATCCGCTGTGGGCAGTGGACATCGAATTCCGGCATCCGCTTCGCTATGACGAAGAAGCGTATCTCGACTACTGGGCCCTGTTCCATTATGAGCGTCCACCCGCTCCCGAATTCCGCCGGGGCGCGCATGTTCCCGTGCAGCACCTCGACATGCGCGTCGAGTTTCACAAGCAAAAGCTACCGCAGCGCTTGTGGTGGGCGGAGTGGGAAGATTATCGCGAGCCTCACGAAGCCGTAGTCGAGCAAGAGCAGTTGGTGCTCGACGAAGAGCACTCTGCGCATCGGTACCTAGAGTCGATAGAGCAAACGGTTGTGGGCTTCTATTGGGCCTGGTAGCAGCGTGCGGCTAATAAATTAAAGAGGTCTTGCCAAACGTTGTCGGTTTCGAGTGCTGGTTCCCAGGTATATCCGCAAAGGGGGCGGAAGTAACGTGGCAGCTGATGCAGGGTCCGCGTTGGCCCACCAGCCTCGCCGCGCAGATCCCCGCCGCCGTACTCGCCGATCCTCCTGGGCATCACCCAGGACAGCCTTCCGCTGGACGCGCGACGCCGGAACGTGCCACCTTTCTGGTAGGCGGTCCCGTCTTACGATCCTTAGCAACTTATCTGGTCTGCGGGATGCTGTAGCAAGGTTCGGTCGTTCCCCCAGTCCACGTCTGGGCACGTCAGAACTTGCGTGACCCCTGCCGGGCAGACCATCTCCATTGCGGCAATCAAGACGAATGCATCCGCCGCGAAACGGGAGACGAAGGACGAAGTCGCAGGTCAGCGCTGCTTCCTGGAGCCCCCTGGCGGGATCGAACCGCCTACCTTCTCCTTACCATCAATCTGCCCGGTGACGCTGTAGCCAGCGGCGTTGTTCCAGGCCAGGTCAGGGGCGGTGCGCGTTGCTGTAGGCCAACTTATATAGTCATCGAGCGGCGCTCTGACCAGGCCAGATGCGAAGCGCCCGGATAGCAGCCTACAGCCCGGCGGCCGGCCCGGCATGCTCACCAGAATCGCAGCAGGAACGGCCGCATCGCGCCCGGCGCCGTAGGCGGCCGGACAGCCCGGACGTCCGCCAGCGCGCGGCCCGCAGCGCAGTGACGCGGACCCGGCCGGTCAGCTGTCACCTGCCGAACGGCCCGCGGCCGATGGCCCGGCGCCATCCGTGCCGGGGCCGGCCCGGTCCTGGCGCACCCGGAGCGCATGGCCTACCGAGCGGATCACTATTGACCCTGGCAGGATGCGCGGGCTGCCGTGCATCCGTCACGATGGACGTGCACGCCCAGACTTCCAGCGCTCGGAACCTAACCGGAACGCATAATGGTCCTGAAGGGTGCTATGGCGTACTTGCCCAGCTCATGGGATGATTGCAACGGTGGGCTATTGATGGTACTCAATCGCGGGTCTTGAAGGAAGTGCCTCTGACGTGAATGAGGATGAGCTTACCAGTCTCCTCAATGCACTTGAGCTAGGCCTTATCGAGGCCGGTCTGTCGTCATTGGTGAATCAGGAGCGCATCTCAGCGGTTGAAGGCAAGGCCGAGGAACTGACGGCCGAAGATATGGCCGGGTTTCGCGACGCCTTGTCACGACCAGGCATGGGCCGGGCGGCCCGCGTCAGGGCCGACGACGTGCGTATTCGTCCACTGACAGTCGGTGAGCGGCTCGCGGGGCTGCTGGATCTGGTCGAAGTGGCCGTCGGGGGCTCTTACGCGATTGAAATACACCTTCGAAATGACCTCAAGTCTGCGCTTGATGCCGACGCCAATACGTGGATTGATCAGGTAGTTTTTGCGGACCCTCCCGAGTCCGAACTAGGCGGAGTCTCGCAGCGGGAATGGGCCTTGCCCGACCAATCGGCTTTGCGACAGCGCGGGGCAGCGGTGAGCGAGGTGATCTTGCTGATCAATCAACTGCGCGAACAGGCCGAGTTGCCACGAAGCGAGCGACTGCACAGCGTGACGGCTGCTAACGTCGGCAGCGCTGAACTCGACATACCCGGGGACTGGTCGTGAGCGTGCCAACTCCGGCAACACCGGCGGCTCTGCTGGCAAGCTTGCTTGCTGCATTGCCGACGGCATTGCCGACCACGATGACTACGACCGGTCCGGCGCCGACTGCTGGAAATGATCTTTATGAGGCGTACTTGTTCGGGCTTGTTCTGCGCGCCGCCCGTCTGGAGGGGTTTGGTGTCACGTTGGCCGACGCCGATGGCCCGGCCAGCGTACTTCGACTACGCCGGGGTCCAGGACGACTATCGAGTGGCGGACCTCCGGGCGCCCGTTTCACACATGCCGTGCTGGCATGCTCGCCACGACCCGCCCTGGAGCTACATACAGGTGTTGGAGTGGTCGGCCAGTCCAAGGTGGTCCACGAGGCGGACGTGCTGGTGCTGCCTCAAGTTGACGCCGACCGTTGCCGCAACTTCGATCTCGACCCTCTGGGACGTAACGCTGAGCTCCTTATAGAAGCGAAGTACTACACAAACCCAGTCGGACTGGGAACCGGCCGTGAATTCCTCGGATTGCGTTCTGATGTCTCTGCAAAGCACAAAGTGTTCGTTGCTACGCTCGCGAGCGGCTCAGTAGTCAGCCTGTTCTCAGGAAAATCCGTGCCCCACGACGTCGGGGTCCTTCCACGCCGACGTGGCGAAGTAAGCCTACTCAGCTTGATCCAGCGTGTTCTCCGCGACTATCGCTCACATCGTTAGCGAGCGCTTGACGCCATGCGGGCATATGTCCCGATTATCGCATTCCCCATTTTTCTGCCCGTCCATGCCCATCGCCTGATACATCAGCGCCGCCAGGCGGATCACCTCCCCTGCATCCCAGGGCAACGCCGTCCGCACCGGGATCACTGGCGCCGCGGGCCGTGATACTGACGACTGACCACCCGCGGGCTGCACGCCAGCGGACCGCCCATCCCGCCAGCCACCCATTTCGAGGCCCGCTTAGCCGAGCGGCACCGAACAACCGGAAACGCGCACCCGGGGCCAAGCCCGTCCAGCAGGTGGTGCCGCAGCCCATTGTCGAGGGGGTGAGTTGGGGTGGGCACCGCGTACGCTGGCGGCATGAGCGAACCTGCGCCTGAGCTGGACGTCGAGGACGCCCTACGCGGCGTTGTAAATCAGCTGACCATCCACGGCCAGCGGATGCCGGTGATCATCCCCGGATCGGTCATCGAGGCCTTGCGGGTGTTCGCCGAGCTTCTCGACCGCGCGAAGGAGTCAGGCTGCCTGCCTCCGCTGCTGCTTCGTGCAATGCCCTGGGCCACACCACTGCCCGCCGAGGATCTGCGCCAGCTAGCCTCCGACCTCGCGGAGGCAGCCGCCAGCGGCGACCACGCGCCCGAGCGGCTAGCGGCAGTGATGCGGGAATGGCGGGATACGGCTGAGCCTCTCGGAGCGTTATGCTATCAGCGCAGAATCGGCTATAACACAACTCAAGCAGCTCCTCAGTAATAAAGGGGTAGCCAGTGAGTGACATCGCTCTGGATTCAGTATGTCGCGCGCGATCTAATAACGGCAGCCACAAAACGTTCACTCGGGCGCCTGAAGGCCCCGTGCTATCCGCGCTTGGACGATCGCATACAACTGAGCCGGGGTGGGAGATGAAGGAACGGCGACAGCACCGGGCAGACTCGGCAGATCCGCCACGAGCGGAAGCAGCCTCAGGCACACCGACCCAGCGTCTTGAGGTCGTGCCGAAGGGGTCTTGGCGAGGAGTTCCAAGACGAGTGCATCGAGGTCTGCCGGAACGTCCGAGCGTACACAGCGCATAGAATTCGGCTGCCGCGTGAGGTGGCGTTCGATCTCCGCCACTGGATCAGCGTCGGCAAAGACGCGACATCCTGTCACCATCTCGTAAAGCAAACATCCGACGGAGTACAGGTCACTACTTGGCTCAGCCGGATTGCCTTCAGCTACCTCAGGCGCCATGTAGGAGGCTGTTCCAGGGATTTCGCCAGAGCGCGTGATCTGCGAGAACTCACCTGGGGTCAGGGCTGCGGCGAGGCCGAAGTCGAGAACCTTCACGGACCCGTCTGGCCCGATCATCACATTGGATGGCTTAAGGTCACGGTGGACGAGCATCTGCTCGTGCGCGGAGGCAAGAACTGCGCATACTTGCGCGCCGATCGCGGCGGCCCAGGTAATGGGCAGCGGTACCACCTCGGCGATCAGATCAGCGAGCGTCATCCCGGTCACTTCCTGCATGACGATGAAAAGCTCGCCCTCATCGGTGCCGAAGTCGTAGAGGACAGGAACTCCCGGATGGCCCAGGCGCGCCGTTATACGAGCTTCCCGATTGAACCTCCGCATGGCGTCCCGGCGGTTCCTGCTGCTGCTGTGCCGGATCAGTTTGACCACGACTTTCCGGTTTAGCCGCCGGTCGGTACCTTCCCAGAGTGCGCCCATGCCGCTCGACGCGAGGGGCACCGTGAGCTCGTAACGCTCAAGGATCACCCGCATCAGTCAGGCGCCGGTTGAGGCAGGAACGGACTGGGCACGCCGTGCCAGGACACAACGAGGGAATCCCTGGCTCGGGTCGCGGCGACGAACAGCAGCGAGCGCGCCTGCTTGATCTCTCGCTGATAACGCAGCGGTTCAGTCTCTTTCAGGGACTCGACGCGCGGAGCGGGAAATATGCCGTCGCTGATGCCCGCAACGATCATCCGCTGGTATTCAAGGCCCTTAAAACGGTGCAGCGTGCCGACATGTACAGCGTCTGGCTTTCGCGGCCCGCCCGCTCCGATCGATACGGCCGCCAGTCCGTGGGAGTTCAGGTAGCCCTCCACTTCCGGCATCAGGCGGCGTTCAGGTACAGCGATCCCGATGGAGAACGACGCTCCGTCCGCCGACAGCCAGTCCTTCACCTGCTGGACTATCCCATCCAGTTCGTTCTGGCGGCTCGGGTAGCCGCGGAACGAAGGCTGCGGCCCGCGAAGGACGGATCGGTATCCGTCCAGGCTGTCGGTGCCACCGTCCAGATCGTCCCACTCTTCGCTGCCCAAAAGCTTCTCGGCAACTGTCAGGATCTCATGAGTGCTCCGGTAGCTGAGCGTCAGCCTTGTCGAGCGGCCGCGGATCGCTATCCCTAGGCTGCCGAGCGATACGTAATTGTCGTAGATCCGCTGGTGAGTGTCGCCGGCTAGGAACATGTCATTGGGTCCAGGAGCGACCATGGCTCGCAGCAGCATCCAGTGCGCAGGGCTCAGGTCCTGGGCTTCGTCCACCACGACGTACTTGTACCGGTGGCCAGTGGAAGCTGCCCTGGCCTTCTCGATTCGTGCCGCATGCGCGGCGACCTGGCGGAACGTCCACAGATTCGCTTCGCTCAGCCGCTTCGTGAACTTCTCGATCAGCTGCCAGACCTCGGCCCGCTGCATGCGGTTGAGTGTCCTGCCTCGGCCGGCGCGGCGGACGCGAAAGTAGTCATCACGAGAGCTGACGGCCTGGCCGAGGACGACCTGGGACCACTCGTCATGCAAGAACCGGGCGTCCCAGCGTTCTTCTTCCAGCTCAAACAACATCTGGCGCCACAGCTCGACAGCGCGCGAGTCATCCATCCAGTGCCGTCGGACGCCCGGCTCGGCTTCCGTGGCCACCTTCGAAGCGAGGCTGTCGATGTTGATCACGTCGACCCGCTCGAAGATCTCCCGCCCGGCTAGTTCAAGCAGCCTGCTCCGCAGGTCGGCGGCCAGGTTCTTGTTGAAGGTAGTGAACAGCACCTCCTTCGCGCCGCCAGGCGGCAAACTGTCGACGAGGTGCCTCACCCGGTGCAGCGCGACAATCGTCTTGCCGGTGCCCGGGCCGCCGCTGACCCGCGCCGGCCCGTTGTAGGAACGTTCGACGACCTTGCGCTGGAGCGGGTGCAAGAAGACCTGCCAACGCGCGAAGTCCCCCTCCAAGACCGCCTGCAAGGCGATGTCGTCGGTCGTCACGAGAGTCGCTGGCCGAGCCATCGCCTTCTCGTAGTCGGCCACGTCGACCGCATCGTCCGCCCGCACCGGTGTCGTTACCTGCTCAAGAACCTCGCCAGGGCTCACGCCGTCGTACAGGCGGAGAAGGACCTCCGCAGTGAGCTGCGGGGCGTACTCAGCCAGGCCGAGCAGCTCTTCCTCGGTCGTGATCTTGGCGATCAGCGGCAGCAATGGCGCCGCGACCCCAAGCTCCAATAGCTGGGTAGCCGAGTAGGCCGCGAACAGGGATTCTGGACCACGTTGAGCGGGCGGAACGACATCACGCTGAGTGAGAAGGATGTCTTCGGCGTGGACGATGTCGACGAACTCGATGCCGCCGGAGACCGGGTTGACCTGGCAGGCGTACCGGTCCAGGTTCTCGTAGGCCTCTCCGCGTGGTTTCACGGCCACCAACAGGTACTGCGTACCGCTCACCTTCAGCAGCAGCGCGCGGTAGGCGTCCGTGACGCGGGCCGAGTACAGCCGCGAGTTCCCTTCAAGCTGCTTGAGCTGCAGGCTGTGACTGGCGGGATCCTCGCGGAACTTGCGCTGGAAGTCGTAGATCGCGCCCTTTACTGCTCTGGGCAGCTTGCTGATCTCTTTGTCCGCCTTATCAAGCAGGCGCAGCTCGACCTTCATCGGTCTCCCCCCAGGATCCGGCGGCCCAACTCATCTGGCGGCCAGTCCCGCGGCAGCCGGGCATCCCAGCCCGCGGCCGAGTAGGCGCTGATGCAGTCGGCTACCTCGGCGTCCGGCCCGTCCGCGATGACCGCCAGTTTGCGAAGCGGCCAGGCAAGCTCGGCCTGCCATGCCTCTGGCCCCAGCTCGAATCCGATCTGGCCGGGCTCGGGTCCAGCGACGCCCCGCTCGGCGAGCGCGTGCGCGAGCACACCGATCTCCGGGGCAAGCAAGTCATACATGCCCACCCACAGCAGGTCGGCCGGCATGCGGGCGGACGCGCTCGGCTGAAGTCCGCTGACGATCTTCTGCTCGACCTCGCTGGCTTCCCCGCGACTGAGCGTGACACTGCGCAGCCCAGCGCCGCCCGCCGCGACGAGGGCGGACGGGTCGAAGCCGTCTAGCCCGGTCCAGGCGAGCTGGGCACCGTCACCTTCCCCTAGGGACAGGAACTGCACGAGATTGCCCCAGTACAGCCACGCAGCCCAGCGCCGCTCGTGGCCCTCCGCGTCGGCCGCGACCGTCTCCAGCCGGTCGTCGATCACCGCGAGCGCACTCCACGCGCCGAGCGGTGCGGTGTCGGCGTCCCGACGTCGCGAGTCGATCAGCACGGTGACCTGGCAGCCGTTCGCGTCGGCGGCGCGCACCAGCGTGATCGGGCCGTCGCCGCCTGAGGCGATCGGGTCACCGCGCACGGCCGCCCTGACCAGCTCAACGATCGTATGCTGATCGGCCCTGGCCAGCTCGGCGCCGGGCTGCCGCAGCAGCCCCGCCACGGCGGCTTGCGCCCGGCGGAACCAGGCCGCGCCGTCCGGGTCAGTAAGGAAGGCGAACAGGGTCAGCACCGGCGTGGTCCAGATGAGCCTGGGCAGCTCGGCCGGGTCACCATCGAGCTGGGCATAGGCGCCGCGCGCGGCGGCCTCGGCGTTGCCCTGATACGGATGCCACGGCTCAGGTCCGCCGTCGCGTTCACCGGCGGCCGCGTTCACGTCCTCCCAGTTGAGCTGGAATACCACCGTCCCGTCGGCGCGCAGCCCGGCTCGCCTGTCGGCGTCATCGGCCAGCCGGATCTTGTCCACGGCCGCGTGGTAGATATAGCCATCCAGGTAGACAGCGACCGTCAGCGCCGCAGCATCCACGCGCTTGAACAAGACGTCCGGGGTCGTCCCCGCGATGGTGTTCTGCAAGGTCACCTGCCAGTGCACAACCTGGCCGTCGCCCCCGGCTATCCGAAGGTCAGCCGTCCGGCGCCCGTTCATCACGGCGCCGCGCCGGTAGAGCACGGCGGGAGCCGACTCGGTGGCCCAGCTCTCCAGTGCCTTAGCGAACCTGGCCTCCAGCTCGCTCTCCACCTGATCCCACAGCGAGATGTGACCGGTGTCCGGGATGCTGGTCGTGGACCAGTCGTCCAGCAGCTCGTCCAGCATGGCCAGCGCCTCGGCGCGAGAGACCAGGTCAAACTGGTCATCTCTGATATGACCGAGCAGGCAGCGGTGACAGGCCCGCTTGCTCTCGTCCTGGCACGGGCAGTCCGCGACGATGCGGCGGGCATGCGTCAGCACGTCGCGGAATTCGCCCTCGCTGGCGAGGCGCTGCAGGTAGCCGGTGCCGCTCGGCAGGGTGTCGTGCAGGACCAGGAAATGCCTGCGCTGGCGGGTCTGCTGGTCGGGCATGATCGCCTCCACCACGTCAAGGTGGTCGGGATCCCCGCCGTACTTCGCCGCGACCCCCGCCATCAGGGCGGCCCTGAACGAGGCTATCCGCTCCTCGATGAGCGCGGTGGCGACCGGCAGCAGAATACGCAGGGCCTCGGTGTCCAGCACGTGTGCCAGGATCAGGCCCACATGGTCGCCGCCACCGGCCAGCTTGCGCTGCGGGCACCAGGGCCGGTGATGGCTCGGCGAACTGTCGAACGACGAGCTGACCAGTGGGTCGGTGCCGCCAATGCCCTGCGGGCGCTCTATGGCGGTGCCTCCGCAAGATTTGCAGGCATAAAAATTGCTGACCCTCGTCTCCTGACCCGCGAAGTAATCGGTCGCCGGGCGATCCGCACGGGCCACGCCGAGGTTGAACCGCCTGACGATCGCATGCCTGGTGTAGTCCACGCCGAACGTCGCCCGCTCGTGCCGCCAGGACCCGACCTCGATGTCGGCCGGGTCAATGTCGACGGCGACGGCTTGCTCGTAGTAGGTACGCTGCCGGTCGTCGTCATCGTCGGCTATCCGGGCGTCGTCGCGCCGGTCGTAGGAGGTAACGCGGACCGGCCGCAGGACGTTGTGCAGCGCGCTCGCATCGCCAATGCGCGGATTGCCGCAGCGGGGGCAGGCCGTGACGTCCTGGGCGGCGAGACCCTCCCGAACGAACCCGCAGAGCTGGCAGACGCGCCACTGCTCCCAGGCCGGGCGCGCCTTGCTGCCGATGTCGAGGCCGGAGATGTAGTGCCGGTAACCGTGGATGTAGAAGTGGTTGCCCGGCGCCAGCTCGTAGAGCGCCGTCCTGGCCGAGCGACCGTAGTCGCGCAGCTCGCTGTGGTACTGCTTGGTGCCGTCGCCGTCTTCCTCGTGCCAGGTGAGCGTCGCCTCCAGGGCGGTGATCACGTCGATCAGCGAGTAATTCGGCAGCAGCCCGAGGTCCACGAGCGCGCCATGGGCGTCGGTGCGGCCGATATCGCCGATCCGCCTGGCGACGCCGCGACGCTCGGCGGCCAGCTCGCGCTTGGCGCCGAGCTGGACCGGATCGGATTCGATGAGCTCGCTCATGGCCTGGTCGATGGCCACGAGGCGGTCGCGCAGGTCAGCCAGGCGGCGGTTCCAGGTCTCTTCTGCCTGGTCGGTCCTGGCCTTCAGCTCGGCGCGGGCGAACGCCAGGAGTTCTTCCCTCGCCGTCGCATCGACGTGACGCGGGAACAGGCCGAGGAAGCCACCGGCCAGCCGGTCCGCCTCGTCCGCATCGCCGGTGGCCGCAGCGGCGAGACGGCGCAGCCAGCCCGACTCGCCGAACAGCGCCGACGCGCGCCTCGGCATCGGCAGCACCCCTGGCAGCTGACCCCGGGCGGCACGGTCGGCCAGATGGGCGACGTACTGACGGCGCAGGATCTCGATGGCCGACAGATAACAGCCCGGCGGGACGATCTCTCCGGCGATCATCTGACGCGGCTCGGCGAAGTAGTACCGCTCGCGCGGGCGGCGGTCGGCGAATGTGACGACGAACGCGTTGCCGGTGCGCCGGCCGGCTCGGCCCACGCGCTGAACATAGTTGGCGGGCCGCTTCGGCACCGAAGCGAGAATGACGGCGGACAGGTCGCCAATATCAATGCCCAGTTCCAGCGTCGGGGTGCAGGACAGGACGTTCGGATCGTTGTACCTGGTGCCGTCGCGGAAGGCGCGCTCGACCTGCTCGCGCTGGGCCCTCGGCATCGTGCCGATGTGCTCGGCGGTGACTACCTTGTAAGGCAGCGCACGGGTGTAAAGGTCCCGGTAGTAGTCGTCGATCTCGCCCCTGGCGGCCCGCTCGGCGGTGAGCCTGCCGGTGCATGAATAGCGCGGGCAGGGCTGATGCTCCCAGTCCGGCCGCCGCTCGGGCGGCGCCACCTGCGCCCAGTGACAGGTGTCGCAGCTAAGCGTCGCGTCGCGCACCTCCTGGCCAGCCAGCAACCTGACCCTGATGTGACCTGGCTGGAGGCCGTAGACCCTGGTCGCGCCATCGTCGGCAAGCCGGGCGCTGAGCACTCCCTCATCCGCGAGCAGCGCCAGCAGGCGGATCAGGTAGGCGGCAGCGGCATCCGGCGGCAGGCCCAGGCAGCGTGCGGTCCAGTTGGTGTACCAGCCTTGCCTGGTACCTGCGACATCGAACTCTGAGCGGTCCTTGCGCTGCCCGATGATGAAGGCGGGCGCGGACACGCCGCGCCTGGTCCGGCCCGACAGCGGGAACGCGGGCATGCCGTCCGGCCGGTTACCCCAGATCGTGCCCCAGCGGCGGGTGCCTGCCCGCCTGATCCAGGCATTGAGCCAGTGATGACGGATGCCGCCGCCGATCCGCAGCCGTTCGAGGATGCCCCGGATCAGCACGACATAGCGCTCGGGCGGCGGCAGTTCGGTCAGCATCGTGGCCGGGCCGGTGAGCATGAGGTCCCTGGCCAGAGCCGCGATCCTGGCCGGGTCGTCGAGTACCACCTCGGCGGCAGCGGTGCGGGTCAGCTCCAGCGTCCGGCCCTGACGGGAGCGCAGCCCGAACTCCATGACCACCTGGAAGGCGAGCCGCTCGCTGATCAGCCGCCAGGTGTCCGCGTCGCCCCGGGACTCACCGGCCAGCAGCGCGTCCACATCGGAGCGGCCCTGCAGATCCGGCGGCACCACGGCGGGCAGCCACTGCGGAATGCTCGCGTTGGTGATCACGTCGGCGATGAGGTCGTTCAGCGAGGCCTGCCGCGCTGGGTACGACTCAAGCACCGCGGCGAGCAGCGCGCGGAGCGAGAACGAGTACGAGCGGCTGGCGACGAATCCGGCCCGGTGCGCGGCGTCCTGCACCGAGTCGTTGAACAGCAGCGTCTTCTTCGGATCCTCAAGCTGGCCGCCGGTGAACAGCTCGGTGATCGCCACCGAGGCGAGGCTGGCAAGGCCCGCGCCGAGGAACCGGGTGCCCTCGTCCATCTCGCAGGCGGGGCAGCGGTCCCGTTCCGCCGCGCGATTGCCTTCCCGGTCGTGCCGCAGGTTGCCGAAGACCCAGACACCCTCGGGCCGCCGTCGGTCGCCAGCGTCGTCGATGCCGATATCGCGGGCCGGGTCGAGCGGGCGGATCCGGCGGCCGCCGGAGTCGAGCACCAGGATCACCGGGGCACCGGGCTCGCCGGCTGCGCATGCCTGCGCCTCCTGCTCGGTCGCGGCGATGAACGCCCGCACGAGACGCTTATCGGAGACAGCAGCCCGGTAGATTCTTTGCGGATCGGAAATGAGATCTTGCGGTTCTCGCTCAGGTGACATGGCGGTCCAGCCGGACCGGCCGCAGTGTCGGCAGTAGACGGCGGGCAGCGATTCGCGCGGCGTGCCGCCGAGCGTGGACTCGGCCTCAGGGGCGGCGTCACCGTACCAGCCGAAGGCGGGCTGGTCGCTGATCAGCCGCAGGATCCGGCTCAGCGGGCGGATCCACAGATGGGTCTCGATGTGCAGGAACGGCCTCGTCGCCGCGGCGGGGTCGCGCGCGATCGACAGCAGCGCCGTGAACCGGGCGAGAGCGGCGGCGACTGTCTGGGGGGACTGCCTGAAGGCCGTGCCCCAGCTATAGGGACCCTTCCTGGGCAGGTCCTCCAGGATCTCCGGCAGGGTCAGCGGGCTATCGCCAAGGACTTCGACCAGCGCGTGGGTAAGGATGTGCCGGCGCAGCGTCCGCCCGAGTTCCTGCGGCTCCAGGTCGGTGCTGCCGGTGACCGCCAGAGCGACCCGGCCCAGGGCGGTATCGTCCAGCCTCGGATCGGGCAGCGCGGCGAGGTCCCTCGGGTCCGGCAGCGGCAGCCTGTAGTCCACCTCGCCGAGGAAGGCATCGGGGTGCTGGCGCTGCTCGGTGATCACCGCCGCTTCGGCGAACGGGGTGCCGAAGACCTGTTCGGCGACCTCGCGGATCAATTCCTGGCTGCCGGTCGCCTCCCCGAGCGTCGCGCTGGTGGCGACGGGACAGATCCGGCCGAGGGGGCGGCCCGGTTCCGGGTGGCCGACCGCCGCCGCCAGCCGGCGCAGCAGCATGGCCACATCAGTGCCCTGCGCGCCGTCATAGGTGTGAAACTCATCGACGACGACGTAGCGGAGGCCCGCGTCCCGCCACAGCGGCAGATCATCCGCGCGCTGCAGCAGCAGGTCGAGCATCTTGTAGTTGGTGATCAGGATGTCGGGCGGCGATTGCCTCAGGTCCGACCGCTCGGTCAGCACCCGCCGGTAGCTGGTATCCGGCCGCTCGCCGATATACAGGCCGGCGGTGACGCCTAGCAGGTCGTCTCTGGCCAGAAAGTCGTTGATCCGGTTCGCCTGGTCGGTAGCGAGCGCGTTCATCGGGTACAGCAGCACGGCCTTGACGCCCGGCCGGCCGGCGAGCCGCTCGCGACGGCAGTGGTCCAGGATCGGGATCAGAAACGCCTCGGTCTTGCCCGACCCGGTGCCAGTCGTGACCAGCGTCGGCTCGGGCTCCCGGTCCTTGCTGTTCAGCCGCCGCCACGCCTGAACCTGATGCAGGTAAGGAGTGGGCTCCCCCGGCACCCAGTCCAGAGCCTGCCGCCAGTCCGCATCGGCATGCGTCAACGGCGTCCTGATCCGCAGATAGGGCCCGCGGAACATCCCCTGCACGGGGTGATTGAGAAACCGCTCAAGGCCTTCTCGAACGGGCCGGTCAGCGAGCGCGAACGTCGTGGTCAGGTACTGAGTGATGTTCCGGGTAAGTTCCTCAGCCGCCAGAGTCGGTCTCACGACGCGGCCTCCTTCATCCGCCTGGTGAACTCGGCGTGGGCTCGGCGGTACTCGGCTTCCCGATCGGCCTTGTAGAAAGGTGCTGTGTAGCCGTCAGGCACCGGAGTCTTCCCTCCCGACTCGATGTAAGCGAGAAGCTCGTCGTAGCTGGCCTTCTGCTGGATCTGGCCGTAGGTGCGGTGATAACCGGTGAGCTTCCAGCCGTTCGCGTCAAACCACATCGTCTCCTCGAAGCGATTCAAGACAGGAAAGCGCGCGTTGTACATAGCGAGGAGCGCGTCCACGTCCATGCCAAGCCAGACGGAAACGATCGCGTCGATCTCGACAAGTGCTGCGCGCCGCGCACGTTCAGTGCGCAGCGGCGTGCCGTATTCCCATATAGGTTTAACGGCCGTCAGGGAAGGAAGGCCCTCCCAAGAACATGCCCAGCCATCCATGTACCATACGCCGTCGTATAGGTCCGCCCATAGATCGGCATGCGCCATCGTAAGGCAGTTCAGGCGCATGGTTCGCAATAGGAGTGCGGGTGCAAGCGGATGATCCAGAGACCCGAACGGCATTGACTTCGCTCCCCCGACTCGCAGATCCTGCTTACCGGTGATCCGGACGAAGTAGTCAAGGGGTAGCGAAGACCAAAACCCTGAAACCAGCCCGGTCGACTTATGGTCGCCCATAGCTAGACTATGCACTAGATCGACGTGACTAGGTCCTGGGGGAATAATCGCCGCAAATAGGCTGCGCTCCGAGTTGGAGGAGATCTGACGGCGCCATGCGAGCCGATAAAATTCCGTGTACGGTCGCGGCGTATTCGAGCTGCGATCGATCCATCTATCCTGGCTATTTAGGTATTTGGAGAAGTCTGTCGCTCTGCGATACTCAGTTTCAGGCACAGCATCGATAGGCATCGAAACGAGGTCCAGGCCAAACGCATCGTTACTGTTGGCGGTCGGCGATTTGAACATGGCATTTGCCACACCGATTTGAATCCCTTGGAGAATCACTTCCGACCACTCACCAGGCCGCGACAGGTCATGTTTAATAAGACCCTCTTTCTTGGCGCCCGTCTCATGGAATCCCTGCGATATCTGCGGATCAAACCCACCTAGGCGCACAGGATAAATCGCAAGTGCTTTGATTGCATCTTGCTCTTCAGTACTAACTGGTGACAACAGCTTGGCCTGACCGACCGGCGCATCATCGTCATCCGTTAGACGTTGCCACAAGGCTAGCGTTTCCAGGTCAACTCGGACGACTCGCGCTGGATGTGCTCGCGAATCCCAATCGCCATTGTACCGAACACCAGGAATTCCCGAGTCCTGGTTCCAGCCTTCAGGCATCTCGTCATTCTCAGCCAGGCTCAGCGATTTCGACAGTTGCCCCGCATCTGTCAACCAACTCAGGTGAGCGAATCCGATTGGCTGAGGGTGGCCATAGATGTGAACGCCAAAGTGGGTAGCATGGCCAACAGGCTTAGGGAAAAACCGCTGACCGGAATTGACAAAGTCTCCGTGAACACGCAGCCTCAGATACGCCTCACCGCGTATGATCTTTTCGCGGTCGCCCCCGAAATGAGTGTCGGGATGCAGAAGTCCGACAGTCCCATGCGGGCCAATATTCCTCCACGTGCGGATCATGAAAGCTCGGTATAGGTCCGGCTGGGTGCCCACCAGAAGGTGATAGGTGGCGAGGCTGCCGATGAAAGTACCCTCACCCGTCTGCTTAGTTAGCTCACCGACATAGAAGCTCCGTACGTTGGCCGCGGCAAGCAACTCTGCTTTGCGCAGACCATGCACCGACACCGGCGCGTCCTTAGCCAGCTCGAACCATGGCTCGAACTCGGCCAGTACCGGGTTTTCTTCCCAGATCGGGCGGACCCACGGGGGGTTGCCGACCTGGATGTCGAAGCCGCCTTCTGCAAAGATCGAGGCGAAGCGTAGTTCCCAGTGGAAGAAACCCTGGTCGGCGGTTACCTGCTCGACCGTGTCCAGCCACGGGAACCGCTCGCCCAGCCGGTAGACAGGGTCCATGTTCAGGTAGAACTCAGATTCCAGTTTGTCTTCGTAGTCGGTCATTTCTGACAGGGATGTGAAGTGGCTGGCTAGGGTGTTCGCGTCGATGTCCTGGCGGCCGAGCAATGCCTCAGCCAAGTCGAGCCAGTCGTTGAGGTCGGACAACGGGACTGGGCGCTGCCAGTCGGGGGCAACGGGCTTTGGGCGCGGTTTCCTGGGGACGGCCGCGGCCAGGGTCTGCTGCTTCGGGGATTCGCCGAAGAGGGAGTCCTGCTCCCAGACGTCGGGGAAACCAAGGCTCAGGCCCTCTTCGGAGGCGGGCTCGACGACCGCTGGCGGCGGCGCTGTTGAGGCATAGATCTGGGTCGAGCCGTCCAGAAGGCTCGTCTTGTCCAGTGGCCAGAACCACAGGGCGCACCAAGCGTCCATTACTGTCTTGAGGCGCCAGTACGGCGTACCCGGCGTCGTCAGGTCCGCGACGATCTTGTCGCGCGGGATCGCCTCAAGGGCGGTCGGCAGGTCTTCCGCGCCCCAGACGTCGATCGAGCGGCTGATCTCGCGTTCTGAGATGCGCAGCCGTTCTATGACCAGCGACCATAGGTACTCGGCGCGGACCGACAGCGCTTGCAGGCGCTGGACCTGGGTGAGCTTGTGGCCTCTGACTTTCTTGTCCGACGGGGGCCTGCGGAGCTGCTTGCGCCAGGCGGCGAGCCGTTTGGCCTGCTCTGGTGCGAGTTCCTTCGCTTCTTTCTCCCCCGCTACCGCGCCCCAGCCGGCCGCCGGGAGCAGGAAGTGGTGCACGTGGCCGGCCGGGATGTCTCCCGCCGAGAACGGATGGTCGACGGGCGCGGTGGTCAGCCACTCCCCCTTGCCGAGAGCGCTGGCCGGGTAGAGGCGGCGGCCTGCCCCGATCAGGGAGTTACCGCGCACCAGATGCAGGCCGAACCACGGGGCCTGCAGTCCCCTGTGCATCACGTTCAGCCAGATGGAGACCTCGGCCAGCTCGACCGCTGTCTCGTTCAGGTCCACGCCGTAGCAGTTGTGCAGCGCCATGTACGCCTTGACCTTTTGCAGGGCCACGGCACGGGCCTCAGGTTCCAGCTTCTCGCCGATCTCGCTTTCTCGCAGCCGCAGGTACAAGGCCGCGACTTGGTCGATCGCCTCGTTGAGGAAAGCGCCGCTGCCCAGGGCGGGCTCACAGACCCGCCAGCGGAGCACCTCGGCGGCCGTGACCGTGCCGCCCTGCTCCTTGACCCGCTGCTCCAGTGCGAGCTGGACGGTGACCGAGGTCAGCGACTGCGGGGTGTAGTACGAGGCGCTGGTCTGCCGATCCCGGCCCGCCAGCCGGTAGACGAACGCCCCGGGCCGGTACCTGACCCGTTCCCCGGTCTGGAATTCGTTCTCGTCCTTGACCTTGACGAACACCTCGTCCGCGTAGTCGGGGACCTTCGACGCCGGGATCATCCAGGAGCCGTCGGACGGGTCGGCGTTCTTCGCGACCTCGTACAGTTCCTCGTCCGCGATGAAGCCTGTGTAGGACATCAGGCCCTCGTAGACCGCCCCGAGCTGGCTGATGCCGAGCTGGGCATACGAGATGAACCCGCCCCGCTCCAGCCGCCCCCGGCGTCCGCCCCGGCCCGCGCCGCCGCCCTTGGCGAGCATGAGCCTGCGGAGCACGCGGTACATCGCCCCGTCGCGGAGCCGCGTGTCGAACCTCGGAGCGACCGGATCGTCTGAGTCGAAGCCGGGCTGGACGACGGCGCCGATCAGCTTCGTGCGCTTGGGGTCGAAGAGGTCAGCTTTCAGCGCCTCGAACCTGATGCCCTCACCTTCGGACAGTTCGTAAAGCTCCTCGACGGGCGCGTCGGCGCCTCGCTCTCGATGGCCATCGTTCACCATCCGGAACAGCACGGCGAGGGACTCGTACAGGTGGAAGCTGGTCCTAGCCTCCTCACCGCCAAGGCGCCTAGCTACCAGGTCGCCGAGCCTGGCCAGGCTGTATCCGGCGATGTAGTCCTCGTCGTCGACTGGCAGGATGCCCAGCTCGGGACGTGCTTCGGCGTACAGCAGGAACAAGATCCGGTACAGGTAGCGCAGCGACTGGCGGCCCAGGTCCCTGGCGAGCGTGCCGTCGTCGATGTCGGCGGGCCGAACGCCCTGCTCTCCCAGTCGGTCAAGCACTTCGTTGGCAATAATCTGCACGGACTCGCGCAGCCCCTCGCGCAGCTCGGCCGACACCCCGACGGCGTGCTGGCGGGAGCCTGCCACCCATCCGGCCAGGGCCTCCTCCCCGCCCCCGGGGGGCGGCTGCAGGGCATCGGCGCTGAACAGCGCGGCGATCAGCTCAAGCTCCGCCACGTCGGCGCGCTCAAGCGCGGCGTCCAGGCTGACTGCCAGGTATCGTCCTTCGCCCCAGGTCAGCCGGTCGGCAAGGACGATCAGACCGCCGTGCAGCAGCAGGACATACCTCGGCGGCTCGTCCACGGCGAATAGCCAGCGGGCGAGCTTGGCACCGACCTCAGTCCGTTCTCGATCGCCGACGTCGACCGGTTCGAGCAGTCGTCCCGCATCCTCGGCGTCGAACGCGGCGTCGGCGTCGGTCGCCCAGCGGCAGTCGAGCGCCACGACGTTCTGCGCGGCGTAGGCGACTGGGATCTGGCAGTCCTCGCCCGCGCGCGCTACGTCCAGGTCCCTGGGCTCGGCCGGAAAGCCGAGCGCGCGGAGCAGCGAGCCGTTCAGCTCGGTCGTCGCCTTGGCCCGAGCCTGCTCGTCGTCGGCCGGGTCCTTGAGCGCCAGGCGAGCGTCGAAATACTCCGACCGGAACCGGCGCAGCTCCCTGACCGGGGTGGGCAGCCCTGCCTTCTCCCGCTCGGCCCAGCGAGTGCGCAGGCTGCCCTGCTTCTTCAGGTCGCGGGGCAGCACCTCGGCCAGATAGTGCGGCGAGAGGTAGTCGCCGCGGTTGGTGATCGAGTCGTAGCTCATTTCCCGCCCTCCGTGGCCGTACCTGGCGAGAGCACGGCGAGGATTCGAAGCAGGGGCTCGCCGGTCGTCCTGAGCGCCTCGGTCAGCCGGCCAAGCTCGCTGGCCGTCGTCCGGACCTTGTCGCGCTTGCCTCGCACCTGGGGCTGGAGGCCGTCCAGGCTGAGCTGCTCCCAGATCGCCAGGCGCGCCGAGTAGTCCTCGATCGGCCCGTTGACCTTCGCGTCGTACTCCGCGCGGCGTCCCTCCAGATAGCCGCGAGCCGCGTCGACGGCGGTCGGCACCAGCTCCTGCAGCCTGCCGAGGTCCCCGAATTTCTGGGTGTTCACCATGCGCGGGCCTACTCCGGCCCGCCGCAGGGCGCCGGTCAGATCATCGTCCACGCGCGGCATCCACGGGAGGCCGCTGACCGTCATCCACTCGACGACCGTGGGCTGGCCGAGCGCGTTCGAGTAGACGCCCTGGACGAGGAACGTGGGCTCGGCGACCCCGGCGATCAGCACCGGGGCCTGTTGGCGGGGCACCCGGATCAGCACCTTGTCGGTGAGCCATTCGATCGCCGGGTGCAAGTCGCTGAGGTAGGCGATCTCCGGCCACAGCGTCTTGGTCTGCCTGGCCTCGTCGAGCTTGCGCTGCGCGAGTGCCCGGTTGAAGGTCACCCGCATCCGCTCGGTGACGTCGTGTCGCCTGAGGTACGCCGGCGGCAGCACGGACAGCCGCTGGACCAGGTCCTGGGGCGGCTTGAAGGCCAGCATCTCGCCATCGTCATCGACGTGCAGCTCAGGCGCGGCTGAGGCGAGGGCCGCCCGGGCGAACTGCTCGGTCGACTCGAACAAGCGCGGCACCTCGGCGCGCTCCAGCTTGTCGCTCTCCGGCTGGTCGCCGACCCCCGCCAGGAGGTCGGCAAGGAAGTCAGCCGCCGGATCGGCGGCGGCCGCAGCCTCGATCGACTCCTCGACGGTCTTGCCTGCCAGCAAATCCTGGACCAGCCGGTCCTCCTCCTTCTTCGAGGTGAACTGGCGGGTGACGCCCTCGGCGGTGCCGAGCTGGGTGTGCGCAGTCGCCTCCCGCGCCAGGAGCTTTTCGGCGACGGCGGTGTCATCCTTGGCACCCTCGACACCGGAGGTGAGGATCAGCGCGGCGAAGCGCGGCTGGTGGACCTGCCCGTACCGGTCGATGCGGCCGTTGCGCTGCTCAATCCTGATCAGGGACCACGGCAGGTCGTAGTGGATCAGGTGATGGCACTCCCGGTGCATGTTCACGCCCTCGGACGCCACGTCGCCGGTGAGCAGCACGCGGACCGGCGCGTCGCTGAGCGAGAACCGCTCGATGACCTGCTGCTGCTCGGTGTCGGAGAGCGCGCCGTGCATCAGCTCGATCTGGCCGTCCTTGACCAGGCCGAGCCGACCGGGCAGCGTCCGGCTCAGCCAGTGAAGGGTGGGCACGCTCTCGGTGAAGACGACGGCCCTAGTGGTGCTGTGCGGGCCGACGCCGATCTGCTTCAGCCTGCTGACCAGGGCAGCCAGCTTGGCGCTATCGTCGTCGGTGATTCCGTCGGCGAGCGCGGCCAGCCTGGTGAGCGCGCTGCGCTCGGCCTGGTCCTGGCTGTTCTTCAGCCGGTTGCGGGCGGTAGCGGCTAGGGCCTTGTGACTGGAGAGGAAGGCCTTCAGCAGCGTGTAGGGGAACAGCCCACGGCCATGTCCTGCCGCTGGCGCGGCCGCCGGATCAGCAAGCCACACCTGAGTTAGCTCGGCGAAAATTTCTTCCTCGGCAATGGAAGCCGGGCAGCGGATCGCCTCCGAGGGGCCACGCTCCCGCCATTTCCCGCCGATCTCGTTCGTGACCTCGCTGCTGATCTTCGTGCGGCGGATATAGAGGTGCTGGATGTCCTTCGCCGCGTAGTGGCGGTCATCGGCGATGGCCGCCGGGTCGAGCATGTCGATCAGCTCGGCGAACGATTTCGCGGCGCCGTTGTGCGGCGTGGCGCTCGCGAGCAGCAGCGCATCCGTCTTCCTGGCCAGACGCCTGGCCAGGCGATTACGCAGGTTCCCTTCCCCGATCAGGTTGTGCGACTCGTCGATGATGACCGCGTCCCATTGCATGTTGTCCAGATGCTGGCCGTACCGGCCCTCGTTCTTCAGCGTGTCGACAGAGATGATGATCCGCTTGTAGTAAGTGAACGGGTTCCGGCCGGCCGGGATCTCGCGCTGAATGCGCTCGATCCCGACCGAGTCGAGCCGGATCAGCGGGATCGCGAAGCGGGTCCACAACTCAAGCTGGAACTGCTCAAGTACCTGCTGCGGGGTGACGACGAGGATGCGGTCGCCGCGGCCGCGCCGGATCAGCTCGGCGAGGATGAGGCCGATCTCGAGCGTCTTGCCGAGCCCGACGACGTCGGCCAGCAGAATCCGGGGCCGCAGGTTCTTCAGCGCGAGCTCGGCCGGACGTCCCTGGTAGGCAAGCTCGTCGAGCAGGAAGCTGCCCGGGGTGACGGCGAGCCTGCGCTCGGACTGCGGCAGCGGAGTGCGGCGCAGCGTCGCCTCCAGGTACAGCCTGCTCATCGTGAACTCGGCTGTCTCGTCGCCGAAGAGCCGCGTCTCCTCCGGCTTGAGCAGCACCGGCCTCGGGTCCTCAAGCGCGGTGAAGAAGACCGCGTCCTCATCGCGAACGAATTCTGAGACCCCGGTGGCCCTGATCTTGTAGCCGTCGAGGGTGGGCGCGCAGTTCCGCACCAGCCATTCTGTGTCCCTCACGACGATCCGCGCGCCTGGCGGGAATGGCGTCTGGTCGGTTGCGGTCATGAGCTTCTGGTTCCCCTGATCTGTCGCTGGCTGGGCTAGAACGGAGCGACGCGGTTGTAGTCGCGGCGCAGGTTGTCCGCGACCTGCTGGACCAGCGCCTCTGGCACGTGCGGGTTTTCCGGCATCCTCGGCCGCCGGGACCTGGGCGGATCGGCGGGCGGCGGGTCGCAGGCCCGCTCTACGTAGGTAAGGTCCGCCAGCCGCCGCAGCGCGTCGCCCGCATCCGCCGACCCGGCATCGGCCAGCACCTTGATGAGTTCGGCAGTCGCTTCCGACAGGGTCGCTCGTGCGGCCGGCGCGTAGGTGAGCATGTCGGCGATGGGCTTGGTCAGCGCCGTCGGCACTCCAGACAGATCTGGCGGCGTCGCCGGATCGGCGATCGCGGCCAGGATGGCGGGGACGGTCGGCCGCTCGTACGGGTAGTGCGCGGCCGACGCAAACAGCAGCACCGCACCGAGCGCGTAGACGTCGGCGGCAACGGTCAGGTCCTTCGCCGAGTGCACCTGCTCAGGCGCCATGCATACCGGGGTCCCGATCGTCTCTGACGAGCGGGTGAGGTCACCGGGATCAGCGAGCATGGCGGCCAGCCCGAAGTCGATGACCTTGGGACCGTCCCTGCCCAGCAGGATGTTCGACGGCTTGAGGTCACGGTGCAGTATCCCTGCCTGGTGAATCTCGCCGAGCGCCTCGGTTAGGCCGACACCCAGGGCCGCGGTCAGGTCGGCCGGCAGCGGGCCGTACTCGCTGACGTACTCGGCGAGCGTGAGGCCGCGCACGTACTCGGTCGCGAACCACGGCGGTGAGTCCTCGGGCTCCGAGGCGGTGATCAGATTAGCCACCCGTGGTCCCTGCACCATCCCGATGGCAAGGACCTCGCGATCGAACCGGCCGAGCACGCCAGACTTGTCGACGTGATCCTCGCGGATCATCTTCACCGCGACCTGATCGCCGTCCGGCGTGACGCCGAAATAGACCGTCCCCATCCCGCCCCGGCCAAGCCTGCCGCGCAAATCGATGCCGCCAAGTTCAGTCGGGTCGGCCGCCTTGAGCGGATCCACGCGCACCTGCCTTATTACCGAAACAAGATCCCCTGATGGCCGTGCGGCACAACAGCTTAGTGAGTTAACCAATGCTTCGTAACATCTCATTCAGGATCATCTTCATCAGCGGCACCAGAGGAGTCATCCGTTTCCTGCCTTTGCCGGGAGTGAGAAGCCGCCTCATCGTCGTAGGGCAAGCCATATTCGCCTGCGAGTTCGGCAAGGTGAACTACAAGGGGAAATTTCAGCGCGTCGCGGTAGTCCTCGGCGAACCGTTGTTGCTGCACGTACATCGCCCAGGTCTCAGGCTGATCACCGGATACGCAGCCGGCGACGGCGATCTCCAGCAGGGTCGGATTCCACGCGCTTTCGGCTGGCTTCGCCTTGCCACCGGGGCGCGGGGTCAGTTTCGGTGTCGCGCCTTCCGTGATGGCTGCTGGATTTCGGAGTGGTCGCGTAGAACAAGCGCGTATCTTCGCGCGAGTCAGCCGGAATCCAAAGGCCCTTGGATGTTCCGGCGATCTCCTCATCGACCGGCGCCCACCATTGAGCGGTCTCGTTCCGGTCATCGTCACGAAGGCGGATAAGCCGAAGCTGGCTGCCGTGCAGCGCGAGATCCTGCACGGGGCCGTTGCCGACCTGGATCTTGTCGGGGACGAGACGGGCGTTTTGCAGCCATGGCCACCGGCCGCGCATGTTCTGGGCGTGGGTCAGGACGACCGTCGGCTCGCCGCGCAGGTTGTACAGGACCTGGCGGATGAAGCGCGCCGTCTCCGCCTCCTGCTGCTCGGCGGTCCGCAGGTCCGGCCCTCGGACCAGCCCGGTAAGCCCCATCAGCAGCTTCGGGTAGGGAACCCAGGTAGGCAGGTTCGGGGTTCGGCCCAAGATGGTGTCCTGGTTCGGCCTGATGAGCACGGCGACCGGCGTGAACTGCTTGTGCCTCGAGGTGTCAGTGGTGTTCCGCCGGACGATCCAGAAGGCCAGCTGATTGAGCTCCGGCGGCATCGCGAGATCGCGTGTGTGCTGGGGGACGAAGCCCGTGCCGAGCTGCCGGAGGCCGTCGGCCCAGGCCGCGTCGGCGCGGTGCGGCAGGCTGGCCTCCGCGTCGTCTCCGTCGGCGGCTCTTGCCTCGGCCTGCGCTTCGGCCGACGGTCGCCTGATCGTGATGAACTGACTCACCCGTCCCGCGTCGGCGCAGCCGAGCCGGATCGCCTGCTTCGGGTCGGCGGTCAGCTTGCTGCCGGCGAAGGCTTCCCTGCCGTCTATTTCGACCAGCACCACCTGGGAATCGCCGGGTAGCGCGGCCACGAAGTCGCGGGTCGCCGTCCGCCGCTGATCGACCGCCTCCTGGTGCTGCCTACCGCGCTTCGGCGGGGCGTCAGCGCCCAGTGGTCCGCCGATCGGGCCTAGCTGAACCGCGTGAATGCGCACCTCAAGTTCGGGTGCGTGCCATACCCGCAGGCCGGCGATCGGGCTCGCCGCGCGGAATCCGCTCAGGCCAAGGCCTCGCTCAGCCGCGCTGATCAGCTCGTCGCGGGTTTCATCGGTCTGGTAGAGCAGGTGGCAACTGAGCACCCGATCGCCGCCCGCGGCGCGGGCGACGCGCTTGCGGCGGAGCGCGGCGTTGGAAGCGCTGACTTCGGCCTGCCGTTCGGCCGCCGCGTCCCGCTGGGCCGACGTCGCTTTCTCGCCCGGCCTGGACGGCGGTCTGGCTAGCACGCGGCGAGGCAGTGTCGGCTTCAGCTCGCTCTCGATTAGTTCAGGAGCTGGGCGGAGTTCCGGAACAAGGGCCTGTGCAGCCCACTGAGTCAGCCGCTGCCGCTCGCTCGGGCTCAGGCCCGGCCTGACGCCGTGGTAGCCCATGTTGGTGTGGTGGGTCACCGCGGCGGTGACGCCGTCAAGCCCGGTCATCCACTTCTCGGCTTCCTTGACCAGCACGTCCGGGAGCGGGAAGTCACGGGTAAGAGTCAAGCGCGACAAGATCTCCTCTGGCCCGAGCCCGGTCCAGGTGACCTTGCGCAACTGGTGGCAGTAGCCAAGGTAGGCAAGGGCGAAGCGGCTCGCCTGCGGCGACTCGGCCAGCCAGGGTCCGTCAGTCAGCAGGTAGACCCCGACCTTTCGATTTCCGGTGTACACCGAGCCGCGAACCCAGCGGCGGATGCTGGTGCTGAGATGGATCACGGGCACCGGCGAGAACGGGACCGTCTGCAGGCTGACCTTGATCACAGCGGAGAAGTGCCACGGCTGGGCGCTGCGACCTTTCGCTGCCTTCGGGCGGTACTCAGACGGAGGCCAGGAGATCAGCTCGGCGCCCTCCTCAGCCGCCGCCCGGCGGAAAGTGACCGACGTGCCGCAGTACACGTACGGCGGGAGCTGCTCGATGCGGGCGGCCAGGATCTCCGGCAGCAACCGGTACAGGTACGGCGCGGGCAGCGCGGTGCCGCCGGCGCTCACGGTCTGCTCGGCCAGGTCAACCGAGACCAGGGCCCAGCTCAGCGACCGGAGATCGAGCCGCTGGACGAGGTCCCGGACCAGCGGGAAGTCCTCCGGTGACGGCCGCAGCGTGTGCAGCCAGCTCACGATCAGCGAGCTGACGACGCTCACCGGGTATTCGCTGTCGGTGTAGAGCCAGGGCTTGCCGTCGATGGCCGTGGCCCGCTCCGCGACGGACACCAGGTCGGGCGCGATCGCGCGAATAGCGGCATTGAGCCGGCGGATCGGAATCTGCTTGCCCGGATCGGGATTCCGCCAGCCGTGCTGGTACAGCTCGGTGATCGGCTCACGCCATTCGCGGGGAAAGGCAAGCGCATGGTAGAGGCCGATGAACGGCCCGGCGCCGGGTTCGAGCACGTAAGCGGCCGGCCTGATCGTGGTGAACGTCATCTCGGTGGTCCTTCCGCGCCCGCGGCGAGGCCGTCCAGCGCTTGATAGAGCGGTTCGTAGAGAAACTGGACGATCAAGCGGTCGACCGGATCGGCACCGGCATCCAGGTCGCCGCTGAAGTACGGCGCGAGCACCTGCCTGATGCTCAGCACCAGGCTGGTGGCTGGCGTATCGACCGCGGTAAGGCCGGCCTCGCGCGGGAAGAACGCGGCGTCCACGAACACCACCCGGGCTGGAACGCCGCCTCGGATCAGGCGGCCGATAACCTGCCACATCAAGACCAGCTGATCCCAGGAGAACGACACCTTCTCGTCTTCCGGCAAGCTGCTCCACGACAACCGCCTGGTCAGGTAGCGCTGCCACCTTTCCCGGGCGAGCCGCCGGAAGGCAAGGCCCGCGGCATCCGGGCGGCCGACCGCGCGTACCAGCTGAGCGAATCCTCCGTCGCGCACGAACCGGACCGCCCAGTCGTTCACCGAGGAGATGGCCAGCGTGATGTCATCTGGCCGGGGGTGTGGGCGGGCCAGGAAGTACACGGTGCCGATCGCGGCCTTGCCGTCGGCGAGCACGATGTTGTGCCCGCGCTCGACCGCCAGCAGCGGCGCTACCAGAATCTTGCTGTCGGCCTCCGGGAACGACGCGACATCGCCCCGGCGCAGCCGCCGGGCCGATGCTTCACCCGGCAGTACGCTCCAGGCGTCGTCGAAGTCGGCGTCATCGGAGACCAGCGCGGTGACCTGGCCGGTCCACTCCGCGAGGCTATTCAGGTAGTCGGCGGCCGCCCGGGCTTCGGCGTAGCTTCCGACGAGCAGCAGCACCCGGCGCCGTTGCGGATCGGGAATGTAGGCAAGCTCATCGGCGAGCTTGCTGGTCGCTCCGGCCAGCGACCGGTCTGGTTCGGCGAGCTGACGGAGCATCTGCCGCAGCACTCCAGGACGGTCCTGCGTCCCGGCACCGGACAGCCGGAGCGCGTATCCGTCCGCGTCGTACAGGAACTCGGTGCGGAAGGTCGTCTCCATGATCGCGTCCACCTGCCGCTGGTGCGGACGCAGCACCGCGCCGACCGGGACATGGACGTGGTAGCGACTCGACGCGCCGGCCCAGCTGGTCGCCGACATGAGCAGCACGTTCGGCCCTGGCCGGTCGTCCGCGAGGGGCAATTCGTGCAGGCCGAGCAGCAGCTCGCGGCCTACCCCGCTGCAGCGGAAGAACCGGAGCGCGCCGCTCTGGCCCGCATCATCGAGCTGGAACTGGAATCCGAGCACATTGCCCATCGGCGATTCGGGGATGAGCGGCTCATAGTCCCTCGGCGGCCGCCGGGACAAGATGTTCGAGGTGGAGTCCAGATTGAGCGCTGCCTCGACCCGGGGCCACATCCCAGTCATGAAGTCGAGCCGGTGGTGCAGCGCGGCCAGCATCAGCGTGAACTCAAGCCGCATCGTATGGGTATCGAGCTCGGACTCGATCGGCGGCCGGGCGGCCTCTGGCAAGATCGTCAGCAGGGACCGGCGCAGCCGGTCCCGGGTCGTCGCGCCGTTGTGAGCGTGCAGCAGCTCGAGGGTGAGATGGACTAGGTCGCGGGCATCCGCATCGCCCGCCACTGCGTCGCCGGGCTGCAACGGATCATCGCGGAACGCGTCGAGGATCGCGCTGACCCGGTCCCGTTCGGCCAGGGCCGCCGCGATGGCGGGGTCGTCGCCGACCCGGTCCTCGGCGGCCCGGCCGAGCTCGGGGAACCACGCGTTCAGCAGCCACTGGTGCAGCGTGAACGCGCTGAAGTAGTCAGCCACCACCCAGTCGCGCAGCTGCCGGTTCTGGATCAGCAGCGCGTAGAGCCGGTCGGCGGCGGCCGAGACCGTGTTGACCGCGTTGGCCCAGTCGTCGATCTCCTGTTCGGAGAGCTGAAGCCGTCCCTGCCGCGCCAGTTCAGTGACCTTGTGGGCTTGCACCTCGTCGAGCCAGGAGTCCGGCGCCCGCCCCACCAGGGTGGTTGATGGCGCGAACGCCGAGTCGAGTTGCATCTGCACCCGGTCGGCTTCATCGACGATGACCAGATCGCTCAGGTGGCAGGCGAGCTCCAGGTAGCGGATGCGCGCCTGCGTCTGATGCGGCGGCACCGCGCTGTGAATCAGGCCAGCCGGGGTAGCGACCCATACCCCGGCCGTCACCAGTTCGCGCGCCCCGTGATGGCGGGGGCACCGGTTCCAGAGCGGGCAGGCCCTAGGAACCTGGCGGCCCTCATCCGTGCTCGCGACCAGCCTGGTGCACGGGGCCTCGCTGACGCGCAGCGGCCGGTCGGCGTCGAACCCGCGCAGCACGTCCACCGCGCACGCGCTGCTCAGGTACCTGAATCCAGGATGATCATGGCTGAGCATCGTCGGCGCCCCCGCCGTCGCGAGCCGGCGGTGCAAGCGCTGGATATGCCGCTCCCGGGTGGACTGGCCGAGAATCGGCGCGGCGGGCACCCCCAGCCGGTTGAACGCGCCAACCACGGCGAGCGTCTCGGCCACATCACCGACGATGATCGTCACTCGCAGCCCGCGGTGCCGCGCGCACCAGAAGGCCAGGACGTCCCGCAGCGTGCTCTTGCCAGCGCCGACCATGCCCGCCAGGTGCAGCAGGCCGGCGATGCTGAGCGGCGCGCCTTCGCGCAGGCCGCCGTCCTCGCGGACGAACAGGCTGACGCGGCTCAGCCGGTCCGCCCAGCCGTTGCCGTCCGCGCCGGGCTGCCGCGTCTCGATCTCGTCCATCTCGCGCGCGGCCGCCTCAAGCTCAGGCCAGGTCACGACGATCGGCGCACCTGACCCGGCGGGGTGCGCCGACAGATCATGCCCGGCTAGTTGCGCGCCGTCGGCGAGCGCGGCGCTGAAGGCAACCGAGTAGCTGCGGTCCCGGACGCCGAAGGTGTACTCCCCCGCCGTGGCAAGCGGTATCTGCCGGGTCGCGAACGCGGGCGGGGTAGTCAGGAGCTGTTCGAAGGTCTCGTTGCGGCACGCGGCGCGCGCGGGCGACCTGAACTTCGGCACTTCATCAGTGCCCCGCAGATCGAAGCCGCGCAACTCAGATGGCACCCGCAGGTAATTTTCTAGCGCCAGGAGCCAAACCCTGCGGCGGCGCATGGGCCACATATAGTGCCTGGCGCGGCGGATCAGGAGCCGCTCTTCAGCAGTCCGGACGTAGCCGAGTGCCTCGGCGTAGGGATAGCCGCCGAAGAGCGTCCAGGCGTCGGCCGCCGCGCGGTCCGACATGATGCGCTGCAAGAGGAACAGGCCAAGCTCGACGCTGAGTACGGCAGCCGGCGGGAAGTCAGCCAGGTCGGGCGGCCAGACGTCGGCGAGTTCGCGGCTGAGCCGCCAGTGCCAGCCGCTGCTGCTACGCACGGGCGTTCACTCCCCGCCTTGCGCGGCGAAGCTCGCGGCGCGCCATCGAGGTGAACTCAGCGTCGGAGCAGATCTCGATCCGGTCGGCTAGCTCGGGCGTGAGGTGGTGGCGGAAGACTCGCGCGTAATCCTCGCGCACGCGGACCCGGTACTCGGGGACGACGATGAACGCCCGGTCGTGGCGCGGCTCAGCGCGCAGCGGTTGCGTCGCGCGGGCGAGCAATGCCGGGTTCGCCCAGTCCTTGACGTCGACGGCCCAGACGATCCCGCTCGGGAAAGGGACGCACAGGTCATAGGCGTCGAACTCGGGCCACAGCTGGGGATCTAGGCCGACTGACCTCAGGGTCGCATCCAGGTCGGTCTCGGCGATGCCCGGGCTGGTGACGAAGACCCGCAGGGGGCGCTTGAGCTGCAGGACGCCTGCTTGCGCGGGCAACTCGGGGCCGAGTGCCGATCTGCCGTCGCTGCGGCACCGCTCAAGCTCGCAGCGGTAGCCGCCGGTCTTGAGCGGGACGAGCAGGCATCCGCATCGGCCGCAGAGCTGGTACGAGTCGCGCCTGCGGTACGCCGCCGGAGCCGGCTCGTAGCTTCTCCTGACCGTATCGAAAACCGGCAGCAGATCGATGTCGGCCGCAAGGGCGGCCAGTCTCGTGGCGGTCAGGACGGGCCTGGTGATCAGGAGGTTGCGGAACGCCGTGTAAGAGGCTGGTGATCGCGCTGACCGGCACGCGGCGAGCGCGCTCTCGATGATGTCGGTCTCGAACAGCTCGGCGGGCGCGTCGGCGACGGTCAGCGCCAGCTCCAGGCAAGCCTGGGTCGGCGTGCGGGTCTGCTCGTCTACGAGGAAGTCGGTCCCGGTCCCGGCGCGAGCGGCCTCGGTGAAGCCGGCCGGCCACTGGTCAAGCGGCGTCCGGGCGGCCCAGCTGACCAGCTCAGGAACGCTGGCGGGCGGCTCGATGCCCGATCGCAGACAGCGCAGGACAAGCTGGTTGAAGGCCCGCTGCACGCCGTCCTCGTAGACCGGATCGCCCGGGGCCTGCCGCTGCGAGAGCAGGACCAGCGCGGTCGCGATCGTCCGCACCAGCGCCTCGCCGCCGTCGTCTTCGTTCACCTGGTCGCCTCCCCGTCCGTAACCGCGCCGCCGCCGTCGGCGTCGGGGCACCAGCGGCGTACCGGGCACGTGGCGCAGTGCAGTCCCGGCCGTGCGTTCGCTTGCTCGTCGGCGTGCCATGGGGCGGCCAGTTCGTGCACGGCGGCCTGTGCCCTGGCGATTTCGCCCGGGTCGGCCGCGTCGATGAGCAGCAGGTCGGCGCTGTCCGGGGTCAGCAGCTCAAGTTCGACCCGCGCGCCGGCCGGCTTGCCGTCTGGCTGACCGCCCAGCGCGTTCCTCGCGAGGAGCACCGTCGCGAGCGCGACTTGCGGGAAGTCGACGAACAGATCCGGTCCGAGTCGCGGCAAGCGCTGCCTGCTCTTGGTCTCGCGCCACACCACGATGCCGTCCTCGATGTAGATCAGGTCCGGCTTCGCGGTCACGATGACATTGGCGGCGGTGTCGTGAACCGCGAGCACTGGCTCCAGCCGGACCTCGATGGTCCGGTCGGTTCGGTGGAACGGACACAGGTCCGCGTGGCTGGCGAGCATCCGGGCACCAAGGAGAGCTTGCTCATCAGTTACGTGCCAGCCCCCGGCGGTCCAGTCGTCTGGCTGGACCGGGATGTCCCACACCGTGCACGCGCTCCGTAGCGGCCCGGCGTGATTCTGCTCGAGCCACGCGTGGACGGCCTGCCCGCGCTCCGCCGCCGGGTCGTACTCGTTCTGGCGCGGCAGGTTAAGCCTGATCAGGTGGTCCTGCGCTGGGCACTTGGAGTAGTAGCGCCCGTTCGAGACGGACCAGGTGCGCAGCGGGGCACCCGAGCCGGTAATGCCCAGGAGGCCGGGAATCCTCGGCAGCTCGCCGCAGCCGGCGACCAGCTTGCAGTCGGCGCAGCTGTAGCCCGGGCGCGCGGACCCGCCTGCGGCCACGGCTCTCACTCGAGCGCGTGCGTCGGTGCCGTACAAGGCGTCGGCGTCGGCGGGAGTGCCGTCGAAGAGGATCTTGTGGTCGCCGTTCAGGAGACTGACTTCCAGTACCCGCACCTGCCGGACGCAGACCGGGGCATCGCCGGCCACATCGAAGCGCTCGCGCCACGGATCGGGCCACGGGGCGAGGCGGCCGTGGGCTGTGGTGTAGGCGGCGAGCGCTATCTCCGCCCGGTCGCGGCCAGCACCAACGGCTCCGTACCGGATGAAGCGAAACTCGCGACAGGTACCGTCGGCGGATTCGTAGCGGCGACCCCACGAATATAGCTCCCAGGTTGTCCCGCCGCTAGCCTGCTGAGCGACCCAGTGACGCTCTACCGGTGTCATCGCTTCGGTGCCGATTCGCGCCGCGCCGTCCAAGTACGCCTCGACAGCGTGCCCCGCCCAGCGACGGGCGCCGGGATGCACCGGTGCTAGGCCGGCTGGGCCGCCCGGACCGGCCTGGGCGACGGCGAGTCTGGCCAGTGCTGACTCACGTGGCTGCCCGCAGAATTCCACGTCGTCCAGCGCGTCCTTGACGAGCCCGAGCGGGAATTCGTTCAGGCCCGGCCAGCGAGTGCGAGGGCGCACCGCGGGTCGCATCGCCGGCCGGGCCTTAGCCGATTGCTGCTTCGGGCACGCACCGGTGTCTGCCGTGCTCGTGCTTGCCCCGCTTGCGCCCACCGCGCTCGCGCCGATCCGGACGAGACCTAGGTCTCCGGTCATGCCGGGCCACTTCTCGGGCACTGCAGGCTCCTCAGGCACGGAGGGCTCGGGACGGGCATCGCTACGCCACCGACTTCCGGAAGATTAGCGTAGCAGCCCTGTGAACTATATCAACCAATTCCTTGAAGTCAGTGAACCAGTTGTTGTGAACGTACGTCCCAGACACTAACGTAGGTCACTGACATGCGCCTCCGGCGCGCCAGGGACGGAAGGCTTCTGATGGAGCAAGTGGAACTGTCCGCTGCCGACATAGCGCGCATCGCGAGGGTGCGGCCGAGCGCGGTGAGCAACTGGCGGCGCCGGCACGACGACTTCCCCAAGCCGGTCAGCGGTACCGACAAGAACCCGAGATTCGACCTCGGCCAAGTCGAGTCCTGGCTACGGCACCAGGGCAAAACGGCCGAGATTCCCGCGACGGAACGGGTCTGGCAGGCCTTCGATTCGGTCCGGGGCGTGATGTCTCCGATCGATGCACTGGTCCGGGCCGGAATACTGCTGAGCTACCTGCACACTAATCGGGACGTCCCGGTGCCTCAGGACTCGCGGGCACTTCGGATTTTGTTGGAGAAAGCTCAGTACTCGCTGGTCTTCGAACGCAAGGCGATCCCGGCCGGACTGGTGGAACTTCTAAGTCCCTTTGATCCCAGTGCTCGAGAGACGACGATGCTGCACGCAGTCGCCGAGGCGGCCGCGGACGATGGTCCTGCACAGATCTTCGAATACCTGTGTTCCCGTCTTCTGGATACCGGCTCCCGGGCCAGTCTCGCTGCGACTCCGCCGGAAGTGGCGGAACTCATGTTGGATCTCGCGGGGACCGCCAGCCGGCTGTTCGATCCCGCCTGCGGCAGCGGTGCCATTCTGCTGGCGGGCGTCCGGCGTGGCTACGCGCGCGTCGAGGGTCAGGAACTCAACCCGTCGCTTGCTCTGGTCGCCGCGCTGCGGCTGGCGATGGCGGACAGCAGCGCGTTTGACGTCCACGCGGGCGACTCGCTTCGCCATGACGCGTATCGACTGGGTTCGGCTGACGCGACCGTTTGCGATCCGCCGTTTGCCGACCGCAACTGGGGCCAGGAGGAGCTGGCCGCCGACAGCAGGTGGGAATACGAACTCCCGTCCCGCCCCGAATCGGAGCTCGCCTGGGTCCAGCACGCTCTCGCTCATGTCGTCCCCGGCGGAACAGTCGTCATGCTCATGCCGCCAGCAGCGGCGGCCAGGCCGTCCGGGCGGCGCATCCGGGCCAACCTGGTGCGGCGCGGCGCGCTCCGTGCCGTCATATCCCTGCCACCGCGACTAGCCGCGCACTACGCGCTTGCGCTGCAGATCTGGGTTCTGCAGCGTCCGGTGGAGCGGCAGGTGGCCTCCCATCTGCTGTTGGTGGACTTCTCTGGTTTTTCCGCGAACCAGCGTCGCCAGGTCGAGCCGCCAGCCGAGGCGGCGCCGACCTGGGAGGAGGTCCGCGCTCTCATCAACCGAGCGTGGTCTGCGTTCCGCACCGATCCTCACAGCTTGAGCATGCCCGGCGACATCGCGCTGGCTGCCCCGGTCATCGAGCTGCTGGATGAGGAGGTCGACCTCACCCCCGCGCGGCACCTGCTCGCGTCGCGGGTATCCCGAGACGAGCTTGGGCGACGGCACGCCCAGGTCGCGGGCCTGCTAGCACGGCTGACAGAACTCCTGCCAGAGCTGCCGGAGCCCAGTTCCAAGCGGAGCGAGGTCATTCGCGAGATGACGCTGGAGGAACTCGCGGAGACAGGCGCGATCTTTATGCGCAGGCCGGTACCGCGTCCAGATAGCGGCGACAAGACCACCGTGTCCGCTCGAATACGAGGACGCCTCCTTACCGGCCGTGACATAGCGCGGGCGGCACCGCCGTCCGAAGTCGCCGAAGTAGTCGCGGATGAGGTGCGTAATCCCGCTATCCGTGCGGGCGACGTGCTCGTCCCCGTGGTCGGCCGACGGCTTATCGCGCGCGTAGCTACTGACAGCGACGTGGGGGCGTACCTGTCGCCCACGGTCTTCCTCATCCGGCCCGACTCGGCCACGGTCGACTCCTGGTTCCTGGCTGGCTTCCTGTCGAGCAGCGAGGGAGGTCACCGTGCCGCGCGTATGTCGAGCACCATGGGAGAGAACGTCCGCTTCGATCTCCGCCGGGTCCGGATACCCCTGCTGCCGATCGGCGAGCAGCGCGTTTACGGAACGGTCTTCCGCAGCCTTTGGGAGTTCGCCCGAACCCTTCGTGCAGCGCATGACGAGGGCGTTGATCTCATCCGCGACATGATTGACGCGACCGCCAGTTCATTCGAGGTGACAGTCAGCAGCTCCGAATCAACTCCGTCTGTTCCGGTGAGCTGAGGCATCGTCCCAACCGGCGACTTCGCTTGCGATCAAAAGTGAACGAAGGCGTTACATGAAGTGATCTTGACACTCAATCTGACACTCGCCCGGCGGCCGGTCACCCGAACCAATCCAGCGATCGTGCCTCTGACCTGCGGACAGGTCTTCACGTTTGGCGGTGAGCTGGGCTGATGCGGGCTGGTGGGGGTCGTGGCTACAGGTTAAGCGGGCTGCGGCCACATGATCTTGGTGGTCAGCGCTGCCAGCGGGGGTCGGCTTCGGCGACGGCGAGGCTGAGTTCTTCGAGTTCGGTGATCAGCTCGCGCAGGCGGCGGTGGCCGTCGAAGCAGGGCTGGTAGTCGGCGAGCTGGTCGTCGGACAGGATGCGGGTGGCGGTCTTGCCGTTTTTCTTGCGGGTCCACTGGTGGTAGGGGCCGTGCAGCCGGGGCGGGTCGGCGTGGCAGCGGCAGCTGGCGTATCCGCACCGGGTCATCCGGTCGGCGAGAGTGCCGGGCAGGGCGAAGCCCAGGGCGGCTAGCTCACGGGCGATGCGGGCTGCCTGAGCCCGCTGAGCCGGGGTGGGCGACACGTTCTCATTGTCACAGCCGGAGTCCCCCATCTCGCGCATCTCATTAAGTATAAGTGCTGTATGGAATTGCCGGAGGCTGCCGCCTATATCGGGCGATGGCGGCCGTCGTCGGTGCCGCCCGGCGCGGCTGCGTTCGCCCGGCAGGTGGTCACGGCGGCCGGCCCGCCGGGCCGGGGCCGGGCGGCACGTGACCGTCATCGATCTCGTGCTGCGAGTCCAGAAGCTCAAGGTGTACCGGTTCAGGGCCAGCCAGCCCTTTATCAGCCGATCCAGCGTCCGGCGGGATCATATGCCGGTGGCCTGCGCCGGTCGTGAGCGAGCGCCGGCGTCCGCATCGGTCATCGACGGTTGGGCTGCTTGCTGAGTGATACCGGAAGGTGCGCGGGTCCGCGGAGGTTGATCCGGCCGTTCCAGGTCACGTCGCCGTCGAGGGCCGGGCCGGGGAAGCGGCTGGTGAGGCGCTGAAGGGCGATGGTGGCCTCGAGCCGGGCCAGGGATGCGCCCAGGCAGTGATGCGGTCCGGTGCCGAAGGAGACGTGCTGGCGCGCGTTGGGCCGGGTGAGGTTGAGCTCGCTGGCGTCGGTGCCCCAGAACCGCTCGTCCCATATGCCGAGCCGAGGCTGGCCAGGACGAAAGCCCCAGCCGGGATCACCGCGTCCCCGATAGTGACCGGTTCGGTGGTGATTCGCCTGCTTGCTTGCACGGGGCTGTCGTAGCGGAGCAGCTCCTCGACGGCGCCGGCCGCCAACGCGATCACCCCGGACGGAAAGACCGCCTACATCGTCAACCAGGGCTCGGGCACGGTGAACCCCGATCCAGACCGCAGCAACAAGGCCGGGCAAGGCGATCAAGGTGGCGCGCGGCCCCCAGTGCCATCGTGATCACACCGTAACGACCGGACTACCGGGGCCACGGCCAGTGATGGCCGGCCCTGGCCGCCACGGAGACACCGTGTGCTCACTCCCGGCAGCCCGCCTTACCAGACCGAAGGCTGGCATCGTGTCCGCGACGCCAGCAGTCACGGAGCGTCGCCCGACGTCCGATCATTCGGGCAGGTCGCCCGCCTGTTGGTGCTGGAGGCCGGGAAGCGTGATAGTGGCATTGCGTCGCCGCCCGGGCGGTCGTGCCGTGCCGGGCGTGCTCGCCGCCGGTGCGGCGCCGGCATGGCTGCTTCCGTGCAGCTGAACCTCCGCGCCAACGACGTGCATTGCCCGAACGACGTCATAGTCGGGCCGTGCCATACCGGGGGCCGCAGCTCATCATGGCAACAACCTTCGACATCACTGGTCAGTCTTCTGGGACGGCCGTCAGCCTGAGCCGTACCGGTATCCGCGCACCCAGACCCGGGTCTCCCGGAGCGCGACCAGGTTGGAACCGCGCCCTGCTAGCTTCCTGCTCATGACGCAAGCGATCTATGCGGGCAGTGCCACTGCGGAGGCTGGCGTTCACCGTGGATGGCTTCTTGGGCATTTCAGGCCAGTCGATGATGCTCGGCATAGTGAGGAGGTTGAGATCAAGTGGGCCATCCATCCCGCCGGCGACAGGCGCCCGCAGTGGGTGGCAGGCGAGGAGCGCTCCGCTCTGGTGATGCTGATCAGCGGCCGGTTCCGGCTGGAGTTCCCGGGACGTAGCGTGCTCCTGGCCCGGCAAGGCGACTACGTGGTGTTCCGTCAGGTCAGCCACTCCTGGCATGCCGAGGAGGCCTCGGTAGTGCTGGTGGTCCGCTGGCCATCCATTCCTGGTTATGCCACGCCCTGAGTGCGCATTGCGATGGCATAGTCAAATATGCACGCTTATCAGGACGAACATGCCGTAGGACCGTTATCGGTTCGGCGGGGGGAATTAAGGCAGCGAGGTCATGTCTTTAGCTGCCCGGTTCGCTGTTCGATCGAGGCCAGCCATTGAGCGGTGTAGTCCTTCAGTTCCATCTGGCCGGTGCCGCCGCCGTGGGTGGCGAGGCCCTCGATCGGGGCTCGGGGGAAGCGGCGCATCTTCTGGCAGGTGCCGCGGCTGATCACCACGCACGGTAGCTCGCCGGCGTCGGCCTTGCGGATTACGGTCGAGCGGGAGACGCCCAGCAAGGTCGCGGTTTGCGCGACGGTCAGCATGGACGATGGGATTGTGCCTGGCCGGGGCGGAAAGCTTGGGCGCGGCGCTAGCAGGGCCAGAGCCATGCGAACTGCGGCCTCCACCAGGTCCGGCGCTGGAGGGCTGCTATCGGCGCCTGCGGAACGTTTCATGCACGGTCCTTGCCAGTAAGAAAGCGATGCGGATTGGGCTCAACCCGGGGAATTCCGGCACGTGTGGCCGGCGAGACTGAGCTTGCTTCCTGATCTGCCGACGAACCGGTGAGCCGACGGGCGAATGCCTCGTCTTAGGGTACAGACGGTCATTTGGCTTCCCGGCTGGGCTGGCGATCCGGGCCATTGGCGCCGTCGTTGAATCCGCGCCGGACCGGGCTGGCACGCCGACGGCGCCCTATATCCCATGCCGCGTCGTTGCAGCGCTTCCGAGTGCTTGCCTCCAGCCAGCCCTCGGACGATAAGCCGGGTCGTCAATCCGGTCGTCATCAAGCGCCATCGGCGGAGGCCAGTTCGCAGCCTGGGCTCGCCGACGAGCTGCGTTCGCGGCGGCGTGCTCCCGGCGACCATGTTCCGCGGGCAGATGGTTCCACATACGGCTGTACAGCCGGCAAACGCTCGTGTGCAGCGCAATGTTGACGGTGCCGGTCTGGCCGCAGAGCAGCCTTTGCATTCGCTGTTGCGAGATACCCAACTCGCTAGCGAGCGTCGCAGGCGGGTGACCAAGGGCGACAAGGGCGCGCAGTCGGTGGCAGGTACCGCACGCGTTGCGCCGCTCGCGCCAGACTGCTGGCGCGGTCACGGCGAGAAGCCGCCGCGCTTGCACCGAGCCGATTAGCTGTGGTTGCGGTCGCTGACGCGCCCGGCAGCCGTTCAGCAGGTTGTGCACGGTCACGGGGCTCACGCCGGCGGCGCTGGCGATGGCCTGGTAGCTGGCTCCGAGCCGCCGCAGTTCGCGCACGTGCTCCCGGACCGGCGCGGCGTCTGCCCACGGTTCCCATCGCCCGTAGGCGATCTGCCGCGCCCGCATTCGCGCGTAGTCACGGTTCGCATCGCGCCGACTTGGCACAGCGGACAGGGCGGCGTCCGGTCTCGCGCTATCAACGGGTGCTAAGTCTGTCACATCGTCTAGGTTACTAGATTGATGACACGAAAATAGAACGGTTATCGCCGCAGGGCTCAAACACAGCGGCGGTGCCTACTCGACCGCGGACAGGTACTCGTACCGGTACTCGACGCGGGTATCGGCGCGGGCGATCAGCTGCGCGTATTCGATGACGGCGTCGGCGTCGTCGAACCGGCGGCTGTGGGCGACCAGCACCGGTGACCCGCGCTTGATAGCGAACTCGCGGGCCTCGGCGGAGGTCGGCGGCCGGGCTGAGAGCCAGTCCTGGCCCCAGGCAGGGTGGTAGCCGGTGATCTGGTCCTGGGGGAGGGAGTTGTCGAGCAGGGCGGGGCAGGTTTCGGCGAGCAAGGCCGGGAACCAGGAGGTGAGCACGGCGGCGGTGGCACCGTCCTTGATGGTGGCCTGGCGGCGGCGGATCACCTGGGCGAGCGGGCCGGTGCCGAGCTGCCCGGCGATATCGCGGGGTGCCTGGACCAGGCCGGCTTCCAGGATCCGGGCGTCGTCGCCGGCTCGGGCAGGGCCGCGGGCGGCGAGGGTGATGATGATCGGGCCGCCCTGCGCCCGGTCGGCGGGCGGCCTGGGCGCCGTCACGACGGTGCCGGCTCCGGGCCGGGGGGTAACCAGCCCGAGCGCCTGCAGCCCGGTCGCCACTTTCGCCGCCGTGGCGACCGAGACGCCGAACTCGGCGGCGATCTCCCGCCCCGACGGCAGCATGTCGCCGTCGCGGAGCTGCCCGGCGGCGATCTGCCGCCGGTAGTGCTCGATGATCTGCACGTACGGGGCGTCACGTTCCAGCATCACGTCCTCCTGACGCCACAGCGTACTAGCTGCTCATCCAAGCCGACAGATTCTTCTGATAGTCTGTTGTCGCATTAAACTAGTAGCTTGTAATCTGCGACCGTGCGGATCCCTGCAACGGAGGCAACCAGTGACGAAGCGGTGTGACGCCCGAGGCGGACTTTCGGCCGCCGCCTCGATGACCAGCCGGACACGACGACCGATACCGCACCGTCACGCGGACGGCGTCGCCTACCTGGTACGTAACCGGCCGGTCGCCCTGGCTCCTGCTGGCGATATGCAGCCGGGCCGGCAACATCGCGGCACTGAATACCGCTACTCCTCCGCGCCGCAGCCGGGGGCGACCGCTCAAGCACCCACCGTGCAGCGAAGCCACGACCGGTCACAGGGGTGGCTGCGCGGTGCGATGCTGGCACTCGCCGTGCTCGCCGTTGCAGCGGCCGTTGTCAGCTGGGATGCCCAGTACGTGCTGGTCCGATCGGTCAAGCACAACCCGGCTGTTGCCGCGATCGAGGCCGGCATCCCAGATATCGGCGCGCTGATCTTCGCGACTCTGGGGATCGCGCTGGCCCTGCACGCCAGGCGCGCGATCCGGGCCCGGGTCCTGAACGTCGCGTGCGTCGGGATCAGCCTGGCCATGAACTCTCTTGCATCCGCACCGGGCTGGCGTGACGTGGCCATCTGGGTCATGCCCTCCGCCGTTTACGCCGTGGCCTCCGACAGCCTCATCGCGGTCGTCCGCGCCTGGGTCATCGCCCGGGCCAAGCACACCGGCCAGGCACTCGCCGACGACGAGCCGACCCCGATAGCGATCATCGGCGCGTCGGTCCTGTGGCTGATCCGGCTGGCCATCGCGCCGGCCTCCACCATCACCGGGTTCCGCCGCTGGGTGCTCGACGAATGCCCGGTTGCGCCCGGCCGCAGAGCCCCTTCGGTCGGCGTCACAGCTCGCCGGCGCCCGGCCATCACCTCGAAGCAGGCCGGCCGGTCCGCTGCCGGCGCACGACGCCCGACCAAGCCGGGCAAGCAGGCACTTCTGCTGGCTCTGGCCAGTAAGCGTCACGACCTGGCTGCGATTCCGCTGACCTCGGTGTCCCGGATCGCAACCGGCATCGCGGCAGAAATTGACCTGGCTCCAGGCACGGCCCGCAGGGTCCTGCTCGCCCACGTCCGCTCTCTCCGCAGTGGCCAGAACACCGGCATGCACGACCACAGCCATGGCAGGGAAGGAACGTCATGAGAATCGTTTTCATCATCGCCGCAGCAGGCGTGCTCCTGACCGGGGTGAAATGGGCGTTCTTCCCGTTCGTTCCGTGGCGTAGATTACCCCGCCACCGCGTCCGCTACCTGCGCCTGCGCCTCCGGCTGCGGCTGCACCCCGGACCAGGGCACGCCACCATCGCCGAGCTATGGCTGCGGTGGGGCCGCCTGGCCATGTTCCGCCGCAGCGGCCGCGCACGCCGATCCCTGTCGGTGCGCCGGCGCATCCTCGGCCCGGTCAGCGCGTACTCGATCCTGATTGGCCGCGCCCATTACGGGCATGCGCTGCGGATGCCGCTCGATGAGCACGCCGTCGTCACCAGCCCGCCCAGAGGCGGCAAAACCGGATGGCTGGCCTCGGTCATCTTGCGCTACCCCGGGCCGGTGCTGTCCACCACGACCAAGCACGACATGTTCGCGCTCACCTCCGGCATCCGCGCCCGCCGCGGACCCGTGCACGTGTTCAACCCCCAGGCCATCGGCGATGTGCCATCGACGTTCCGGTGGAACCCGATCGACGGATGCGCCGACCCGGCGACCGCGATCCGCCGCGCCGACGCGTTCGCCCAGTCCGTCAGCCAGCACGGCGTGGAAGAGGCGACGTTCTGGGCCAGCAAGGCCAGCGACTACCTGCGCGCCTACTTCCACGCCGCCGCACTCGCCGATCTCGACCTGCGCGCGGTTGCCCGCTGGGTCACCGGGATGAGCAGCACCGACGCCGAGACCATCCTGGTCAGTTCCGGCGGAGACACGGGCTGGCACTGGGCCAGCCAGCTCGCCGAACTGCGCGGCCACGCCAACCGGACCGCGCAGACGATCAGGATGACCATGAGCCGCGCGCTCGCGTTCCTCGCCGATCCCGCCCTCGCCGCCTCCGTCACGCCCGCCCACGGCCGTTCCCTGGACCTCGAAGCCTTCCTGCACCAGGCCGGGACGCTGTACCTGATCGCCGAAACCCGAGGCGAGGACTCCCCTGTCGCCCCGCTGTTCGCGTGCCTGGCCAACGAGATCCACTACACCGCCGCCCTGACCGGCAGCCGCATGCCCGGCGGCCGGCTGGACCCGCCCCTGCTCCTGGCCCTCGATGAGGTCACCCAAATTTGCCCGGTCCCGGTCCCGTCCTGGCTCGCCGACTCCGGCGGCAAAGGCATCCAGATCATCACGGTCGCCCACGGCGAAGCCCAGCTGCGCAGCCGGTGGGGTAACGACGGCGCCCGCATCATCGCCGACACTTCCGGCACGAAGATCTGGCTGCCCGGCATCAGCGACCCCGCCGCGCTGGACGCCGCGTCGATGCTGTGCGGCACCGCCGCCATGCGCGAGCACGGCCAGGACTACACCAGCCGCCACCACGTCATGACCCCCGACATGATCCGCCAGCTCCCCGCCACCCGGGCCCTGGTCATCCGCAGCGGCTACTCCCCCGTCATCGCCAGACTCCCCATGGCCTGGAACGACCCCATCTACCGCCACGCCCGGCGCCTCGGCCAGGCGGCCGCCCCGCTCGTCCCGGCACCGGAGCCTGAACCTGAGCCCCGGCCGATTGACCGTGACGCCTGGCCACCCGCATCCGGACCCGGGAACCCCGGTCCATGGCGGAGGGCCCACGGCCCTGGCCGCCCGCGGCCGGGCACCCGGTACCCATGGGAACAGGCCGGCGACCCGTGGGACACCGGTCCCTGGGACGAAGAAGCAGGACCAGCAGCATGACCACCGCAGACGACGACGTGCTCGCGGCGGCCCTCATCCAGATCGCCGCGCACGCCGAGCAGATCACCGACCTCGATCACCGCGAGGCCAGGAACCACCAGGACACCACCGGCCAGCTCGGGCGTCTCGCCGAACGCGCGGACGCCGCCAGCACACGCACCGACGCCATCGTCAGCACCCTGACCAGCCACGCATCCGCGGTGAACGCCCTCGACGGAATCGACCGCCAGGTCGCGTCGCTCACACGCCAACTCGCCGACCTCGCCGCCGGCAGCGAATCGGACAGCCGGACCTACCAGCCGGCATCAGCGCCCCGGTGGTGGCACCTGTCCGATGCCGAACGAGAGCCGGCCGTCGACCGGCTGCGCGCCTGGGTCGAGCAGATCTACCGGCCCGGCTACAGCCATCTCGCCGCGACGCTACCGCCCTGCTGGGAACTCCACCCGCTGTGCCTGTACACCCTGGACTGGCTCAGCGAACTCTGGTCCGTCCTCTACCTCGAATCGGGGCGCTCCGCCACCACCCTCGCGGCCCAGGCCGAATGGCAGACCCGTCTCCTCCCGGCCGCCGCCGACCAGATGGCTCAGGCAGCGGCCAGCTGCCAGCACACTCCCGGCAGCCTCGGGCCGCCGCCACCGCGCGGACCATTCCCTGGTCGCGACCCAGCGCCCAGGCACTACTGACCATCCGCTGGCCCATCACAGGGCAAGCCCGAAGGGAGCCAGAAACGGACAGCCGGTCAGCCGGGACTAGCCAGCAGACTAGCGAGCCGAGCCGAAACCAGACTGCCTAGCGGACCTTCCGGCCGATCGGCTGCACCGACAGGATTGATCATCAGGCGGCTCGGGCCAGTGCGCCAACACCGACCCGAGCCTTGATCCTCACCCTTACCCAGAAGGGCGAAGACCCATGGCGAACCCTACCGATTCGCGCCCGGATCAGTTCCGGGCGGAGCTTGATAACGGGGAGGTCGTCGAAGCCGACGGCAGCACGGTCCAGGACCCGGCATCCGGCAGCCAGGTCCCGGCCGTGCTGCTGCGGATGACCCCTGCCCGCGCGCACACCCTCGCCCACGTGCTGGACGACTGGTGCCGCGCCGCTCTTCTCTTCGCCACCGTCCGTTCGACCGAGGCGACCGAACGAGCCCTGGCCTGGACACTCGAAACCGGAGCAGCCGCGGCCGGCGACCCCGACGCTGCCCGCTGCACCCGCGACCGCCCGGAAGCACCGTCGGCAAGGCAGCGACTCGCTGCCGTCGCGGTCCTGCGCGATCGCGACCGGCGCATCACGCCGGTCCAGCGAATCGCCGTCATCGACGCGGCAGCCAGATGGCTCGCCGAGGACGCGGGTGAGGAACTGGCGCAGGCCCTGCTCCAGGCCGCGTGCGCCGACGCGATCACCGCGAACTACGCGTACCTCGCCCTGATCGAGGCGCCGGGGACCGCTCCGTGACCCAGCCTGTCAGGCGGAGGTTCCCGGGTCGCGGCGATCAGGTCGCAAGCGCCCGGGCCTTCGTCAGAGCAGCAATCGGATCGTGCCCCCTGCTCGATGAGGCGGTCCTGCTCACCTCCGAACTGTGCACGAATGCACTGCAGCACACCGCGTCAGGAAACGGCGGCACATTCGAGGTCACCGTCTATCACGGACCCAGCTCCCTGCGGATCGAAGTCCGCGACGACGGCTCCACCACCAAACCCGCCCGGCAGACCGTCGACAGCTACTCCGAAGATGGCCGCGGCTTAGAGATCGTCGCCTGCATCGCACATCGCTGGGGCCAGCGCGGCGACGAATACGGCCGCTCCGTCTACTTCGAACTCCGCTGGAAACCCACGGCAGACCCCCAATGACAGCACGCAGCCGCAAGCACAGGCGGCCAGCCCGAGCACGCCGCGGATACCCCCACCGGAACCGGAACCACTCACCCTCACGGGAGAAACCAATGACCGACAACCCGGCCGCAGCCTCAGGGCTCGCGCCCGTCCCCCTTGCCCGGCTGGAACCTGACGCGATCGGGGTAGCCCAGGACACGGTCATCGGGATGGCCACCTCCGGCCCGGCGGTATCGGTCGGGCTGACACTCGCGGCGTTAGCGGCGGCGAGCGCCTATGCGGGCGGACCGGTCCTGGTCCTGACCGCGATCCCGATGCTGATCATCGCCAACGCGTACCGCCGGCTGAACCTGTGGAACGCCAACTGCGGCGCTTCGTTCGAATGGGTCGGCCGCGCGATAAACCCGTATCTCGGCTTCCTGACCGGCTGGCTGATGGTCACCGGCACGCTGATCGGGACGCTCAGCCCAGTCATCGTCCTCGGCCCCTCGGTGCTCGCCGTCGCCGGCCTGAGCTCGGCGAGCACCTGGCCTGATCTGATCATCGCCACCGGCGTCAGTGTCGCGATGCTGATGATCGCGGTGGCCGGGATCAGGATCACCGCGCGAACCCAGGTAAGCATGGGACTGGTCGAATACCTGATCCTGATCGGCTTCGCGATCGCCGGCCTGGTGGCAGTACTCGGCCACCATCCGGGCACCTTCCCGATCACCAGGAGCTGGTTCAGCCTCGGCGGGATCGGCGGGCACGGCAGCCTGGCGGCCGGATTCCTGCTAGCTGTCTTCATCTACACCGGCTGGGACGGCACCATTTATGTCAACGAGGAGGTCAGGCACCGGCGTACCAACCCCGGCCGGGCCGCCATCCTGGCCGTCGCGCTGGTCGCCGTCATCTACACCCTCTCGCAGGTCGGCCTGCAGGGCGTGGTCTCGCCGGCCAGGCTGCAGGCACACGGGCCCGCGGCGCTGGTCTACGTCGCCAGCGCGCTCGGCGGCAGCGGCTGGGCCAAGATCATGGCGCTCGCCCTCGCGCTGTCGGTGATCGCGGCCACCGGCACCGGCATCGTGCTGACCGCCCGCATCATCTACGGCATGGCCAGCCGCCAGGTGCTGCCGGAATTCCTCAGCAAGATCTCCCCCCGGTTCGCCACCCCGGTCGCCGCCAGCCTCGTCGCCGGCCTGATCCTGATCGGGCTCACCTGGCTGTACCTACTCACCAGCTCGGTTCAGAACGCCTTCAACGACGTAATCAACATCACCGGCCTGCTGTACGCCGCGTTCTACATCCTCACCGCGCTCGCCGCCATTGCTTACTACCGGCGCCGGATCCTGCGCAACCCCTGGGACGCCCTCGTCATCGGCGCGCTCCCCCTCGCCGCCATCGCCTTCCTCGGCTGGGTCATCGTCAAGTCCCTGCAGGCCGCGCCGCCGGCGCAGCTCTGGTCCCTCGCCGGCGTCGTCGGCGCCGGCCTGATCCTTATGCTCGCCGCACGCTTCGTCCTGCGGTCACCATTCTTCTGCGTCCCGCGCGAGAGCGCCACCACACGTACGCACGGATGAAATTGTCAAGCGGGACCGGGGCCGCGGCGGGTCTTTTCTGCTGCCCTTGGGCGACGAGGATCCGGTAGGCCCGCTCGGCTTGTTCGGCTGCCTGCCGTTCCTGGTCGCGGCGTGGCGTGCTGCTGTAGGCCGCTGCGGGCTGGCTGCGGCTGCCGCGCCGGGATGGGTATCCGGCGGTGAGCTCGAGCTTGCGCCGCTTGTGCGCGAGCGACCGCGGCGACGATCGAGATAGCGGCGATTGCGTCGACGCCCGGGATCGTCATCAGCCGGGCCCCTCGACGGCGAGTTCCTTGTCCATGGCGGCGAGCTCGCCGCCATGGAAGTCCAGCTGGCGATAAGTGCGCAGGCGTGCCGATCAGGTACCTGATCGGCACGACTAGCGCCGGCAAACTCCCGCAGACTCCCGACCTGCCCAGATGTCCTACCAGCCAGACTCCTCGGACTCTCGCAGTATCGAACTGATCAGCATCACGGCGATCGCGGCATTAGCTGGCGTGAACTGCACAGGCCCGGCGGAATGCGCCGAAGCTGCCGAGAGTACGTTGCTGGCGCCGGATCACTTGGCCGGAAGTCTTGCAGCGCCGCGAGCGCGGGAGCCAGGACGCCCACCTGCCGCAGTTCGGTCAGCCACGTCTCATCGGATAGCGGCTCGATCTGATTCCGGAGCTTCTCATACACCCGGCGCCTGGCGAGCGGCTGTAGGATCGTCTCACGGCGCGACGCCTCCCGCAGCCAGGTATCGAATACGCTCGACGCGAGCGCCTGACTAGCGGCCGACTTGCCCAACGCAAGCACATCGGCGGCCTCGCAGGCGAGCACCGCAAGATCCCTCAGCTCCAGCCGCGTGACCTGCGTCAGCATGTTCTCGCAGTCCTCGCTGACCTCGGCCAACGAGGCAGCCAAGATGGCCTCGCGTCCGGCATCATCGGCAGCCGAGACGAGGCTGGCGACGATGGCGGCACGCGGTACCCAGATCAGCGGCAGGCCAGCATTGATCAAGATCATGGCCGCGTCGAGATCAAGGTCGGGCTCGCCCTCCCAGTTGGCCGGCAGCCATTTCGGGATCAGATCCACCGTCGATGACAGGTTCTGGAACGCCGGCAAGAGGCGGGCTGCCATCGCTTGCCACACCTCGGCCTGCGGCATCAGGCCAGCCAGGTTCCCGCCGACCTGGACCGCTGTGATTTGTGCTAGGGCGCTTTCGAGCTGACGGGCCTGGACTTGAAAGGGCTCGGCCAGCGCGATGAGCCGCCTCATCTCCCGGGTGTTCTCAGCAACGGTCTCCAGGTACGGTGAAACCCGTCTATACAGACGCAAGCTGCCCTTAATGCTCTCGGTCAGGGCGGGAGGTATCTCGTGGTCGCTGCTCACCTGCCCGGCCGCATCGGGCTGCTCGCTGTCATCGATCGCTCCATGATGCAACGGCAGCAGCGCGGTCGGTACGACAACGATGTCAGCAAGGGACCAAAGATCAGCGCGGCAGCCAGGTCAGCCGCGGTCTGACCTCCTCACCGTCCGATAGGAAGCCCAGCCAAATGATCGCGGTAAGAGTGACGGCACCCCGCCAGCGGCTAACCTGGCGAATGGCTAACCTGGCGAATATGGATCCCGTTACACGATCCGCCTACGAAGCTGCGCTCGCAGCTATCGAGCGCCGCAAGCTTGCCCGCGGAGTGGCGCTGCGTCCGCCCGAGTTCGGTGAGGCCCTCGGGTCACCCGCCCAGACAGCTATAAAACAGGCGGCAGCCGATGGCTGGAAAGATGAACTGACACAGTTGGCCGCCCACGCCTCCGCAGACGTGCTTCTAACCCTGCACGCCGCAGAAGCCGCCGACCAGGAAGCCCACGGCCGGTACCAGATCTGGGACGCACTCGCAAGCCCAGGGTGACGCGCAAAGTCGTCCTCCCAGGTCAGCTCCAGACTGGAGTGATGCGGCCTGATCTTGGCGGGTTGAGTGCCTGAGGTGCGATGACCGTGATGTGACGCCAGCCGCAGCCGACTTCGG
>Ga0209517_10000679_pt1 | contig 56511 bp, 62 predicted proteins | sample PeaSoiMetSII2010_FD_187695 | JGI IMG/M metagenome (GOLD analysis project Ga0209517, IMG submission 187695) | Peat soil microbial communities from Weissenstadt, Germany - SII-2010 (SPAdes) (version 2) | ecosystem: Environmental > Terrestrial > Soil > Wetlands > Peat | place: Germany...
GCCGCCGTATTCCCCGGACTTCAACCCCATCGAAAAGTGTTGGTTCCAGGTCAAGCAAAGGTTGCGAGCTTGGAAGATCCGCCAACTGGAATTGCTGGAGCATGCCGTGGCCGCGGCCCTTACTGCGGTGAATTCAGAACACGCAACAGCCCATTTTCGCCACTGCGGCTATGGTCTATAAATACTCAGAAAATGGTCTAGTCTCCGATCTGAGGTGTCGCTTGCGCCACTCGGAGGCTGAAGCCTCCATTGCCGGCTTAAGCCCACGCCACACAAACCGTCTCAGCGAGCGGTGTAGGTTTTGCTGAACCCGTCGCGCCCGTTGGTGACGGTGAACTTCCCGTCCTTACTTACCGAGGCCTGGATCCAGTGGCCTTTGCAATCGGCGGATTCTTCCAGGTTGGCGATCATGTCGAGCGACGTGTTGTGCTCGGGCGCTGGGTCGAGCAGCGACAAATGCACTTGCCAGATCCCTTCGATCCGCGGCAGGTGGGCCAATCGCAGGTATGCGTTCTTCTCGTACGGAGCGGCGGTGGTCCCTGGCGGCGTCGCGGACACGGCGTTCCGGTCCACCTGTCCCATGCCCTTGCGAGGGCCGTTGTTGACGACCACCACCTGCGGCGAAATGGCGCCGAGCAGCGGCGGAGCGCCCGCGCCGTCGAACGAACCGTGCCGCCCGGTCTGATAGATCGTGACCGTGCCGAGTTTGTTCACCGGACACGCCAGCTCCATTTCTTTTTCCCAATCCAGATCGATCAGGTTCAGATACCTGAATTTGTTGTAGGTAAGCAGCAGGCCCACGCCGCGAGCGTTCTCGGGCCCGGCGGACGCTTTCTGCTCGGCGTTGGCGCAGAGCGGGTTGGGGCCGCCGCCTTTTACCGGCTTGGCGAGCACTTGTTCATTCGAAGAGACCACCAGGGCCTGAAAGCCTTTGATCGGGATCTCGTCACCGGGCTTGACGATGGTGCGCTTGCCGGCCGACGCCGTCCGGTACCCATCCAGCCACTGTAGGTTTTCCCTTTCGATGGCGTCGCCGCGGTCGTAAAAGTGGCGGATCGGAATCATCTTCGAAAGCGCGGGCAGGCCGCCGGCGTGATCGGCATGAAAATGACTGATCACCAGCGCGTCGATGGATTTCAGGCCGGCGCGCTGGGTTGCGTCGAAGATTCGCTTGGCATCCCTGCCAGCCTCGGTCCACCCGGTGTCGATGAGCATCGATTCTCCCGAAGGCGAGACGATCAGCGTCGCGGCTCCACCCTCGACGTCGATCCAATAGATTTCCAGATTGCGGTCCTGCGCGCCGGCGAAAGGTGCGGCCACGAGGAAAGCCAGTGATAAGAATCGTGACACGGGTGACTCCTTGGTTATGATTCGCGGACGGGCGCTACTTTACGGGCGGATTCGGCCCCGCACACCGGTAGCGACGGATCGGTGAGCAGGCCAATTTGTTTGAGCACCGAGGCTTGATCCCAGTAGATGTGCTCGTGGGCCAGGCGGCCATCGCGGAAGCGCACGATGGCGACCAAAGCTACTTCGACCCGGGCGTTCGTGGGAGCGACGCCCGGGAGCATCCAGGGCATCTCGCGCGTGTGGGTGAACGAGAAAATCATTTCGTCTACCAGCTGGTCTGCGCCCACGGTACGCGAGACCGGCGTGAGCGTCGTATCGGGGGGCATGCTGGGGATAAAATGCCGCGAGTAGAACTCTCGCAGGGCGGCTTTGCCGGCGCCTCCGGTCATCACGGGTATGTGATTGACGTAGGCATCTTCCACCATAGTGGCTAGCGTGGCTTCGGTGTCGCGCGTTACGAATTCGTGGCTCGTGTGCTCTTCCCACAGTTTGGAGAGATCCGCCGGGGGCATGCGAGCCATTGTACAGGATCGGCCGAACTTTGCTCGAATAGGCGAACAACCTGGTCGATCTTGGCGAGCTTCGCGGCTTCGCGAGATCTGATGTTTTTTCTCGCCAAGACGCAAGGCTCGCCAAGAACTTCTCCCGTTTGGCGCTGACGTCTGCCCCGGTGCGACGGACTGGGCTTCGGGAGTAACATAGCGGATGGACAGCATCACGGAGAAACACTGCGAGGAACCATGCCCAAGTTCGTCATCGCTCCCCATTTTCGACTGCAGGAATGGATCGCCGAGGAGAAAGGCTACTTCAAAGCCGAGGGCCTCGACTACGACTTCCGGGACGAGCTCACGTCCAAGGAAGGCAAGAAACACGACCTCGGCCGCGGGATCGGCGCTTACCAAACCTTCGAACGGGGCCGCACCTCGGATATCAGTTGCGCCTGCCACTGGACGGTCAACGTGGCGGCCTCCAACGGCCACGGACGCTTGTATGCCGACGCGTACTCGGTCGCACCTGCCGGGATTTTCGTGGCGCCGGAATCGCCGGTTACCAAACCGGAGGACTTGGCCGGTGTGCCCATTTCGGTCGGGGTGCAGTCGGGGAGCCATTATTCGACCATCCAGGCGCTGGAGAAGTTTCTCCAGCCGGAACAGATCAACCTTTCGTTCGAAGAAGGGCTGCTGTTCAAGCGCATGGAATCGCTGCTCGACCGCACGGCTCCGGCGGTGGCGCTGTTCAGCGGTCCGTATTACTTCGCCGAGCAACTGGGCTTTCGCAAGGTGGTGGACACCACGTTCATGATCGCGACCATGCTGACCGGCGATCCGGACATGGACGACGTGCGCAAGTACTTCCGGGCGTTACGGCGGGCGCAGCGCGACCTGGATCTGCGGCCCGAACTTTACACCCACTATTACCGGAAAGAATTTCCAGCGCGGTTTCTGGAGCAGATGGACACGCGGCGCTGGGGACCGGGCGAGCGCATCGTCTTCGAGCCGTACTCCAAGGAAGTCTTTGAGCAATCCTTCGAGTGGATCGAGCAGCACAAGATCTTTCCGGAGGGCGGTATGGGTTGCGGAGTATACGAACAGGCGACGGTTTCGGCCACCTAGGCAGTCTTTCCACTATCGGAACCCGGCCGATCGGCCGATAGACAGAGCGGGAACTCCCGGGGAAACCCAGGACCCAGGAAAGGCCGCCGATGTCTTCGATGGAAAGAAAGGCCGACCGCAGACGCCAGCCGCGCGACCCACTCAGCGTCGCACTTTCGATTCTTTGCACCGACCACGAAGGCCGGGAAACCGTGATGCACGCGAAACTCCTGGATATTTCGGTATCCGGCGCGCGGCTATCGATTCTCCAAAGGATTGCGCCGCACTCGGCGATCACGTTTTATTATCATAAGCTGGCCATCGGCGGGCGCGGCACCGTGCGGTTTTGCCGCACCGGAAAGAAAGGCTACGAAGTGGGTATCGAGTTTCCCAATGGAACCGGCTGGAGCCCGGCTCAGCGGGAGAAAGCCGACTTGCTGAGTTTGGGCGCGGCCATCACCCACGAGCAGCCGGTTTCGTCGCCGGAGCCCGTCGAGGTCGGTGCGAACGACGGGAATCCTTAAGCCGCTACTCGCAGCCGTTGAGACTCTGACCTTGCGACCCCGCCGGAGGCGGGAGGATCAACAGGGTAGTGTACTTGGGGGTGAGTTGCGGAAAACTCAGCGTTTCAATTCGATCAAATTAACGATGGCCACTAAAGCGATTCCTACATAGATGCGCCAGGACTTCAGCAGATCCGCCCGAAACAGCGGCAACCTCTGGTTCATAACCGGATGCACCCCGAGGACGGCGAGCACAAAAACGGGCAGCGATAGAGAATGACGCATCGTCCATCCGCCGGTGAAAACAAGAACCACTTGACTGCAAGAGACTCCAATCAGGAGTGCCCACCACCATAGGCGGCGTGGCGGATTTGATAGTCATGGCGGGACCAGGGGATCGACTTCTCGTTCCATGATTCTGTGTTTTCTGACCGGAACCCAGCTTATCGACTGCAAGAGTTCTGGACCTGTGGAGATGTGATCGGCAAACTCTATTCCACTGCGAAGACTTTGGGCGCAACGCAACTATAACGCATTGATGAGGACATTACCCACCACAGCGCCCCGCCACGCCATGGCACAATAAAACAACCTTGGCTCAAATCCTACCCTTGAAAGATGCGATCCGGGATGCGGTGCGCGACGGCGACGTGGTGGCGCTCGAAGGTTTTACGCACCTGATCCCCTTCGCTGCAGGCCACGAAATCATCCGCCAGAGGCGGCGTAACCTGACCTTGATCCGCATGACCCCGGATCTCATCTACGATCAAATGATCGGCGCCGGATGCGCGGCCAAGCTCCAGTTCTCCTGGGGCGGCAATCCCGGCGTGGGTTCCCTCTATCGCTTGCGCGACGCGGTGGAAAAGGGCTGGCCGCGGCCCCTCGCGATCGTCGAACATGCGCACGCCGGCATGGCCGCCGCCTACGCCGCCGGAGCCGCCCATCTTCCCTTCGGCGTGCTGCGCGGATACACCGGCACGGATCTGGTGAAACTCGGCAACGTGCGTTTCATCGAGTGCCCCTTCACCGGAGAGAAATTGGCCGCGGTTCCGGCCATCCGGCCCGACGTGACCGTGATCCACGCCCAAAAGGCCGATCGCAAGGGCAACGTCCTGATGTGGGGCGTGGTGGGTGTGCAGAAGGAAGCCGTAATGGCCGCGCGGCGGTCGGTGGTGACGGTCGAAGAAATCGTCGACGATCTCAACGCGCCGCCTAACTCGGTGGTGCTGCCTTCGTGGGTCGTCGGCGCGGTGTGCCCAGTGAAAGGCGGAGCGTTCCCTTCTTACGCGCAGGGCTACTATCAACGCAACAACGCGTTTTACAAGGCGTGGGACACCATCGCGCGCGAGCGCGAATCCTTTCAAGCCTGGATGGAGCGCCACGTAATGGGCACCGCGACCTTTGAGGACTTTCAACGCAGTCTGGGGCTGCAATATACCGGAGACGTCCAACATGCCTGACGCTACCTTCACCGCGGATGAAATGATGACCATCGCCGCCGCGCGCAGGCTGCCCAACGGCGCGGTGTGCTTCGTCGGCATCGGCCTCCCCAGCGCCGCCGCCAACGTCGCGCGCCTGACCCACGCCCCGGAAGTGGTCCTGATCTACGAATCCGGTCCCATCGGCTGCCGTCCAACCGTACTGCCGCTCTCCATCGGCGACGGCGAACTTTCGGAAACCGCCGACGCGGTCGTCTCCATCCCGGAGATGTTCTCCTACTGGCTGCAGGGCGGCCGTATCGACGTGGGCTTCCTCGGCGCGGCTCAGATCGACCGCTACGCCAACATCAACACCACTGTCATCGGCGATTACGAAAAGCCCTCGGTGCGTTTGCCGGGAGCGGGCGGCGCTCCAGAGATCGCGACGTCTTCCAAGGAAGTCCTGATCACGCTGCGCCAGACCGCGCGCGCCTTCGTCGAGAAGCTCGATTTCGTCACCTCGCTCGGACACGTCACCGGCGGAGACAGCCGCGCAAAACTGAACTTGCCGGGCCAGGGACCCTTGGCGGTGATCACCGACCTCGGCATCCTAACGCCAGACCCGGTCACACGGGAACTCACGCTCACCAGCGTTCACCCCGGCGTCACCGTGGATAAAGTGGTGAAGTCCACCGGATGGCCGCTCAAGGTAGCGGCGGAAGTCGCCACCACACCACCGCCCACCGCAACCGAACTGCAAGTGCTTCGCGAATTGAACGAGCGCACGGCCCGCGCGCACGCCGAACAAGCGTGACGCCCATGCTCGACTTCGTCTACGACATCCTGCCGTCGCGCGTAGTGTTCGGTGTAGGGTCGCTCGACCGGCTCCCCGCAGAGATCGACCGCCTCGGCGCAAAACACGCGCTGGTGCTCTCGACACCCGAGCAGCGCGAACAAGGTGCGGATCTAGCCAGCCGTTTGGGCGCGCGCGCGGCAGGCGTGTTCGATCGCGCGGTCATGCACGTGCCCATCGAAATCGCGCAAGCCGCCCGCGCCTCGGCGCCGATTGCTGCGTGTCCATCGGCGGCGGCTCCACCACAGGCCTGGCCAAAGCCATCGCGCTAGTATCGAGCCTCCCTATTCTGGTCGTGCCGACGACCTACGCCGGCTCGGAGATGACGCCCATCTGGGGCCTCACCGAGGGCGGCGTGAAGAAAACCGGCCGCGATCCACGCGTGCTGCCGAAGACCGTGATCTACGATCCCGCGCTGACGCTTTCCATTCCCCCGCAACTCAGCGCCACCAGCGCCATCAACGCCATCGCGCACTGCGTCGAGGCGCTGTACGCCAAGGACGCCAACCCGCTCGTTTCGATGATCGCCGAAGAGGGCATCCGCGCCTTCGCCCGCAGCCTGCCCCACGTGATCAAGGATCCCTGCCACCTGGACGCCCGCGCGGACGCGTTGTACGGAGCCTGGCTGGGCGGAATTTCGCTGGGCGCGGTAGGCATGGCGCTGCACCACAAGCTGTGCCACACCCTCGGCGGTACGTTCAATCTGCCCCACGCGGAAACCCACACCGTTGTGCTGCCTCACGCCGTGGCGTACAACACTTCCGCCGCGCCCGAAGCCATGGCGCGAGTGGCGCGTGGGCTAGCAGCGCCCTCCGCGGCCCGAGGTCTGTACGATCTAGCCGTCTCGCTAGGCGCGCCAATGTCGCTCGAAGCGCTAGGCCTCAAGGCCGGCGATCTCGAGAAAGCCGCCGACCTCGCGGTACAAAATCCCTACTACAACCCCCGCCCAGTAACGCGCGACGGAATTCTAGCGCTGCTGCAAGACGCCTTCGCCGGCCGCCCGCCTAGCGCGTGAACCGGCCAACGTGGAGCGGGCTTCAGCCTGCAACGGAGGCTTTAGCCTCCGCCTCTCCACGAGTGCTAAAGCAAACTCTTCCCAACCTTTGCCCGCCGATGAACGCAGATCAAGCCGATGGAAAGCCAGTAATCATCGGGTGTCATCTGCGTTCATCAGCAGCTAAATATGCTTTTTCAGTAGCCCGATATCGCCGTATTTAATTAATCCACTCCAGGCACGGACTCCACGTGACCCAGCACCACCAGCGTCCGGCCAGTGAGCGTATCGAACACTTCCAGCGTGGGGATGACTTTGCACGCCGCAACCGCGGAGGAACCCGCCGCCACCGGAGGTGCGCCCGGTAGAGTGATCACAGCGCGAATCTCCTACCGGTCTCCGACAGCCAGATTCAAATCGGCTTGGCTATCCAGGTTGACTCCACCGCTCTTGCCGGGATCGACCGTCACCGTGGCCGATTTGACCACGGTCCCAGCAGCGTTCACGAACGCGACGTTCGCGGTGCAAATGATTCCGAGCGCCGGCGGCAACACGCCGGGGTTCAGCAGGTTCAAGCGCGCGGTTTGAGCCTCGGCGAGTCCGACCACGCCGGTGGTTTCAACCACCGCGGGTAGAGTAGACTGCGCGCACAATGCCGCCCCTCCCATCAAGAAGGCACACGTCAAGCCAACAAATTTGGACATAGTTCCACCCCTCGGATTGAATTTGATCCGACCGAGCGCGCGAGATCAGTTACCGGTTGCCATGGTAGGTCGGCTCCGGAACACGGGTTCTGCTGGTATGCTTCCCCGTACGATTCGGCGCGGTCATTTTCTCAAACACCAATCGGGCCGCACAGGTTTCGTCGATCAAGCAATTTTGCAGAAATTTTGAGCAAACTTAATGCAACCCGTTGGAATCGCGCCGGCGCCCCGCAGTCTATCGGTCTACCAGGCTGGCGTTGAGCGTGATGTTGGTGTTATAGAGCTTCGACACAGGGCATCCCGTCTTAGCAGCCTGCGTGGCCTTTTCGAAGGCTTCCTGCGTTGCGCCCGGCACCTTGGCCTTCAACTCCAGATGGCTGCCGGTGATTGCAAAGCCGCCGTCTTTTTGCTCCAGCGTGATCGTGCAGGCGGTTTCCAGACTGTCCGCCTTCAGCCCGGCCTGCGCCAGTTGCGCGGAGAGCGCCATGGTAAAACAGCCCGCGTGTGCGGCGGCTAACAGTTCCTCGGGATTGGTCCCTTTGCCCTCTTCAAATCGCGTGTGAAACGAGTACGGTGTACTAGCGAGTGTCCCGCTCGCGGTGGAGATGGTACCGGTGCCGCTCTTGAGATCGCCTTGCCATTTCGCTTGCGCTGTTCGCTTCATCGAGTCTTGCCTCCCATCCTGTATTATCACTGGTATTCTCTTGTATGCTGACCACCACTGAGGAGACCAGTCGAATGCGATCTTTCTCGAAATCTCATGCCGCGTTTCATGCGACTGCGACCTGCGTATTCTGGGGAAGCCTAATGCTCGGCGCGACCAGCGTCACCGCGGCCGGGCAGTGCATCGATTATTCGAAGGACCCTGCCGGCTGCCAGCCAACGACGTTCGACACACCCATCGGACAAATGCCCTCGGTGCGAGTCAACCGCAAGGGCGACCTGGACCCGTTCTCCTCCGAAGAAGACGCCCGCGCGGGCGCAGCGGCGGTCGAAGAAAAGCTCCACTTGTTCCGCAATATCCAACAACTGCACTGGGTGCTCACGGTGCCGTCCGTAAAGGACCCGGCCACCGGCACATGGAAAGGCGGCGACCTCGACGGGGTGGGCGATGGGCGCGGCTTGGGCATCGGCGGCAACTGTATCTTTGTCGGGCACGGCAACGGCCCTGGCTTCAAACACGCCATCAACATCTTCAAGCTCCAACCCGATCCCGAGAAGCAGCCGCCGGTGCAAGCGGGCGAGATCCCCGCCATGTTTGAAGGCAATCAGGGCTTCGACGATCGCGAATTGCGCTCGCTGGTCTACAAAACGTCGCGCGGCGAGGATCGCTACATCCTGGTGCGCAATGCCGGCACCAACACCATCGGGCGGATGGAGACCTATCGCATCGACATGAACACCTGCCTGCCGACGTCGAAGAGCGAGATCACCGACTTCGGCGGCCAGTCCCACGAGTTCTTCCTGTGGCACGACCCGATGAACTCGAATCGCGTACTGGTCTACATGACCAATTGGACTTCCGGCTTGCCGGACCCCGATCGTCCCGGCATGAAGACGTCCGACCTGATCGTCCTGGCAGTCACCGACGAAGACACGGGCGAGCCTCTGCCCAAAGCCAAGGTGCTTGCAGGCTTCGACCTTCAGGAAGTGGGCGGCCCGCCGGTGAATGAGAAGCCCGACGCCACGGGCCTATTCTCCGACGGGCGCTTTCTGGATTTCAGCAACAACAAGAATCGCGCCGGACGCGCGGGAAACTTCCAAAACAACGAACAAAATAGGTTGCACTCGCTCTCTGTGCTGGACGATGGCGAGCGCGCCTACGTAGCGGGCACCACCGCCGGATTCTATGTGCTCGATACCGAGGCCATCGCACACCACAAGGACGCCGAATTGGCCGCCGGAACCGCCGGCTGCAACCAGCGCTCGACCATCGTGATAGCCAACGGAGCGATCGATGCCGCCAAGCTCCCAGCGATCGCCAATGACTGCGTGCACATGGTGATCAACAACGATCCCGGCCTCAAGGCGTCCCTGGCTTCGGGCGCGTCCCCGCAAGCCAAGGCCGAGCGTTACCTGGTCCTGCTGACCCGTTCGCGTTTCGACGTGTATCCGCCGGTGAACGCCACGCCCACCGGCACGCACAGCGCGATCTTCGTTCCCAACCGCCCCGCGCAGGTGAAGGGAAACACCAAAGGCCGTCCGGCGTACGTGTGGCTCAGCGACGAAAATGGCGGATGCCCGCTCAATTACGCCCGAATTGTGTCCGTAGAGTCGGAAATCACGCCGATTATGGTCGGGGCCTTTTCCATTCCAGACAATCAACTCGACGAATGCCTCGATCAAGCGATCACCGAGCCCAACGGCCAGCCCCGCAAGATCGTGGCCCAGCAGAATCACAACCCCACGGTGTTCAAGAATCTGGTATTCAACACCTGGTACGGCCACGGTCTGCGCGTGATCGATATCTCCATCCCCCAGACGCCGCGCGAAGTGGGCTACGCCATCAACGTCCCGCACGGCATCGCCCGAACCTACCCGGTGTTCAAGGACGGCTTGATCTACTGGGTCGACAACAAAACCGGCCTCCACATTGCCAGGTACACCGGGCCGCGCGCCAACGAACTACCTGGCCCCGGATCGGGAGTGTACGAAGGCAACGCCACGAGTCCGCACCGGTAGGGCTCAGCCGTCGACGCCGCTCTGGATCACTCACTCTCCTCAAGGCCACGCAAATAGTGACTTCGCAGATCGTCACCGATCCAAAAACCAGCCGCGCGAATCATGTCATCGAGAATCGGTCGGCAGCTTTCTATCATTCCTCGCGCCTTGGCCTCGGCCAGGACGCCCAGGAGGCCCGTCACCTCCAGCCCCCAATCGATTGCAATGCGGCGGCCACGTTTCTCGTCGACCAGCAGTAGCTCGGCATTTAGTTCGGTGGCCAGAACGATGGCTTCCGCCTCTCCTGCGTCGAGTTGCTCACTTAACGCAGCAACCGCTACCCGGTCCCGAGCGGCCGCGGCGCGCGTCCACGACGGATCGAAGGTGACGCGGTTCCTCGAAAGCTCCTGTTGTACGGCCGGAGGTACAACAATTTCGGAATACAGGTCGCGCAACAAGTGGAGCTGCCCACTACAAAGAGGTTGAGAATCGGAGAAGTATCGGAAACGACGATCAAGCGCCGGCGGATCTCTTGGCCCGCAATAAATCCTGTTCCATTGCTTCAAGGCCGTAATGGAGCGGAATCTCGCGGCTCGCGAGAAGGCGCTGAAACTCCAGTTGCGGAAGATTCGCGAGTGCAGCCGCTTGGCCAAGAGTCAAGCGGTCCTGCTGAAAAAGGGCCAGCGCCAACTCGGCCTTCAGCTCGGCCTCAGTCAATTTGGTTGACTGGAGAAGTTCGTCTGGCAGGGTGAGAGGCATCAGGGTTCCTCGTTTAATTCTATCCCGTCTACGCCTTCCGCACGCACTCGGCGGCTAAAGGTGTTTATGGAGGGCCAAACCTGGCCGCAAATCTCACTTGCTCAGCACGTAACAACTCCCGTCGGCGCATTGGAAGCCGATGACCTCGGTTCCCGTCAGCGTCAGCGCGTCGTGACGCTCCTTGAAATGATGAGGCGCGCTGTCAATGTACACGGTTAACGGGGTTGCAGCATGTACGGGGTGCGAATGCAGAATCAGGTCGCACACCAGCGCCGCCAGGACAAGAACCAGAAGCATTACTGGAATAGGTCTACGCATACTCGTCGAGATGCGCGCGGGCTCGCTGTAGGTACGCGGGAATTGCCCCGGCCGACCCGCACGGCGCTAAAGTAAGGGGAGGTCGCCTCCGTGAGAATGAAGACCCTCCCCGCCCTTCTGATCTTCGCCTACCTGCTGGCCGCCTCCACCGCCGTCGCGTTCTTCCAAACCGCCGCTCCTCCCATCTCGCCCGAGGAGGAAACGGCCTGGGTCTGCCCCATGCACGCCGATTACACCATGGACGTGGCCGGCAAATGCCCGCGCTGTGGCATGGACCTGGTCCGCGCCGCTCCCTTCGATGTCCGCGATTACGGACTCGACTTTCGAACCGTGCCCGCGGTCGTGAAGGCCGGCCAGAAAGCCAGTCTGCGTTTCAAGATCCTCCACCCCTCCACCGGCGCGACCATCCAAAAGTTCGAAGTCGTGCACGAACGGCAGTATCATCTGTTCCTGATCAGCCAGGACATGGAGTACTTTCAGCACATCCATCCGGAGGAGCAGCCCGACGGCGCCTGGACCATCGACGCGACCCTTCCCAAGCCCGGCTATTACAAGGTGCTGTCCGACTTCCTGCCCAGCGGCGGCGCGTCGCAATTCCTGGCGCGTCCGCTGATCACCGCGGGCTACGCTGGCGATCTCGCCGCGGACAGCGCCCACCTGGTCCCCGACACGAATCTGACCAAGACCGAAGAGGACATCACCGCGACGGTGGCGTTCGACCCGCCGACATGTATTGTCGGCCTGTACTGCCACCTCAATTTCAATTTGACGGACACGGCCACGTCGCGCCCGATCACCGATCTTCAGACCTATCTCGGCGCGTTCGGGCACACGCTCATCATGAGCGAGGACATGGTGGATTACGTCCACTCCCACCCGCTCGACATTCTGGCGCAGCCCGATGACGACGGCGGTCCGCCGACGTTCCTGATCCCGCCCGGCGCGGATCTGGAAAAACTCCGCGGCGGCCCGGCCGTCACCTTCGAAGGCTTGATGCCGAAGCCCGGCCACTACCGTGCCTGGACCCAGTTCCGCCGTCACGACAAAATCCACACGTTTGCGTTCACCTTCACCGCGGTCCCGGCGCCGGAGGCGAAACCGTGAAGCGAGTTCTCGCTCTTATCGTAGTGTGCGCCGCCAGCGCGTGGGTGCTGTGGTCGCATGAGACGCTAACCACAACCGTCCTCTTCGATCGCGAAATTGTACGCATTCTCGATAAGCACTGCGTGATGTGCCACACCGCGAACGGCCCCTCTTTTCCGCTCGAAACCTACGAGCAGACCTGGCTCGAAAAGCGCAAGATCCACGCCAGCACCATCGCCCGCCACATGCCGCCCTGGGATGCCGTCCCAGGCTACGGCCAGTTCATCAATGAAAACAACCTGACCCTGCGCGAGACCCAGTTCATCGTGTCCTGGGTGGAGGGCCTGGGCCCCCGCAATTCCGGCGTGGTGTTCACCAACACAGCGGACCCAGGCGCCGCGCAGTCCCAGGAAGTCCGCGCGCACGCGGATTTCGGACACTGGCAACTGGGCCAGCCTCAACTCACTCGTCAACTAGCCGCGAACACGATCGAGCCGCAACAATCGGTCATCAAACGCACCGCGATCGACCCCGGCCTAACTTCCGAGCGCCGCCTGCGCGCGTTAGAGTTCATGCCCAGCGACCGCCGCGTGGTGCGCGCGGCGTTCTTCACGATTCAAGAGACCGGCCAGTGGATCGGAAGCTGGACGCCTTGGCACGGCTTTGTGAATCTCCCCAAAGGGGTGGCCTACCGCCTGCCTGCGCGATCTCACATTGTGGCCGAGATCCACTATCAGGGCGCGCAAGAGCGCATCGTGGAACACGGCACGCTCGGCCTCTTTTTCGCCGATCAGCCGTCGCCCGACATGGTTTCCGATCTAGTTCTCCAAGCTCCCAGCCCCGCCCAACCGGGAACAAAATCCGTCCGTCTCCGCGCCACGGCGAAGCTAGCCGCCGACACCTACGCCCTGGCCCTCCGGCCGGACCTTCACCCCGGCATGAAGTCCATCGAGGTGTCCGCGCGCCGACCCGACGGCGGTACCAACGTTCTGCTGTTCGCGAAAGATCTGCGGCTGGATTGGCCCACGCCGTACATCTTCAAAGACCCCGTAGCGCTCCCCAAAGGCACCGAACTTACGGTTACCGCTTACTACGCGAGTGCAGCATCGGTCCCACATAGCGGTGCGCTTCGCCTCACGGTAAGCAAGTATTAGTAGATCCGTTGTGGAGCACGCACTCGTGCGTGCCACGTCGCGACTCATCGCGACGCATGGCGGACCTGCTCAAACTCGCCAAGCATCGGCACGACCACCGATGCGGCACCCCGAGTGCGCGCTCCACAGCTAGCGTTGAACCGCGCCCAGCTACATCGCCTTACCCAAAATGTTCCCGTCCATCGCCTGTTCCACCTGTGCGCGCGCGAGACCGGCGGCGGCAGGTCCAGCGTGGAATCGAGCACGCACAGCTCAAACGCGTAACGATGCGCAGCCCGATTCCCCGACCTCCGGGTCTAAAGCCTCTCCCGCTGGAACCAAGAATGCCGGTAGCGTCATTCCGCCCGCCACAATCGGCATCGACAAGATCCGCATCGCTCAAGGCTACGACGCGTTTCGGCCCCCAAACACGTCCGCCGCCAGTGCAGTGACCCATCTTCCGCCGAGCTTTCCCCAATCCAATCAAAAACTTATCGTTTCGCGCCGCGGCCCACCCCAGCCGCCAGTGCTACTCCTGTTGATAGGCGGCGCAGGTTCCGCCTGTGAGTGCCTCGGTCGCACCACCAGCCAGTCATCGGAAGAGGAACATGAAGTTCGAAATCGATTTCGTCGAATCGTATGATCGCGAATCCCTCATACGCGAATTGCAGCGCATCGCCGCTGCTCTTGGGAAAAACGCGCTTTCCCATGGCGACATTAATAGGTATGGGCGCGTTTGCGCCAAGGTGGTGGCTAAGCGCTTCGGTAGTCTCCGCTTGGCGCTCGAAGAATCTGGATTGGAGCCGTGCCGGTACACCATCGCGACCGACCAGGAATTGTGTTCCATGCTCGTCGACGTGTGGACCCAGACCCTCAAAAAATACGGGCGCAGCCCCAGGTTCCAGGACCTTGCGGCCTTCGGATGCTCGGTCAACCCCCGCACCTTTTCTAACCGCTTTGGCAGTTGGAACAAGGCGCTCCTCGCCGCGGCGAACTTTATGCCCGCCACCGTCGCCGCTGAACCGGCCCCGCCAACCCCGTCTCAACGCCGGAAAGTCTTGTCGCTCCGCAAGCGCTTTTTCGTCTTCAAGCGCGACCGTTACCGCTGCTGCATGTGCAAACGATCCGGCCTCGAATTGCACGTCGATCACAAGGTTCCGGTAGCGCAAGGCGGTACCGATGCCCTGGACAACCTCCAGACTCTCTGCGTAGACTGCAACCGCGGCAAGTGGAGCAGCTCCGAATAAGTGTGTGGGTGAAGTGTATGTGTGATGTGTGATATGGAGCACGCCCTCCGGCGTGCCACGTCGGCACTAATGCCGACGCCTAGCCGCAATTCGACAAGACGGTTGCTCCAGCTCGGGCTCTCCGATGGTGCGAGTGCGGATCTGCTCCTCGGTGAGTGGTGCGCGGTTATCGAGCGGCTGAGTCTCTTTCGACATCGCTGCCTGATCTGATTCTAGGGTTGCCGCATCTCGTTCAGGCTTGCGCACGCTCCACCAGCCTCAATTCTGTATTCAAAAAGTATGCACATGGCCGCTTTACGGCGGAGCCATCGGCCGGACTCTAGTTTTCCACAGTTTTCTACAACTTTTTCTGCCATACCGGCCGAAGCTCGGCAACTATAATGTTGTAACCTCTTTCGACCGATGGTAACCTTGAATCGTTAGATCAGTTTAACGGCGAGCGAAGCTCGTTCGGCGCTGATCTGTTCGGGAGGTTGAATGTCGGAAATTCGCTACTTACAGGTTGTTTCCGGCCAGCTCACGATTGAGAAGCTGCCGGACGGCAGTACGGCTATCCTCGATCAACGCACTAAAAACGTGCATTCCTTGAACGCCAGTGCCACTGTTGTGTGGGAAGCCTGCAAAGGCGGGGCGACGCTGGCCGAGGTTCGCCGGGCCCTGGAGCTCCGGGCCGGCGCCCCTGTAAACGAGGTCATTGCACAGGACGCACTCGCCCAACTCCACCACGTGAAGCTGATCGAGCCGGATGCCGCCGTTCCCGAGCTGCGAAACGCGGCGCGCCGTTCGGCCTTGCTGCGCGCGGCTGCCATCGCGGTGCCGGTGGTGCTGACGCTGGGGCTCTCCGAGCAGCGCGAGTTCGCACTCTATGCGGCGTCGGGCGGGGGCAACGCCGGTCCGTAGTCTAACGTCAGGTTCAGTCATTTTGCTTAGGATGCGGCTCGCGACTTCAAAACGTCGCGGGCCGCTTTTGTTTCGACTGTCGTTGACGCCAAAGTGACCACCGTGAGTGGAGCGTGCTTCCCTACGCCCGTACAGGAGCAAGTGTTACGCGCCTGTTTCCTGCCCCCCACGGTTTCTGAATTCTCCGCGGGCGGCTTACCGCAAGAGCTCTTCCAGCAAGATCTGGCGAACGACCCGGCGGCCGCCACCCTGCTTCCTTTGCTGGATTGGCGTTGGGCGGACTCTCTGCCGGCAGCCATGGCTGCGGCAGCGCGCAGCCGGCGGCTCACGTTATGGCGGCAGGGCCGGGACCGCCTGGAGCTGGCGGCTTCGATCGCGGCGACACTCCGGCAAGCGGGCATTGATTCGATGCTGCTCAAAGGGGCCGCGTTGATCGCGCGCTACTACGACCCCGGCGTGCGCGGCGTGGGCGACGTGGATCTGCAGGTCCCCCGGGGCCAGGTGCGCGCCGCCGTGGAAGCGCTCCTACAGACCGGTTGGACCGCGGAAGGCGGACTAACGCCAGCCCGGATCGAGAGTCAGATGCGCGCTCGCCACGCCTGGCAATTCTACAAGCCAGGCCCGGACGGGAAAGAAGAAATGTGCGATGTGCACTGGCATCCGGTGGTGCGATGCTATTCGCCCCGGCTGGCGGAACTGTTTTTAGAGGGCGCGGAGACCGTTACGGCCGGATCGCACACCGTGCGCATCCCCTGCGCCACGGATCTGTTGTTCCACGCCGCCGCGCATGGCCTGCAGTGGTCGTGGACCTCGCCGCTGCGCTGGATTCCGGACGCGTGGTTCGTGATCCGTTCAGGCGCGGTGGACTGGCAGCGTCTTCGGATGCTGGCCGCGGAGGTCGACATGACGTTTCGCGTGCATCGCGCTCTGGAGTATCTGAAAACGCACTTCGACGCGGCGGTGCCGGAGGCTGCTCTGGAATCGCTCGCGCAGGCCCCGCGTTGGGAAGCGCGCGAGCAGACTCTGCTTGAAAAACCCTCGCCGTTGGGCATGGCGGACGCCGCGCGCTGGCATCTGTACAATTTCCGCAGGCTGCGGCGCTTTGACCCGGCGTGGAAAGACTCGAACGCGATCTCCGGTTTTGTGTCGTACCTGACGGTGTTCTTCCAAACCCAGCGTCGCCGCGATCTGCCCGGATCCATCTGGCGGAAGGCCCACGCTAAACCCACAGTTTGAGTGGGCCCGGTGCGAGCCGGACTCCAGTCCGGCTTAGTCCGACTCCGCGCCTAATGCTGAATCGCGCCGTCCAGCCGGAACCGCGCGATGCGGTACACCTGCCGCAGAGCCTCCTGAAACTCGCCATCCGCCGACGCCGCCAGCCGAAGTTCCAATGCCTTCACGATTTCCTGCTTCCCCGCGCCCTTCACGGCGTAAATGAACGGAAATCCGAACTTCTTGGCGTATCCGTTGTTGAGCCGCATCAGATGTTCATGCTCGGCAATCGTGAGCTGATCGAGGCCGGCGCCCTTTTGTTCCGCCGCCGAAGCCTCACTGAGCGGCGCCGCAGCCGGCACGCCCACCCGCGCCCGCGCACCCAGATTCGGATGCGCCCGCAGCAGCGCCAGTTGTTCCGGACGGGAGCCCCGCTCCACGGTTTCCATCATGGCGGCATGCAAATGGTCGGCGCTCAAGAAGGGACGCTTGGCCCACGTGCGCTCGGCGACCCAGGGAGAATGCTCGAAAATCCACCCCAGCCGCGCGATGAATTCTCCGTGCGAAAAATTGTTGATCTCCTCAATCGTCATGGGATTCATAGATCACGTCTCCTTCGACGCGCACCTCGCGCACCGATTCAAGCCCGGCCAGCGCGAACACCGCGCCCAACGCGTGCTCCGCATCGCCCGCCCGGCTGGCCACCGAAGCCGCCACCGATGCCAGAGGACTCGGCGCGGGAGGCCGCAGATATACGCAGTCCGCCGCCTTGCCCACCGAGAAGTCGCCGATTTCGCCGCCCATACCCAGTGCCTCCGCCCCCGCCCGCGTCGCCAGATACAACAGGTGCGCCGGCGTTAGCGGGAATCCGTCCGGCGCTAGACGCTGCATCAGGTACGCCTGTAAACCTTCCTTCAACATTCCGAACCCAGTGCCCGCTCCCACGTCAGTACCCAATGCCACCCGCACGCCCGCTTGTACATGACGCAGCAACGGAAAATACCCGCTGCCCAGCGCCGCGTTGCTCGACGGGCAATGCGCCACCGCGGAACCATGCGCCGCCAATCGCCGTAGTTCCCGGTCCGACGAACGCACGCTATGCGCGAACACCGACCGTGCGCCGGCCAATCCGAAGCGCTCGTAAACGCCCAGATAATCGCCGGCCCACGGGAACGTGCGCACGACGGCTGCGATTTCGGTCACGTTCTCGTTCAAGTGCGTCTGAAAATGGACCGACGGATGTTCGCGCAGCAGCGCTCCGCAAACTTCGAGCATCGCCTCCGACGCCGACAACGCAAACCGCGGCGTCACCGCGTAGCCGAGCCGCCCCTGGCCGTGAAATCGCGCGATCAATTCCTTGCTCTCACGATACGCGGCCTCCGGAGTCTGGTGCAGCTCGGCCCGCAACGCGCGGTCGGAAACCACCAGCCCACTAATGATGCGCAATCCCGCCGCGCGAGTCTCTTCGAACAACGCCGCGGTAGCCGCACTGAAGTGCGCCCCGAACACCAGCGCCGTTGTGGTGCCGTGACTCGCCAGCGCCCGCGTAAATTCCTGCGCGATCCGCGCCGCGTAGGCTGCGTCCGCCAGTCGGGCTTCCTCCGGCAGCGCGCACTGCTCCAGCCAATCCAGCAGCGATAACCCCAAGTTGCCCAGCACCCGCACCTGCGGAAAATGCACGTGCGCATCGACGAATCCCGGCAGCAGGAATCCTCCGCGCAAGTCCCGCAACGGAGCCTGCGGATGCGCCGCCCGCACATCCGCGAAATCCCCGCACGCGCGCACCCGGCCGTCTTCGATCAACAGCCCGCCGTCCAGATGAGCTTCGAGCGCGCGCTCTTCCCGGAACGGATTGCGGGGCGTGTGGAAGATCGCGGCCCGCAACAGTTCGGCGGTGTGCGATTTCACGCGGGCGATTTCTCCCGCACGGCGCGGGGCGCCCTTTGGGCCCGGCGGATGGCCCAGAAAATCCGCTCCGGCGTCGCGGGACTATCGAGGTCCACGATTCCGCCGTCGCCAAACGCCGCAATGGCCGCGCGAATCGCCTCCCGCACCGAGATCGCCAGCATCAGCGGAGGCTCGCCCACGGCTTTGCTCCCGAACACGACTCCCGGCTCGGCGGCGCGCTCCAGAAATTCCACCTCGAACACTTCCGGCAGCTCCGGCCACGACGGCAGTTTATATGTGGAGGCTCCGTTGGTCGCCAGCCGACCTTGCGCATCCCACAGCAGTTCTTCGATGGTCAGCCAGCCCGCGCCCTGCACGAATCCGCCTTCCACTTGTCCCAGATCCACCAACGGCGCCATCGATTCGCCCACGTCCTGCACGATGTCGACGCGCAGAATGCGGTGGTCTCCGGTGAATCCGTCGACTTCGACTTCGCTGACCGCCGCACCGTAACAGAAATAGTAAAACGGTTTGCCGGTTCCCGTCTTCGGATCGAAATGAATTCCCGGCGTGCGATAGTACCCGTCGGCGAACAGCGCGATGCGCTGCCGGTAAGCGTCCTCCACCACCTTCACGAACGCCACGCCGTCGGTCTCCGCGCCCTCCGCGAACACCTGCCCGCCCGCGAAGCGCACGGCATTCTCCGCGCACTGCAACTGGCACGCGGCCACCGGAACCAATCGCGAGCGCACCTCGTTGCACGCGATCGCCACCGCCGCGCCGTTCAAGTCCGCGCCCGCCGAAGCCGCAGTCGCCGACGTGTTGGGAATCTTATCGGTGCGCGTGGGCATGATCCGCACTGCTTCGACCGTCACGCCCAGACTCTCCGCAGCCACGTGCCGCATCTTGGTGTGCAGACCTTGCCCCATCTCAGTGCCGCCATGGTTCACCTGCACGCTGCCGTCGGGATACACCAGCACGAACGCTCCGGCCTGATTGTACGGAATCGCGGTGAACGAAATCCCGAACTTCACGGGCGTGATCGCGATCCCGCGCTTGCGGTGCTCTTGCGCCGCATTGAACGCCGCTACTTCGCGCAGCCGTTCCTCGAAGCGGCTCGTGCTCTTCAATCGCCGCCAAATCGTACCGATGCGCGAGGCGTCCTTCACCGGTTGCAGATAATGCGTGGTCTGCCCCTCGCGATAGAAGTTACGCTCGCGCACCAGGTGCGGCTCCACGCCCAAGGCGCGCGCGATCCGGTCGAGCGCCTCCTCGATCACCAGCATTCCCTGCGGCCCGCCGAACCCGCGAAACGCCGTCTGCGAAGTTTTATGCGTGCGGCAAACGTAACCCGTGATGTCCGCCGCCGGCAGATAGTACGCGTTGTCGGCGTGAAACATTGCGCGGCCCATGACGGCTTCGGACAAATCCAAGCTCCAGCCGCCGTCCGAATACAACTCGATCCGAATGCCCTGAATGCGCCCCTCGCCGTCGAACCCGCACTCGAAGCGCCCCAGGAACGGATGCCGCTTGCCGGTGAGCATCATGTCGAGAGCACGTGTCAGACGCACCCGGACGGGCCGCCGCGTCTTCCATGTTCCGAGCGCCGCAACTGCCGCCCACGGATTGGCCTGCGCTTCCTTGCCCCCGAACGCTCCGCCCATCCTCAAACATTCGACCGATATTCTGTTCCGGGGCGACCCCAGCACGCGCGCGACGATCTGCTGGGTTTCCGCCGGATGCTGCGACGATGAGTGCACACCGATCTCACCGGTCTCGTCCAAGAAGGCCAGCGCCGCTTGCGTCTCCAAATAAAAATGTTCCTGCCCGCCGATCGCCACTTGGCCCTCGATGTGGTGCGCCGCGCCCGCGATCGCCGCCGCCGCATCGCCGCGCGCCCAATGCAGCGGACCGGAGAGAAAACTCCGCGCCGCAGTCGCGTCTTCGATCGTCAAGATCGCAGGCAGCGGTTCATACGACGCCTCCACCCGAGCCGCGCCCCGCTGCGCCGCCTCCAGCGTTTCGCCCAACACCCACGCCACCGGATGCTGATGAAACATAACTTCGGACGGGAACAGCGGCTCATCGTGCCGCACTGCCCCGGTGTCGTTTTCTCCCGGAACATCGCCCGCGGTCAGCGTGGTGACGACCCCCGGCTCGGCCAGCGCCGCCGACGCATCCAAGTGCAGGATCCGTGCGTGTGCATGCGGAGCCATCACCGGCCACGCGTGCAGCGCCCGCGGAAAGCGCGCCAGCAAATCGTCGGTGTATAGCGCCTCGCCCGACGCATGCCCGTACGCGCTCTCATGCGCCAACTCCGGCCCCGCGATTTTCATGCCGCGGCCTCCTGAGCGCATTCATGCCAAAACTTCTCCAGCAAACTTTGCGCCAGCGCCAACCGGTATTCGGCCGAGCCGCGGTGGTCGCTGATCGGCGTGAGCGTCCGCGCCAGCGCGCCCTGCGCTGCCTCGATAGCCGTCAAGTCCCAGCGCCGCCCGGCGAGCTGCTCTTCTGCCACGACCGCACGAACCGGCGTTGCTGCGACCCCTCCATACGCCAGCCGCGCGCGCGTCACCTTGCCCGCGGCATCCAAATCCACGGCGAAACACGCGGCGACGGTGCTGATGTCATCGGCCCGCCGCTTCGCCGCTTTGTAGAACCGCGCATACGCCGGCAGCGGCTTGGGCAACACCACCGACCGGATGATCTCGCCCGGCCCCAGCGCCGTCTTCCGGTACCCCCTGAAGAATTCGTCGAGCGCGACGATCCGCTCCCCGCGCAACCCTGCAATACGCACGTCGGCCCCGAAGGCCAGCAGGAGCGGTGAGCCGTCTCCGATGGGCGAGGCCGTAGCCAGATTCCCGCCCAGCGTCGCGCGATTCCGCAGCAGCGGCGACGCGAACAGTTGCAACCACTCGCGGAACGCCGCTGGCGCATCGCTCCACCGCGCTCCGATCTCGCTCAGCGTCAGGCCCGCGCCGATCTCTACGGCATCGTCCGAATCACGGAACAGTAGCAGTTCCGCCACGCCCTCCACACTGATCAGCGCGTTCAGCCGCCGGGCTTTCAGGTTCGACTCCACCACCAGATCCGTGCCCCCGGCGATCAGCCGCGCCTCCGGATCGGACGCCAGAAACTTCAGGCACTCCGCAAGCGTCCCCGGCCGCGCGAACCGCTGCGGTCCCGCTTCACAAGCGAACGGCTTCACCTCCGGCGCCGCGCGCGACAACCGCTCCTGCAACGGACCCTCCGGCGCGGGACCCAACGACAACGCCGCGTCCCGGATCGGACGGTACCCCGTGCACCGGCACAAATTTCCTTCGAGCGCCTCCACGCGGCACGGGCCCACGCGCCCCGGCCGGTATTGCTCGGCGAACAAACTCATCACGAATCCTGGAGTACAGTACCCGCACTGCGATCCGCCGTGCTCGGCCATGGCGGTCTGAACTTCGGCCGGCGATCCGCGATCGGCCAGTCCCTCGACCGTATAGATTTCCCGCCCCGCGGCCATGGGAAGTAAGAGCAGGCAACTGTTGACTGGCACGTACGCCACGCCCGCGCTGGTGTTCTCGACCATCGCCACCGTGCAGGCCCCGCACTCGCCCTCGGCGCAGCCTTCTTTTGCGCCGGTCAGCCCGCGCTCCCGCAACGCGTCGAGCAGCGTCGCGCGTGGATGGTCCCACGGCACGGCCACCGGCGCTCCGTTCACGACGAATTCAATGGCACACTGCGACTCCATCGTCTGAAGAGGGATCTGAACGGGGCCAGAATCCCCAGTGCTTCCAGTAGACGACTACCGGGGCTTGTGCCGCAAGTGCTGGGGGCGGCAGCTAGTGCCGGGGACGCCGCGAGTGCCAGGTACCGCCAGCGCCGGCGACGTACCACGCGGCGGCTACGGCAGCGGGACTTCCACCTCTACCCGGCTGCCCTCGTCCGGTCTCGAATGAATCGCGAAGGTGCCGTGAACCAGCTGGACTCGCTCCTCGACGCTGAGCAGACCCAGTCCCGACCCATTCCGGATTTCCTCGATCAAGAATCCCTTTCCGTTATCGGCAACCGTAAGTTTGATGCGGCCGTTCGCCTCTTGAATCCCGGTCAGCACGACGTCCACCCGGGAAGCGCCGGAGTGCTTGATGGCGTTGGTCACCGCCTCCTGCGCGATCCGGTACAGCACCATGGCGGTCTCCGGCGGTATGCCGGCCGGAACGTCCTGGGAAGAGTAGTGGATGGCGATGCTCCTCTGGCGGGAGACCTCCGAGCAATAAGCTTCCAGCGCGGCGCTGAGTCCTACATGTTCCAAGATACCGGGGTGAATTTCATGCGCCAGACTTCGCAATTCGTCCGCGACTTGGGTGACTTGGTCCTGCAAGCGGACCACTCGCGCGCTCACCGCGCCAGCCAGGCGTTCCTGGCGCAACAAGCCCAGTTCGATGGCCGCGCCCGCCAGCTTTTGCGTCACATCGTCATGCAGATCGCGGGCGATGCGCCGGCGCTCCTCTTCCTGCGCCGTTAGCAGCTGCCGGGTCAGGGCGCGCAGGCGCTCTTCGGCGCGCTTGCGCTCGCGGATATCCCGCGCTACCAGGGCGCGCGCGATGGGTTTCTTTTCCCCGTTGCTGAACAGAACCAGGAACGTATTCAACTCCACCGGAATCCATTCCGCGGTCTCGTAATGGCGCATGTTCACCTCGCCGACCCAGTAGCCGCGGACGGTCAGTCCTTCGTCGATTTGCTCCTGTACCGGGGCGTCCATGATCGCCAGATCCTGTATCGTCATGTGCAGGAGTTGGGTGAGCGGCGGCAACCCCAGCATCTCCCGGCCGCCCGCATTGATGTGGAGAATCCGGTACGGTTGGTCCGCGGACACCAACCCCACAAACTCGGTAATGTTCTCGATCAGCGCGACCAGCCGTTCCTGCGAGTGCGCGGCCTCCCGGGCTTCGGTTACGTCCCGCGCCGCGGCGTAAAACAACGTCTCCCCCGAAGCGGGAGTCTGTGCGGTCCACTGAAACACCCGGACCCAGCCGTTTTTCGCGATCAGACGGTTCTCGAATCGAATCATATTCTCGCCCATGAGCAGGCGCTCCAGCACCGCTCGCGACTTTTCCCGATCCGCCGGGTGTATGAACGTGCCGAAGGGCTTGGATAACATCTCCTCCACGCCATATCCCAGGCGGGCGGCGAACGCCGGATTTACCTGGCTGAAGGATCCATCCCGCCGCATAATACGCAAGGGATCCGGACTCCATTCGAAGAATCGTTGGCGCTCGTTTTCCAGGCGCTTGCGGTCGGTGATGTCGGTCACGAACGCGACCGCCAGCGGCCCCTCGGGCGGCGCGATGTAGCTGAGGCTGATCTCTACCGGAAGCACTTTCCCGTCTTTCCGCAGAGCGGTAAACTCCAGGCCCAGCCTCGTCGAACGCGTTTGCGGCGCCTCAAAATAGTGCCGCACGTGATCGCTATGCCGGGTCCGGTGCTGCTCCGGAATTAGGTCTGCCAGAGACCGGCCGGTCAGTTCTCCGGACCCATAGCCGAACAGCGCCTCGGCCGTGGGATTCGCCCACTGGACCACGCCTTCCGGATCGCACGCGATCACTCCTTGGGGCGCACCCTCGACGACGGCGTGCAGCATTCGCTCTACCGGTGGTGGACGATTCATCGGCGTCTTCACCAGCTAAGATGGATGCCGGCGGCTCCCCGTGGTTGCAGCCAAGATAGCGTGTATTAAAAGGTATTACCAGGGAAAAGGAAGAAAATCAAGCCACCACCGGCAGCGCCCCAATTTCCGAAAGGCCGTCCGAAGTCAGTCCGCCGATCGTGGCATTCTCGATCCGGTTAGGCTCGCGGACGCGCGCCAGAGATACCTTTAGGTAGTTGCCGCTGAGCGCCATTCGCCCATCCTCGATGGTGACTACGGAAAGCGTCCGGCCCAGCATGCGCCGCCGGAATTCCAGGTTTTTGCGCTGCGATAGATCGCGCAGAATATGCGTGCGCCGCTTGCGAATTTCCATCGGTACCGGTACGCCCTTGGGGTTCGCCGACTCGGCCGCGAGAGTTCCGGGACGCTCGGAATAGGTGAATACGTGCAGATAAGTAAACGGAAGGCTCTCGATGAAGGCGCGGGATTTTTCGAATTCGGCTTCTGTTTCTCCGGGAAATCCGGTCATTACGTCGGCCCCCACCGCGCAATCCGGCATCCGTTCGCGCGCCTTTAGGATGCGATCGGCGTAATGGTGCGGCCGGTACTTGCGATGCATCCTCCGCAACACCCCGTCCGACCCCGATTGCAACGGGGCGTGGACGTGCTTGGCGATCCGGTCCGAACCGGCCATTAAGTCCAGCAGCTCTTCCGACCAATCCATCGGCTCCACCGAACTGAGGCGCAGCCGTTCGACCGGCGTCTCATCGAGCAGCCGTCGGACCAAGTCGGACAATCGCATTCGCCCATTAAGTTCACCGCCCAACTCCCGGCCCCAGCGGCCCAGGTTGATGCCGCTCAACACGACCTCGCGGTAGTTTTCCGCCAGCGCTCGCACCTCGGCGACCACCTGCTCCGGCGGAGCGCTGCGGCTGCGCCCGCGCACAAACGGAATGATGCAGAACGAGCAGCGGTTATTGCAGCCGTCCTGAATCTTCAGATTGGGCCGCGTGCGGTCGCCTAGCGCGTCCACGACGGGGGCGGACAGAAATTCGCGCTGCTCGAAAATATCGCCTACGTAAATTTGGCCGTGGTAATCAATACCGCCGCCGAATACCAAGTCCGGGATCTGGGTCTTGTGGGAATTCCCCACCACCATGGAGACGCCCGGCAGCGCGGCGATCTCTTGCGGCGCCCGCTGCGCGTAACAGCCCGTCACCAGAATCCGCGCTTCCGGGCGTTCGCGATGGATACGGCGCACGGTCTGCCGCAACTCATCGTCGGCGGTGGAGGTGACCGTGCACGTGTTCAACACCACCAGGTCGGCGTCGCCCGCGCCGGCGGCCGACACCATGCCCTTGGCGGCCAGTCCCGCTTCGAGCGCGGCCCCGTCAGCCTGCGAGGCGCGGCAGCCGAACGACTTTACGAAAAAACGTTCCAAACCGCATTGTGGCACATACCAGCTCCAAGCCTTCTGTCGGGTGATGTCCTAACATCACCTATGAGGACACTGCCTTCTGTCGGGAAAGAGTGGGGCAGCCCTTCTGGGCTGCCGCCGCCTTTCGAGGCGGCGTCTTTAGCCCCGCACATCCCCAGGGCGACACGCCGCCTCAAAAGGCGGCGGCAGGCTCAAATGCCTGGCCCCACTGTTACAATTCTCAGTCAGGAGTCCTTCATGCGACTGCTGTCCCTCTTTCTGCTGCTTCCGCTGGCCGCCTGGAGCCAGGTGGCCGCCAACGCCAACAAGAACTACACCACCAAGGAAGGCCGCGAGCAAGTCGCCAAAACGTTGGCCAACCCGGATCGGGACAAGACTCAGAAGCCCGAGGCGGTCGCCGCCGCGCTGGAACTCCGTCCCGGGATGACCGTGGCGGACATCGGCACCGGCATCGGCTACATGCTTCCTTACTTGAGTAAAGCCGTAGGCCCCTCGGGCAAAGTCCTGGGCGAAGACATCCAGTCCGATTTCTTGGATCAGGCCAAGGCCCGCGTCGCTAATGCCAAGCTCACCAATGTATCGCTCATCCTCGGCACCGACACCGATCCCAAATTACCGGCCGCCGCCGCAGACGTCGAACTGGTGCTGGACGTGTATCATCACTTCGACTATCCCGACAAAATGCTGGCGCTGCTGGCGCGCGGGCTCAAGCCCAACGGCTACCTGGTGATCGTCGAATACTACAAATTCAACAGCCCTCCCGGGCCCGACCATATCCGCCTGGATCGCGACGACGTGGTCAAGGAAATCGGCGACAATGGATTCCGGCTGCTGTCGAAGAACGACCGCATCACCGAAAACCAGTACATGCTGACCTTCGTCAGGAAGTAAAACTGTACCGTCCTACCAGCGCTGCAACGTCGCGTACGAGTAGCTGGATATGCTCCGGTTCTCGCCCTCGGTGGGATTGAAGACCGATTGCACCGCGACGCGGCCCGGCCCAAACACCCGCAGCCACATGTAGCGGTTGCTCCAGTTGTTCCAGCTATTCCAGCCCCCGAAAAACGATCCGGGCTGCTCCAGGTGCAGATGCATCTCCACAGTGGGGTCCTTGAAAATCAGAGCGCTGGGTTTCACCAGGATGGTCTGTCCCGGGGCCAGCTCGCGCACGAAGACGTTGCCGGCGGCGTGCAGCAGCAGGAGCCCCGGTGTTTGCGACGCCGCGAACCGGTCCATAAACATGCCCAGGGGATAGTGCGTCTCGGTATCGTTATTGCTGTCCCGCGTGGTGAACCAGACGTTGGTCTGAAACCAGTCGTACGCGACGTTGGAGGTGGCAGTCAAAAACAGATGCTCCCGCACGTCGACGACTTGTCCGGGATGCAGCGGCAGCGCGATCAGCTCACCCGGCGCGTCGTGCGAAAACGCGATGTGTCCCGGACCCGCGGCCTGGGTCATGATCAGCGGCAATCCCGCGAACATCCGCTTCCACGCGCCGGCCAGCGACATGGTGGTGACGTTGATCTGCGGGTCCTTCCACAACAGCACGTGATGGGTGAAGAACACGCTGTCCCCGGCAGCCAGGTTCATATCGGCGACGGGCACGTACTTGCCCTCGATCTGGCAGAAGGAGTTGCCGAACTGCAGCTTGGCCATGTCCTTGCGGCCGGGCAGCTTGCTCCAGTGCGAATCGGTGGTGAGCTGCTTCACCCCGCTGGTGGCTCCGCACTGCGGGCAACTCACCTGATGCCCGTCGAGCACCGCGCCGCACCAAGTGCATTTCGACCCCGCCGGTGCAGGCGCCGCATCAGGAGTTGTTGAGTACGCACTCATGCGTGCCACGTCGGCACTCATGCCGACGCCTGGCGGAGGAGCCACGGCAGGCGGCGGCACCGTCAGACCTGACGGCGCAGCAGGTTGGGCCGCGCCCCCCCGCCGCGCCGGCGCGCCGCATCCAGTGCAAAAATTCGAGCTCTCCGGAATTTGGGAACCGCAGTTAGTGCAAAACATTCGCAGGTCCCTTTCACTCGCCCGTGTGATGATGCACGTACATGGATTGAATCCCCACGCGGCCCGGCCCCGTCATCCGCGCCAAGCTCATATTCGTGCCGCCGAACAATCCCGTCCCGAGGCGCTGGAATTCCACGTTCATGGTCACCGACGAATCCTTATACAGGAAAGCCCCCGGTTCCACCATAATGCTCTCGCCCGGCCGCAGCACGCGCTCAAAGACGTTGCCGTAGCCGTGCAGGATCAGCAGTCCCGGAGCGCCCGTGGTGACGAAGCGGTCCATATACATGCCTTGCCCGCCGAACAGGATGTTGGTCAGCCCTTTGATCCGCACGAACGAATAGTTGATCTGGTGCGAGGACAACAGGAACGCGTGCTCGCGCACGTCCAGCTCCATTCCGGGATGCAGCGGCAGCACCACCAGCTCACCGGTGGCGTCGCGCGAGAACGCGATGCGGCCGGGCCCCGAAGCCACGCTGATGACGAACGGCATGCCGCCGAAAGCGCGGGCCAATCCGCCCGAGAGCGGCAGCACCGACAGCGGCACGGCTTCGTCTTTCCACAGCATTACGTGATGCTCGAAGAAGATAGCGTCGCCCTGCCCCAGACGGATTTCGGCCACCGGCACGATCTCGCCTTCCACCTGGCAGGTGCTCGAGTTGAACTGGAACTCGGTCATGTCCCGGAGGCGCGGGGCTTCGCGCCAACCGGATTCGCTCACCAGGTTGCGGACATCGAGCGGCGCTCCGCAAGAGCGGCAGGTGGTGGCCGCCTTCGCGTTCATGCTCTGGCACCACTGGCACTGGATGTGTTCGAAATCCCCGGCGGGCGCCCCGGCGGGATTGACGGTAGGGTTCAAGCAAGCCTCCACATTCGTTTGGCGCGCACCACGAAACGCGGCAGCGTCCCGTGCGCTACGACTATCCTAAATGAATACGCAGGCGAGTTTGTGAGCGTTCGCGCCGGCTTGGTTGCAAAATGAGCTACGGCCGCTACTTCGAAGAGCTGGAGCCAGGCCAGGAATTCCGCCACTGGCCCGGCCGCACCATCACCGAGTTCGACGACACGCTGTTCAGCTTGATGTCCATGAACCAGCATCCCTTGCACTCCGACGAACACTTCGCGGCGAAAACCCAGCATGGGCGCAGATTGGTCGAAGGGCCGCTGGTGATCGCTCTGGTGATCGGCATCAGCCAGGCCGACACCGGCGGGCGCGCGCTGGCGACGCTCGAATACCGCGATATACGGCATCTGTCCCCGGTGTTTCACGGCGATTCGATCTACGCCGAATCGGTGATCTTGAACCGCGAGGAGCGTGACGCAGTCTCGGGCATCGTCACCATAGCCTCGCGCGGGTTGAATCAGCGCGGCGAAGTGGTAGTAACGCTGGATCGCGTGATCGTCGTTCCCAAGCAGCCGGCGGTCGAAGCGCACAGGCGCGAGTCCGCTGTGCGCGATTAGAGATGTGCGCGATTAAAGAAATGAGCTACGGGCGCTACTTCGAGGAGTTCGAGACCGGAGCCGTCTACAAGCACTGGCCCGGCCGCACGCTCGCGGACTTCGACAACACCTGGTTCGCGCTGCTCTCGATGAATCAGAACCCTCTGTTCATCGACGATCACTACGCGCGCCGGCAAACCGGCGAGCGTCCGCCCGTGATCGATACGCTGGCCTTCAGCCTGCTGGTGGGGATGAGCGTGGCCGACACCAGCGGCCGGACCATCGCCAACCTGGGCTTCGACCGCGTGACCTTCGAGCGTCCTCTGTACCCCGGCGACTCGCTGTACGCCGAATCGGAGGTGCTGGAGCTGCGCGAATCGGCCAGCAAGCCCGACCGCGGCATCGTCCACGTGGAAACCCGCGGCTTCAATCAGCACGGCGAGCGCGTGATCGTACTGCGGCGCAAGTTCCTGGTCCCGAAACGTCCGGTCGAGGCCGGCGCGGATTGAAGAGGCAGCAACCGTTGGAACTAATGGCGTAAAGGCGGCGTCTAACCACCCACCAGGTAGTAGAGTGTGGTACTTTCGTGGCGGGATTCCGTGGGTGTGCTATTTGGTGTAGTCTAAATCGTGGTAGTGTCTAGGACTTGGTATCCGGAGGATGGCTTGCACCGGACCGAAGGGTTCGGATATACTCCGCAGAGTACTGAAACCCATGACTTAGACTGGCTGTGCCGGGCTGCGGTTGTCAGGAACAATCTGTTGGGGAGGTAATGTCGTGTCCAAAAAGGCGTGGTCGAAAAATCGAGCCGTGACCGTCGTAACCGCGGTCGTTCTGGGGTTAGGCATTGGGTGGACCCTGGGCGCGCAAGATAAAACTGAGAAAAAATGGAAGGACCAACAAGAATACCAGTTGGCCAACGACGCCAATAAAGCTGGACCACAGGACCGCATCGCGATCTTGGACAAGTGGAAACAAGGGTACCCGCAGAGCGACTACGGCGATGTCCGCGAGACCCTGTACTTGATGACGTACCAGCAACAGTCCAACTGCCGCAAGTCCATCGACGCCGCTGGGGATATCCTGAAGTCCCGCCCCAACGACTTTCTGGCGCTAAGCGCGATCGAAGGCTGCATCTATCAAATGAACCCGCCCGCCCCCGCCGATCTGGACACGGCGGAGAAGACCTCCAAGCATCTCCTGGACAGCCTGGACACGGTGTTTGCGGACGGCAACAACCCCCCTAACTTGACCCCCGACCAATTCAAGCAGGCCAAGGCGCCCATGCAGGCGTTCGCCCAGCGCACGCTGGGTTACGTTTACATGCAGCGGAAGGATCACGAACACGCCGAGACGGAAATCTTGAAGGGCTTAAAACTGGATCCGACGCAGTCGCAGTTCGCCTACTTCCTGGGCAGCGAGCTCCTGGCGCAGCAACAGAAGGATCCGAAAAAGGCGCCGCTGGCGCTGTTCTACTTCGCCCGCGCGGCCGCGTATGACGGGTCCAACGCCATCCCCGCACCGCAGCGGAAACCGGCGCTGGACTTCCTGACGCGCGCCTACACCGGCTACCACGGCTCCAACCAAGGTCTGGATCAATTGCTGGCCCTGGCCAAGACCACGCCCTTCCCGCCGGACGGCTTCTCGGTCGTGTCCATCGCCGACATCAACGCGAAGAAGGCGGAACAGCTAGAGTTGGAGCGGCAGCAAAATCCCATGCTGGCCGTCTGGACGGATGTAAAGATGATGCTGATGGGCGACAACGGTTTCACCTACTTCGAAATGAACGTGAAGGACTCGGCCTTCTTCAAGACCAAGGGCAAGATCATTTCGATGACGCCGGCCACTCGTCCCAAGGAAATCGTGCTGGGTGTCGAGAAAGGCGATGTCGCCGACGCCACCCTGAAGTTCGAGGCCGCGCTGCCCGGCAAGATGGAAGTAGGCGAGGAACTCGAGTTTGAGGGCGTGCCCCAGACCTTCAGCAAGGACCCCTTCATGATCATGTTCGACGTGGATAAGGACAAGCTCTACGGCTGGACGGGCAAGAACACGCCGGCCACAAAGGCAGCTCCCAAGGCTCCGCCCAAAGCCCCTGCAAAGAAGCAGTAGCTCTCGGATTCAGCTCCAACCTTGTGGGGCGGGCAATTTTGCCCGCAGCCGCCTTTAAGGCGGCTCTTTCGAACGCCCGAGGGCCGCACGAAATCGTTCCAGTGTCCCCGCCCGGACGGGGCGACAGCCCCGGACGTGAGTCCGGGGGAATCCATCTCAAAGCCCTAAATTCCCAACTCCTTGAAAACCTCGCGCGCCAGGCGGAAGCTGTCCACGGCCGCCGGGACGCCGCAGTAGATGGCCACCTGCAGGAACACTTCCTGGATGTCGTTCTTAGTCAGGCCGTTGTTCAGCGCGCCCTTGATGTGCATCTTCACTTCGTGCGGCCGGTTGAGCGCGCTGATCATGGCCAGGTTGATCAGGCTGCGCGTCTTGCGATCCAGCCCCGGGCGGCCCCAAATCTCGCCCCAGCAGTATTGCGTCACCAGCTCCTGCAAGGGACGGTTGAAATCGTCCGCGGTGCGGATGGCGTTGTCTACGTAGTCCGCCCCTAGAACCTCGCGGCGGATGCTCAGGCCTTTTTCAAACATTTCTCGATCCACAGTTCGCTCCTCTATGAATTGATGACTACCGCTCCATCACTGTCGCGGTTCCGACACTTCGACGCCCGCCCAACGCTCCACCGGCTTAACGATCTCGGTCATGTCGCCGTCTTCGCCTTCAGACGCCGTGGCGATCGCCAGTAGCTGGCGCACGGCGCTGCCTACGATCATGGGCACACCCAGCGCGTCGGCTTCCGCCATGCACAGGCGAACGTCCTTGTTCAAGAGCCCCAGCGCGAATCCCAGATTAAACGTGCGCGGGATGATGAAGCGCGGGAACTTGTCGACGGTGGCGCTGTTGCGCCCGGTGCCCGAGTTGAGCACGTCGACAATCTGGCGCGGGTCGAGCCCCGCCTTCACGCCCATCACCACCGCTTCCGAAGAGATGGCCATGGCCGCCGCCGAGAGCAGGTTGTTCAGCAGCTTCATGGTCTGGCCCTGTCCCGGCTCGGTGCCGACGTGGAACACTTTGCCCAGATGCGACAGCACCGGTTCGAGCACGGCGCGAGCCTCCTGGGGGCAGGACAACATCACCGCCAGCGTGCCCTGCTCGGCGCCTTTGAGGCCGCCGCTCACCGGAGCATCCGCGGCGACGATGCCCTTAGCCGCCAGGCCCGCGGCCACGCGCTTGGCGTACACCGATCCGGTGGTGGACGTGTCCACGAAAATCTTGACCCGGCTGCCCGCGATAATTCCGTCCGGCCCCAAAGCCACGGCCTCGACCACCGGCGGCGTAGGCAGGCTGACCAGCACGATCTCCGCGGCCGATGCCAGCGCGGCGGGCGACTCCACACGCTGGGCCCCGGCCGCCAACAGAGGCTCCATCGCGGCTGCATTGGTGTCGAAAATAAAAAGCTTGTAGCCCGCGTCGACCAGGCGGCGGGCCATGCGCCCGCCCATGCGTCCGACTCCGGCAAACCCCAAGCTTGGTTTCATCGGGTCTGGTTTAGGCGGGTTCGGTCCAGGCGTGTCCGGTTCAGGCATTCTTATACAGTACAATACGCGCGGCGCTCCGCTGGTCTTCAAACCGTGCTAGGTTTTACTTGATGCGAGTTTTTTTGCAAGTCTCTTTCGGCGTGGCGTTGGCCGGCGCCGTGTTCAGCGCCACCGCCGTGCCCGCGCGGGCGCAGGCGGGCCTGTCCGGCCGCCGCGCTCCGAGTTTTTCGCTCCCCGATTCCAAGCTCAACCAGCACGACATCCTGGATTACCGCGGCAAGTGGCTGCTGATCGAGTTCATGCAGACCACCTGCCCGCATTGCCGGACGCTCAGCATCATGCTGGAGGACCTGAAGGGGAAGCTGGCGGGCAAGATGGACATTCTAGCCATCGTTGAGCCGCCCGACAACACCAACACGGTGGGCAAGTACCTCGCCGACAACCACTCCAGCACCCCCATCGTCTTCGATTACTACATCGTGGCGACGTCTTATTTCAAAGCCACGCCGGCCAATCCTTCGTTCGACACCCCACACCTATTTGCCGTCGATCCCAATGGCCAGATCGTGCGCGACTGGGGCCAGGCAGTGGCGGATAATCCCGCGGTGGCCAAGGAAATCGAACTCCTTGTGACCGCCGCTGGCGCCAAGAAATAGCGAGGCTCGGATGGGAACAGCGGCCAGGGACGCGACACGGTCCAAGGCCGGGTGTGCCATTGCCCCGGGAATGTGGGGCAGGATGGCATCCTGCGGCGGGTTGTCAACCCGCCTGCCGATGGTTCCCGATACGCACGGGCCGGTTCACAACCGGCCGCAGGTTTTCAACCTGCCCCACTTCGGACTTGGCGCCGCCTTGCTGGTGCTAGCGATCACCTCGCCCGCGTGGGCCGCGGACGCGCCCATCGACACGCTGCTGAAGGCCGTCCGCGCCGGCGACCTGGCCACCGCCGACCGCGTATTGATGGACGGGCTCCCGGTCAACACCCACGACGTCCTGGGCACCGCGCCCATACATGCCGCGGTGACGTCCAACCAACCCGAAGCGGTGCAGTTTCTGCTGGACCGCGGCGCCGATGTGAATCTAACGTATCGCGACGGAATGACGCCTCTGCACCTGGCCGCGCAAGGCGGGTATCTGCGTGTCGCCACGCTGCTGATTGCGCGCGGCGCGGCGGTGGACGCCCGGGCCTTGAACGGCGCGACGCCACTGCAGGAAGCCGCACGCCGCGGCTCGGCCGAAGTGGTCAAGCTGCTGGTAGCCTCCGGCGCCGACGTGAACTACGCCGTGGCCCACACCGGCGAAACCGCGCTGCACGCCGCCGCAGCCGCGGGACGGGCCAGCGCGGCCAAGGTGCTGCTGGACGCCGGCGCCCCCGTGGACGCGACCGATTCCAACGGCCGCACCCCGCTCGACGACGCCCTGCAGTCCGGCCAGCGCGAGGTCATCGACGTGTTGCTGGACCGCGGCGCGAAGATCGACCTGGCGGGATCCATGCGCACCGCCGTGTTGCGCGGCCAGACCTTCATCCTGCGCGTACTGATCGACCGCATCACTCCGCAGCAGGCCAGTTCGCTATTGAACGACGCCGCGCTCAAGGGATACTCCGAGATCGTCGAATCCCTGCTGGATCACAAGGCCGATGTGAATACGCGCAGCCCGGAAGGCTCGACGCCCCTGCACGACGCCGCGCTCGCCGGTCACACCGATGTCGTCGCCATTCTGCTGAAGCGCGGAGCCAACCTGGAAGCGCGCGATCGCGAGTCCGGCGCCACGCCGCTGCACGTGGCCGCGTCCTGGGGCCGTCCCGAGGTGGTCGCGCTGCTGCTGGCCAAGGGCGCAAACACAGCCGCGAAGGATAACAAGGGCAAGACGCCGCTGGACGTAGCGGTCGACAATCAGCAGACGGAGATCGCCAACCTGTTGCGCCGAGCAGCCAGCCGTGCGCGCGCCAGGTAAGAAGGATTGAGCTGTGCTGTGGGGCAGGTTGGCAACCTGCTGCGGGTTGCCAACCCGCCTGGTCGCGGATCGCAGCACCACCGAGCGCCGGTTACCAACCGGCGCGCAGGATGTCATCCTGCCCCACGGACGATCAGTTGATCTTCTTCAGAGCCGCCAGGACGGACTTCGGCGCTTTGGCGACCACGTGCACCTGAGGGTCAACCACCTCCGCGACCTCGTACACCATGGACGTCCCCAGCACCGACGAAACCTCGGCCGCGTTCAGGTTATAGCGTTTCTCCAGCCACCGCGCCAGATTGGTGGTGGCCTGCCGGAAGGCATCGTCGATGCTTCCGGAGATGCCGCTGGCCATCAGAAACCCCGCGTCTTCCATGCGCGGATTCAGTGGCGCGCCGCCGGGCTCCAGATCCACCGTGAAATCGATGTCCATCGAGGTCTCGAGCGCGTTGCCCGTCAGCTCGCCCGCGCCCTGAGCCGCGTGGCCATCGCCGACAAACAGCAGCGCGCCCGGCGCGGACACCGGCAGATACACCGTTACGCCCTCGCGGAGCTGGTTGTAATCCATGTTGCCGCCGAAGTTCCCCAGGTAGCCGGACCGGTAGCTCTGGTTTCCCCCCGGCGCCACGCCAACGCATCCCAGCATGGGCGCAAGCGGGACTTTGTAATCCTTCATGGTTTCCGTCGGCTTTTCCAGTGACGCGAAACCCGCCACGCGATCCAGCTTCCAATCCGAGTTGTAACCCGGCACCGGTTTCCGCTGTTCCACATAGAACGGGTTGAGAGCGCTGCTGACGATCAACGGGCTGCTGATGGCCGTGTCGCGATTCAGCCGGATGCGATTGAAGTGAACCACCAGAGTGTCGCCCGGTATGGCGCCTTCGATATAGAACGGCCCCGACAACGGATTGCCGCCGGATGTGCGGCGCACTCCCTTGGGATCGGTGCCGCCCGCGTCCACCGACCACGTCTTCACCGTGTCACCGGGTTGAATGTGCAACACGGGCTTGATGGCGTCGGAGAAGAAGTGCTGGAACTCAGTGGGCTCGAAGGTGTGGGTTTGGGGTGCGGCAGGCCGGGCGGGCTCACGAGTCGCCTCCCAGGTAAACGAATCCTTGCGCTCCACCGCGACCGCCGTGCCTTGAATGCGATCTCCCGCCAGAGTGCCGGTGAGCTGGAGCGTGGTTGCGGGGTTTAACTTCATCGTGCCTTCGATACGGCCGCCTTGGAAGCTACCCTCGAAAGTGTTGTTGCCGATCTTGCCCGTCAGCTTGGTCCCGTCCAGGCTGAACTCGACGCGGTCATAGTTATGCTGATCGAAGAACCTCAGGTCGGCAATCCAGCGGCCGGCGGGTGACGACGGGGTTTGGGCGGAAACCACGCCCAGAAGCAAGAGCAGGGTTGCGGCGCAACGCATATGTCATATTTAGACGTGCTTCGGATTCGCGTTGTTCCCCCGTTCCCGCCGATTTGTGTTATTGGTCATATAATCTCTGGAGGAGATCCACTCGTGAAACAGCTTCCCTGGTTGGTATTGGCTGCGGCCGCGATGGCCGCGACGGCGCCTTTCGCCGTGGCGCATTTCAGACTGATGGAGCCCGCGTCCTGGCTGGTCGAGAACAACCTGGGCGATCCGCAGAAACTCGGCCCCTGCGGCGGCACCACGGCCAACGGCGGCATGCCCAGCAACGCAGTGACGAAAGTCCAGGGCGGGCAGAAACTGCACATCAAGCTGCAGGAAACGGTGTTTCATCCCGGCCATTACCGCATCGCGCTAGCGGTGAATGCGCGCAGCGAGCTGCCTCCCGATCCCGAAGCCACCACCCGCGACAGCGAGAAGGGCCCGTGGTCCGTGTCCGCGCCGATCTCAAGTCCGGTGAAGCCGCCGGTGCTGGCCGACGGTCTGTGGCAGCATACTTCGAAGCAGGCCGATCCGTGGGAGACCGACGTGACTCTTCCCAACATCAACTGCCCGCACTGCACCCTGCAGATAACCGAGTTCATGGCCGAGCACGGCTACAACAAAGACGGCGGCTACTACTATCACCACTGCGCGGACCTGGCCATCACGGCGGATGCGTCCAAACCGGTGGATAAGGGCTGGCCGGCGGCGAAGTAGATTAGAGCTGCATCACGACCAAGCCGGGAATGCGCCTAAAGTCGCGCACGTTGCGTGTCGCGACCGCGAAGCCGAGTTCTAAAGCGGACGCCCCGATAATTAGATCGGCCAGGGGCAGAACCGCACCTCTGGCCGCCTGTTCGGCGCCAATCCGGGCAATGATTTCGGCGGTGCTTCCGGTCACCGGGTGGACCGGGACATGAACCTTCAATTCATCCAAGAACTGCCGCCGGTGCTGCGCTCTCTCCGGGGTGTCCGCCCGGTAAATGCCGTGGCCAAGCTCAGCGATCGTTAGCGAACAGATTACGATCGGCACGTCACCAATCTCTTGGCGGATGCTTCGGATTACTTCGGGGGTCGTGGACCTCTTACGTTCCGCCCCGACCAGTACGCTCGAATCCAGGACTACTCCCAGGAGGGTGGATTCCATGGCTCCCGGTGTAGCCGAATCGCGCCTTCGACGTCGTGGGCGAGGTCCTCATCCACCACTGCACTAGCACCACTCGCCTCCAGCGCCGCGATCACTTCCGAGATCTTCCGGCCTTTGGACGGAGATTTGATCACCGCGACGGGCTTGCTGTCTTGCACAACAATGACCTCGGCGCCCTGGCGAACCTGTTCCAGCACTGCATGCAGATCCCGTGCCAGTTCGGACTCGGACATCTGCAGTGCCATATTTCAATCATACACGGGACAGTGATCCCAAGAACGGCGGCTAACTGAGAACCCGTGTGCAGAAACTCTTCAAAGCCGCCATGTCCAAGGCTTGCGGTAGTTCCAAGGACCCATTCGGGACCAACTGCGATGAATTCTATTCGTAGCGCAGCGCCTCGACCGGGTCCAACCGCGCCGCTTTGCTCGCCGGCCAGATCCCAAAAAACAGCCCGATCCCTACGCTGACGACAATCCCCAGCACCACGGCCCACAGCGGGACTTGGGTGGGCAGCGACGGGAACGCGAAGCGGGCGCCTTGCGACACGATCCAACCTGCCAGCAGCCCCAGTAATCCGCCCATGCCGGTGAGCACCACCGCTTCGGTGAGGAACTGCATGATCACGTCGCCCCGCCGCGCGCCGATCGCTTTGCGCACACCGATCTCGCGAGTGCGTTCGGTCACCGAAACCAGCATGATATTCATCACACCGATGCCGCCCACCAGCAAGCCGATGGAACTCATCACCACCATTACCAGCGCCACCATGGAAGTAATCGAGCGGAACTGTTCCACCAGTTGATCCGACGTGGAGACCACGAAATTGTCGGGCTTGTCGAAGGGCAAGCGGCGTTCCTGGCGCAGGATCACGCGCAACTGGTCGATGGCCGCCGCCTGCTGGCCTTGCCTGGGGATCACGATCAGGATATTCTCCTGCTGCTGCGGAAACAGCTTGTGCATGGTGAAATACGGCAACACGATGCGCCCGTCGCTCTGGCCCGGAACCGCCTGGGCCTGCCGGTTCAGCACACCGATCACTTCCAGCTCCTTGCCGTTGGCCGTGATTTTCTTGCCGACCGCGTCCCCCGAACCAAAGAGCGATGTGTACACGTCTTCTCCGATCACCGCGACCGGCATCCGGTGCCGATCCTCGGTGTCGGTGAAAAACCGCCCGAATTTCATATCGCCCTGGCCGCTGGTGATGTAGCTCTCGTCGGTGCCCATGATCTGCGGTCCGAAGTAGTCGTTGCCCTTATAGATGGCCCGAGCCAGCCCGTTGGGCGGCATCAGGAACGGGCTGACGTGGTCCACGGCGGGGCAGCGCTCCTCGATCGCCAGACCGTTGTCGCGGGTCAGCGGCTTGCGCTGGCGTTCCTCGGGAGTGCGGCCGGTGCCGATCAGGCTGATCTTGGAAACGATGATGGTGTTGGCGCCCATGTTGCGGATCGCGCCGGTGATGGCGGCGTCCAGTCCTACCAGGATCGATCCCACGCCAATGATGGTGCCCACGCCGATCACCACGCCCAGCACGGTGAGAAACGACCGCGCCTTGTTGCTGCGCACGGTGGCCAGGGCCAAGCCGATGACTTCGAGGAGCAGTCTCATAGCGGTTTAGTTCTCCGACCTGAGGGCCACGATCGGATCGAGACGCGACGCTCTGCGGGCCGGGTAGATGCCGAAGAACAGACCAACGGTAGTCGAAAGCGCCACGCCAATCACCACCGCATTGATGGGCACGTCCATTGGTACAGCTGTAAAGTTGCGCACGGCCACCGCCAGCAGCCAGGCGACGGTTACGCCGATCAATCCGCCCATTCCAGCCAGCATGGAGGATTCCACCAGAAACTGGTTCAGGATGTCTCGCCGGCGCGCGCCTACGCTCTTGCGGACGCCGATCTCGCGCGTGCGTTCGGTCACCACGGCCAGCATGATGTTCATAATCACGACGCCGCCGACCACCATAAAGACGCTGACGATGCCGACCGCGGCCGCCGCCAGCGTTCCAGTGATCGAGTCCCACGCCGAGACCAGCGAATCCGACGACAGAATCGCGAAGGTGTCTTCCTGCTGCGGAGGCAGATGCCGGAAGGCGCGCAACAAGGCCCGGATCTCGTCTTCGGCCTGTTCCAGGCGGTCGCGGTCGAGCGCCATGAAATTGTACTGGATGCCGAGATTGGTGCCGTAATACTTGAAATAGGTCTCAACGGGGATGTTGACGAAGTTGTCCTGCGATTGCCCGAACAGGCTGCCTTTGGATTTGGCCACGCCGATCACCTCAAACGGCAAACCGTCGATGCCGACGAACTTTCCGATGGGGTCGGTGCCGGGGAAGAAACGGTCCTTGAAATCGTGGCCCAGGATCACCACGTTGGCTTTGTGCTGATCCTCGATCACGGTGTAGCCGCGTCCCAACTCCAACTGGGTGTTGGTGAGAATGGGCCCGTTTTCCGGGAATCCCAGGAGCACAACGCCGTCCACAAGATCGCCGGAATAAGTGACCTTGGTGCCGCGCTGGGCCGAGATTCCAAATTCACGAACGAATTTGGCGTTGTCCTTGAGGAAGGCGTACTCCTCGGGAGAAAGATTGGGATTGATGCGGTTTGCTTCCAGATATTTCTTGGCGGTGAACTGGCCCGGCAGGAAGGCCAGCCGGAGCACGCGGAAACCGTCGTTGCCCATGCTGGAGGCGGTTTCGGCGATATAGGTGTCCATGCCGTGAATCAGCGCCATCACCGCGATCAGCGTGGTGGTGGACAGAATAATGCCCAGCAGCGTCAGGAAACTGCGCAGCTTGCTGCCGCGCAGCGAGTCCAGCGCCACGGCGGCGGATTCGAAGAAGGAGGCTTGGGATTTCACGGGGCTGCTCTGAATTTCACGGGCTGCTCTTTTAGGATACGTGGTCCGCGCCAGCCATGTTCCCTTCGATCCAGTCCAAAACCACCGCATCGAGCCAGAAACGCGGGCTGCCGCGCGCCAGGAATCCCAGGTGACCTCCACGCTCGACGGTTACGAGTTTCAAATGCGGGTTGCGGGCAAATGCCGGGTGATCGTAGGAGCTGTACGGAACCATGGGATCGTCCTGGGCGTGAATCACCAGTGTGGGCACGCGGATGCGTTCCAGAAACTGGTTGGACGACTGCGTGCGGAAGTAGTTAGCCGCCGTTCCGAAGCCGAACAGGCGGGCAGTGTAGAAATCGTCGAACTGCCGGATCGTCCGGATTTTGGGCAGGTGTTCCAGCGTGTAGATCTCGGGCGCCTGCAGGTGGCGGCGGCGGATGCGGTCCTTCAGGCGAGCGATGAAACGGTTCTGGTAGAGGAAATTGGCGGGGCGCTCGATGGCATCCACGGAAGCCGCCAGGTCGATGGGCGGGCAGACGGCGCACAGGCCCGCCAGAAGCTCCGGACCGCATTCCGCCAGCTCTCCAGCGAGTTTCAAGCACACGTTGCCACCCAGCGAAAACCCGACTAAAAATAGCGGAGGCGCGCCGGGTTTGTGGCGCTCGCGCAACACGGCCAGCAGGTCGGCGGTTTGGCCGGCGTGATAACCAGTGATGGCCAGTGCATCGGTACCGCCGCACCCGCGCATGTTGAAACGGTGGGCGGCGAAGCCCCGCTCCAGGGCGTGATGACTCATGCTGCGGGCGTAACCCGACTCGCTCGAGCCTTCGAGACCATGCACCATTACGATCTCGCCCTTGGGGCTGTTGCCGGGCTGCTGCGAGTGGACCAGGACCTCGACGCCCGGCTCGGTGAGATAGCGTACGGCCTGGGTGGGCCAGCGGGCATCCCCATTCGGCCGGCGCCAGAAGTTCCCCGCGAGGGTGGCCAGGTGCGGATTCTTGAAGAGCGGGACAAACGGCCTCAAGGCTTCATTCTCGCGCAACCAGCCTTCTCTATTCTTCCGTTCATCTTGGCGACTTTGCGTCTTTGCGAGGAATTCATACTCAATCCAAGAGTTGACTCTCGCCAAGACGCCAAGCTCGCCAAGAGCTTACGCTGAACGGTTACTCGGCTGCGCGATTTTCGGGCACCGCGAGAAGCTGCAGTTCCGGCATCGGAAAATGCTTCTGGTTATCGGTGACCAGCGGCAGCTTATGCGTGAGCGCGACGGCGGCAATGGTCACGTCGGCCAAGCCCAGGGTCTGCCCTTTCTGCCGCCACTGCCGAAAGAGGTCGCCCGCGAGTTGCGCGGCTTCCCACGTCACCAGATAAAATTCGAGGTTCTCCAAGAACCGTTTTGTCTTGGCCTCCTCACCGGGGCGCATCCCCATGTAAACCTCGGTGACATTCACCGAGCAACAAGCCAGAAGAATATCCTGCTGAGAGATCTGGGCGAGCAGTTGGACCCGGCCATTCCTGCCGTTCAGGGCGTCGATCAAGCGCTCGAATCGAGCAGGTAGGTCATCTACTTTCCCGGCGCCGTTCTAGTTCCTCGAAGCGCTCAAAGTCGAGGGCGCGTATTTGGCGAACCCACGCCGCGGCTCCCTGCGCCAGTTCGGGATGGTCCTCGTCTTTCCAGGAGCCGGCAGCTTCCCGTAGGGCTTCGCGCTGGCGGCGAAGCTTGATTTCACGCTGGGCCAGCTCGGTCAGGAACGCACTACGGCCTCGCTTGCCGACCAGTTTGTCGATGTCGGCCACCACGTCCACCGGAAGGATGACATGCGCTCTTCGGGTCAGATTCTTGGGCACATATTCAGTGTGACATATCTACGCACTGCCCGTGTGCTCGGTCGGATGTAATACGGCGTATCACAGACTCTAGGTAGACCACAAAACGAACCCAGCAGCTCCATAACCTGCTGCATGGCAATTACTTGGAAGGAGGGCCTAGCGAGCACAGCGGGTCGCCAATCACGACATTCTGCCAGCTCAGCCCGGGGATGCCCAGATAGAAACTCTCCGCCAGATTGCGCCCCTGGTAATACGCCGGGAGCACGAATTGGGGACGCGGCGTCAGGTTCAAATACGGCTCGTAGACATGCCCGGAGGCGCCTGTGGCGCCTTCGAGCAGAAAGTCGGCCGTCATAGTCTGGGGGCTGCCCGCGAACCACAGCTTGGGGGAACCCCAGTCGCTGAGTTCCCAGTCGTCGGGAGGCTTGCTGAAGGTGCGGGCGTCGGAGGAGACGAACTCGGTGGCGATCGCGCCCGGCAGCCACTTGAATCCCAGAAAGCGGCGGTGCCGGTTGGTATCGTTCGAGCCCCAACTGGCGTAGCCGATCACGTCGGTCTGGCCGTAGAGCACGGTCGAGGAGGAATCGAAGACCACCCGCTCCTTGGGCAACAGGATCGCAGCGTTGCGCAGCCAGTCGTCGCCCGTGATCTCGAAGGCCGACTTGGTATCGATGACGAACTTCCCCCGATTGACGGCCTCCCGCGCCCGGTCCACGATGGCTTTGACGCCGTCGAAGTCGTACGCCGCCAGGCGCGTCACCAGGTAGATGGGGAACTCCGGATGCGTGAACTTGGCGTCGCGCTTGCCGAAAAACGGGTTTGGGACCATTCCGTTGAGGCTGTGGGGGCGGCCCTGATGCATGTCCGAGTACAGCAGGGTCAGCTCGCTGTCCACGGCGGCCAGGTCCCCGCCCAGCCCGGGAGATCCGGCGATCTTCAGAGGCACGCCGGCTGTGGTCACGATGTACAGGATCTGCTCGGTCAGACCATTCTGGCGCAGACAACCGGCGATGGGAGCGGCTATCTCGCGGTTGTAAATCGGCCGTTCCATGACTTCTTCCTCCGTCGTCCGGAGGTGACACAGGTTTTTCGCGGGGATCTCCCTACGCAGCGCGTAGTATTCGCCGATATTACGACACAGGGAGGATTTGTCGTTGATCACGACCAGAACATTGGCCGGCCCCTGCGCACACAACAGCGGCGCGAACAGTTGCGCCGCAAGCGCCAGAAATGCAGCCGAAGCCGGAAGTTTCACGGGGCATGAACCTGCGATGCTAGTATAGCGGTTGGATGGACCTCGATCAGCTCCACACATTTCTGGAGATTGTCCGCCTCAAGAGCTTCTCTAAGGCCGCGCAGTCGTGTTTCCGCACGCAGCCGGCGGTCAGCGCCCAGGTCCGGCAGTTGGAACAGGAGTTGAACGCACCCTTATTCGAGCGCCTGGGCACCAAGATCGCGCTCACGGCAGCCGGGCATATTCTGGCCGATTACGCCGAACAGATTCTGGACCTGCGGCGGCGGGCGCAGGACGGCATCAACGAGCTGGAGCGCGTGCCCCGCGGCGAACTGATGATCGCGGCCAATGAAGCCAGCTGTATTTACGTCCTGCCGCGCGTGTTTTCCGAGTACAAGAAGCAGTTCCCCAACGTGCACATCCTGGTGGACCGTTCCTACGGCGCGCGCGTGGTGGACGCAGTGCTGGAGAACCTGGCGGATTTCGGCATCACCCAGTTGCCGGTCACCGAAAAACGGCTGCAAATTGTAAAGATTCACTCCGACGAAATCAAATTGCTCCTGCCCGCCAGCCATCCGCTGGCCAGCAGGAAGAGCGTGACCGCGGTCGAGTTGATCGGGTACCCACTGCTGTTGCCCAAGACCGGCACAACCCGGAACCGTTTGAACGTCTGGCTGGAGCCGGTGGAAGACGAACTCAACGTCTCGATGGAGCTGGATTCGACCGAGATGATCAAGCGCTTCGTTCTGGCCGGGTTGGGGCTGAGTTTTCTCGCCGCGACCCATTGCCAGGAGGAAGTGGCCGCGGGCAAGCTGGCAGCCACGTCCCTGGGGCCCGAACCCATGGTGCGGCAGCTTGCGCTAATCTATCGGAAGGACAAGGCCCTTTCCAAGGCCGCGTTGGGCTTTATCGAGGTCACGCTCAGGAACGCCGCGCCGGACGGTCCCCCGCGGATCTTGGGCCGGGTTCCAGCGCCCGGTGAGAGGGTAGCGAAGACGTTGCCGGTGGAAGGTTAAGAGTTAGTGGAATGCAGCGCGTCACGGTGAAAACGTCGACCATCTTCATCGCCAAAGGCAAGCGGACGCGGGTCTATCATTCCGTGCAGGAAGTGCCGCAGGGGCTGCGCAAGCAGTTGGAAGAGTCCACGAACGGGTTCAATTCGGCGACGATCTTGATCGCCGACCGGCGCGGGCGCCAGGAGCTGGTGCGGGCGCTCAAAGGGATGCCGTCGGCTCTGCGAACGCGGTTGGCGTCGTCGATGCAGCCGAGCCAAACCGACGCCTCGCCCCCCAGTCGAGCCCGGATCGCGCTGCAGTTCGTCAAGCGCAACTGGCTGGAGATTCTCCTGCCTGGCGCGGTGGGCGCGGTGATCTGGATCGCGTTTAACTATCGCTAACGCGCTAACACCGACCGCCTCCGTGGAGTGGGCTTTAGCCTGCAACGGGGGCTTCAGCCTCCGGGCTGACGGATCGACACCTCAGACCGGGGACTCAAGTCCCCGTTGCAGGCTGAAGCCCGCTCCACGGCTGCGTCGGTGTGACTCCGGTCCGAATCGCCTCCTGCAGGAGCCTTCGGACCTGTTCGATCATGTCCGTTACGCTGGCCCCCGTCGCTACTGGACCGTGTCCCGCCACGACCGTCGTAGGGGCCAACTTCGCAATACGATCCAGCGAGAGCAGCCATTCCTGCCAGTCCGGAAGCGTCCCGCAATCCAGGTTGGGAAGGTAGCCGCCGACCAGGCAGTCGCCGCAGTAGAGCACGCCGTCTTCCGGAATATAGATCGAGATGTTGGAAGGCGTGTGGCCCGGCGTGAGCAGGATCTTCGCGGAGCATCCGCCCAGATCGAGCACGCGGTCGCCGCGGATGGGGCAGTTGGGGTTGGCCAGCTCGGTGGCGTGGTAAAACACGGCTTCCTCGCCCTGGGCGCGGCGGGCCGGGCTGGCGATTTGCGCGGCGAACTCTTCGATCTCCGCGCGGAACTCTTCGGGCGAGCGCTGGGCGGATTCATGGCCGTACACGTCGATGCCGCGCTCGCGGAAGTAACCGTTGCCCCCCAGGTGATCGAAGTGCTTCTCGGTGTTGATCGCCATCATCCGGTTGGACGGGCGGGCGGTCACCGCGTAGCCGTGAATGGTTTGAGCGGCGGATGCCGTGGCGCCGGTATCGACCACCAGCGTGCTCTCGTCGCCGCAAACAAATCCCGCGTTGACGCTCCACGGTGGAGTGTAAGCGAGCCCGGTGACTGCGAAGCAATGGGCCGACAATCGCATACGCGAGCCTAAACGGTTCTGGGCGCGAGCGCGTCGATCGTCTGCAACTCTTCCGGGGAGAGTTTCCAGGCGACCGCCGCGGCGTTGGCGCTCACTTGCTCCGGCGTCTTGGCGCCGGCAATGACGCTGGCCACCGCGGGTTGGGCGGCCAGCCACGAAATCGCGAGATCGAGCAACGAGTGCCCGCGCGCTTCGGCGAAGCCGATCAGCTTCTCCACGATCGCAAGATTCGCATCGGTGAATACTTTGGGGCCAAAGCCATCGGCGGCGCGGCTACCAGCGGGGTTGGTCTGGCCGGATCGGTATTTGCCGCTCAGCAGACCGTTCGCCAGCGGGAAATACGGCAGGAACGCGAGGCCCTGGCGCACGCATTCCGGGAGCACTTCCGGTTCGGGCTCGCGATGCAGCAGGCTGTAGTTGTTCTGGACGCTGACGAAGCGGGCCGCTCCCGGTTTCAGCGCGGCCGCGGCTTCCACCAACTGGGCTCGGGTGAAGTTCGAGCAACCGATTTCCCGCACCTTGCCCGCGCGCACCAGCTCATCGAGCGCCCCCAGCGTGTCGGCGATAGGTGTTCCTTCATCCGGCCGGTGGAGTTGATACAGGTCGATGTAATCGGTTCCCAGGCGGCGCAGGCTGTCCTCGACGGCCTGGCGCACGTAGGCGGGTTTCGCGCCCTTGCGCTTCTCGTCCATGGGCAGTCCGAACTTGGTGGCGACGATCACCTGCTTCCGGCGAGGACCCAGTGCTCGGCCCAAATACTCCTCGCTTTGTCCGGTGGCGTAAACGTCGGCGGTGTCGAAGAAGTTGATGCCCGCGTCGATGGCGGCGTCGACGACTTTCGCCGTTTGGGCGGCGTCGATGCGCCAGCCGAAATTGTTGCAGCCCAAGCCGGCCAGGCTGACTCCGAGAGATCCGATGTTTCGCTGTTCCATGTGGTCGGGAGATGTGGAGGCGTCCCGATTATTCATTCTACTTCACGGTGAAACTTTGCTCGGTGGCAGCGGAAGTCGGGCGCCGCTACAGAAGGCCGCCCGTAGTTGGTCAGTTTGGATTGTGGGGCAGGTTGTAAAACCTGCGGGCGGGTTGCGCAACCCGCCCACTAGCCCGATTTCCAATCGGGGCGCAGGATGGCATCCTGCCCCACAATCTGAACTCTGTCAAACTGACCAACTACCCAGCCGTCCGGTGTACTATCATTTTTGCGAAGAGTCGAGACGGAAATCCAAGCTTTGTCAAAATATGATGGACGCCATATGACCCACGCCGCCGCGGGCCGCGATTTAATCCCTGCCCGTCTCGGAGTGCAGTGAAGCCGTCCTCGCCGCGACGCCCGATCCGGCTGCGCTATGTCGCCCTGGGTTCGCTCGCTTTTACGTACTTGTTTTTCATGGAGTATCTGTCTCCGCTCCGCCGCGTTCACATACCTTACGACCTGGAGGGGTTTCATTATCCGCTGACCGACTACGCATTCCAAGCCTTGAAACAGGGCCGCTTCCCGCAATGGGACCCGTCGATTTATTGCGGCCTCAGCTTCGTGGGAAACACCCAGGCGGCGCTGTTCTATCCGCCCTCCTGGCTGATGTTCGCGGCGAACTGGGGCCGCGAGCGGCTCTCGTATCAGAGTTTGCAAGTCCTGGTAATCGCGCACGTGTGGCTCGCGTTCCTGCTGTGTTACGTCTGGCTGCGGGGGAAAAAGTTGTGCGAGCTGGCCTGCGTGCTGGGAGCGGGCGTGTTCGCCTTCAGCGGATACATGTGTCTGCAACTCCAGCATCTGGGATTGGCGGCGGGCTACGCGTGGTTTCCGTTGGGCTTTATGGGAATCGACGAGGCGTTCGATACGCAAAGCTGGCGGCCGCTCTGGAAATTGGTGGCGGCCTCCGCGATGTGCTTTCTGGCCGGATACCCGCCCACCTGGTTCGTGTTCGCGGTGTGCATGGCGACATACGCGATGGCCAGGCCGTGGCGGGTCCCAGTGATTCTGGGGACCGCTATCGGCTTGGGCGCGTCTTTGGCGCTGGCGATGGTCCAGGTGCTTCCCGCTTGGGAAGCGTCGGCCTTCATGGTGCCGGAAGCCAAATATGGCTCAGGCATCAAAGATCCGCGTTTCTTTTTGTCGTATTTATTCCCGAACTTTTACAACTTTGGAGTGAACGTTCCGGTGCTCGAGAATTTCGGGAAGGAATACCTCTATCTGGGAGCGCCCGCATTGCTCGGGATCGCCTTCTTGTTCCGGCAGCGGAATCCGCGTCTGCTCCTTCCGTTTCTGGCTGTCGGCGGAGTGAGCCTGATCCTGATCACAAATCCTCACGACCTTGTCTGGAACGTGATCCAGCACTCCAGCCTCCTGGCCGAGGTTTGCCGCTCCGCGTATTTTCTCGCGGGTATCACGGCGGTAGCGGCGCCTCTGGCGGCGTACGGTCTGGATGATTTTCTTAACCGCCCGGCTGGTCAGGCGCGGGGCGAGCTGTTCGGGCTGTCTCTGTTCCTGATGGGTGCATGGTCGAGCTGGGAGCTTGGGCGCTATCTGGCGGACGACGCGGGCTTGGCGTCTGGATGGCGCTCGGTGTTCGATCCCGCGATCTCGCTGGCGATCCTGGTCCTGACCCTGTACGTGTGGCGCACTCAGCGCGGCGCCTCGCGCGCGATCCTGGCGGTTGCCCTGGTCCTTTCGGCCGGCGTCGATTACAAGGTTTTCGGTACGCGCAAGCGCTTCAACGCCGGCCGGGGATCGGGACAGCCGTACTACTCCGATACTTCGTTTCCTGGATTGAATCCCGCTGCCTTTCGGGAGCTGAGAGCTCATCGCGAGTATCGGATTCTGCTCGAACCGGCCGGGCCGGCCCCTCCGGACCTGCGTCACGCGGGACTCACGACACCCCAAGGATTCGATCCGTTCTTCCCCGCGCAATACCGCGAGCTACTCCAGAACGCCGCACACTATCGAAACAATCGGGAGTTTGCTCTCGACCCTGAAGACGAGAAAACGCTGCAGCTCTTAAGCGTCCGGTATGCCATCACGTATGAAGGCGGCGTCCTGTATCCACGCTTGACGGCGAATCCCAACTTTCGACCGGTGGGGACCGCGAACGCTGCTTACCGGGTCTTCGAGTACCAATCCGCGCAGCCGCCGTACGGATTCGCCGACGGGTCCGGTGGCGGTTCCGTCGAGGCGCGCGTCTGGAGCGCGGAGCGGCGCGAGTTTGTGGTCAGCTCCGATCGCGGAGGGACGTTCGCCTTACACGAGCAGTTCCTTCCGGGCTGGCGAGCTAGTGTGGATGGGGAGACCGTCTCTATTGAACAGTGGAGCGTAGCGTTTCAGTCCGTGCGTGTCACGCCGGGCCGGCATACGGTTCAATTCCGGTATCGATCCAGGGGCCTGGAGATCGGCGCTTGGATCAGCGTTCTTTCGCTGGTCGCGGTGGGTGCGATCTTCCTTCTTGGCCGGCGCAGATCGGCGGCGCGCTGAACGCAGCGCGAAGGTTACTTCTTTAGCCCCGGCACTCCGCCCAATGAAGGCGCCAGCCGCACAGCCCTCAGAATCGACTCGGAAACCGCCTCGGCCGCCGCGACTCCCAGCGATTCCACGTTGGCCTGGGCGTCGCCCACGCTCAACGCGATCACCACGTCGCCATCCGACATGGTGTTAACCGGATTAATCGCCCGTGCGACGCCCAGGTTCGCCAGTTGAGCCAGCTTGGTGGCTTCCACTTTGTTCAGACGCGCGTTGGTGGCGACCACCACCAGCGTGGTGTTGGAGCGCGTGAACCCGGTGCTGCGTCCGGCCTTCATGGCGCGCGCGCTATCGGCGAATTCCATGGAGTCCCGGCTCCGCCGCGCCCCGGCCACGATCTTCCCGCTAGCCGGATCGACCACATCGCCCACCGCGTTCACCGCCGCCAGCGCGGAGACCTGCACGCCTTTGAGCGTCCCTTCCAGATCCACGGTCCAGGAGCCGATGCCGGATTTCATGGCCTGCGCCATGCCGAAGAGCTTGCCGACGGTCGCACCCGTGCCGGCCCCCACGGCGCCCTCGACGACAGCCTTGTCGGTAGCCGCCGCCGCGGCCGACTCGCCCATCTCGCGCGAGGGGCGCTTCGTGGCCTTGCCGATTCCCAGATCGTAGAGGATCGCGCTCACCACCAGCGGTACCTTCGCCGCGCCGGTATTGAATCCGATGCCTTTATGGTCCAGGTGCCGCCGCACGCCGCTGGCGGCTTCCAGGCCGAATGCGCTACCGCCTGAAAAAACCACGGCGTGAATCCGCGGGGTGACGTGCATGGGATTCAACAGATCCCACTCTTGGGTCCCGGTGGCCGAGCCGCGTATGTCGCCGCCGGCCACCGCGCCCGCTTCGCACAGTATCGCGGTGCACCCCGTCAATCCGTCATAATCGGAAGCGTGGCCCACCAGCACGCCCGGAATATCGGTAAGACCTTTCATAGTTAAGAAACCGCGTTAAGAAACCGCGCTAAGAAACCGCACAGGCGGCTGTAAGCCACATGGTAGCATCGTCGTTATCATTGTCGTATCAGGGCCGATATCGGGGGATCTGGATTGCTTGACCTGCTAAAACAGCCTGTCGCGTCGTTTCAGGAGTTCATCCTGTTGGGCGTCCGGGCCATTGGCAACGTATTCCGCAGTCCCCACTACGCCGACGACATCTTTATGCAGATGGACACCATCGGCGTGGGCTCGCTCCCCATTGTGATCCTGATCGGCTTCTTTAGTGGATCCATCATGGCTATGCAAATGGCCCGCGCACTAGCCACGTACGGCGCCCAGGGACAGATCGGCAAGATCGTTTCCATCACCTTGATCCGCGAGCTGGGCCCGGTGCTCACCGCCCTGTTGGTGGCCGGACGCAACGCCAGCGGCATCGCCAGCGAACTCGGCTCCATGCGCGTGACCGAACAGATCGACGCCATGCGCGCGCTGGGCACCGATCCCATCCAGAAGCTGGTGACGCCGCGCCTGATCGCCACCGCGTTGATGCTGCCGCTGCTCACCGTGATCGCCGATTTTATCGGCCTGATCGGCGGGTTCCTTTTGTCCGCCGGACTGCCCGGGATCACGCCATCGCAATACTGGACCACGGCGTGGCAGATCCTGGAGTACAACGATCTGGCTCAGGGCCTGATCAAGCCCTTCGTTTTCGCCATCATTATCGCCCTGGTGGGCTGCTATTACGGCATGCAAACCACCGGGGGCACGCAAGGCGTCGGCCGCTCGACCACCAAGGCCGTGGTGGTTTCCTCGGTGTGGATCTTCGTGGTGACGTTCTTCATCGGACGGTTGTTCGTGAACCTGGGGTGAACTGCCGCGATGACGACTACCGAGCCGACCACCGCCGCACCCAGCACCCGCGAACCAGCGGTAGTCCGCTTCGCAGACGTCGGCCTGCACTTCGGCGACACGCCGGCTTTGGATCACGTCAGCCTGGAACTTCATGCCGGCCAGACCTACGTGGTGTTCGGCGCGGCCGGCAGCGGCAAGACTACACTGCTCAAGGTCGCCGCGGGCTTGGTCAAACCCGACTCCGGCCGGGTGTACCTGTTCGGCCAGGACATCACTGGTTGGAAGGAGCAACAACTGTTCGACGTCCGGGCCCGCATCGGCATTTTGTTTCAGGAAGGCGGCCTGTTCGACTCGCTGAACATCGAGGAGAACGTGGCCTATCCGCTGCTCAATCAACGCTTGTTGCAAGAAGCCATTGCACACGGAAATGGCAGCGGCCGCCCGCCCCGCTCGGTCGACGACCGTGTGCGCGAGGCCCTGCGCTTTGTCGAGCTGGAAGAAACCCTGGAGAAATTTCCGAGCGAACTCTCCGGCGGGATGCGGCGGCGCGTCGGCATCGCCCGCGCCATCGTCGCCGAGCCGGCCCTGATGCTGTACGATTCCCCCACCGCCGGCCTCGATCCCATTACCGCCAACACCATCGTTTCGCTGATCATCCGGGGCCGCGACCTCCGCAACGCCGCCACGTTCATGGTCACGCACCGCTATCAGGACGGGCACATGATGGCCAACTTTCGCTACAATCCCAACAGTGAGAAGATCGAGCCGGTATCGCACGGCGCTTCCAATTCCAGTTCGATCAGCACCCGGTTTCTGGTCATGAATCAAGGCCGCATCGCTTTTGAAGGCTCCGAGGCCGAACTCCAGGCCAGCACCGACCCCTACGTACGAAAATTCCTGCGTATTGGAGGCGCCTGAGCTTCCATGCCGTCGTCGGCGAAAGCCAAGTGGTCGCAATTGCGCGTGGGTCTCCTGGCCATGGGCGCGATGGCGATATTGGGTTTCCTGATTTTCCTGATGACCAGCAACAAGGGTTTCTTCAGATCGGATTCCGACATCTATACTTACATGGACGATTCGGCCGCGATCGTGGAAGGCGCGCCGGTCCGCCTGAACGGCATCCTGATCGGCCAGATCACCAAGGTGGCCCTTTCCGGTGAGGCCGATCCCCACCGCGCGGTGCGCCTCACCTTGCGCGTGGAGGACAACTATTTCCCCTCCATCCCTGTGGATTCCACCGCCAAACTGGCCGCGGAGAACCTATTGGGCACCAAATACATCAACATCACCCGGGGCCAGAGCAAAGAGATCCTCAAGCCCGGGGCCGAGGTCCCCAGCGCCAATACCCCCGAACTCGAAGACCTGTTCCAGCAAGGCTACTCCGCGCTCGGCTCGCTGGACTCCATCGTCAAGAAGCTGAACACGCTCCTGGACCAGATCCAGGAGGGCAAAGGCACCATCGGCCAGTTGCTGGTGGACGACACCATCGCCCGAAAGGCTACGGTGGTCCTGGACGATGTTCACAAAATGGCCGACGCCTTGAATGTCGCCATGGCCAGTCCCGATAACTCGGTCGGCAAACTCCTCCACGACAATAGCGACCTCTACAACGACTTTCGCGGCAGCCTGATGCGCGTCGATACGTTGCTCGACGGGCTCAACAAGGGGGAGGGAACGGCAGGCAAGCTCCTCCACGACCCGGCTGTTTACGACGAGTTCCACAACACCATCACCGACGTCCGCAATCTGCTGGCCGGGCTGAATCGCGGCGAGGGCGACGCGGGCAAATTCCTCAAGAGCGAAGAAATTCATCAGGAATTGCAGTCCTCGCTGGCGCGACTGGACACGCTGCTGGACAAAATCAACAACGGCCAGGGCGTCGTCAGCCAGCTCCTCAACAATCCGGCGCTGTACGAGGATCTGGACGGAACCACGCGCGAATTGCAGGGCCTGCTCAAGGATTTCCGCTCCAACCCCAAAAAGTTCCTGCGCATCAAACTGGGCTTGTTCTAACCGTGCGGAGGTTGGTGGTTAACGCCGACGACTTCGGCTTCACACGCGACGTGAATCAAGGCATCGTGGAAGCCCACCAGCGCGGCATCCTCACCGCCACCACGCTCATGGCCACTGGAGCCGCCTTCGACGACGCGGTGTGCCTGGCGCGCGAAACCCCCACGCTCGACATCGGATGCCATCTGGTGCTGGTGGGCCAGCCGCCCTATCCGTCCACGGTCGCCAGGCTGATTGCAGCCGTGGCGCTGGGCCGTATCCGCATCTATGACGAACTCCAGGCGCAGGTCCGCCGCATCCTCGAGGCGGGCCTGCAGCCCACGCACCTCGACACGCACAAGCACACTCATCTGCTGCCGCAAGTGCTGGACGCAGTAGCGCGCATCTCGGAAGAGTTCAAAATCCCATGGGTGCGGCGTCCCTTCGATTTCGAGGGCCACCCCGGCGGCCCGTCCGTAAAGAGCGCGTGGGCGAATCGCGCCATGGCTCTTATGCGGCCTCGCTTCGCCCGAGTGCTCCCGGCGCATGGTTGCCGCTCCACCGATCACTTCAGCGGTTTTGCAGTAACCGGGCATTATTCGGCCGAATATCTGATCCAATTGATCCCCGCGCTGCCCGAAGGATCGACGGAATTCATGTGCCACCCGGGCATCTGCGGCCCAGAGTTGCGCTCCGCCAGAACGCGTCTCAAGGATAGCCGCCGGCAGGAACTGGACGCCCTCACCGACCCATCCGTGCGCGCCGCTTTGGACGCGGCCGGCGTGCGTCTGGCAAGTTATCGCGATCTGCAAGAGTGATTTCGCATCTGCACGCCGAAACCCGTTGGATCCACATGCGCTCACCGGATTTCGAGATGGAATCGACCGCCGGCGCGGGCCCACGCGCGGCATCCTATCCTACTTCGAACAAGTCCGCGGTAAACTGCCCCGCTCAGATCAGCGCCGTGGTCCGAATGCCCGACACGTCAAACGTCTTGCGGCAGCGCACGTTCTTGCAGGCGGCCTTGTCGTCCAGGAGAACCATGTAGCTGGCGAATTTGGCGAACCGCGCGCGATCGCGCTCGTCGGCGCCGCCCGGCAAGCGGTCGAGCTTCTTGCGCACAATCCACCGCAGCTCGTAGGTATCCGCGGTCCGGCAGAACGGACAGTTCAGCGTCGCAGGCTTGGTGGTCTGCGACTCCCGGTAAAACGCTTTTTCTTCCATCGTTCACCCGCGCACAACGGACCAACGCCTGCGCGCTCCTTTGTTTACCCGCGCACAACGGACGGACGCCTGTGCGCTCCTTTGTTCACCCGCGCACAACGGACTGACGCCTGCGCGCTCCTTTGTTCACCCGCGCACAACGGACTGACGCCTGTGCGCTCCTTTGTTCACCCGCGCACAACGGACTAACGCCTGTGCGCTCGCTTCACCGCGTCACCCCCACGCTCCGCTCCTTCTCCACGCGCGCGAAACTCGCCTCCAAGCGTAGCGCGAATTCGTCCACGTCGGACTTGGCGATGTTCAGTGGCGGCGAAATCCGGATCACGTTGCCATACAGTCCGCCCTTGCCGATCAGCAGCCGGCTTTCCCGCGCGGCTTCCATTAGCGCGGCGGTAGCCTCCGGAGCGGGCCGGCGCGATTCCCGATCCTCCACCAGCTCGATCGCCTGCAGCAAGCCCATGCCGCGCACCTCGCCGATCAGCGGATGCTTGGCCTGCATTTCCTCCAGCCGCCCGCGCAGATGCGCCCCGGTCTCGGCGGCATTGATCAGGAGCCTATTATCGTCGATAAAATCGATCACCGCCTTGGCCGCGGTGGCGGTCACCGGATTCCCGCCGAACGTGGAAATCGACAAGCCCTTGACTCCGTCGGCGACTTCCGGACGAGCCACGGTCAGGCCCACCGGCGCTCCGTTGCCCAGTCCCTTGGCGCTGGTGATGATGTCCGGCGTGACGCCCCAATGTTCGATGCCGAACCACTTGCCCCCCGTGCGCCCCCATCCGGTCTGCACTTCGTCGCTGATGAAGACGCCGCCGAACTTGCGCACGATGCCGCTGACGATCTCGAAATATTCTTTGGGTGGCGTGATGAATCCGCCTATGCCTTGAATCGGTTCGCCGATGAACGCCGCGATCCGCCCGGAGGTGGACGTGCGGATCATCTCCTCCATGTCCCGCGCGCAGCGCACGTTGCAGCTCGGATACGTTTGGCCCAGCGGGCAGCGGTAACAATACGCGTTCAGCGCGTGCACGAACCCGGACGCCGGAGCTCCGCCTAATCGCCACGCCGATTGTCCGGTCGCCGACATCGCCAGGGCGGAACGCCCGTGATAGCTGTGCCGCAGCGCCACTACTTCGTGCGACCCGGTGTAGCAGCGCGCCGCTAGAATCGCGGTCTCATTGGCCTCGGTGCCGCTGTTGGTAAAGAAACTCTTGGTCAGCTTGCCGCCCGGCGTCAGCCCTGCTACGCGCTTGGCCAGCGCCACCTGCGGCGCATTCGGGAACAGAGTCGAGGCGTGCTGCAGCTTACCCATCTGCTCGATCACCTTGGCGTTCACGGTGTCGTTGCAATGCCCCACGCTGATGGTCACGATGCCGCCGAAAAAGTCCAGATACTGGTTGCCGTCGGCATCCCACACGTACTGGTCTTTCGCGCGCTCCACCACCAGCGGTTCCTTGTAGTAGTGGAATACGCTGGGGAACAAGTACTGCTTCTGAGCCAGAATGATTTCTTTAGCGTCCATTGCTTTCACCAGGCGCCCCCTCGCAGCTTCCTATGATACTGTGGAGCACGCACTCTTGCGTGCCACGTCGGCACTAATGCCGACGCTTGGCGGACGCTTCACTACTGCTTCAGCGACGGGCTGCCAATTGAGCACCACGGTAATGGGTTCGGTCGGTGCCCGTCTGCGGCGGTGTGCGTCGCGAAACACCGCATAGCCGTTCAATAGGAATACTCCGCCATCAAGAATCTGAACCAGCGGAAGCTGACTCGCTCCAATCACGAAGCCTCTCAAGAATTCCCGCTCGATGGGCTTCCGGCTCGATTCCACCAAAGGGAACCCGTTCACAGTGAATGCTCCCCGGACCTCTGTCAGACGTGTCTGTCGGCCAGCCATGGACACCATTTGACAACACAAGTCCTTGAGGAGTCCACGTGGCAGCGTACGCTCCACGGAGCCAAAGTACTGGAGGATCGAGGGAGGTTTGGCGAGAGGAATTCAAACGGCGAGTGAAGTTCGTGACGAAGGGCGGGGAGGTCCCGGATCAATCAAGCCCGAAGAGCCGGCCTGAGCCGGCTCTCCCCAAAGCGGTCACAACGTCTACTTCAAGTCGGCCCAAGCTTTTCCGTCTTTGTAGTGCAGGGTGACTTCCGAAACCTCGAGCAGGTCGATACTCTCCCACGTCAAGCTGTTGCCCTTCTCGTCTTCCACGCGCAGATCCCAGTGAGCGGCTCGCGCGCGGCTGGGGAATGCGATCTCCAGACTTTCCCCGTTCGGCAGCGTGTCTTTCCCGAGAATGTCTTCTCCCCATTCGTCTGAGCTATGCGGCGAGACATGCAGCGCGTGAATCTCCACGCCGGTTTTGTTAATCAGTGTGAAATCCTGATCCCCCGCACGCGCGCCAGAAACCGCCAGAAGCGCCATACCTGCAATAGCGAAAAGGCTAAGCGCTATTGATTTGACCATGAGTGGGGTATTTACTTCACTCAGGTGACCCCTACCGGTTGTGGTCGGCGTCTGAGCCGACGGCGGCACACCTGACCAGAGATTTGTATGGCACTGGATCGACGACAACCGCCTGCTGCACGAGGCGGT
>Ga0209517_10000680_pt1 | contig 56474 bp, 50 predicted proteins | sample PeaSoiMetSII2010_FD_187695 | JGI IMG/M metagenome (GOLD analysis project Ga0209517, IMG submission 187695) | Peat soil microbial communities from Weissenstadt, Germany - SII-2010 (SPAdes) (version 2) | ecosystem: Environmental > Terrestrial > Soil > Wetlands > Peat | place: Germany...
TGGTACCTTCGGAATAATTACGACGCTGGAGTTCCTCCAGCATCATTTTGCGAAGTCGGGTCATGAGGACCTCCTTGTGACCCAAACTTATATCTCTACAGTTAAGCAACCAGCGCTAGGTTCACCTCACGCGTAGCGTCCGCCGCCGGGCGGCTTCGTTCTCACGGGCAAACCGGAAGTTATGTGTCGATAGGTAATGGTAAACGCCCTTGTGTTGACTGGTCTCGCCAACTTCCGGGTGGTCGGCTACTCTTCCCTAACCAGATTGGGGAAGGGTTGCCCGTAATCCGTCCGGAACCTGAGGGCGGGCCTCTAGTCTGCATTATCTCGTTGAATACGTTCTTGTTCCGGGCTAGAAAACGCAACATTTTGACGGCCGGGCTTTCGTAGGGCTGCAAAAGCGAGGCGTTTTTTAGCAAACTGTGAAATCGTGCCCTGACACAAAGAGCGAGGTTGGTGAATTGAGGTGCGGGCGGGGATTGGTCATTGCATGATTGGTGCAAGAAGGCGGAGGTTTAGCGTTCTAAAGATGAGGGGACGTTAAACTGAAGGGGGAGTGTGAGGAATCGAGAGCAAACGGATGACGCCTCATTCAGCGACGATCTGCTACCGGAGAGCGAAGTGGTTGCCATTTCGCGATTCGCGGCAATGGGCAGTGGCTATGCTCGCTGTTCTTGGCGCGGCGTTTTGTGGTGCGTCGCTCGGGTACGCGCAAATCTGTGAAGACAGGAACCCGGCGCATGCTGCCGCACTGATTGACAAGATCCGGTTCTCCTGCGAGCAAGACAATATTCCTTATACGGCGGACGTTTACGGGCTGACTGCCGTTGCGGACCAGGAAGCAATTCCAGCACTGCGAAGGCTGGCGGACTTGCCGACGAATGAAGGGCCGGGGCTGAGGTGCATAGCTTGGGTGATGCAAGCGCGCATGGCACTGGCAAAGCTCGGAGATGAAAAATATCGAGCGGGGCTGCGGATCGACGCACAAAGCTTTATCGGGGATGACCGGGCGCTTGTTGGGCTGATCGAATACCTGATTGCGCACGGGAAAGACCCGAGGATGATCCACAATTTTGGCGACTACGAGAGCGATGAACGCGAAGGGCTGCTATTCGAGATCGATACGATTCGGATGCGGCGACGCGTCCCGGATTTGCCGTTGGCAGATTTTTCGGATATGGGCGTCGCACAGTGGAAGGCGTATCTGGAGAAACACAAAGGGCAGCAACTGACTTTTCCTGCTTATATGGAAGTGGCCGATCCGTATTTGCAGTGCCTCGCGCGCAGAGTGGATTGGGCATATGCGGATGCGCTGCTGGCAATCGCGGCGAATGGAGGAGATGAGGCGCTGCCGATCTTGCGAAAATTCACGCCGCCGTGGAAACCGGAGATGATGGGTTACGTCGTGGCCGCGCCGCTGAACCCGAATTGGTCGATCATACAGGGCGATCTGCAAGTGGCGCTGGCTCAGGCAGGAGACGCTGGAGCTTTCGAGCAGATTGTGGCGGAGCTGAACGGCGGGACGGCATATGAATCGGTGCGAAAGCTTGAATACATTGGAGGCAGGCGAGGGGTGGATGCGCTGGTGAAGGCGCTCGATCTTTCGGAAGACGATGTGCAGAGAGCACGAGCGCGGCAATGTGGATTACAGACATATTGCTATCCGGACGCGCGGATGTTTTGGAAGTCGATCTGGGAGTACGATTCGTACCACGCCCACATACCTCGGGAAACGTGTGCGGGAGTGAATTTCCATACGTGCGTCGTGGGAGTGCTCGGGTCAATGGTGAAGAATCCGCCTGTGTCGGCCGGAGCGCAGGGGACAGCGCAGAATGTGGAGGCGTGGAAAGAATGGTGGGCGAAAAATCGGGAGAAGGTGGAGTTTGCGGTGAAGGCTGAGCCGACGTTTGAGTGAATGGGAACGCCAGCTTACAATTTCGCGAAACGTACGCTGGAAGAAGCCAAACAACTCGATCCTCAGCGTCTTTGTTCCTATGCTTCGAATTCCCTGCGCACTGCCCCAAAACGGGACGTCGCCAGGTTATTATAATGGACTTTATTGAGGTCAACGAATACTTCGGGACTTGGCAGCCCGGCACAGCCGAAGATGCGGCCAAGCTTCTTGGCGAACTCCACATTGCTTTCCCTGGCAAGCCAATCCGGAGGACCTGGCATCTACGAGAGAGCCAACAAAGCGCGGTCTCGTTTTCCCTTTAACCGCTAGCGATCAGGAGCCTGCCAAAGCGCTTGCCCCTGCTCTGCGGTCACCCAGTTGCCAAGGCGAACGCCTAACTTCTTCACGCCTTTGACACGACGAATACCTCCCGCCAGGTCGGCACTCAGTAGTCCGCAATCTGCTGCCTCATACGCAAGACGGCGTACGGCACCAAGTCGTAGATTGACACTGCCGGGCGCAAGTTGACGAGATTCGAGATGAGTTCGGTAGCGCAGAACGACTATTCTGTTGAATGCCAAGCGTGGCTCCGAACAATACCAGTCAACGAACTCGTCGATGGCGTGGCGATATCCTCTTTGGGCGTCAGCGGAGGTGAGACTGTTCAACACTGCGGCCTTGGCGTGTCCGAGGTCGGGCAAACGTAGGACGGATTTGGTGCTACTGCGTCTTCTTTTGGAACTTGAGTTCCGCTTCATGACCGGTGGCCTCCGTGCCACCGATCAATGATCACAGTAGTGCCGCAACTGTAAGGTAAGAGTCGCCCGTCACTCGGACCCAATCCGAGAGGGGGCGATAATCAGCCCAAAGCAAGGTTGCAGAAAAAACCCCTTGACCTCCGAACCGGTTCGGGGGTTTACGTTGTATAGGAGAGAGAAACCATGGAGGCGAACCGCCAACTACTGCGTTCCGGTGAACTGGCGTCGCGCGCCGGGTTGAGTACCGATACACTGCGCTATTACGAGCAAAAGGGTGTGCTGTCGCCGCCACCGCGTTCGAGCAATGGGTACCGGTGTTATCCGGCGGAGGCGCTGCAACGCGTCCAGATGGTCCGCAGCGCACTGCGCATCGGCTTCAGCATCGATGAGCTGTCGCGTGTGCTGCGCATTCGTCAGAGCGGGGGCGTACCCTGCCGCAGCGTGCGTGCGATGGCCTCGGCCAAGCTGCGCGAACTGCGCCAACGACAAATGGAAATCGCGCGGCTTTGCCGAATGCTGCAAGCGGTGATCCGGCGCTGGGACCGCCAGCTGGGCCGCGCCGCGCCCGGCGAACGCGCCCACCTCCTGGATACGCTAGCAACTGGAGATTCGCCTCTCATGGCCCGACTCGCTCCGCCTTCTTCCTCCGGAATGGGGCGAAAACTCAAACAAGGAGCGCCCAAATGAAATTCACTGATGTTGTGCTTGCACTCGCGCTGTCGGGCTCACCCGCAGCGGCCCAGGGAGTCCACCACGATTGTCCGCAGATGCCCGGGTCTAATGACGCCCATGCCGCGATGATCAAATCCGGGGTGTCGGACGAACAGCGCAGTCAATACTTGAACGGCGAAGGGATGGGGTTCGCCAAGGCCGCCGAACTCAACCACTATCCCGGCCCGCGGCACGTCCTGGACATCGCCGACAAGCTGGGGCTCTCGCCCGACCAGCTCGCCGCCACGCACACCCTATTCGACGACGTGCATGCGAAAGCGCAGGCGCTGGGCAAACAGCTCCTCGCCCGCGAAGATGACCTCGAGGCCCTCTCTCGTGAACAGCATGCCGATGCGGACAAAGTGGTGCAACTAACCTCCGAAATCGCAAACCTGCAAGGGCAGCTGCGCGCTCTGCACTTGACCGCGCACGTCCGCGAGCGCGCCCTACTTTCCGCCGAGCAGGTGGCCAGGTACGACGCACTGCGCAATTACGTTCCAGGCGAGAGCCCCGCGCCGGTGCACAATCATTGATGGACGAGACATCGGGGCGCGCCATAAGCAGGCGTGCTCCGCCGCCAAAGCCGAGCTCATCATAACGCGTGGGCTTTACACCCTTCGTTTTTCATGCCTGACCCGAACGCTTCATCAAAAGGCTGCCGAATGTGGTTGCCGCCTTGCGAGCGTGGGTACTGTGCGATTGCTCCAAGAGGAAAAAACACGGATCACCGCCGGTGGTCCTGGACGAATTGCGGGCTACCGGTACAAGTGGCCGCACGGGACACTTCGATTCAGGCCACCGCGCGATAACTCCCGAATCATCACGGACTCGGAAACCAGCCAGAAACGGGGTCGTGGGAACCGAAAGGATATTCTGGACATATTGTCGGCAACCCTTCCCCTACTGGATTATGGAAGGGTAGCCCGTGATACGGCCAAAATCGCACTCCCAGTCGCCATCGTAAGTATAATTGGTGGTCCACAACAGTTACGACCAACCAGTGTTAACATATTGGCGTCGATGATCGTCTTTCGAGAGTGAGAGGCGCAGCACACCCTGTTGCGAGAGGGAACCGTCTCGTGAAATTCAAGATCCAGAACGGAGGATGTTGCAATGATCTTATTACCACTGATCTTGATCACTGCATTGGCGGCCTTGACGGCGACCGCACAACAAACTTCGTCTCAGCCAGCGTCTCCCCAAACCGAAACTGTGCCTGCTTCCTGCTCGCTTACGCCTCGTCCAACGAAGGCGTTCATACCGCCGGCTGATTATCGTCCTGAACAGTTGCCCGAGAATTTCTTCTACATTGGCTCGGAGAAGCTTTGGACTGTTATTCGTGAGCCAATGGTCTGGCAGTGGAGACCGCAGGGGCCAGGGCACGAGCACGATCTGACCGCAAAAATCTTTTGGTATCGCGTAGGTTATAGGTGGCGCACGGAACCGGTCCCTAGATTAAGGGTCACGGGTAGACGCCTTGACGGACCGGCTCCGGCCCTTACGACTCCGCAGGGCCCCGCAACCAATGCCATCATGGATTCAGAGAAGGGCGCGATGTTGAGTGGCGTTTATCTACCGACTCCAGGCTGCTGGGAGATCACGGGAGACTATCAGGGAGATAAGTTGAGCTTTGTAGTGTGGGTCGAACCGGATGAACAGTCAGGTCGGTCCGAGCAGTGATCCCAGTCATTGTCGAGAAATATCGCCATTACCCTCGCACTGCAGAATCGCGTCGTCACTTGGCGAATTGTCGGCTACTCTTCCCTAACCAGATTGGGGAAGGGTTCCCCGTGATTCGGAAGTAGTCGCACCTCCAACCTGTTCGATTCGGCCCTGTTAGTTTCTGTCATAAACATTTGCCGACCAGAGCCCTTGCCTCGGGAATGCGCTGGCGACCAGGCATACCCAGTACGCCTCCTAACGGATTCCTTCCGATTTGCGACAAGCTACGCTTGACCTCATTTGCAATTTGACTGTTGCTGGCGACCGCTTACATTCCCGCGCTCAATGCGTTACGGCCATCGGGCGTACCCGCGTAACAAGCTCCTGCAGAAACTGATCGGAATGCATGAACACGGCAAAGTGGCCACCACCAACGATCGGCACAAACGCCTTGTGCGGAGCCTTGATGGACTCCTCGTACTCTTGAGCGAGCGACGTCGGCGTCGTAAAGTCCTCCGCTCCCTGGAAGATAAACATCGGGATCGAAAATTCAAGACCTAGCTCCTTCGCCCCCATGGACTTACTCTGGGGGACAAGACGCTCGGCGCTCAATTTCTGGCCATCGAAAGAATCGTTTATGTCCTGAACGGTATTGCCGGGAGATACGAGCGAGAGGCCAAGCATCCCGGGTAAAAACTGGTCCGCGCCCTCAAAGGCATTCGCCCATCTCCGTTGCACGCCATACCCTTCGCCTGATTTGTAAGGCGGTGGTCCAACGCGGGTCAGCTCATCGATTGCCTGCTGATTGCCGACAGTTTGCGCCTTTTTCAGTAAGGCATCATAGGCCACGAGATAGTTGTGAGTTTCGTCGGCGACCTGACCCGTGCCCACATATGCGTAAAAGAGGTCCGGCCTTTCTCGCGCCATAAGTACGCCGAAGATTGATCCAAACGAATGACAAACGATGACGATCTTGTCCTTGCCCAGATATTTGCGCAGGTATTCAGAGAGCTCGATGCCATCCTGCACCATCCGGTCCACTGTAATGGTCGGTGCGATTGCGGGGCCAGTTTTTCGCAAGGTCCTACCCGCGCCTCGCTGATCCCATTGCACCACGGTGAATTGTTTCTCCCAGGGAGCGAACATTGCAAATGTCCAGGGATTGGTCACGTCACCCGGCCCTCCATGCAGGAAAAGCAGGACGGGATTATTGCGATCGTACCCGCGAATCGTGACCCACTGTTCTATGCCCCCGATAGTGACGAATTTCGCCTCGTCGATACCTTTTGGGGACGGGATAGCGAACTGCTTTGCATTGCGGGCCCGCAGGAACGAAACCAGGCCGTCGAACTTGCGATACTCCGAGTCGATTGCTTTTGGCTTCTGGGCATCCTGGGCAACTTGCCCGAACGCCCCGGAGATCAGGCAGAAGAGCAGGAGAGAGCAAGCGATTGCTGAATGGGCAATATGTCTTACCGCCAGTAGCGCGCGGACGTTGTTCTGAGCGTTATTTGCGAATGCCACGGATGTACCTCCTGAAGGATCGTCGATAGAACGCGCGAAAGTGGGCAGGAGGCACTCCCATGCGTCCGCCTAGGTAGAGCATGATGAGGCCGTGGGACAACGCGCCCATAGCAAAGACAATCTCCCACGCATCATCATTGCGGAAATAACCGCTGTCGATGGCTCTCTGTACCACTGCCGCCATCAAGTTGGCGGTGGGAGAACGGCCAGCCTTAAAGTCCCGTGGATAGCGGCGAGCGCCTTCGCGCGGTTTCAGAAACATGAGTTCGAAGAGTCGGGGTTTCTGGAGGGCGTGCTCCAGGTAGATCTCCACCATCTTCGTGAGCTGCCCTTCAATGCTGCCAGAGAACTTCTTGCCGGCCAGGAGAGCAGTCAGCTCCTCAAAACCCTCGTCCGCCAAGGCGTTAAGGAGGCTCGCCCGGTCCTGGTAGTGGCGATAAATCGCCATGGGTGTGACGCCTACTGCCTTGGCTACTCGGCGCATGGTCACCGCCTCCGTCCCCTCCTTATCCAGCAGGCTGCGGGCGGCGGTGGCGATTCTTGAAGCGGTAGGGCTGGCAGTCATGTATACAGTGTATGTCTTTTGGTCTACGGTGTATACGTGGGGATGAAACTGAGATTTCAGAGGCGAGTGTCACGTTATTCTTATCAGCTCAGCGTCTCAGTAGGTTCGCGCCGCAAACACAAAATATTCCCATGAGTAGCCGTTACTTGGCCGGTGGTCGGCAATGCGGAAATTACGAATCTTTCTGGTCGTAAGTTCCGGGTGGCCCGTGACTCGACCAGAATCCCGACCGCCCCTTCATCGGCGTGAGTACTAACTCCCGGTTGAGAGAACTGACAAATGCCCTCTATGCTCTGGACTCGCGTAAACGTGGCTGACAGTTTGGCTTTGGAGCAACCCGAGATCAACCCAATACATCTGTGAGCGGGAGGGGCTAATCTAGTTGGGGGTTCCTCGAAACCTTAGGAGGTGTCCATCCATGGGTCGTTCGATCTTTGTTGTGCTTGCTCTGACCTTGCTCTTTGAAAATTCAGTCCTGCGTTGTGAATCGCAAACTTTAACGCCGGTCCGGGCCGCGCCGGATCACATCGGCATCGAGGGTTCCGTGCGAGACCAAGCCCGCTATCTCATTGGGCAATGGCCGCGCGGTTTCGAGATTGCTGTCGTGGAAGCACTCGAAGAACCGACGTGCAACCGCCTCACAAAAGCGGATTGCTCGGTGCGGGTGAAACCGGTTGAGGTTGTTCTCGGGCATCAGCAAAAGGCCTCGTATGTCGTTTCCTATAGGCCAGGCAAAGAGGCTGATGGAGGTGCTCGGATCGAAGTGAAGCAGGGCGACAGGATTGTTGCCATGCTTACTCCCATGATCCATCCCCCGAACAAACCCGTAGCCTACATTGCGACTTATCTAGACCACGCCAACGACGCCATTGTCGAGTCCATCCGCAATGCGGTTGCAGAGATACTAATGGCCGGTGCGCGCTCCGAAACGAAACCCTAAGCCACCGCGTCGCACGGTTCTCCGTCTGCGTCGAAACACTAGCGTAGTGTCCCCCGCATTGCTGACGAATGGGTGCAATAGCGCTCACAACCTCCGAATCGGCTCGTAACTGGGCGGGTGGTCGGCAATCCGGAAGTAATGGTGCAGTAGGGTTTATTGGACTAACTTCCGCATAGCCCGTGATCCGACCGGAAACAGCGATTGGAGTATTCTGGAGAAGAGCAGAAGCGAGCTGGAGCCCTTGGCGGTCGCCCTGAGGCCAAAATGGGGCTAGGAGAATGGAACATGGGTTTTCCCCCTGCGCCAAGTCCCTTAAAGACGAGTCTATTCACCCACGATGTTTTCTTTGGAGAATTGCAGTCGAGATGCTCACTCAACGGGATCACTCTGTCGCATCGCATTGCAGTTGGCTCGCCGGAAGAAGTAAAGGTTCACACGCATCTGGAAGCTCACTTTCTACTTGTCACGAGCGGACGATACGTTTCTTCTGCGAAAGCTATTCCTAATCGCAGGGCCACACTCATCTACAACCCTCCGGGCACGACCCACCGTGATCACTTTGAGCAAGGGAAGGGGAGCTTCTTCACAGTCTCTGTCTCGACAGCGCGACTGGCTGAGTCCGCAGAGGCAGAAATGCTACCCACCGCGATGCACCTTAGCGATGAACAAGCATGTGGCCTGGCCAGGGCATTATTGATGGAATGTGGCCGGTGGGACGCCTGCTCTGCGCTTAAGGCTGAGTCGCTCTACTCGGAGCTTCTCGCAGCGGTCTTCCATCGCCCATCGGTTGCAAACCGAGCGCGTCCGAGTTGGCTCCGCTCTGCCTACGAACTGATTCAGGACGGCTATAGAGAAAACTGTGGTATCGGCCAAATCGCAAAGGACGTTGGAGTCCATCCTGCGCATCTTGCGCGGGCATTTCGCGCTTTTTTTGGCTGCAGTCCCGGGGATTTGCTTCGCGCGCGAAGGTTGGAGAAGGCGGCCGAGTTGCTTCTGAAGGCCAACGTTTCACTCTCGGAGATTGCGCTAGACTGCGGTTTTGCAGATCAAGCACAGTTCACGAAAGCCTTCCGTCAAATCTATGGGACGACTCCGGGTAGTTATCGGCGCCTGAGCGTGCGCCCATTCCGGTCAGCTCGAATGTTGCATTTTGACAAGACAGCTGACACGCCGGGAGAGTATTAGAAAGGCATGAAACTTCGAATCCCTTTTCCAAATCGTCTCACGACTCTTCCAGTTGTCGTCGCCCTCCTCCTCTCTGCTCCGGCGATAGGGCAGACCACCAGCAGTGACGGTCTGTCTACCGTCGCTCCTGCTGCAGTTGGCATATCCGCTGAGCGCCTCGGCCAGATGGAGCAGGCAATCAAAGTAGGGGATTTCAAGGACATCACCAGCGTTCTCATTGCGCGACGTGGAAAAGTGGCTTATGAGCGCTACTTTGATAGTGACGGCGTTGACGGCTTGCGAAACACGCGATCCGCGACAAAAACAATAACCGGCATGCTGATCGGGGCGGCGATCGACCGGCATTTTATCCCGAGCACCAACGCCCATGTACTCGATTACCTGCAGGATAAGCTTCCTCTCAAGAATCCCGACCCCCGCAAGAGTGAGATCACCATTGAAGATTTCCTGACGATGAGCTCGCTTCTCGAGTGCGATGACGAGAATTCCTTTTCCAGAGGAAACGAGGAACGCATGTATCTCGTGGAGGATTGGGCTAAGTTTACACTCGATTTGCCGATTCGCGGTTTCCCCGACTGGCAACCGAAGCCGAAAGATTCCCCCTACGGCCGGAGCTGGAGCTATTGCACGGCCGGTCCCACCACTTTGGGAGTAGTCCTGGAACACGCGGTCAAGCGCCCCCTGCCAGATTTCGCCCGCGAGGTCCTCTTCGCACCTCTTGGCATAACCTCTGTGAAATGGCAATTTCAACCGATGGGGACGGCAATGACGGGCGGTGGTCTTCAGTTGCGCAGCCGCGATCTGCTCAAGCTCGGGCAACTCTATTTGGATGACGGCGCCTGGAACGGCCATCAGATCATTTCTTCGGAATGGGTCAAGGACTCGCTTCGCCCTCACGCCAACGCCCGGGAAGATACCGATTATGGCTATCTATGGTGGCTCCAGACATTCCACTCTCACTCACACTCTCTACGCTCTTATGGAATGTACGGCACTGGCGGAAACAAGGTTTTTGTCTTTCCAGACGACGCTCTAGTAATCGTAATTACAACAACGAACTACCGCGTCCAGGGAGCCGGTACACTCACGGACAAACTGCTCGTGGATTACATCCTGGAAGCTGTCGCACCAGCGAATGCAAGGTAGCCTTCCGGTCAACAATTGCCGGCGGATCGTGCTGACAGCAACGGAAATAGAATATTGCACGGGCGAACGCCCTATAGGTCCTTTCTGATCTAAACCCGTAGGGCGTTGGTCAACTCCCCAATTGTCGGCAAGCCGGAAGTAATTCGGTTACTTCCGCATCGCCCGTCACTCAGGACAATGGCCACGCCTTCGTATAGGCCGCATCTAGAGGTCGTTTGCTTTCGAGGATGGCATGGCAGGAAAGCGTAAAATAAGAGCTTAGCGGCAGTCTTGGTTGGTCCGCGGAGAAAGCGGAGGGGATAACAGCGTCATGCATCGTAGAGGATTCTTGAAGAGCGCAGGAGTAGTCACTGTTTTAGTTGTTGGCGGCGGCGTTTGGCGTGCTTACGATCATGGCGTCTTCAGTGTAGGCGAAGGACCGGCATTTGAGCCCTGGAAAGACTGGCAAGAAACCAAGGACGGTCCACTGGCATTGGTGCGCGCGGCCATTCTGGCGGCCAGTCCGCACAACACGCAGCCTTGGCTGTTCAAGGTGACAAATTCTTCGATCGACTTGTTTCTCGACACACAGAGGAATCCCGGAGCGCTTGATCCCTACCTGCGAGAAGAGCACATCGGAATGGGCTGTGCCCTGGAAAACCTGATGCTGGCAGCCGCCGCGAATGGTTATTCTGCCTCTGCAACGCTGCTTCCGGGAAAACTTACACAAAGTTCGGCCTATCCCAAACAAGAACTGGTCGCCCAAGTTGGACTTGCACCCGGCCAGAAGCGACAAAGCGAACTCTACGATGCGATTCCTTACCGTCACACCAATCGTAATCCTTATCAGCTGAAAACTCTGCCTTCGGATTTTGTCGAATGGATTCGCCAACTTGCGAGCGAGGAGGCGGATGTCAAAGTTTTCGTGTTCACCACAGACGAAGACCGTAGCCACATCGTGAACATGATCTCCAAAGCCAACGACATCGTGTATGCGGACCCGCAGGTGGAGCAGGGGAGCCAACGATGGATACGCACGGAGTGGAGCGATGTCCAGAAATTCCGTGACGGTTTGATTTTGGATGAATTTGGACAGCCTCCCTTCACGACGGCAATCATAAAATTTACGCCTCCCTGGTGGCTGAGATTCGCATTCAGACATAAATTGTTGCGTGGGATGTCCTATACAGACCTGCTGCATGCCACACCCCTTTTTGGGGTGATCGCGGTGCACGACCGCTATGATCGTGAGCAGAGCCTGCGTGTAGGGCGCGTCTGGCAACGTGCTCATCTGCTGGCGACTGCGCGCCATCTTGCCGGAAGACCAGTCAATGAGGCCGTCGAGTTGATAGACCACCAACGGTTCCGTAATCAGGAACCACACGCAATGGCCGAGCTCTCTGAACTCATCGGGCAAAACGAATGGCAATCAACATTTATGTTTCGATTCGGTTGTCCCGTTCGCCAAGTCTCCCGAAGCCCGAGACGTCCATTGAACGACGTACTTCTTTAATTGCGGCGTTCTACTGAATTCCGGCTTCATCTCGGTGACGTTCCTTTAAGCCAAAAAGAGGCGCCACGACTGAGGAGGTGAGAGGCGTTCTGCCAAGATTGTCGGCAACCCTTCCCTTCCCCGATTAGGGAAGGTTTGCCCGTTATCCAGGGATAATCTCCCTAGTTGCTGCGTTTCTCGATCTCAGGAACAAAGAATCGCATGACGTCAATCGTCATCCGGTAAGGGTTGAAACCCTGATTGTTCGTGAAGAGAATGACGGTCAAGTCGGGATCGAGCAGATGTGCGTATTCGACCATGCCAGCGCCGATGTGAAAAACCAGTCGGTGGCCGTTCAGAACGTCTGTGTCCCACCCCCCGGCAAACTCACCGTCTCGGCCATCGTTCAAGCGGAAAGGCGTCCACATGAGTTCCAACGATTGCCGGTTAAGCACGCGGTCGTGAAAGAGGGCCACGTCGAAGGTAGCCAGATCCCCAGCGCTCATGTTCAGGCCAACGCCGCCATGCTGGTATGCCGGATAGAGAAAGTTAATGTTGTTCCAGAGTTTGCCGTCGGGCGACGGCAAGCCGTTCCCGTTCGCTTGCCGCTCTACGTGGAAGCGATCGGCTTGTGGAGTGAAGTTCATGTAAAGGCCGACACGATTAGGGACGATGTCGAGAGAATCTCCGAAGCGTGCGGATGCCATCCCTAGGGGGGTAAAGATCCGCTTATTTAGGAATTCCTCTAGCGGCATTCCGGAAACCTTCTCGACGATCATTTTCAGCAGCAGGAATTCCGTTTGGTCGTAGATCGATTTCTCCCCGGTCTTGTACAGCAGCGGGAGAGCCTCGGCTTTCTTGAGCGCTTCTTCCGAACTGTCGGCAGCGATCCAATTGGCTGGGGCGGCTGCTGGTGATCCGGGGAAAATGTCGGGTATGCCACTGGTGTGGCTCAGGCAGTTCAGGACGGTAATTTCGCTCCAAGAATTTGGGAGTTCCGGCAAGAGTTGCGTGACTTTATCGCCTAGGCGAAGCTTGCCCTCTTGCACGAGCAAGTAGACTGCGGTTGCCGTGAACACCTTGGTGACGGAGGCTAGAGGGAATACGCTATCCTTGGTGGTCGGCACTCTGAGTTCTACGTTGGCCAATCCATAGGACTGTTGTTTAATCACCTCGCCATCCTTCAATACGAAAAGCACCAGCCCAGGGATGTGGCGCGCGTTCATCTGCTCACGAAGGTAGTCGTCGACGGAATCTGCAAATAGGCAAGGGGCAGCAAGCAAGTACGCAAGAATGAAAAGCGATACTCGGCTGAAGCGGCGGCAATTCATGTCAACATCCCCTTTCATCTGTGTTGGATATGATAACCGATGCCCCACTAGCCAAACCAACCTTCCCGTCCGTGCTCATACCTGGACGATTCGCCTTTCCGGGCGGATTCTCGGCAATCCGGAAGTTACGCCGTCGGTACTCTCGATCTGGAATCAATCGGATTCTTTGGAATTTCGAGACAGTAAAGAACCAGGTCGGCGCTTGTTTTGAGTTGTTGGCTCAGGAGGCAGCGATCTTAGGGTCGTTTTAAGCTCAATTCCCTGACGGTAGGGCTCGTCCTTCTTAGGAGTTTATCTTCGAGCGACTCGCATTCTGGTTCTGTTTGTTGCTTGGAGCTAGGCCAAAACATTGCACTTTCCAGATTAGCCAGTACATCTTGACGCTGCGTGGGCTGTACATTCCATGATGGACGGAACTGTGATTTGGAGATCGTGCACAGTAAGTGGATTGGAGAAGTTGCTGTCTTGTACCGAAGCGGAGATTCCGGACAATTGCGAAATACGCTAAACCGCCGTACAATGAGATACTTCTGAACGGTTCCCCCCGCGATGTCGGGCCTGTAGCCCAAGAGTCTGTTGTTGATTCTGCGTTGCTTAGGTCCATTTTCAGGCCCTTCAAAGCCGCCTTCTTGTACACAAGTTGTACGCAAACCTTTGGGGTGAACCCGTATCCCCAGGCTCAGTGGAAGGCCTCTGCCTTGGGCGCACGAAACTCGACTCCAACAACTCCTTCCATCGCTTCTAACTACTAACGTTTCCAACAAATCGGGGAATCTGCTTTTCGCTCAAAAGTAACCCGAATGGAATGAAAACATTGGATTCGTGCACAGTTCGTGCACAGTCTGTCTCAGTCTAGGGGTTCACTCCGGGAATAAGGTCGCGTTCCAGAAGCCAATCCTGCTTGCGATGCAGACGCGCCTCTGAAAGAATGAGCGTCTGCCTTCTAACAATGAAAGCAGAAATTCCAAGTGCTTTGCCGAGCGTCGCTTACGGCTTCTTTCTCCCGAAATCTTATCCTCAGTCATACCGAAGTTGTACCGAGTCCCCTTTTCAGCGCGCTGGCCAGCGCGCTCACAACATCCCTATGTTGAAACCGCTTCGAAGCTAATGCTGTTCACCCGCCGTTGCTTTGTGTTCACCTTATTCTCGCAATTTTCGCAACTGGTTCCACCGCCTGTACTGCTCACGCTTGGAAGGATCATCGACCAAAGCGACGAGTTGAAGTTGGCAAAGGCTACGATCATAAGTGGATGTTAAGCCCCAAGCAAAAGGGGGAACTTGCCTTGGCTGCCCAAGTTTTCGAGCCGACGACCGGTCGTTTGCTAGAGGTTTGGACCACGGAGCCCGGCCTGCAGTTCTGCAGCGGAAATTTCTTGGATGGAAGCGTCCACGGCAAGGGAGGACATGTCTACCAATTCCGTACAGGGTTCTGCCTCGAAACACAGCACTTCCCCGATTCCCCAAATCATCCAAAGTTTCCTTCCAGCATTCTGAAGCCCGGGGGACAAATATCAACACGACAACTGTGTACAAATTCTTGACGAAATAGGGGTTTCTTTTCGACCTTCTAGGTCCAAAGCCACGCGAGGTGCGGAGGGCATTCAGATGATCCCGTGCCCTCGCGTCGAACTTCTGTCCATCTGACGGACTCACCCTTCCAACGTCACATATTTTGCATGGGATGTGGACGCGTTCGGACCAAGAACTTGAAGGAGTTGCGGCATCAATTCTCGGGCTTCGTTTCAAAAATCTTGTACCGATTCTGCAGAGCCTCCTTGTCGCGAGACTCTTGCCGGATCTCGGATAACCGCTTGACGAGTTGCGTTAGTTCCTGCCGTTGACCCGACTTGCGCAGCCCCTGAATGAGGTGATAGAGAGCGATCTGGTCCGAAGGGAGCAGGCGCAGGGATTCACGGGAATGCTGAATCGACAATTTGACTTGATTCGACTTCAGGTACAAGCCCGCCAACGTGTCGTGAGCAAGTACGAATTCGGGGCGCAACTTGACCACGCGTTCGGCCTCACGGATCGCTTGTTGGAATTCCGCATCGCCCGGGGCTGCACCCTTCTGCGCGAGAATTTCCGCAACGAGATAGTGAAGAAAGGCATCATCGGTACGCTTCTTTAACTCTTCGCGAGCGGCGTCCAGGGCGCCATCGAGGTTGTCCTGTTGCACAAGCGACAAGTCCTGCGCCAATGAGGCGATACCCTGTGAAGGGTCGAGCCGATTTGCTCTGTCGAAATCGGCTTCGGCTTCCGGATACCTGGCGGCCTGGACATACAGAACACCACGTGCCAAATAGAGCGGGGCTGAATCGGGGAGCAGCTTCACGCCCTCATCGATCATGTCGATTCCAACCTGAAATGAACCATGGTTGAAACACAACGAAGCGAAATCGACATAATGCTGAGGATTGCGGGGTGCCTCGACGATCGCACTCCGAAGAAGTTCGACAGCCTTCGGTGTGTCGCCAAGGGCTTCTTGAGCGGCTGAAGTCATCGAAAGCACATCGGGGTCGGGCTTTGTTGCATTCAGCAGGGGTTCGAGAGTTTGAAGAACTCCTTGAGCCTGATTCGAACGAAATTGAGCGGCGGCCAGGCCCTGCCGGATGCGACCGTCACCAGGTGTTAGGGCGAGCGCAGAAGAAAACACGGAGACGGCCCTCTCGGGTTGCTCCAAGAAGAGCAGGCAGGCGCCGTACTGCGATAAGGCTCCAGCGCTGGTCGAAATCGCAGACTGAGCCAAACCAAAATGCACCACGGCTTTCTTGCAATTTCGCTTCTTATAGGCCATACCCGCGAGCATGGCGTGCGTTGTCGGATTATCTGGTTGCAACTTCAACAAGCGCTCGAGGAAGAAAGACGCGCGATCGTTGCCCGATTTGTAATTCGCCTCGGCAGCCCCAGCAAGCGCGGGAACATAATTAGGTGAAAGGTGAACTGCGGTCTCGAAATACTTCATCGATTCCGCAAGATCGCCGGCCTTTTCACAAGCGATCCCCTTCAAAGTCCAGAGACGCGCATCTTTCGGATGGTCATGGAGAGCTCCGTCAGCGAGATCAACCGCCTCGCTGTATTCCCCGCCCCGTATGGCGTTCGTAATTTGCCGCACGGCCTCTTGCTCTTCAGCGGCTGCCCGAGAAGATTCCGAATAAGGGCAAATGAGAGCGATTACAAACAGTGCTGTGCTGAGACGAGTCTGCCAAGAGGCTCGGATCCGCGAATCCGCATACTTTGCTTGCGAGTTTTGCATGGCACGCTCCGATCGGCGACGGTCCTCTCTTGCCGGAGCATAGACACCGCGCTGTGAACACACCCTCGTCGCCAGACCCGACCGGATTATCCAGCAAGCTCGGGGAAGGCCGTTATTCTCAGCTTAGCCGCGCCGTAAGGTATCAGCCTCAAAGTCTCCCGCTGTTGGTCGCTCGCTATTGGACTACGCGGCAGTTCTCCTGCGCAACCATTTTCAGTCTTCCATTGAGCAATCTTCCTTCCTTGAACCTCGATGCGTACTGGAACTCCTTCCACAGTAAACACACTTCGTTCCGAGCCAGTTTCTTTGAGTTCCACTGCCGCCGCCGCGGTGCGTTCGTTGATATCGAGTGCATAATTCCAGGCAGATTTCGGATACGCTTCCCAATCTGCGGTCATGCCGCGAGATCTTAGTTTTCGCCATTCCGTCAGGATGTCGAGCGAGTAGACAATCGGGCCACGTTCGATCACCACAGAGTTGTGGTAAGAACGGGAGACGGTTGGCCTCATGGGGAAGTGTAGCTCGACTCGGTCGCCTGGCTTCCATTCTCTATTGATGACCGCGAAGCTTCCAGGGCGAACCGATTCCACCGGCCTGCCGTTCACTCGGATGCTTGGATTTTCCGCCCAGGCAGGGACGCGGAGTGTCAGAGGAAATGGCACATGACGTTGAGGTCGAATGACGAAGAGAATGTTCCCATCAAAAGGATAGGCGGTCTGCTCTTCGATGCTCACGAAAACGTTCCGCACCCTTGTGGTGAGCTCGCATGGCGCATACGCCACTGCCGCGAGTCCCCCGCTGGCCGTCGCCATCCACAAGTGAGATGTAAGCTTGGGCCATCCTTGGTGCATGTTTGCCGTGCAACATCCAAAATTGGGTTCCAAACCATAGAGATTCGACTCCGGTCCGTTGGTTGTCCAGGGACGCGGGCTCAGACTGCATTCAATCTGGTTGGGCTGTTGATCGTACTGGTGAGCCCACATGTCGTCCGTCAGGGTCCCGGGGAGCGCATTGTAGGCAATTTTCTCGAGACGATCGCCTAGCAGCGGATCACCTAGGATGGCCAGCACCTGCTCCAGCGAAAACATGTTTTCGACGACTGCGCACAACTCAATTCCCTGTGAGGGATTTTTCCCAGCGAGGTGTTCGTCGGCACTGAACATGCCGTTTGGAATGCCATGATAGGAATCCAGCGCGGCAAGCTGCTGGTTCACTCCAACTCGGTCAGCCTCGCTCCGCGAGAATAACCACCGCAGCGCCGACGATTTCAGAGCCATGGCGTTGTTAACGCCGTGGGTCTGCATCGCGCGGTCCGGAATAGGCGACCGCTCGTAAAGTCCGAGTTCTTTTACGCTCACCTTGCTTGTGTAGGTAAAATTCTCAAACTGTCCCCGCCAGTCGTATCCTTGCTGATAGAGGATTTCCGCAAGGCGCAGAAGATCCGAGTCCCCAGTGCGGTTGTAGAGCCAAACGACGCTGGCAATTTCATCCTGCCACCGGTATTTGCCCCAGTCGCGGAGAGGCCGGTTCCGCAATTCCTGCAACTGGTAGGCAAAGTAGCGTTGCATGAGCGGCACAACGCGGGGGTCTGCCGTCGCTTCCTGGTACTGCGTCAGGACCTTCAGCATGACCATCCGTGGCCACCAGTCATCGTTTCTGGCTGGACCAATCATGCCGTTCGCTTGTTGATGTTCGAGAGTCCAATTGACCCACTTTTCGGACTTCCCAATCAATCGCGCGTCTCGTAGCGTGTAAGCAAGGGGCACGAGTCCATCTAAGAAATAAGGTCCGCGCTCCCAGGATTCGCCGCTACCACCAAGCCACCCGCTTTCGGAGCCCACATCCGGCCAGAACTCGTCGAGGTGTCCACTCAGTCCGTTCGCTTGGATTTCAAGCTGTTTCAAGAGCCAGCCCTTTGCACGAATTGAAGTCAGCGGAAGCGGGTAAAAGCTGCTTTTCGCAAGAGGCTCGCGGTTACTATGAAGATCCGTCGGGGGAAGCCGGTCTTCGGCACCCATCGAGACAGTGACGTGGGAACTCAAGTTTGATGCGGACACTGCCGCCGCAGCACTTAAACTCTTAAGGAAGTCACGCCGGCTTCGGAATGCCATACAGTAGCTCCTATTGAGGACGAGAGGAATCAGTCAAACAATCTCTGCATTACGGTGCAAGTTGCTCCGTGTACTCCGTCTCCACGTTGTCGAAGAAAGCCCCTTTGAATCGCCCGGGATCGAGTTTTGGCAACGTCAGATAGATCGTATGAGTTGTGTCTGCCTTGACGTTGGACAAATTCGCATAAAAGCCCACGAATGAAGCAGCATGTTCTCGCACCGAAGAGTACGCCCGTTTGAGTTCTAGCGGAGAACCGTCCAGCGACATTTCCACTTGCATCTGATCATCCGGCTCCGCGAACTGGACAAACAGGAGCAGTCGCTCCGGCGCTAGCCACGTGGTGTCGTAGTCTTGTTTCGTCCAGGGTATTGGCCACAACTCGCGGCGTCGAGCAAGTTGCTGTGTGATTCGAGCGGGGATAACGAATGATCCGTTCATAGAGCCGTTCGCCTCACTCCGCAGTTTCACTTCTTGGGAATGCGCAAATATGGTCCCCGCAAATTCAACATTGGCCGAGACATATCTCCCATTCTGACGAAAGACAGCTGGCTTTCCGTTTACCGTCATTTCTTTCGCTGCGGTACCGTCTTGGAGGAGCACACCAACTTCTTGTTCGGTGCCAGGTTCGCCTGCGACGTTTATGAGTCGAACGACCCCGCTTTCAAAGCTCGCCCGCGCCGGTTTCGTACCATCCGAAGAATCCGCGCCAAATACGAAAATCTCCTTCTCCGATTTTGACACAGGCATCAGTTCGAGGACGGTCGCACTTGTGCCATCCAATTTCATTTCAATCTCATCTCCGTATTTCCAGACCCCCGCGCCGGGTTTTCCGATAAGCTTGCCTTCATCGGGATGGAGTTCCCGTAGAAGGAATTCCTCCCCTCCCTTTAGGCCGATGCTTGCATCAAGTCGAAAATGAGCTGACTGCCCTTTGTAATTGGGGTTGAACAGAAACAAAAAGCCATGATCACCGACAAGACTGGATGTCCCGTCTACGCGGTCCATCGCCGGTTGACCGAGAATGGTCCTTGTGTTTCGTAGAAAGTCCTTGTTCGTTACAGACCATGCGAGCCACCGGCGAATCCATAACTTGTCCGCGTCCGAAAAATGCTGGAACTCTTCGGGATCGCGCCCGGGAAGCATGTCAAAGACGTTGTTCCACCCCCCCGTAGCAATCGAAGAGAGCACGGAGTACTTGAAACCGAGATAATCCCAGTCTCGTGCGCGAAAGCTTGTGTAAATGATCTCGGAATGCTCGGATGGCTCGATTCCGCTAGCGGAAGGGACATTGATATCGCGTGGCGTTTGATGGGTCATATAACCAGGAATGACCTCTTGCGGAGCAAACTGATAGTTGCGATACCAATAGTTCACAAACCGCGTCCGATCGCCCGAAACGCGGTCAAAATGAAGATCGGGATACGGGACAAAACTCTCCGGTTGCTCATCGTGACCGGTCGGGTGAGGATAGCTGCCCGCGAGCCATACCCATGGTCCATACATCTGGTAGCTCTGCCGACCATCGATGACGATCTCAGGCTCCGCGGCTCGCAGCGCTTCTAGAACGCGGCGCCACCCCCACCACTGGGAATACGAACTGCTGCCTGGCAAATTCAGGAATGTGTAGTCGAACGAATAGCCGCTAATCCCGGTGCGACGCTTGAATACCAGCAACTCATGGATCAAAAAGTCCTGAAATTCCCGCGAGGCGAGCGTGGCAGAAGAACGGTTCTGCTTCTTCTTCGGCTCTGAGACAAGCCAAGCTGGGTTTTGAGCAAACGGCAAGGACGGATACACATACGCGAGCAACCCGATGTGTTTGGCCTTGGCGTAGTCCAACATTGTGGTTACGCTCTCGGGGATTGCGCTCTTTTCTGGATCCCACTTCCCGGACCGGATTTGCTGGCCCAGGCCGAGCCAAAGTACATGTTCCCAGCCCCAGTCGTCGGCGTCGTTGGCCATTTCCGCTAGGTTGTAGTTCGCTGGAGCATAGAGAAGGGTTTCGAGGCCAAGCGCGGAAGCTGTATCCATCACACGCTCATATTCCGCGCGGCCCCCCGGAGTCGCGACATCAATCTGATAGTCATTGAGTGTCCACCCCACTTCGACAGTGATGGGTTTCGTCGAAGGGCGGAGCAAGAACTGCCGCACGCAGTCAGAGAAGGCTTGGATCTCGGCGACATCCGCTCCATCCTGACCCTTGTCGCCGGTGGATAGTTTCCATTCGTAGACCATTTCCGCGGGAATGCGGCTGCCGTTCTGTCGATAAAGGCCAATGATGGCGAGGTCGCTTGAAAACGGCCCCCATTCTTTGCGCCATGGCATTTCGGGCCAATAGGAAACGGCAGTGTCTTGCCCAGTTTGAATCACATTGAGGAACGGATTTTGCACAAGAAGCATCAAGCCATGGTTGTCTGTTCGGAGACGAAGGAACGTCCCGAAGTCGTGGGTAGAAAGATGATTCCGGAAATCGCCTCTTGGCGGTCCAAATTGAGGAAGGTATGTTGTCGGTGTAAATGTACTCGCAATTCTTTCGTTGAGCGAAATTCGTATCGGTTCGATCTGCTTCACTGTATAGGTGGAACTTGGCCCGTCGACGATCTGTAGACGTTTGGCCAAAAACTTCCAGCCGTCTCGTATCTCGTAGAAGACCCGCAGAGTGTATCCTCGTTCCTGATAGTAATACGCGACTCCATTTTGCTCTTGTTTGACTTGGGTTGCTGGCAAGCGGGAACTATCGAACAACTCTTGGTCCACAAGGAACGAAAACTCGTCGCTCGAAAAATGGACCGTGAAACCGGATCCTTGGTCGGTGATCGAGGCCAATCCTCGCGGACCCAATTTCGCGACCAGCCACTCATTCTTCAGCTGGAAGGTCTGCCCGCGACACGAACTTGAGAGGGTGGCAAGAATCAGCAGTATCTTCGCAAATCTACAAAAGGTGAGTCGAGGAAAGCTCGTCATGCTAGGTTCCGCCCAAGTCAGGTTCTCACACCCCTACTCCCTGCGAAGGAATGCCGGGGGTGAGCCGGCATTCCTTCCTGCGGGGCGCGCCATATCAGAAGCGTAGAGTGATTCCGAGCTGAAGCCAACGCGGATTGAACTGCGAGGTGGCCCTCCCGAATGTACCGTCAACGAGATTCCCATCCATACCGGTCAGGTTGGGTCGATTGAACACGTTGAAGTAGTCGAAGCGGAACTGCAGATTCAACCGCTCGTAAAGTTTTGTGTTCTTAGCCAAGCTAACATCCGTGTTGAAGTAATTCGGGCCACGGAACCGGTACGGCTGTTCGTTTCCCTCGGTTCCGATAGTAGGAGTGGTGAAATTGCCGGCTGTGAATACACCGTTGAGGAAGGCACTACGGCTTGTCCCCTGCGAGTAGCTTGAGACATTGGGGAAATCGTAGTTAAACCCGTCTGCATTGTAGTCCCCGCTCCCGGGTGCCAAGGCTACGATTGGATATATGACATTGCCTTCTGCATCTCGCGCAGGCTGGAAGGAAGCATTCGTGTAGACTGTGAAAGGATAGCCCGACTGGAAAATCGTGACGTCACTGAATACCCATCCGTTGGTCGCCCCGCGCACAAAGGCATTGCCGGAACTGAGACCCGGAATCTCATACGACAGGGACAATGAGACCCGATTGGGCGCGTCAAAGACCGATGGGCCGTAGTACTGATGCAAATTCGTGAACGTTGGATAAATCTGTGTGTCGTCATTGGATTTCGAACGCGTATAGGACAAATTGAAATACCCTCGGTGGCTGAGGCGCCCACGCACATCAAGAATGAGCGCGTTATAACCGCTCTCTGCGCCGTTTTGGGCATACGTAATTGCTCCGAAGCTGGAATTGAGCCGTGCGGGAGTCGGATAGTTAGCAATCAGGTCTCCGGCAAAACGGTTGATATCCGTGCCGTAAGAAGTAGCAGTCTGTTGCCCGCTTCCGTCAATCAAACTTCTCGATTGAGATCCCGAATAAGCGGCACTTGCCACGATTTCGTGGAAGAGCTTCTTTTCAATAGTTGCGGTGTAGTTGTACGTGACAGGCGATCCGAGATTGGTGTCCAAACCTCCGACATTAAACTGAGCGCCAACGATTCCACCATGCGAGTTAAGCGTAGAGCTTGGCAAGGACGGATACGGGAATCCACCCGGTGTACTTGCGTCCGTACCCAAGGCAAAGATAGGAGGCGTGGCTGACCCTTGATAAAATGTCGGGACGACCCAACCCGGAGGATTTCCCTTCAGGCCATTCTCATCGTTGCCCAACGTCGTCCAGTCATGGTAAACGCCGAAGCCCCCTCGAATGACCCAATCCGACTTACCGGTAGGGTCCCAGGAAAAGCCAATTCGGGGACTGAATGCGTTTGACAAAGCATGATTGAATACATGGCTTTGTTGGATCATGAATCCGTTGGTTATTTGATCGTTCAGAGTCGCCCCTGGCCCGAGGTGGAAATTGGCCAGTGTTGTGCCGGAGAGCGGGTAGGGGTTGCCGAAATCATCCCAGCGCAATCCCAGCGTCAAAGTAAGATTTTTCTTCGCTTTCCACGTGTCCTGGGCAAATAGACCGTGCGTAATAATGGCGTACTCGTACTGGCCCTTGGCTGGTTGCCCAGTGAGAACATTGTAAGCCAACCCTGATTCCGTATGAGGATTATCCTGTACGAGATCCAGCAGGTTGTCAAAACTGTAGTTTGGTTGATTGTAGACAGGCGCGAACAACGCCAGATCATCGCCCCGGCGCCCCTCGTAGCCAAACCTGAGAGTGTGCGCACCTTGAATGTGTGTCAATACATCGCGCCAATGATAGTTATGTTGAATGAAGTTGCCCTGCGCGAAGCCAATCCCGAAACCCTGTCCTTGCCCTGTCACGCCGATGCTGGGAACAATAAAATTTCCGGTCAGCTCGTCGATTCCCTGCACTTTGTGGTAGCCAAAAACGGCTTCATTCAGAGTAGTCGGTGTAAAGGTATGAGTTTCGTTGACCTGCAATGAATCGGTAACATACGTGTTCGACGTCGCAAAAGCTGGGCGGATGCTTGGCCCGCCTGTGTTTAAGGTCGTCCGGTAGAAATTTCCATAAATCCTATCCTTGCTGAAATACTTATCGATTCGAGTATTCCACTGCAATCCGTTCCGGTAATTGGAGGCGTTGAACACGCCCGTATCAATCATCGGAGTGCTGCAAGGTAGATTGAATGTAGCCGCAGTTCCACAGGTGGCTGGGAAAAGATCCGCGGCAGTCTGCGAGACACCCGTCACGGTCGCCCCGGTCGGGGCATACGTCGTCAGCAAACTCGTACCCAACGTATTTGGAAAATTCAGCTTCGCCCATGAAGTAAACGCTGCATCCTCGAACGTGGTACTCGATAAACCCGAAGAAGCGGTAGAACGCAGTGGTTCGATGGCGAAGAAAAAGAAAAATTGGTGGCGTGGGATCACCGGTCCACCAACGGAGCCCGAAAAGTTGTCGCTATGAAAGGGAGCGTAGCTGTGAACGAATTCCGTACCAGCCCACAACTGCTCAGAGGTGTAGTAAAGGCTTGCGTTCCCATGGAACTGGTCGCCGCCGGACTTGCTGGTCATGACCATTTGCACGGAACTGGCGCGCCCCCATTCAGCGCTGAACGTATTGGCTTGAACCGACATCTCCTGGATAGAATCAGGATTGGGGGTCAAGTTAAGGACGCCCGGACGAATGTCACTGGTGACGTCCAATCCGTCCACAACATACATGTTTCCAACGCTTCCCCGTCCGTTGGCGCTTGCGTCTACTTGAGTCTCTGTCGAAAAATTGTCGGCAGCGGAACCGGGACTCCCCCCGACAAGACCCAAGCCGGTCACTCCCGGAGCGACTGTGGTCAGAGCAATCAAATTACGTCCTTGCAGGGGAATGTTCGCCACTGCCTGAGACTCCAGGGTGATCTCCGTTCGAGAATCTGCGGTGTTCACGATGGGAGCCTCGCCAGTCACTTCCATCCTCTCCGTAACAACACCCACGGAAAGTTGTACAGGCACGTTCAAGTTTTGTTCAGTGAGCAAAGCAATTTCAACGCTTGCATTTGCAAAGCCCTTCGCGGAGACCGCGATCTTGTAGTTGCCGGGAGCCAGATTAACAAAGCGAAAACTCCCGTCGGTGCCCGTTTTCGTTGTTAGCGTTGCATTGGTGGAAATGTTAGTGAGCGTTACGGTAGCCCCAGGAACACTGGCACCTGAGGGATCTTGTGCGGTACCGGAAATATTGGCGTTGAACTGGGCCCAGGCCACACTTGCGGTCATCATAATAAGTGCGCACAAGCAGATTACAATTCGCACAGCCTTGATTCCCATTGTTGACACCCCTCCTGACGTTCTCGCGCCCCCCCCAAAGATTTCGATTGCAACATCAAGAATTTCGCGGGAGCTTTTCTGGGTCACTTCTACCTGACGCGAGTGAGGGGCACAAGAGCAGCCTAAACCACGACGGGATAGTTCAAATGGACTACTCCCGGGGCAACTTTGCGAGTTACACTCCAAGTTAAGAGGGACGGAATGCCCGGGACCGAGAAGGGGCAGTGGCTGAAACCCTCGCACTCGAAGGCTGGCGCGGGGTTGTGCATGATTCTCATGCTATGTGGAAGTTGTCGCAACCCGACCCTGCCGACAGTCGCCTTCATCCCTCGGACCTCCGGCACATCGCTGTGGGAACCAGCACACGCTGGCGCAGAGATCGCTGCCCGAAGCACGCATACGAAGATATATTGGAACGCCCCAACCAGGGAAGATGACGTCCAGAGCCAGATTGCCCTCGTCGAACGTGTGATTGATAGGAAATACCAGGGAATCGTGCTCGCGCCCGACCAGGCGCTGGCGTTGATCACCCCGGTTCGGCGCGCCCTCTCCAAGGGCATTCCGACTGTGATCATTGGCTCGCCTCTCCCGATTCCTCCTGGCGGCAAACTAAGCTACATCCTCAACGATGAGGAAAAAGCTGGCCAATTGGCCGCGTCCCGCGTTGCCCAGTTGTTGCACGGAAAGGGTTCGGTCGCGTTACTTGGCATCAACCCGGATATCGCGGGAATAATGACGCGGGCGCGCAGCTTGGAAACATTGTTGGCACGCGACTATCCGCAGATCAGAATCGTTGAAAAACATATGGGATCATTCAATGTGCCACACGACCAGCAGATCGCTGAGGAAACACTACGGACGAACCCGGATCTCGATGCTATCGTAGCGCTCACATCTACTTCCACGCGCGGAACATGCTCGGCCTTGGGCCGCACGCAGAGGGAACGTCCCGTCAAGCTTGTGGGGTTTGACGACCCCGATACGTTGCCCCTGCTTCGAAGCACAAGTCTTGATTCGGTGATTATCCAGAATAGCCGCGACATGGGCCTTGATGCTGTCAAAACCATCGCAGCGCAGCTTCGGGGCCAACCCGTGGCTGCTGAAGTCAAATTGATTCCCATGCTTGTGACCCGAGAGAATCTTGGCTCTCCGGAAGTACGACAGATGCTTTCGATGGATTGGAGACCTGGACCGTGAGAGTGGCGGTTCTAAAGAGACGTTGGCTGTTTCTCGTGATTCTTGGCTGCGTTGTCATTTCTCTTGCCGGAATAATACTGTTTGCGCCTGTTCACACCTATCTGATCGGTCTCCCTTACAAAGACTCGTTTACCGCCGGCACGGCCGACGAGTGGCGGGCCTTGGGCGGCACTTGGGAATTGGTCGATGGAGCTATGCGTAACGACTCCGACGAACGAGGAGCAAAACTGATCACTGGATCAAGCCGCTGGCGGGATTATTCTTTAGAAGCAGATATTATGCTGCTCGGACATGATGGTGACGCAGGCCTCATCGCACGCTCCAGCGACGAGGAGGGGGGCGTCGATTCCTACAGCGGATACTATGCCGGCCTGCGAAATCACGACAACACCCTCGTCCTCGGTCGCGCAGACCACGGTTGGCTCGAGGCACGGGTTGAACCAATACCTGGTGGAGTACGACCGTTTCACTGGTACCACTTGAAGCTGATCGTCGTCGGTTGCGATATAGCAACCTCGGCTGTGGACCCGTCCATCGGCACCAACATCTCAGCGACAATGAATGAGGAAAACTGTGTTCAAACCGGACGGATTGGGCTTCGATCTTATTCGTCCGGTGGTGTTTGGCGGAATGTGCGAGCCCTGCCTGCAACGCGCGCTGATCTGCAATCCTTCCAATCCCAGGCTGGCATTTCCTACCCCGCCCAGACTGGTCTTCCTGGCAATCCACCACTTCTGCGCTCGGATGACAGTGCCACTGAAACTGAGAGCCAACCGTCGGCGAACTACCTGAGCGCGCCGATTGCTCAACCCATTGGCAGCTTAAGGTTGGTGTCCAGCGCGAATCCGGGTATCGTCACCGTCCAGGGCGTTGTTGTGCTCACGTCCCCCGCTCTCTATGTCCAAGACTCCACAGGCGGAGCGGCTGTTTTGCGACCGCACGCTCCTCCGCTCAAGGTCGGTGATGAAATTGAAGTCACGGGCCAGCCAGAGCCTCGCGATTTTAGCTCCGTTCTTCACGACGCCCAAGTGAGGCTGCTGTGGACGCGCACGCCGATCCCGCCGTTGTCGGTCACGGCCTCGCAAGCCGCTACTGGCGCTTTCGACGCTACATTCATCGAACTAGATGGTTATCTAGCAAGCAAGGAAAGTGGACCAGGCAACACAATGGTCCTTGACCTTCAGAAGGGCGAGCAGTCGTTCCAGGCGGTCATGAATCGCGGCCGGGGCGACGTTCTTTTTCGCAAACTGAAACAGAATAGCTTGCTGCGGCTGCGCGGAATTTGCGTCGTCGATTCGGAATACACACACAATCTCTCACCTTTCGTTCTGCTGTTGCGCTCTGCGGACGATGTGGATGTCCTGGCCGGTCCACCGTGGTGGAGCACCGGTCATCTCGTCGCAATCACCGTTGGCACCTTGATTCTCGTCCTTGCGGCGCAAGTGTTTTACAGCCGAGCGGAGCAATGGAGGCTGCGCGCTGTGCTCGAAGAGCGAGAGCGCCTGGCCCACGAGATGCACGACACCATTGCGCAGAGTTTTGCCGGGATCGGCTTCCAGCTGCAGGCGATTCGCAACGACCTCCAAGACAAGAATGCGGCCGTGCACCGACAACTGGACCTTGCATGCGACCTTGTGAGGCACAGCCACGAAGAAGCGCGTCGCAGCATCGCAACACTGCGCCCTGAGTCCCTTGAATCCATCGGCCTGTTGCCAGCGCTAGATCTCTGCGCACGAAAAATGGTCGACGGAGGATCAGTTCAAGTCGTCATTTCCAGCAGCGGAAACTCGCGTGCAATGCCGGTTCGTACCTCGGATGCGCTCTTTAAGATTGGCCAAGAGGCCATCGCCAATGCGGTGCGGCACGCGTCCCCAACATCTTTGAACATCCATCTCCAATACGAGAAGAGCCAGGTGCACCTAGTCGTGGAGGACAACGGGGTTGGTTTCACTGCCGGCGGTGATTCACTTGGGTTCGGCCTGCAGGGCATGCGTAAACGCGCCGATAGCATCTCGGCCGTGATCGGTATCGAGAGTACGCCAGCTCATGGAACTAGGGTGGAAGTATCCGCGCCGCTGCCTCCACAGCTCACGTTCACAGGCTGGCCTCGTTGCATCTGGCAATATCTACAGGAGCGTCGATCCAATGCACAAAAATGGGAGCGAAGCCATCCGTATTCTTATCGTGGATGACCACCCCGTTGTCCGCGCGGGACTCGCAAGCATGTTGGGAACGCAAGCGGGTCTGAGAGTAGTTGGCTCTGCATGCAGCGGCGAAGAGGCGCTGCAGAAACTGCAGCATGAGGTCGTCGACGTGGTCCTTCTCGATCTCCGCATGCCCGGTATCAGCGGCATCGAAATGTTGCGTCTACTTGCCCGCCAACATTCCTCTCCTCGAGTCATCGTGCTTACTAGCTTCGAGATGGATGAAGATATCTATCGCGCAGTCCAGGCCGGTGCGCAAGGATACCTGCTGAAAGACACGCCACAGCATGAAATGATCGAGGCCATCACCTCCGTACACGCCGGCAAGCGTTATATTCCGCGTCACATTGCTGCCCGTCTCGCTGACCGCATGATGCGTTCTAATTTGACGACGCGCGAACTGGAAATTTTGGAAATGCTGGCCAAAGGCTGCACGAACAAAGAGATTGGCAGCGCCTTGGAAATCAGCGACAACACCGTGCGTAATCACGTCATCAGTATCATCGAGAAGCTCGAAGTTTCCGATCGCACTGAAGCTGCCACCACTGCGATTCAGCGAGGCATCATCTCGGCAGGAGATTAGTGCCGACTAGCTTTTTCAAACAATTACCGATGCTGAATTTCTGGTCAAATCCTCGATGAAACTTCCACGTCGCGCTTTTCTGCATCTTGCCGGGAGCTCCATTGCGTTGCGTGCCTTGGGTCAAGGCATGTCGATACGCAATGTGACACCCCAACTTCGACAAGCACCTTCCGGGCGCCCTTTTGGTGCGACGTTTCTCGATGTGGCGCGGCATGCCGGGCTGTCTCAGCCGGTGATCTATGGCGGCATCGATCGAAAAGACTACATTTTAGAAGCCGATGGATGCGGTTGCGCATTCTTCGACTACGACAACGATGGTTGGATGGACATCTTCCTTCTCACCGGCACACGCTTGGATGGGTCACCAGAGGGAAATACGAATCGCCTGTACAAAAACAATCGTGACGGTACGTTTACCGACGTGACGGAAAAGGCTGGATTGCGTGACGCGGGATGGGCCAATGGCGTCTGTGTCGGAGACTACAACAACGATGGGTTTGAAGATCTTTTTTGCACTTACTTTGGCCAGAACAAGCTTTACCGGAATAATGGGGACGGCACGTTTACGGATGTAACGAAGCAGTCCGGACTGTTTGAACCTTCGACACGTTGGGGCACCAGCTGCAGCTTCATCGATTACAACCGTGACGGAAACCTGGACCTGTTTGTATCGAACTACGTGCAATTTGACTTTGCGCGCGTGCCGAAACCAGGCGCCGACGTCACCTGCAACTGGAAGGGGCTTCCGGTAAATTGCGGCCCTCGGGGTCTGCCCCCTGGCTTCCATTCTCTCTATCGCAACAACGGCGACGGCACATTTACCGACGTAACTCGAGAAGCGGGTATGTCCGGCTTGCGCGAGAGTTATGGGATGACCGTCGTTTCCGCTGATTTTGATGAGGACGGTTGGCCCGATATATTCGTAGCTTGCGACTCTACTCCGAGCCTGTTTCTAATAAACAACCATGACGGTACCTTCCGGGAAGAAGGTGTGCTGCGCGGTGTTGCGCTGAGCGATGATGGCAGCGAACAGGCCGGCATGGGAGCGGGCGTAGGTGACTACAATCTCGACGGCCACCTCGATTTATTTGCGACCCATTTTACGAACGACACGGCCGGGCTGTACCGGAACGACGGGAAAGGAAATTTCGAGGATGTGACCTTGGCGGCGCGCATCGGAGTGGAGACGCGATTCACCTGCTGGGGAGCCGGAATCGTGGATCTTGACAACGACGGGGTTCCTGAGCTTTTCATGGTGACAGGCAGCGTGTACCCGGAGGTCGAGGCGAAACTGCCGGAGTTTCCTTACAAAACACCACGCGCGCTGTTCCGCAACATCGGCAAAAACATTTTTGAGGAAATCATCGATCAGGCCGGCCCGGGAATCGCCGCGGCCCATTCGAGCCGTGGCTGCGCCTTCGGTGATATTGACAACGATGGCGACCTGGACATCCTGGTGGTCAACATGAACGAACCTCCCTCGCTGCTGCGCAATGATCTACATGGACACCAAAACTGGCTAAAAGTGAAACTTGTAGGTACCGCCTCAAACCGCAGCGCCATCGGCGCGCGCGTGGTAGTCCGCTACGGGACGAGAAAACAAACACAATCCGTGCTCAGCCAATCCAGCTACTACTCGGCCAACGATCCTCGCCTGCACTTTGGGCTCGGAGGCGAACGGAGCGCGGACATCGAGATTTATTGGCCGAACGGATTGAAAGAGGAACTCAAGTCGGTTTCCGCGAACCGCCTGGTTACCGTCAAGGAAGGCCATGGGGTGGTACCCAACGTTGGGTGGCCGAACGCGTGACACCGCGAGTCGTGGCTTCAATCACCTCGCTCGGTCAGCCGTTTAATTAAGGAAACCTCTTCCGCTCTATAGGGTGTCCCGTCGGTGCGGAAGATTTCGTGGAACCACACTTTCGGCTGACGATCGGTGTACGGCTTCTGCCACGAATCCCAAGGAAGATACGTCTGCGTTTTTCCGGCTACGAGTCCCCAGTTGATGGCGCCGACCTTGTTGGCCTTTGCGATCGGCAGAATCCCGGCGAAAGTGCTTTTGCGCGGACGCGCCATGTACTCGGTACAGATTACGGGCCGGTGGTACTTCTCGAGTTCACGCACTTGCTTCTTGAACACAGCGGGCTTGCTGTAGTTGTGAAACGAGAGCACGTCGGACTGCTCGAATTGGATTTTGGCAATGGGATCGAGCTTTTCCGACTTGGCATAATCGCCTTCCCACAAACCGCTGGTCAATGGCTGCGTGGCGCCGGCTTCGCGGGCCCAGGCAAATGCTTTCGGCAACAATTCACGCACGATTTCTTTCTTGTTGGGCAGTTCGTTCTCCCGGTAAGCGGGGACGTTGGTGTTACTCGGCTCGTTCCAAATATCCCAGCCAAGCACACGGGAATCGTAGGCAAATGCGCCCACCACACCCTTCACGTATGCCTCGAGGCGCGGCCATTGTGCGGAGTCTTTCAGCGCGGCCGCGCCAGGGCTCTGCACCCAACCGGAATTGTGCACGCCGGGAGTCGAAGTGCGCTGCTTGCCAAGCTGAGGATTCGGGTCCCACACGGAATCGAAGAGCACGAATAGGATCCTTATGTGGTGTTTGGCAGCGATGCTCAAAAAGGTGTCGATCCGCTGGCGGAAGCCGGCTGCGTCTTGCTGCCATGGGAGATCGTGGAGAAACACACGCATCGTGTTAAACCCTATGGATTCGGCCCAGCCGAGTTCAAGATCAATGCGCTGCGCATCAAAGGAATCCGCCTGCCACATTTCGAGCTGGTTGATCGCCGTGGCAGGAATGTAATTGCTGCCGACGAGCCAAGGCTGCTGCGCGTACCAGTCATTAGCTTGCTGCTCGGTCCAGCGCGAGGTGGCCGCCCGCGATTCCGCTTGCAAGGAGCTACACAGGGCAAGAGCAAGAAAAATCCCCGTCCCACATTTCTTTAGGGTGCTCATCAATCTTTTTTCCCTCATCGGTTTCACACAACGCCCTGCCCACCTTCGTAGGCCAGCGAGAAAATCTCCAGGACTGAACCATATCGATCAACGCTGCCGCTCAGCCAAGGATGGGCGGCGGTTCCGACGACACTGAGCTAACTCGCGTGCGTGTAGGTTGGGGGTCCAGCTTGCAAGGCCAATCGCAGCCCTCACTCTTTCTCTTGTCGCTTCACTCACACTTCCTGTGCGGTTGACCACGTAAGACACCGTCGCACTGGAGACACCTGCCACCTCGGCAACGTCTTTGATCGTGACTCCACTGGACTTCGGGATTTTGGTGTCTCTGACCGATTCCAAGCCTGAGGCCCCCCGTGATGAGAATTTGTTCACACGCAAACTTGCTCAGCAGGCTACACCAGTATTCCCAGTCGAGTATGGTTCATTTGTACTATGTTTGAATGCCCACGACGGCTCATTATCCGAGGAACAAGGATGTAATCGGGCAACGTGTCGAGACACACCTGGAGGACCACAGGTTCCGTTCCCTTGTTTTTTCTCAAAAACGGAGATTCCCAGCACAACGGGTGCACAGACCGTTGCAGGCTAGCGTAGCATTCGGTGCGATACCGATCGACCGTCTGAAAGCGATGCTGACCTTTTTATCCGATTTTCCATGCCCCCTCATGCAACCATTCGGCCCATAGCCGAATGCTCTACCCAGAGTTGTAATTGATTGAGGCCAGAGGATTTTGGCTCCAAGGGGAGAATTCGAACAGAATCATCAAGAAAGCCCAGGTCGTGAGCTTCAACCGTATCCTCGCGAGTCAGGCCGTCACGGAAGTCCTTCAAATGCTCACAGGTTTCCGGGGTGTAGGTTTGCGTCAGCTAGACCTGAAGGTGTCAGGCACTCCCACCTATCGTGGAGGAGCATGCGGCTTTTCAATACCTTGGCAATCTCACTTCTTCGGCTTCTTCCACGCGGCTCCGGGCAAAAGAGCAAGTAAGCGCGTGGAGACCGTTTCCGCGGCAAGGTCCTTGTCCCAGGTGTAGCCCAAAGCCAGCAGGGGGGCGAGGTCCGCGGAAAACTGCACGGACCTCCGCTTCTCGGCAAGATTGCGTTCAAAGAGCGCGCGCGTTACCCGTTTCCCTTCCTCCTTCATGTACGCACTGAACGCTTCGACGATGCGAGCCGGATCGACGGTGGTCGTTTCGAGTGCTGCCGCCAGATCGAACAGGTCGCGTCCTTTTTTCCGCTGGTACAGTGCGCGTAGCTTTGTTCCCAGAAGTTCTTCCAGCTCATACGTCACAATCTTTGCGGAACCTTGGAACCAGCGGGAGTCCACTGCGAATGGAATGGTCTTCAACCCGAAGACCGTAAAATGCTCGCGGGAATTGATCTCAACCTTCAGGCGAAGGCGCAGCGGCGGTGCATCTTCTGAATCAAAGCGGTAGTTGAGCGTCACCCGGCCCTCTCCCTGTTTCCATTGTGGTTCCCCCAGCCAGGAATCGAGGACTCCACGCACTGCTGTCAGCGTCGGTCCAATCGCTCCAGCGTGGACCTGGACCAGATCGATATCCTCCGAATACCGCGCCGGGGGGTTCATGTGCAGCTTATGCAGCGCCGTGCCGCCGCGGAACGCCAGCGCCGCCGATACTTCACGCTTGGAGAACATCTCGACCAAGGCGCGGCTGATGACCAGATCCTGTTCGACCTGAAAATCCTGCACCCACGGAACTTTGGCGCGCCACGAGGTAATGTAGTCGCGCGAGATCACGCTTCGGGCTCCACATCTACGTTCACGTAGAGGAGCCAGTCGTCCGCGTGAGGTGCGCGCGCGCGCCTTGCGCTTGGAACGAGCGGTGTCCAGTCCCTCGCGTTCTCTCGCACATAGACTTTCAACAATGAGACCTGCTCCTTCGCGTCCACGCGTTCGAGGAGATAGCCGAGTCGCTGCGCCCACGGCAGAGGAGCGATTTTCGCGGCGGCAACCAGACGCTCGGGGTCGATCTTTTCCGCAAGTTCCACAAGAATTGTCGCTACTTGGTCGAATCCCCCAGCGTGCTGTGGATAGCCCGCGAGATCCACGGCGGTTGCCTCAATGGTTGACACTAATATCGTCCCGCGCGGTGTGTTGAAGCTCTGCACGGGAACGGCCCGCACTTTCTTGCGGGCCATGAACGCGACGCGGACGGACCCGCACACGATGGGCCGCTGGTTCTTCTCGACCATCACCTGAAATTCCTGAGGCCGGTGATGGGCTGCGCCGTGGTACTGGGAGGCGGTCAAGAGGCCCGCGTAGTATCTGATTTGCCTCCACTCCATCAGAGCGGGGAGGAATTGATCCGCTGGAAGGCTCCCGAGCCGTTTGTATTCCGGAGGTACGATGATGTAGAAGCCGCGCGCGGGCCTGGCCACAAGCCCACGTCTGGCCATGCGATACAACGACAATTTTGCTGCGTCCCGAGACACACCCAGGGCTTTGCGCATCTCTTCTGCTATGAAGTGGTAGCGGCCGTTGGCCGCCAAATCGGCAATGTAATCTTGGGCCTTAGACACGCACTCTCTCCGATTCTGCTTACATAAGGTATCACTATTCGATACCTTGTGACATTGTTTTCGGACAAGGAAGGTTTCGTCCCCATCTTGCGGTTGTCCAGATTTCCTTGCCTGATCAAGAGCACCGTGGGCCCCCGCCATCGCACAATGCCCCAACATTCTTAGACTATTCTGCACTCATGCTGAGTCGCGGCGAATGAGCTCTACGCACAAAAATGACTTAATCGTTTGCCGCTCCGCTCGCTAGAACCCTCCCTTTCCTGCTCCCCCCTGACGTAGAGATTTTCATACGACGGACTTTCATTGACCACTGCACTCCAAATGCAAATGCCCTTCCTGGCTAAACCCTGCGCCTGATCCGCCCGCTTCTTCTGTCAAGGGTCTTCGCTGCGCTCCGATGAACGCCACACCCCGGCGCCCTTGACAGCGCGGACAGACAGGCGCCTTCCCCCGCCATGAAGGGCATTTGCTTCATATGCGCCGCTCTGCGTTGCCTTGAAAGCAAAAATCAAAACCCCTTCGAAGGAGCGAGAAAGATGAGTACGAACGGGATCATTGCACGCTCAACGGGCGAGGGAACTTTCAAAGGTGTCTATCATCACTGGGACAGCTATCCGAAGGAGGGCCTGGGTCAATATCTCACTCAAATATTGGCAGGGCATTTCCAAAATAAACTCGCACGAATGCTGCACTTCTTGATCGATCTGCATCCAGCCGGATGGAGCACAATCGTCAATAAAGACTTCACGCTCAAGCCGGGCTACACCGCAGAAAGCCTCAAACATCCGTCTCCCTCTAGTATGAGCGACGCGGAGTATCACGCGGCAATGGAGCAATTTCACGCACTGCCTGATTATCGTCGTCCGCAGTGCTACTGCCACGGGAGGCGGCATGAGGAAGCTCAGGCCCTTACCGAAAAGTCTGAAGCATGCGCTTCGTGGGCCTACGTGTTCGACGAAGAGGAACGCATCCTGCACGTGTGCAACCGCGAAAAACATCAGGACACCAAGGAATATTTCTGGAACGATGTCGCACGCATCGAACTCGACAACGTGAATGAAGTCAATTGGACACACATCGAGTGTGGCGAAAACTTTGAACGCTGCGGTCACTACGCGTGGAAGCACTTCCCCGAGCTAGAGGGCAAGAGCAACTTGGGCATGCAGACATTTCTTGGGCGTTGCCCTTTTCGAATGCACGATGCCATCGGATTCATTGTGAATGGCAAGCGCGTGAAGAATACTGGTAGCGGTGGCGATGCAGATTTCTTGCGGCGCAGTTACAACCTGCCACCACTTCCACCAAACACTTGGGTCGCAACCATAGTGTACGAGAATGGACGTAGAGCGGATGTACCCGTAGCACTGCGCACACCCGAAGGCGAAAAACCATACCCCGGTGTGACGTGGATATTCCCGCCAACTATGGTAAACCCGAAAGAAACAGTAGTGGGGTAAACAGGAGCAACGATCAAATGGCCACTCTCATAGAAACTCTCAGCGATGCCCTGCTTGGTGAAATCATCGCCAAGGATGAGTGCACAGGCGAGTACAACAGAACCATAGCCAGGTGTTCAGACCGTCCGTTACTTCCTCTGGCCCGCATCTGCGACTACTGCCGAGCGTTCAATGAATTAAACGGAGGTATCCGCCATGACGAAGCCAACAAGCAGAACTAACGACAACAATTAGGTGCGGCCGCCCATGTTCAGTGCGGCCCGTTTTTCTCTTCTCCCGCACGCCCACCCACCCAAAGCATTCCAAGGCACCGGATTCCTCCACTAGCCGGTTGCTGCGTCAGCCAATTGAAACTCAAAGCCGACGATGGTGAGCCGGTTGAGTCCTGACAGGAGCTTGTACTTGGATCGCCGAAAACAGCGGCACGGTGGAATCCTTAACAGATTCCCCCGTATCCGCTGGAACTACTTTTGGGGGCCATTCGGGCGCAAAAACCCGATGATGCCGACCGTTAGTTGAGCATGGTTTACCAGCAAGAGGATTGCGGCCATATGCGCGTCGCCATGGCGTGTTGGAGAACTCCAACCCAATGCATGATGTCGAAATTCCCAAAGCGCGGCCAGCTGGAGAAACCTACGCGTACTCGCTCGAGGAAGGAGCCCAGATGTTGGCCATTCTTCCCGAGCCGACCGCGACAGTGGTCGCCACGGCGGCCTTCACCGGCGCGCGCAAGGGAGAGATCAGAGGATTCACTTGGCAGAACTACGACGGCTCCGAAATTCGACTTGAAAAATCCGTCTGGCGGAGCCACGTGGACGAACCGAAGCGCCCGAAAAGCAAGGGCGCCATTCCGGTCATAGCCCAACTGAAACTTCTTCTCGACCAGCACTGGGAAAGGTGTGGCAGGCCACGAAAAGGGTTCATTTTTTCGAATGAACTCGGCAATCCGATGAATCTCGAAGCGCTCGCCGTGGATGTGATCCGGCCAGCACTGCAAAACGCGAATCTCGCTTGGCATGGCTGGCACGCATTCCGGCGTGGGCTCGCGACCAATCTGCACAGACTCGGAGTTTCCGACAAGGTGATTCAGCAAATTCTGCGGCACGCGAATGTCAGCACGACGATGAACATCTACGTAAAGACGGTAAGTGTGGATGCGGCGAATGCGATGAGGACCCTGGAAACGATGTGTGCAACTACTGTGCAACCCGAGAGGCTCGGAAGCACGCGAATCATGTAGGAGCTTTTTCGCAAGGTGGTCAGCAAGTCCCGATGCTGGATGCAGTTAGGGGAATCTGGCGGAGAGGGGGGGATTCGAACCTCCGGTACAGGTTTTAGCCCGTACAACGGTTTAGCAAATTTCCCCGTTTCACAGCCTGGTGTTCGGAATCAATAAGTTACGTTCGGATGAGATGCCCCATTTTTGTGCAAAGAGCCCCTATTCGGAAGCTATTGTGCAACTACTGTACAACCGCAATTACAACGGTCTCCCCGACGGTTTTCTAGGACTATCGTAAGTCGAGTCAGCCTCTGCTTTGTTCGTCAGTGGTTGTTCCTCCTGCTTCTACGCCGGACAACGCCTGGTGTTCGATAACGTTCGGGTAGCTATAATCCGCCCGGAGCGTCGTCTTTCACTTCCCACAACCCCGTTTCTAGCCCGCAAGTGGCAGTCGTGCGGCAACCCTACTAATCAAGGGTTGGCCCGCCGTCACGCCGGATAACTGGTGATATGCGGATTTACCAAGTCCTATCTCAGAATGCGAAGATCCCGGATTGCTAGTGATTAGGAGATTCACAGGGCGGGGGCTATTTGTACCCGCGGACGTGGTAGCTAACCACTCACAAGGAGACCTGGACTCACTCACTCCGGTCAGGTCAACTCGTTGTTTCTCATTTACATCGCAGGCTGCAGTCTCAAACGCCGTGTCTGATCTTGTCGTGGTGATAGCAGTGTTGGTGTTGGACGAGTTCGAAGGGCCTGCAGACTTGCCAGCTAAGGCAGGTTTTGGCTGGTGGAGGCCGTCAACGCGGCGCGCGTGCTGAGCCTAGCCGCGGCCGGTTCAGGGTAGCAAACCATGCTCATGGAGTTTCCGGTAAAGATTCCGCTCACTGATGCCGAGAATTCTGGCCGCGTTTCCACGATGGCCATTGCTGGCTTCGAGCGCCAGCCGAATATGTTCCCGCTCCGCTTGTTCCAGAGTCGGCAATGAAGCACCGTTTGATGAAAAACTCGACGCCATGGCGACGACCCGCGAATTGCGAAAAGTAGCGGGAAGGTGCTCAGGGAGAATGCAGGATCCTTCGCATAACACCATCGCCGCTTCGACTACGTGAAGAAGTTCGCGCACGTTTCCCGGCCAGTTGTGGCCCCGCAGTAGCTGCAAGGCTTCCTCACTGATCCGTTTGCTGGAGCCGAACCGCTCGTTGAGCGTGGCCACAAACTGTTGCGCCAGCAGTTCCACGTCGGTGCCTCTGGCCCGCAGCGGAGGAACTTCCACGGTAATTGTGCTAAGGCGATAAAACAGATCCTCGCGGAAGAGGCACTGGCGGACCATGGAGGAGACATCGCGGTTGGTCGCGGTTAGAACTCTTACATCCACGCAAATTTCACCGGTTCCACCGACATGCCGGAAAGTGGAGGTGTCCAGGACGCGCAACAACTTGATCTGTGTGGCCGGGCTGACCTCGCCGATCTCGTCCAGAAAAATCGTGCCGCCATTGGCCACTTCGAATAATCCTGATTTCCCGCGGTCCGCACCGGTGAACGCGCCGCGCTCGTGCCCGAACAGTTCGCTCTCGAGCAGATTTTCCTGCAAAGTGGCACACTCCACCACCACGAACGGCCTGAATCTGCGGGGGCTGCGGGCATGAATCAGCTTGGCGACGCGTTCTTTCCCCGCGCCGGTCTCTCCCGTAATGAGCACCGTGCCATCGCTGGGGGCTACGAGTTCGATCAGTTTGAGCAGCCGACGGAACTCCGGACTTTCGCCGATGAAGGAACTCCCGAGATCGGGAGGGGTCAAGCCGCGCTCGAGAAGATTCGCCCTTTGCTGAAGCGAGCGGCGCTCGACTGCTCTCTGAATACGTATATGGAGCTCATCAAGGGGGCAAGGCTTCACGACATAATCGAACGCGCCCATGCGGATTGATTCAATGGCCGTATCGATGGAGCCGTGACCGGTCAACATGACGACCTCAGATGCCGGCGCACTGGCATGGATGGATTTCAGCACATCGAGGCCGCTCATTCCCGGCAGGCGCATGTCGAGCAAGACAACATCGGGTTCTGAGGTGGCAATTCGACGAATGGCCTCCTCGCCCGTTCCCACCGCCTCGATCTCATAGCCGAGACGAGAGAGTTCTTTGGCCATCACCTGCCGAAAGGTCGCGTCGTCATCGACCAAAAGGACGGCAGCCGGCTTCATTGTCTGGCCTCCTGCTGCAAGCCGGTCTGGATGGCCGGGAGCACGACTTCGAAGGTTGACCCAATTCCGGGCGTACTCTCGACGCGGATGTCACCACCCCAACTGCGGACGGCGTTCAACGAGAGGAAAAGGCCGAGTCCGGTGCCGCCCGGGCGGAGGCTGAAGAACGGTTCAAAAATCTTCTCTAGGTATTCCGGAGGAATCCCGCACCCCTGGTCAGAAATGCGCATGCACACGGTGTCGCCCCCCGTGGCCTCGACGACAACTTTGCTACCTGGTTTCGAGGCCTGAATGGCGTTGAGAATCAGATTGACCAGGAGGTTTTGCAATTCTGCTTCGTCCGCGCGGACGCGCAATGCCGGTGGGAACGGATGCACCTCGACGTTCACCGAGTGAGCGGAAGCCGTGGGATCGATGAGACCCTGTACCGCCGCGATAGCTACATCGAGTTCCACCACATCCCCGGAGGAACGCTGGCCCCGAGACAATCTCAAGAAGTGTTGCGTGATGCCCTTGCAACGCAAGATCTGTTCACGGGCGATGGTGGCACTGTCCCGGATTTTAGCGGGGTCTACCTCCGCGTTCCCGTTCTCCCCAACGGGAGTTTCGCGGAGGATTCCCTCGATACACATCAGCACGGTTGCCAGCGGCGTATTCAACTCGTGCGAAAACCCGGATGCCAGCACTCCCAACGAGGCTAAACGATGCGACTCGGCAAGGTTTGCTTCTGCCGCCCTGCGCTCAGAAATGTCACGCCAGACCTCCACTACCTGGGCCAGATGGCCTGACGCATCGAGAATCGGAGAAGCGTGAATCTCTTCCCATGCCGAGGTGCCATTGCCGGTTCTGCGTTCGCACATACGCACCTGGCGCGCACCTGATTTCAAACAAGCGAGCGTGGGGCAATCGCCCACGTCGCACGGGCCGGAGCCGACTTCCAGACAACAGCAGCCCAGCACTTGATCGCGACTGCTACCCGTGCGCTGCAGGAAAGCATCGTTGGCCGCGATGATTCTTCGTTCGATGTCAAGCACGACGATTCCGTCATCGATGCTGTTGATGACGGTCTCGAGGCGCTCCCGCTGTGTGCGAACTTCGCCCACCAAGCCAGCCACGGAGTCAGCCATGGCGTTGAACTCGCGGCCCAGCCAAGCCAGTGTGTCCGAACCTTCTGACGGAACACGGCGCTCCAGGTCGCCCTGGGAAATCAAGCGCGCAGTGGTTTCGAAACGGTTTAGGCGTCGCAGGACGGAGAACTGGATGAGTAGCAAGATGGTTCCTGCGATTACGAAGGTCAACGCACCGGCGCCAGCCACCATCCAGCGTAGGTCCCGTGTCATTGCGGCTCGGACTTCTCCGGCGTTGTAATCCAGAATGAGGATGCCGTTAATTCTATGCTGGGGGTCGTGGCATCTGTGGCACTCTTCGCGGTTGCGAATCGGCACCACGGTTCTAAGTATCTCGCCGCCTCGAGTCTCGATCACACGGCTGGAGCCGCGGCGGTCCGGCGGATCACGATGGCAGACCTGACAAGTGGGAGAGTCGATCCGAAAATTGTCCTCAGACGTTCCGGGCTTGCTGGAATACCGTACTACCCCATTGCGGTCCAACAGAATGAGTTGCTCGACACGTTCTTGCTTCCCAAAACTTTCGATCATCTTAGCAATCAGCGTGCGATCGTTTTCCAACATCTGATGCTCGAGCGCGACGCGGATTAGGTTGCCTTCAGTGAGTGCCGTGTTACGCGCGGCTTCCAGAAGGCTCTGGAAGTGGTGCACCGAATAAATGTAAGACGCCGCGGTGCAGGCAATGACCACAGCCACCGTAATTCCGAGGGCGAGGACGACCGTCATGCTGGCAGAGCGCAGCTTCATGCTGTGGGGTAACGAATAGCCGCAAGCATGGCATACGGCGCTTTGGCGCGTCAATGACTGACGAATTGGCAGACGTGTCCTGACAACTTGTCAGTTCGCCTGCCGCCGCACTCCTATCTCATCTGAAATGAAAGAACTTAGTGTTGTCTCAATCTGGTAAAGAACGTGCCTATGAACTGCAGAGGGAGGTACTCGACCATGGAAATGCTCTTGACTGTATTGTGCATGAGTATGCTGGGGCTGGCCGTTACAGCCATCGCGTTTGGTGCGGCGACGCGTCCAGAAAAGTCGTCTTCGCAGGTTCAACCTGAGCTGCGGCCTGTTAAAGCGGTGGCTCCAGGTCGATTCTTTGCTGACAAAGTCGTGCCTCCCGATAGTCCGGGATCCTATGTGCCTACAGAGGTCCTCCTCGCGCAGATAGAAAATCACGTCCGCTTGGAGCAGGCTGCCGCGCAGTCGTTCCTCGAGTCCCCTACCCATGCCCAGTTGCACACTAAGACGACCTCGGTATTTGTAAACTGAGAGTCCCTTCATGGCTCCCGACCGATCGGAACTGCTAAAGGATCTCACTGTCGACGAAGCTCAACGGATTCTGGCGTTCGCCAGCAGACTCACAGTGCCCAGCGGGGCTTCCTTGTTCCAGTTGGGAGACCCAGCCGAGCGTCTTTTTCTGATTGAGCGCGGACGAATCAGGCTCACACTTCCCATGCAGGTCCGAGGGAGAGAAGAAGATGTGGTCGTCGAAGAGCGAACCTCAGGTCAGACGGTGGGCTGGTCAGCCCTGATTCCGCCCCACAAGTTCACTCTTGCCGCCACAGCTCCGCTTGAAACGGAAGTCATTGCTCTGCCCCGGGAGGAGTTGCGCAAGCATTTCGCCGCCAACCCGACCGTGGGGTACAAAATCACTTTGAACTTAGCGGTTGTCATTGGCCATCGCCTGCAACTGTTCCAGGCGATGTGGTTGCGCGAAATGCAACGCACGGTGGAAAAGCATTCCGCATGAATAGTGAAGAGAGTGTTCCATGAAAATGGTAACGTTGGTCGTCCAGACCTCCGCAGCCTCTGTAGCACGGAGTTCTGCTCGTGGCTGCTGACCCAAGTCCCCAGCCCAAACCGGCCCGCCGGCGAGTGATCGAAATCCTTCTTGGCGGCGGCCTGCTCGGTTCTTTCGCGTCTTTCATTTATCCCGTGCTTCGCTACCTTGTTCCCCCGCCCGTTGCGGAACTTGGAGGCGATCAAATAACCGCCGGCAAGATCGGCGAACTGAAGCCGAACTCCGCCAAGATTTTTCGCTTCGGCAGCCGTCCGGGGCTGCTGATCAGAAACACTGACGGGAGTTATCGCGCTCTTTCTGCCACATGTACGCATTTGGGTTGTATCGTGCAATACCGCGGTGACCTGCAAGAGATTTGGTGTGCCTGCCACAACGGTCTCTACGATCTGAATGGTCGCAACGTCTCGGGTCCACCGCCCCGGCCACTCGAGGTCTATGAGGTCCACTTGCGGGGAGACGATGTAGTGGTTTCTCTGAAGCGGGAGGCATAACCTTGTTTGTCGCGCTGCGCGACTGGATCGATGAACGATTTGACTGGGCCGCCCTCACTGCCCCTTTGCGAGAGAAAGCCGTCCCTAAACACGATTTGTCTTACTGGTATTTCCTCGGCGGTATCACGCTCTTTCTCTTTGGCATCCAAGTTTGCACCGGCATTCTCCTGCTCCTTTATTATCGGCCTAGTGCTACCGAGGCTTTTGAGAGCGTCCAGTACATCATGACCCGAGTGCAGTTCGGTTGGTTGGTGCGTTCCATCCATTCCTGGGCCGCCAACCTCATGATCTTTACCGCATTCTGTCACATGTTCAGCGTGTTGTTCCTGGGGGCTTACCGCAAGCCACGGGAGTTGACGTGGATAACTGGCATGTTGTTGCTGTTCCTGGCCATGGGATTTGGTTTCAGCGGCTACCTCCTGCCCTGGAATACGCTGGCATTTTTCGCCACCAAGGTCGGAACGGAAATTACCGGCCAGGTACCCGTCATCGGCCATGGCCTGAAGGTCTTCCTGCGCGGCGGTGAAGACGTAACTGGCGCTACGCTGACTCGTTTCTTCGGGTTCCACGTTGCACTTCTGCCCGGATTGACTGTCCTCCTGCTGCTTATTCACATCGCGTTGGTTCAATATTTTGGCATGAGCGTCCCACCAGGCGTGGAGGCACGCTGGAAAGCTTGGCCCAGTGAAGCGCGGCAGATGAAGTTCTTCCCAAACTTCTTTTTGCGTGAATTGATGGCCTGGTACATCGCGCTGGGAGTGCTCGGCGCGCTGGCGGCCATTCTTCCTTGGGAACTTGGATCGAAGGCTGATCCGTTCGCCCCAGCGCCGGCTGGCATCCGGCCTGAATGGTATTTCATGTTCATGTTCCAGACGCTCAAGAAAATTCCGGCAAAGGTGTGGTTGGTCGACGGAGATGTCTTAGGCATATTGGTGTTTGGTGTGGCGGGAATTGTATGGCTGCTGTTGCCGTTCTTCGATCAATCAGGTGGCAGGCGCGGACGAAGGCTCGTGCTCGGCGGAGGAATATTTGCTCTGAGCTATATCATCGCGATGACAATCTATGGATACACGGCTAAATAACGGTTTCCCGCGGTCGCTAACCCTATTGTTGACGATCGTGTGCGTTTGTGCCAGAGGGGCCCGCGCACAGACGCCGAGTACCTGCCTGGATTGCCACGCCGCCTTGGATCCTCCGCTGCAGGTAACGCAAGCCCAGTTCTCTCAAGACATTCATGCTCAAAAGGGGCTGACCTGCGCCAGTTGTCATGGCGGCGACCCTGCCAAGGCGGACATGGACGCCATGAGTAAAGCTGCCGGTTTTCGTGGCAAGATCCAGCGCAACCAGATTCCGGAACTCTGCGGCCATTGCCACTCCGACGGTGCCTTCATGCGCAAATATAACCCTTCGTTGCGTACCGACCAATTGACCCAGTATAAGACCAGCGTGCACGGCAAGCGGCTGATGCAGGGAGATACCGAGGTTGCGGTATGCATCGACTGCCATGGTGTCCACGACCTGCGCCCGGCGAGTGACCCGCGCTCCAAAATTAACCCATTGAACGTTGCGCAAACCTGTTCCCGGTGTCACTCCGACGCCAAATACATGAAAAGATATGGTATCCCTACGGACCAATACGCCAACTACAACCGGAGCGTGCACCACGAAGCGATGACAGTTCGTGGAGATCTAAGCGCGCCGACGTGCCCAACGTGTCACGGGAATCATGGCGCCGCTCCACCAGGAACAGACTCAGTCAAGAATGTATGCGCGAACTGCCATGTTTTTCAGGCACAGATGTATGACAAAAGCACGCACAAGGCGGCGTTTCAATCTGCCGGTCTTCCCGGATGTGTGGTGTGTCATAGCAATCATGCTGTAAGCCTTCCCACAGACGCGAAACTCGGTACGGGCCCCGAGGCGGTCTGCATGCGCTGCCATAAATCGGGTGACATCTGCGATCAGGCCAGAGCGAAAATGCTGCAGGACTTGACGCAATTGGACGGTGCCGTCAAAGAGGCAGATCGAGTATTGGGTGTTGCCGAATCCTCAGGTATGGAGGTTAGTGAGGCGCGGACAGAGCAGGATCAGGCCCGAGATTCTCTTACCAAGGCTCGTGTCACCATCCATAGTTTTAAAACCGACCTCGTTGAACAGGACATCCAGGCAGGTCTCAAAATTTCCGCAAAGACGCAAGCCGAGGGCCAAGCGGCGCTGGCTGAGCGCGACCGTCGCCGAAGGGGTCTGGGCTTATCCTTGGTGATTATCTTCGCCGTGTCGCTCGGACTGCGCCTATACATTCGACAAATTGAAAGTAATGCCAGCAAAGTGGAGACGGCGGAGTTGGGCAATTAAATTTGTTTAATGAGCGATAGGGTATTGAAATACGGGGGGAAGCAGAGACGGTCCTCGCCGAAATCTAATCAGGGAGAGAAGAATGCAAACAACTAGCAAGAACCTCGGAGCGATAACGCTGGCCGCGACATTGCTGGCAAGTATCTGCCTATTCGGCGTGCCCGCGAAGGCCGATGTGGCCGACGCAGGGGCAACGTACAAGGCCAAGTGTGCGATGTGTCATGGAGCGGATGGCAAGGGCAAAGAATCAATGAAGACTCCTGACTTCGCTTCCGCCGATGTCCAGAAGAAGAGCGACGCCGATCTGGGCGGCATCATCACGAATGGCAAACCGCCGAAGATGCCCCCCTACAAGACCATGACACCGGATCAGGTGAAGGACATGGTTGCGTTCATTCGTTCGCTGAAGAAGTAACAGACAGGAACGGAATCAGGCGGGCTCCAACACGTCGCTCACGGGGTGAAGAAATAATGCGTACTGTTCCTAGAGGCCGACCCCTCCAGACAAATGCATTTCTTTCTGCACTGTTTGTAGCCGCTGTATTTGTCGTTACACTTATGGCCTCCCGGAGCGCTGCTGCACCGCCTGGAGTCCAGCCGTCCGCGGCTGTGCCAGCGAACTACCTCACACCTGTAGAGCTAAGATTCTCGCCTGACGGCTCGAAGTTATACGTTGTCTGCGAGGATGACGATTCCGTGCTTGCCGTCGATCTGCGTACACGGCGCGTCATCGGCAGAGCAATTGTCGGGCACAGACCACAAGACGTGGCTGTCTCACCCGACGGCGAGAGACTCTACGTTTCGAACTCATGGAGCGACACCGTCAGTGAGATTGACGCAAAAACATTTTCGGTCCGCCGCACACTTCCGGTGGGGTGGGGTCCTGTCGGACTAACAACAGACCGAGCGGGTAAGATCCTGTATGTCGCGAACAGCATCGGAAACGATGTCTCGCTCCTAGATCTTTCTCGAGGAGTAGAAATCAAGCGGCTGGCGGCTTGGCGCTCGCCCCACCAGGTGACGCTATCCCGCGACGGCCGGTGCGTGTACGTGTCGAATCTGCTTCCGCACGTAGCCCCGCCGGATGAACCGCCGGTGTCTGAGTTGACGGTGATTGACACCGGGAAGCAAGTCGCCGCAGAGCGCATACTCATCCCGGGAGTTGTCGAACTCCGGCACATTGCGGAAGCGCCTGCAGGAGTTGGTGGGTATCTTCTCGTTCCGTTCATGAGGCCGAAGAATCTGGGACCGCTGATACGAGTGAGCCCGGGCTGGATCGTCACCCACGGCATGGCGATCGTCCGACCCGGTTCAAATGTTCAGATGCAGCGAGGAAACATTGAGGTCGCGCAGGTCCTCCTCGATGACATCGATTACTACTACGCGGGCACAAATGGGGTTGCTTTTACATCCGACGGGCAATATGCGCTGGTGACTTCATCGGAGGCGAATGTCGTTTCGATCATCGACACCTCCGAGTTGCAACGGCTGTTGCGTCACCGGCGGAAGGAAGAGCTTCCGAACCGCCTGGATTCGGCGAGAGAGTTTGTTGTGCGCCGCCTGCCTACCGGGCCGAATCCCGCTGCGGTCGTAGTTTCGCCGGACGGTCGCCTCGCGTACATCGCCAATCGGTTGGATGACAGCTTGACAGTCGTGGACATGCGGCTTCTACAGGTGAAATCCAAGATTGATCTGGGCGGCCCAAGGGGAATTACGGCTCTGCGGCACGGAGAGCAGTTGTTCCACGACGCGCACTACTGTTTCCAGGGGCAGTTTGCCTGTGCTACTTGCCATCCTGACAACCACATCGACGGCCTTGCGTGGAATCTTGAAACGCCTCAACTGGGACGCGACCGTGTGTTGAATCGCACGCTGCGGGGGATCGCCGAGACGGCACCCTACAAGTGGAACGGCCATAATCCTGACCTTGAAACTCAATGTGGGCTGCGGATCGCGAAATTTCTTTTTCAATCCGAGGGTTTCAATCACGACCAGTTGGAAGATCTGGTAGGATTCATAAAGTCCATCCCGCTCCCTGCCAATCGGCACGTTGCCGCGGATGGCCAGCTCACGCCATTACAGGAGCGGGGCAAGGAGATTTTCTTCCAAAAGAATTGCGACACTTGCCACACTCCTGAGACCCACTACACGGCAAAAATCAGCACAGACGTTGGGACCGCTTCCAAGTACGACACGTATGGCCGCTTTGATATTCCGCAGCTTGACCGAGTTTACGAGAGGCCACCTTATTTGCACAATGGCGAAGCGTTGTCGCTGGAGGAAATCTGGACAAAGTACAACGCGAGCGACAAGCACGGGGTGACGTCGGACATGAGCAAGGAACAGTTGAATGATTTGATTGAATTCCTGAAGACGCTGTAGGAGGTTGAATATGCTCGTGAAACGGGCGCCTGATTTGACCTATGCCGACGTAACGCCGAAAAGCGCATACACCAACCGCCGGAGCTTCCTACTGGGATTGCTGGCAACCGGCGGAGCTGCAAACAGTTGGAAGACGCTGTTGCCGCCCCTGCCTGATTCTGTGACTGGCGGAATCCCTGTGAAGCTGGATGGAGTGGTCAAATGGCCCTATAGCACCGGCGAGAAGCAAACGTCCTACAATGATGTGACGACCTACAACATCTTTTACGAATTCGGCACCGGGAAAAAAGATCCCTCCGAGAATGCCAAGAATTTTCAGACGTCCCCATGGAGTGTCTCCGTCGAAGGCGAAGTGAGGAAGCCCCGGACATTCACGATGGATGAGATCATGAAGCTGGCCCCACTTGAGGAGCGCGTCTACCGGTTTCGGTGCGTGGACACATGGTGCATGGTCGTGCCTTGGATCGGTTACTCCTTTAGCGTCTTGGCTAAACTGGTGGACCCCACTCCGAAGGCGCGATACGTGGCATTCCAAAGCTACTACGACCCGCGGCAAATGCCCGAAGCGAAACACACTGGCGTGGTGTTGCCCTACGTTGAAGGCTTGCGGATCGACGAGGCGATGCACCCCCTGTCGCTTTTGTGCGTGGGGATGTACGGTGAGAGGCTTCCCAATCAGGACGGCGCGCCGGTGCGCATGGTGGTTCCCTGGAAGTACGGATTCAAGAGCATCAAGTCGCTCGTGCGGATTCGATTCGTGGAGGAACAGCCCCCGACTACTTGGAGCATGGGCAATCTGCAAGAGTACGGTTTTTATTCCAACGTAAACCCAAACGTGGATGGCCCCCGCTCGAGTCAGGCGCACGAGCGGCGGTTGGGCGAGTATTTCAGACGGCCCACGCTAATGTTCAACGGCTACGGCGACCAGGTAGCCAGCATGTATAACGGGATGGATCTGCGCAAATACTTCTGATGCGAAGACTGTTTGGTTAACACGATTCTGACAAGCAAATGGACCGACCACCGGATGCACGAGTTAGAACGCTACAGGGAACGGCACGGAATGCCTCAAAAACGTGGAAGGAAGAACGAACTGCAGTCACCCATTTGGCGACAGGCTCAAGCTCTCTGCAAACGACCTTGAGGCACTTCCAGGCACAACCATGAACGTGGCGACTGGTATTTTCGATGCAGTTTCGGCGGCGAAATGACCTGCCTTCGTAATTTGCTAGCCGAAGGTGCTTAGCGTCGGACTTGGACCTTGGGGCATCTTCCGCCGCCCCAGAAGTCCCCTTGGAGGAAATGTGGGCGATACGGAGTGTTGATGGCACTTCGATCTCCTCGAACGCCGTTTCTGGATCGTGGCGTGGTCGGCCGCTCGCCTACTCCATTCGCCACTTCCGAGGTGGGTCTGATCTAGTGTGTTTGCCAGCCTTGGCACTCCTCCGCAAACCACTTGAAATCGTTTACCGAAAAGGCATACTATCTCCTGGCTACTGGACGGCTCTCCCGTAGGACCAAGTTGTTAAAGCAACCACCCAAGGGTTTTGAGGATTCTTGATCTCGCGGCAGGAGGCTGTTATGCCTGTTCCATTCCGTTTCGTTCTTCGCCTGATGCAGTTTGTGCTTCTCTTGATGGCCATACTTTTCTTCACTGGGCGCGCGCACGCCTATGCTTGCGGCGATTCCCAAAGTAACCATTGCTACGGCTTCACGAGCTGGAATCAAGGAACCGAGTATTTCGGATCCTACGTTGACATCACACAGGTTGAGATGTCGTGCCCTTCGGGCTGCGGCGGTTTCATTGACGACGAAATGTGGCTCTCGGATACGTCGTCAGCCAACTGTACCAGCAATCAATTCGGCTCCTGTTGGGTGGAAGCAGGGACGATAACGACGGAAGGAAACAGCCCCACGTATTTTTGGGCCGACGCTCGTCCAGGAACTGGCAACACACTCAACGTCCACTATTTGGGCGGGACCGATCCGGTTGGCACCGTTGACCACTACATGATCATCAAAGACGGTCGCGTCACTCCGAACACCTATTTGATTTTTATCTACAACGATTCCCAAAGCACGCTCTACAACGGAACGTCTTCCGTCCAGGGCACAGGCGGTTGCGGCCCCGATCTTCCTCAAATGGTAGCCAAGCAGATCATCATCGGGCAAGAGTTGGCAGGATCGCCGAGTAATCCCAACCATGATGCCTCGGCCACCTTGGCTCATTTCACGCGCAACATTTGGGCCGTTCAGGCTTTGGATGCCGCCTATATTTTCTGGTACAACGCGCAAACCGTTGCCAATGGGGTGAGCAGCAGCAATCCGCCGACGGCAGCCTGGGCGCAGAATCCGGGGGCCCCCGGCGCGCCAGAGGGCGGCGACTTCACGACGAGAACACCCTGAGCGGGTAACAAGATCAGTTGAAAGGAATACGCACATGAACAAAAAGATGGCCGTGCTCGTTGCTCTCGTGGCTGTCTCTGGCGTAGTCGGCTGCAAGCGGTCTCATCGGCCGGAAAACGCGGTCGAGATGAAGATGCCGGAGGGAACTCCAAAGCGTCCGCAAGGAATGCACGCGCTCACCGCAAAGGGCGGCGCCGAACCTTTCAGTAAGGATGACGTGATGCAATTCATTCAGACGCACCGCCTCGCCAAGAGCGTTGGCGACATTTCGAAGCTTAGCGTGGAAAGTGTGGAATTCATCACAGCACGCGAAGTGACCGTGCGTCTGCAGGGCGCTTCCACCGGATTGCCTGACGACCAGCGCGTAGCGTTCGTCATAATTCGCGGACCGATCTATTTCACAGGCCCGCCTCGAGTTACACCCACGCCGGTCGCGTTTGACACGGCTTACGCTCTTTTCGACGCCGCCACGGGAAACTTGCTTATGAGCGGCACACTGGAGAAATCAAAAAAACAGCCGCAACCGGGAAGAGATTCATCGGGTACCGGCAAGCAACCCAACTAGCGCGAAGGGGTTTCCGCAGGCGAGTCAGCACGTCGGAAACGGCCCAGCAGGGCGCTAGCCGCCGTAACTGCGCTGCTGCCCACAGCGATTCCAGCGGGGATGTCTAGAATATTGTGCTGCTTCGTCAGCACGCACGCCGCGCAAATCGCCGCCATCCAGATTCTCATCAACCAGCGCGCGGGCAAACCACCCGCTGCCGACCGCCAAAGCACCGCGCACAACGCCGCATGAAAGGAGGGGAAAATATTCCACGGCGGGTCGTGCCGGTATAGAAACCGCAAGGCGCGTTCGGAAAGAGTTTGTCCCAGGATGATCGGCCGTTCGATGGACACCGGAACCACGAGGTAGCAAATCATGCAGAAGACGAATGCGAGCGCAACCGAAGTTGCAACGCGGCGAAATTGCCAGGCGGGCGCTGCCAGCACACACCACGGCGCCAGATACCAGGACATATAAACCCACGCCGCAGCCGGTACGAGCGGTATGCTTGCGTCCCACCTCGTTGCCAGCCAGGGTGCCGCCACGTGCTGCCGGATCATCCCCTCCGCGCCATAAAACACAGGGATGGTAACGACGAGGAGCACGGCGGAGACCAGTGCTTTCTCCCCAACCTCGCTTAGGTCGTAAGGGTTGTGCGGTTGCTCCAAAGAAGTCCCAGAATCCCCGCGGCGATAAACACCAAACTGAATGCTTCCATGCTGGCCAGTACTTCGGTGCGAAACGGAGTGATGGCCAGCCGGTAGGCGCCGTAGGCGATTAACAAGAGCCAAAAAACAGTGCCGTCGGTGTGTGGCCGCCGAAAATACCAAACCAACCCCCAGGTCAGCAGCGCCATCAGGACTACGCCATAAAGCTGCACAGGATGTACGGCAAGCGAGTGCGCGGTTCCGCTGCCGAGCAGACCTCGATACCTTTGATCCATCGCGGCAAAGCTGTTCGGCGGGAAAACCACAGCCCAAGGACCGTTCCACGGTTTGCCGTAACAGCATCCTGCGCAGAAGCATCCGATGCGGCTAACGCCTTCACCCAAAGCTATCGCCGGCCCTCCGGAATCCAGAAAACGCAAGGTAGGGATGCGTAGCGCTCGGGTCATCGCCACGACCGCCACGACACAAGCCACCAGCGCCCCGTAAATTGAAGATCCCGGATCTCGCAGGAATTCCGCATACCAATTTGTCAATGTCGCGCCGTATTCAATCGCATTCAGCAGGCGCGCCCCTCCGATTGATAACGGAACGCAAACCGCTGCTATCAGCAGAGTCTTGCTCGACGAAATTCCTTGGCGCCGGTTCAAGAGCACGCAAGTCGCCAGAGCCGCCGCGATCGCGGCGACCCGCATCACGTCATATAGAGTAAATGCCATGCCCCAGATGTGACGAACTGCCGGCAACATATGCGGAAGTTAACCATGCGGTAACTGCCAAGTCAAGTCTCCGCCAACATCGTATCGCCGCCAATGGCTTCGCGGCCTTTGCCCGCACATAGGCCTGAGCTAGGATCGGGAAGTAGCACAGTCATGCTCCTCGTCTGGCGTGGTCGGTAGGCAAGGCAAGTCGACGCTGTAGCCCGATGCGGTGCGGCGATTCCGCCGCACGACTACTTCCCGTTCGTTAGCCATCCGGTTGGAACCGGAAGCTATTCCGGGCCAGAAGTCCCGTTGGGGGAAGCGCAGAGCGGCTAGGTGACGGTCGCGCTCCGGTCTCCTCGAACGCCTTTTGTGGCCAGCCCCCCAGAGACCCAAGTATTTAATCATCCCATCGTTACTAGGAATGTCGTCCTCGGTTTGGAATCTTCTGCCGAGATTTGATCCTATTGGGTCGCCTTCTGGTCTGTGCAGCGAGCCGAAACCAAGGGAATTTGTGATGTTCTCGAAGACCGGTGCATGCAGCGTTCACGGGCGCTATGCCTCAGGTGCTCCACCAGCGCTCGGTGCGCCACAGTCGCGAAATGGTGTTTCAGCTGCGCCAAACCCACTCTTCTACTTACCCGTTGATCTCTGATCCGTATGAACTTGCAGTTCTGCCGATTTGCGACTGCCATGGCCGGGACTACTGAAACTCCCATCCCTGCAGATACCATCGCAAGAATCGTTGAAAACTGACCACTTTCAAAGACCAGGTTTGGCTCCAGCTTTGACTCGCGGCAAGCCATGATCACATTCTCACGAAAACAGTGGCCTTCTTTTAGAAGCAAAAAAGGATCAGTTCTAATCTCTTGCAAATCAATCATCTTTCTTGATGCCAAATGATGTTTCGGTGGTACAACGACAAAGAACGGTTCGCGGAAAAGATCCTCACAAATCAACTCTTCTCCTAGTACGGGCAGCGCAAGTAAGGCGAGATCAATCCGCCCATCGTGCAAGCGCTCCAGCAGAATGGGAGTGGTTTCTTCCATAACGCTGACAGCTATGGTCGGATGTTGGCGCGTGAAACCTGTAAGCACTGGCGGCAGAAAATACGGCGCGATGGTCGGAATCGCTTCAATGACTACTCTTCCTTTTTCCGCACCCGCCATCTCCTCAATTTCGGTTCTTGCCTCGCCGACCTGTCTGAGGATGGCCTCCCCTGAAGAGGAACGTCCTTCCAAATTGAGTTAATCTTGCAGAGCGCGGGAAACGATCGAAAAGCATGGCACCGAGTTCAGCTTCAAGCTTCAGAATCTGTTGTGATAGTGAGGGTTGCGCCACATTCTCGGCTTTGGCGGCGCGCGTGAAGTTACCGTTGTGCGCGACTGCACAAAAGTAGCGCAATTGATGGAGTTCCATGTTTCAGCTCGGTCGCCAGAAAGTTTTGCTTTCTTTTCCCAATGGGTCCCATAGCGACGATATATTAGACCTTTGGCAAGTAGGGGTCTAGGCTTCGCGCAGGAGGAACCCAACATGGCTACAGATGATACTCAATACGGCATCCGCCAGTTTTCTGCTCGCAGCAGCAACCAAAAGCATAAGTCTTGACTAAATCTCACATTAGACATAGTCTAAATGTTTGATGGACGCTAAGGCGATTAAACGGTCCTTCGACGGCAGCGGGTTGCGGTGCACTCCGCAGCGCTATGCCGTGATGGCATTCTTGATGGAACACAACAGTCATCCCACGGCTGCGGAAATCTACGAAGCCGTGAATCGCGTGGATCCGCGCTCTTCAAGGGCCACGACTTATAACAATCTGCGGGATCTGGTGCAGGTGGGTTTGGTGCGTGAAGTGGCCGTCGAGGGCCGCGCCGCGCGATTCGATGCGAAAGGCATGCGGCATCACCACTTCATCTGCGACCGCTGCGGCAATGTTGAGGACATCGAGTGGTACGACGTGCCCAGGCCTGCCTCACGCTCTCTCGGTAAGCGGATGCTTCGCGAATGCGAACTCATTTTCCGGGGACTCTGCACGAAGTGCGCGCTCCGCGGCACGCTTCCCGTTAAGTGTCGCAGGCGCGTGGTTACCCGATGAATGGCGCGCGTCGGCAAAGCGCGGCCGGCGATTGCGCGAATGAGAAAGCCAGGATGGTTTTGTATTTCATCACAGTCTTTTTGGGCTAGTACGAAGGAGGATGAACTCATGGAAAAAGAACTCGCCAAGCAGGAGCAAAACATGTCAACCGAATCCACGTGCCCGGTAATGGGCGGCGCTCGCAGACATACGGCCGCGGCGAATGCGGACTGGTGGCCGAATCAACTGAACCTGAAAATCCTGCACCAGCACTCCCCCCTGTCCGATCCTATGGACAAGGGGTTCAACTACGCGGAAGAATTCAAGAGCCTCGACCTGAATGCCGTGATCAAGGACCTGCATGCCTTGATGACGGACTCGCAGGATTGGTGGCCGGCCGACTTTGGCCACTATGGGCCACTTTTCATTCGTATGGCGTGGCACAGCGCGGGTACGTACCGCATCGGCGACGGCCGCGGCGGGGCCGGAGCCGGTCAGCAGCGCTACGCGCCGCTCAATAGCTGGCCGGACAACGTGAACCTCGACAAGGCCCGCCGGCTGCTGTGGCCGATCAAGCAGAAGTATGGGCGGAAAATCTCCTGGGCCGACCTCATGATTCTCGCAGGCAACGTCGCCCTCGAATCGATGGGCTTTAAGACCTTCGGTTTTGGCGGCGGGCGCGAGGACGTCTGGGAGCCCGAAGAGGACATCTACTGGGGCCCTGAAGGCAAGTGGCTGGCGGACGAGCGCTACAGCGGCGACCGTGATCTTCAGAATCCGCTCGCTGCCGTGCAAATGGGTCTGATCTATGTGAATCCGGAAGGGCCGAATGGAAAGCCGGATCCGCTTGCCGCGGCACGGGATATCCGAGAGACTTTCGCCCGCATGGCGATGAATGACGAGGAGACGGTTGCGCTCATTGCCGGCGGACACACCTTCGGCAAAACCCATGGTGCTGCCGACCCGAACAAGTATGTCGGCCCAGTGCCGGAAGCCGCCGGCATCGAGGAGCAGGGCCTCGGCTGGAAGAGCAAATTTGGCACGGGCAAAGGGGATGACGCGATCGGCAGCGGCCTGGAAGTCATTTGGACCACGACGCCTACGAAGTGGAGCAACAACTTCTTCGCGAACCTGTTCGGCTACGAATGGGAACTGACCAAGAGCCCGGCCGGTGCGCATCAGTGGAGACCGAAGAATGGCGCAGGCGCCGGTACGGTGCCGGATGCGCATGATCCGTCAAAGCGTCACGCGCCATCCATGCTGACCACTGACCTCTCCTTGCGGCTCGACCCTGCTTACGAAAAGATTTCACGGCGCTTCTACGAGCATCCAGATCAGTTCGCAGACGCGTTTGCGCGGGCGTGGTTCAAGCTCACGCACCGCGACATGGGGCCGATCTCGCGGTACCTTGGCCCACTGGTTCCGAAGGAGCCCCAGATGTGGCAAGACCCTGTTCCCGCCGTGGATCATAAATTGATCGGGGAGCAGGACATTGCTGTTCTGAAGGCGAAGATCCTCAAATCCGGACTGTCGATCTCCCAACTGGTCACGACTGCCTGGGCATCGGCGGCGTCGTTCCGCGGCTCCGACAAGCGCGGTGGGGCGAACGGGGCGCGCATTCGACTCGCGCCACAAAAGGATTGGGAAGTGAACCAGCCGGCCGAACTGGCGAAGGTTCTGCGGGCGCTGGAGGCGATCCAAAAGGATTTCAACAGTTCGAAGTCACGCGGGAAGAAGGTCTCGCTTGCTGACCTGATCGTTCTGGGCGGCTGCGCAGCCGTCGAGGAAGCTGCGAAAAGGGCCGGGCACAAGGTGAAGATTTCTTTCTCGCCGGGGCGCACGGATGCTTCGCAGGAGCAGACCGACGTGCACTCATTCGCCGTAATGGAGCCGACCGCGGACGGGTTCCGCAACTACCTCCGGAACGGACACCAAATGCCGGCAGAGCAGCTGCTGGTGGATCGGGCGCAGTTGCTGACGCTGACCGCCCCCGAGATGACAGTACTCATCGGTGGCCTGCGCGCCCTGAATGCTAACTTCGGGCATTCCAAACACGGCGTCTTCACCAACCGGCCCGAGACGTTGACGAATGATTTCTTCGTCAACCTGCTCGACATGAATACGAAGTGGGAGCCCTCCTCTACATCCGAAGGCGTGTATGAGGGGCGCGATCGCGCGACGGGCAAAATCAAGTGGACCGGCACGCGTGTCGACCTTGTGTTCGGTTCGAACTCGCAGCTCCGGGCGATTGCTGAAGTCTATGCATGTGACGACTCGAAGGAGGCGTTTGTGAAGGACTTCGTGGCTGCGTGGAACAAGGTCATGAACCTTGATCGCTACGACCTTGCCTAAGCTCGGCGGAAAAGAGAGCTGTCAACTTGGTACTAACACCTCACCCAAGCCGCCCGCGACGATACGCGAGCGGATCTCGTAGGGTCTGAGTTTGTCGCCCACGGTAAGCGGCATATGACTGATTTAGCTTAATATACTCGATCAGAAAGCAGTTAGATCCTGGATGACGCTAGCGCTTTATCGGAGGCGCACTTTTTCGCGAAAGAGTTCGGGCAGGTAGGGTGTTCCGGCGCGCGTTCGATAAAGCCGTGAGAACGAAGCCGCCCGTGGTTGCGGCGGACGCGGGCCCTATGCAAATTCAATGGAGGGAAGCTGAGG
>Ga0209517_10000682_pt1 | contig 56424 bp, 52 predicted proteins | sample PeaSoiMetSII2010_FD_187695 | JGI IMG/M metagenome (GOLD analysis project Ga0209517, IMG submission 187695) | Peat soil microbial communities from Weissenstadt, Germany - SII-2010 (SPAdes) (version 2) | ecosystem: Environmental > Terrestrial > Soil > Wetlands > Peat | place: Germany...
CATCACAAGGAAGTTCCGCGGCAGGCATGTCCAGCAGCTGTCCGGCCACAGCCTCGGCAAGCGAAAGATTCTGCTCCACGACATGAGAACCGCGGGTCATTACCTGCCGTGTGTAAAACATGCTGGCTACATTCTCACGCGGCTGCACTGCGCCATACACGACCGGGGCCTTGGACAATCGCGCCAGCATGGCGGAGCGCACTGCGCCCTGGAAATCCACGGCGATTTCATATTTCGGAGCCCGAACCTCGCTGAGGCTGGCGCCGATTCTCTCCCAGGTCTGCGGAGAAAACAGCGAATTGCGCCACTTCCTGGTATCGACGGTGTGAACCTGATCGACCAACGGCCGCCGCAGGGAGCGCGGCCCGGAGCGCGGCTCGGACAGAGTGCACAGCAGCTCCGCCCAGCGTTCTTCTACGACCCAGCCGAGGGTGGCTTCCGGCAAGGCTTTTCGCAGGCTGGTGGCGGCCGGCAAGGTGTGCAGAATGTCGCCCATCGATCCCAGGCGTACGATTAACAGCCGCCGGAGTCCAGGCAGCGCGGCCGAATTCTCGGAGGCGAGCGGGGATTGCATGCTTTAAGGTTTCGGCCGAAGACGGCTGCGAATGATGTCGCTCGCGGAATGGTCCTTGGGGTCACCCACGATTTCCACGCGGCCACCATACTCGGCGACCACATCGCGTTCAGGTACGCTGTCGGCAGTGTAATCCGTCCCTTTGGCCTGAATGTCAGGCTGGATTTCGCGGATCAGCGCCCGCACGTCGCGCTCGGGAAATATGACGACCGCGTCAACATCTTCAAAAGCGGAAAGAATCTCGGCGCGCTCTTCCGCCGGAATCAGCGGACGCCCGTCCCCTTTCAGCGCTCGCACCGATTCATCCGAATTAACGGCCACAATCAAACGTCCACCCAGCGCCTTCGCGGCGTGCAGATAGCGCACGTGCCCCACATGCAGCAAATCAAAACAGCCGTTGGCCAGGGTGATGGGCTCGCCCGCACCGCGCCATTCCGCGGCGCGCCGCTGGAGCGCCTCCCGGGTCAGGATTTTGCTTTTCGGCATGAGAGTTCACATGAAAGCTCAATGCGGCCGCGTTGCAGGCCGTGCCCGCTCGATCGCTTGCAGCAACTCGTGCTGCGAAACCGTCGCCGTGCCTCGCTTCATTACCACCAGTCCCCCGGCGTAGTTCGCCAATTGGGCGGCTTCTTCGGTGCTGGCTCCGGCCGCAAAGGCAGCAGTAAACGTGGCGATGACGGTGTCTCCGGCGCCAGTCACATCGGCGACTTGATCGGAGCCGAAGATGGGAATGTCGATCGGTTTGTGCTTGCCGGAGAACGCCACCATCCCGTCGCGCCCGCGGGTGATGACCAGCGACTGCAATTTCATGCGCGACAGGATCTCCTGTCCGGCCACGCACAATCTCTGCCAGTCGTTGCCGATTCTAGTGCCCAGCGCATCTTCGACTTCGGGCTCATTGGGCGTCGCCGCGGCGACGCCCGAATACTGCAACATGCGGTACCGCGAGTCGAGAACCACCGGAACGCGGTCCAGCCGGCCGCGCTCACGGATCGCATTCAGGATCGCGGGACTCGCGGCTCCGTATCCGTAATCCGAGATTAACAAGGCATCGGAGACGCGGGCATACTGGCGCGCAGCGAGAATCAGCTCCCGCTTCAAATGAGGACTCGGCTCAGCCTCGGGTTCGCGATCTACCCGCACTACCTGCTGGCGCGCGGTGTGGGTCATGCCCGCGAGAATGCGCGTCTTGGTCACGGTCGTGTAAGCCTTGTCCTTCAGCACCCCGGTGAGAGCAATGTGTTTGTGCCGGAACGCCTTGATCAGCAGACGTCCGGGCTCGTCTTCTCCCACTACCCCGACGGGCAGAACGTTCACTCCGAGATCGGCGAGATTGCTGATGGCATTTGCGCCCCCGCCCGGCACCACCATTCGCTCCCGATGCTTCAGGATGAGCACCGGCGCCTCGCGGGACACCCGCGAGATTTCTCCGTAGATGAACTCATCGGCCACCAAGTCGCCGACCACGGTGACGGTGACGTTAGGGAACGACTCGACGATCTTTTTCAACCGATCGGATTCGTGAGGATGCTTTGTCATCTCTGACTGCAAACCAACCGAGATAGCGACTTTACCAAGTGAATTCTCTCACGACTGCCGCTTTCGCCCGGCGATCACGCGCAGCATGGTATCCACGGCGTTAGCTGCGTCTACCAGCTCCATCTTCACCGGGATCACGGCCAGCGGATCGAGCGCACCCAATAATCCGCCCAGATTGATGGCATCTTTTTCGGTGGTGACAAAGCCATCTGCCTCGCTCCTCGCGTGCAGGGCGAGCAGATCGCGAATATCCCGCTCGCTATAGGCATGGTGATCACCGTAAAAGGCCTCAGCCGCCGGTTCAATACCCGCAGTACGCAATTGCAGAACGAAGTTCTTAGGCCGGGCAATTCCGCAAAAAACCACCGGACGGCTGGGCACGTTTCTCGGAACAATGCCACGGCGAACCCGCCAAAACTTTCCTTCGGCCGGAAACAAAGCCGGGGAAGCGCCGCTGGAGAGGACCACGGCATCGGCACGCGCCAAAGAACTAAGTGGCTCGCGGAGACGTCCGGCCGGAAGCAGACGGTCCCGTGCGTCTTCCGGTGTGACCAGCACGATGTCAAAATCACGCGCCAAAGCGCGATGCTGAAAGCCGTCATCCAGCAAGTGCAGTTGAGGACCAAACCTGCTCTCAGCCAAGATCCCAGCCTGGTACCGCTCTTCGCCCACCACTACGGAAACTCCCAGCCGGCGTGCAATCAGCAGCGGCTCGTCGCCGAAGTCATGGGCTGGTCCGCCGGGATCAACCACCACCACGCCGCGCGATTGACGCCCGTAGCCGCGAGATAGGACATCAAACTTCACCCCGCGAGCCTTCAGCAAATCTCCCAGCAGCAGCACAAAGGGAGTTTTGCCGGAACCGCCAACGGACAGATTGCCGATACTGACCACTGGCCCCACCAGCTTCTCCGGCTTGAGTGTGCCCTGATCGTAGAGCGCATTTCGCAGACCAACGCCCGCGCCGTAAATAGCAGCCAGAGGATTCATGGTGTGGCGCGGGCGCCCTCGCCCGCGCGGATCTGATCCGAAGCTGCAGGAAGAAGCAATCCTTCCAGCGCGTCCGCAGTTCGGTTTGTCGCGCCGGTCTGTGAACGCAGTGTCTCAGCCGCGCGCCTGCCAAGGTCGGCCCGGGCCGCCGGATTGGAAATCAGTTCCATGAGAACCAAGGGTAGCTCGGCCTGGCTAACCACGCGAACCGCATCGCGGCTCTGAAACAGGCCCACGATGTCACGGAAGTTCTCGGTGTGGTTGCCGACCACAATGGGCACACCATGTTGTGCTGGCTCAATAATATTGTGCCCACCGCGCGGCACCAGGCTTCCGCCCACGAAGGCAATGTCCGCCAAAGAGTAAAGCGCAGCCAGTTCGCCGATGGTATCGAGCAACAAAACCCCGCCTGCGAGTGCATCCCCGCTCCCGTGAGAGCGCTTCCAGAAGCGAATTTCCAGCGACTCCAGCAGTCGCGCTACCTCGGGAAAGCGTTCCGGATGCCGCGGCGCCAGAATCATGACGGCTCGCGGATGGCTTGCGAGAATCGTTTCGAAAGTCCCCAGAAGTATCCGTTCCTCACCCTCCACCGTGCTGCCGCAGGCGATCACCGGCCCTGCGTCTTTCAGCGCCGCCCGCAGATCAGCGATGATGGGCGGCAGCAGCGGCGGGGAAACGTCGAACTTCAAATTGCCGCTGACCAGCACCCGCTCGGCTGGCGCTCCGATTTTACCCAGCCGGCGGGCGTCTTCGTCAGTCTGCGCGAGAAACAAGTCAATTGCCTGAAGCACTCCGCTGAGCAAAACTCGCCACCGCCTGTACCGCGGAAACGACCGGTCAGAAATACGCGCATTCACCACCGCGATCCGGGCCCCAGCGGCGTGCGCCAGTCGCAGGAAATTCGGCCAGAATTCGGTTTCGGCAATCACGATCAATTGCGGTCGCAGCAACCGCAAGTAAGGCTGAATGGCAAAACCAAAATCCATAGGGAAGTAGAAGACGTTGTCTTCCCCAAAATGTTTACCAGCCAGCCGTTGTCCGGTATCGGTCGTGGTCGAAACTACGATCCGATGCTGAGGGTACCGCCGGCGCAATTCGAACACCAGTCCGCTCACCGCTAGCACTTCGCCGACTGAAACTGCGTGAATCCAGATGACCGGCTTACCCGGCTGCGACGCTAAACGCTCAGGAACCCGGCCCAGCCGCTCGCCCAATCCCGCGTGGTACTTGCCGTGGCGGGACATCTGCCACAGCCAATAAGGGAGGGTCAGCAGCAGACCGGCCGCCAGCAGCGCGCTGTAAAGCAGATACATGCAGGAAGGGACATTCTAACTGCACCCCGGCCAAGCTGGCACCGCTTCCTGCATTGGCCGCATCCTATAATCAAAATCATGTTGAGCCGACTCTGCCATTCTTCACGCGGGCGCTTGCCGATCGCGGCTGTTTTGCTGGCGCTTACCACCCTGTGCCTGGCGGGCAAACATTTTGTGATGCCGGCACCGCAGGCCGCCAAAACCTACCCCGCACATGACGAGCATCCCAATGAGGCGGTCACGCTCGGGCTTGATCCCTATGACATGGCCGACAAAGCCGGCATCTTTTCCGTCCGCTACAGCGACGTCGGTTTCCTGCCGATTTTTGTGGTCATCACCAACGACGGCAACCAGCCCGTGTCGCTCACCGAGTCCACGGTCGAGCTAGTCACAGTGGATCGAACCAAGATTCCGCCGGCGACCGAGGACGATATTTACCGGCGTATCACCAAGCCGCCCGGCAGTGGACCTTCCACCAGCCCGATACCCTGGCCCAAAAAAAAGGGCGGCGTGGCCAAAGACGCGCAGGATGAAATTCTGAATTCGCGATTCGCCGCCCGCGCGGTCGAGCCCCACAGCACGCAATGCGGGTTCATGTTTTTCGACGTGTCGGGAATCTCAACGCCACTGGCGGGCGCGCACTTCTATTTGAACCGTGTGCTCGACTCCAAAGGCAACGAGTTGATGTATTTCGACGTGCCGTTGGAGAAGTATCTGAGCGCACCCAGCAAGCCCTAGCCGGTACCAACCTCTATAATCGCTGGTTATGGTCACCACGCAGGAGATCGCAGTCGCGGCCCGCTCCAGGTACGAGCCAGTCATCGGTCTCGAGGTCCACGTTCAACTTTTGACCGCGACCAAGATATTCTGCTCCTGCTCGGCGCGCTTCGGCGCCCCGCCGAACACCAACGTGTGCCCGGTGTGTCTCGGTCTTCCCGGCGCGCTTCCGGTGCTGAATCGAAAAGCGGTCGAGTTTGCGGTGCTGGCGGCGATGGCTCTGAACTGCCGTATCAACCAGACTTCGATTTTTGCTCGTAAGAACTATTTCTATCCCGACCTGCCCAAGGGCTACCAGATTTCGCAATATGACAAGCCGCTAGCCGAGTTCGGCGCGATCCAAATCGTGAACGGTGCCGGCCAAAAGAAAATTGGCATCACCCGCCTGCATCTCGAAGAAGACGCGGGCAAGAGCCTGCACGAAGGCTTTCCCGATTCCGCCGAGAAGACGGCCATCGATCTCAACCGCAGTGGAGTGCCGCTGATCGAAATTGTCAGCGAGCCGGAAATCGCCTCGCCCGACGAAGCCCACGAATACCTCACGCGGATGAAAGAAATTATCCTGTACACCGGAGTCAGTGACTGCAACATGGAAGAGGGCTCTCTGCGCTGCGACGCCAACGTGAGTGTGCGCCCGCGCGGCCAGGCGCAGTTCGGCACCAAGACCGAGATCAAGAACGTCAATTCCTTCCGCTTTATTCGGGACGCACTGGAATATGAAATTGGCCGCCAGATCGGCGTTCTCGAATCCGGCGGCAAAATCACCCAGGAGACTCGGCTCTACAACTCCGCTGAAGGCAAGACCTACAGCATGCGTTCCAAGGAGGAAGCGCACGACTATCGCTATTTTCCCGAGCCTGATCTTTTGCCGTTGGTGGTGGATGAGAAGTGGCAGGCGGAAATCCACCGCAGCCTGCCGGAGCTGCCGGAAGCGCGGCGGAAGCGCATGGTCGCCGACTACGGAATCACCGGCTACGACGCCGAAGTGCTCACCGCAAGCCGTATCTTGGCCGATGACTTCGAACTTGCGGCCAAGGCCGCGAAGAATCCTAAGCGCGTGGCCAATCTGGTGCAGAGCGAATTGATGGGCCGCCTCAAAGCCAGGGGCCTGGAGATCGAAAGTTCGCCCATATCGATGAAGGGCGTAGCGCTGTCGGCCGATTTGGTCGAGAGCGGCACGATCTCGGGCAAGATGTTGAAAGATCTCTACGATCTGAGTTTTGAGCGCAAGCAGGATTTTCCTGTCATCTACGAGGCAGAAAAACCTCAACAGATCACGGACACCGCGGCGATAGAGAAGATGATTGACGAAATCATTGCCGCCAACCCCAAGCAAGTTGAGCAGTACCGGGCTGGGAAAAAGACGGTCATCGGCTTCTTTGTCGGCCAGGCAATGAAGGCGTCCAAGGGCCAGGCCAATCCCCAGCTCGTGAATGAGCTGCTGGCAAAAAAACTGGAGCCGTAGCCTTAGGCCGGAATCAAACATCCCATAAGGCAAGGCCGGACTCCCATGCAAATGCAAAATATCGACGCCTTCCTCGAATACGTAGACAAAGTCCACCAACGCACCCTACGCGTAGTTCAGTGCATTCCTCCCGACAAGCTGGAGTGGACCTACGCTGCCGGCAAGTTCACACTAGGTGACCTGGTACGGCATATCGCGGCCATCGAGCGTCACATGTTTGCCGAGAATGTGCAGGGTAAACCCAGCCGCTACGCGGGCTGCGGGAAGGAATTGGCCGATGGCTTGGATCAGGTGGTGCAGTTCATGGAGCGGCTGCATGGCGAGTCAGTCGAAATCTTTTCCCGGCTTACTCCAGAAGATCTCAATCGCAAGTGCGAGACTCCCGGAGGCGCGTCCATCACCGTCTGGAAATGGCTGCGCTCCATGACCGAGCACGAAATCCATCATCGCGGCCAGATTTACCTCTATCTCGCTATCCTCGGCGTCCCCACGCCTCCTCTCTACGGCCTTACTTCAGAACAGGTTAAAGAGCGCAGTGTGGCGTAACCCTCCGGCCAATGCCTTCCGTCACCTAAGAACCTCGGGCTCCACCCGTTAACATTGGCGTATGAAGAAGTGGAAATGGGACCGCATTATCAGCGTGGCCACACTGGCCAGCTCGCTGATTGCCATCGTTCTGGTGCTGAAAAAGCCGCACCCGGTTGCGCAGCCGATGCTTCCCGCGGTCGCTGCCGCCAAAGCCGAGTCGTTTCAGGAAAAGGTCGAGCAGTTTGAGCAGCCCAAGCAGCCAGGCCAGGCTCCGGCTGAAGTCCACCTTAGTTCAGACGAAATCAGCGCCGCGCTGGCCCAGGCTGCCGGAGCGATTCCAGTTGTCCAAATGCCGGCCCCGCCGCAGCCCGCTTCATCAGGCTCCAGCCTTCCCGGCACGCCTCCCGCTTCTCCAGACGCTGCCATCGGCCCTGGGCAGCCCGAGGTGAAGGACTACCAGGTCAGTTTCGACGGTGACGTCGCCCGTGGCCAGTTTGTGACCCAGATCGGCGGTAAAGACGTGTATGTCACCCTCGCCGGACACCTGGGATCTAAGAACGGCTATGCCACGTTTGATCCGACGGAGTTCAAGGTGGGCGACCTCAACATTCCCGTTTCTCTGGTGAACGATGCCTTGCAGAAACGGCTGACCGAGCAGCGCGACCGTTTGAAACTTCCCGACAACGTGGATGGAATCAAAGTGGAAAACGGTGAACTGGTGATGACTGGGAAGTAGAGGTCTGAGCTACTCTCCCGGAGTGCCCTGAAACAGCGCGTATAGCTCATTCCCGATCACGCGATACACCACGAAAGCAGTGCCTGCGTCGGAAACCTGGCGGAAGAGTAGTTCACCGCGCCCATCTCCATCCACATCGACGGCATCGATCAGTTCCATCTGCGGGATGACATCGAGGTGACTTGTGTCGGTCACGTTGGAAAATACTTTGTGATAGTCGAGGTTAACGTCCTGCCGGGCCACCAGGGTTACGATGTATTGCAGTTCGCTTGAGCCAGCTTCCTTTTCTTTGGAACTCTGGAGAAAATGCGCCTTTGCACTCAATATCAGCACCGGCTCGTTGCTGCTGTTGAGATCGAAAACATGAAGCTGAACATCTTCGAAGTCCGGTTGCGGAGGCTTAGTGGCTGCTGATTTCCGGGCCGTAGGAGTCTTCGCAGGCTCGGGTGGCGGCTGAATGGTCTGCGCGGAGAGCAGCTTGACACGGGCGCGCACCTCATCTGCCGCCATCGCCAGCATCTTCTTGCGGAATTGTTGCTCCTCTTCCGGTTTCATGACGTAACTGTAGGAGTTCGGTTCAGGCCCGCCTTCCGCCGAGATTGCCGGAATGAACTGGGTTTGCGAAGAAACCGCAGCCGGCCTGGACGCACTCCCGTGCTTAGTTCCGCTGCTGGGGGTGGCGCTCATGGGTTCGGGTGGTTCGGGCGGTTTGGGTACGGGCTTCCCGCGTTTGAGCGTAGGTGCATCTTTATCAGGCTGGGGGACACTGGTTGGCGCCGTAGGTTTCGTTTCGTCTGCCGGCGGCGCCGCCGATGGCGGTGGCGTACTAGGAGGCGCAGGCGGTGGGGGCGTTGGCGTCGCTGGCGGCGTGGCCGCGGGAGTGGCGTCTGGGGCCTTGGGCTTGGCGCTTCCGGCATGCCGCAACACGGGTGGACCCTCGTCCTCGTTCAAGCCGCGCGGTATCGGCGAAGTATCTTTGCGGGCAATCTTCGGCCGAATCGCGCTAGCCGGTAGCCAGGTGCCTTCCCCCAGCCACTGATGGGTGTTTGGATTTTCGAGCACTGCGGTGACCGTAAACAGGCCTTGGGACACGCCCGTGCGTACGCCTTCGTAAACCGTGTCCCTCCATAGCGCCATGGGCACCGGAGAAGCTTTGTAAGCGCTGGCGTCGAAGTATTGTCCGTCGATCAAAATCACGATGGGGATGAGCCGGGCCTTGCCATTGGTCATTTCGATCAAGCCCAGGGCGCGTGGGCCCTTGTTGGGTTTGGTGTTGCGGGAAGCCTGGGGCGCTGCGCATACGACCATCATCAAAACCAGAATTGCCGAGATGACGAGCCACCCGGCGGTGCGGTATAACCTTGAGCGAGAGGGAGAGACAGCCATGGATATCAATGATAAAGCCCCGGAGTTCACTTTGCCTGACCAGAATGGCGAAAGCGTCTCGCTGAAGAGTTTTCGGGGAAAGTACGTAGTGCTCTATTTCTATCCGCGGGCCGACACTCCAGGATGCACCATCGAGGCCTGCAGCTTCCGCGATTCCTACAAGAAAGTCGAGAAGGCCGGAGCCGTGGTGCTGGGCGTGTCTCCTGATGAGCCGAAAGCCTTGAAGAAATTTGAAGACAAGTTCGGTCTGCCCTTTACCTTGCTGGGCGATGCGGACAAGAAGGTTTGCAACGCTTACGGCGTGATCCAGGAAAAGAACATGTATGGGAAAAAAGTCATGGGCGTGGCGCGTACCACGTTCATCATCGGCCCGGATGGAAAGATCAAGCACATCTTCCACAAGGTGAAGCCGGAAGGTCACGCCGACGAAGTGCTCGCCTGGTTGAAGGCAGCCGCCAAGGGTGCCGCGTAGATTCGTGAGCGGCAATCGATGGCGACATTAACCATTCCCACGGAAGGCCTGCGCACGGCGTTGCCGCGCGAGTTCTACGACCGCGATCCGCGCCGTGTGTGCCGGGAATTGCTGGGCAAGGTGCTGGTCCGCCATGAGCCGCGAAAGTATCTGGCGGCGCGGATCGTAGAAGTCGAGGCGTACTTCGGCAAAAGCGACGGCGCGGCGCATTCCTTCGCCGGGTGCACCGCGCGCAATGCGGTGCTGTTCGGCCCGCCCGGCTACGCCTACGTTTATTTCATCTATGGCAATCACTACTGCTTGAATGTTTCCTGTCTGCCGGACGGTGTGGCTGGCGGAATCCTGTTTCGAGCCGTGGAACCGCTGGCGGGAATCGAAGCTATGGCCGAGGCCCGCGGCCTGACGTTAAATGGCGAGCGCGATATGCGTAACCTGACCAGCGGCCCCGGTCGGCTGGCCGAGGCGTTCGGAATTACCCGCGAGCGCGATAACGGGAAAGACCTGACCTCGGCAGATTCCGACTTGTTCATTGCGGACGACGGCTATCGCGTGAAAAAGGTTCTAACTACGCCGCGGATTGGCATCAGCAAGGCAGCCGAGCGTCCCTGGCGGTATGTGATTGCGGGGAATCCGTTCGTCTCAGGGCCGAGAAACTTGCGATCTTAGACTTTCCTTTGTGTCCCTTTGTGTCCTTTGTGGTTTAAGGTTTTATTCGCCATGACCCGGAGCCGCGCCAAATCCGACTATGGAATCGACGCTCCCGGCGTAGTGGCATGTGGGTCACGTCCGTATCGGACCCGGACGGCTACCGAATCGAATTCGAAAGCTACACCGACGTGCCCGAAGAAACCGTACTCTCCGACTAAGCGAGTGTCTCTCCGCGAACTCCGCGATTTAAGACTTGTTTGAGAACTCTCGATCCTTCGCCTATTCAGGCGAGAGCAAGACGTTGTCAATCAACCGTGTGTTTCCAACCAGGGCCGCCACGGCTGCAAGGGCGGTCTTCTCCACAAGCTCTACCGATTGCAAGCTGTCCGGATCCACAATCTCCAAATAGTCCAAACGCGCCCTAGGTTCCTGCGACAACACTTGCTTGCCAGTTTCCACCAGCCTGCGGACGCTCCGCTCACCCTGGTCAAAACGACTCTTCACAGCGGTCAGAGCTCGATACAGCACCAGTGCCGACTTTCGTTCCTGCGGGCTGAGGTAGGCGTTGCGAGAGCTCATCGCCAGGCCATCCGCCTCACGGATGATTGGGCAGGGCACGATTTCGACTGGAACATTCAAATCACGCACCATGCGGTGGATGATCGCGCACTGCGCAGCGTCCTTTTGCCCGAAGAATGCCAGCTCCGGTTCCACAATGTGGAACAGCTTCGCCACTACCGTGGTCACGCCACGAAAGTGCCCGGGGCGCGACCTGCCGCACAGCCGATCGCTCATGCCCTCAACCGTCACATAGGTGACGGCGTTCTTCGGATACATGTCCTCCACCGAGGGTGTGAACAGAATGTCCACTTTCTCGCGCTCCAGAAGTTCGCAGTCCCGCTCGAAGGTCCGCGGATACTTGGCCAGGTCTTCGTTGGGCCCAAACTGTAGAGGATTGACAAAGATGGAAACTACGACCGAATCGCAGCGCGCCCGGGCAGCGCGCACCAGCGACAAATGCCCTTCATGCAGCGCGCCCATGGTGGGCACGAGGCCCACGCCTCGATCCGGGCGCATGAGCACGCGCGCCTTCCGCATGTGCTCGACGCTTTCGCAGATTCTCATGAAAAGTGAGGTGTGGTCAGGTAGAAGGAACCCAGTTGATGACTACCTGAAGATTCTCCAGCGTCCCGGCGACCAACGCACGGTTTTTCCGCAACTGGGCCTTATCCGCCTCAGACGAGCGGGTCGCCGCGCTTTCCGTCACCGCCACAACTCGTCCGTAGGGCCACGCTGACGTCGGCAGGTCGGCCAACGCCGCCAGCAACTGATCGGTTGTCAGAATTCTCTGCTCGTTGTTGGCGGAGTCCAGCAATCCAACGCCGTCCACGCGAACGATCAAGTAAGGATTCTTCCAGTTCTTCATGTCCCGCACTGTGCTGACCTGCTGGGCGTCGGCCGGAGGTAGAGCTTCGATCCGCAGCAACGGATTGACCTTAGACCCCACGCTGCTCGAGGACTTGGAACTGGAACAGGCCGTCAGCACAGCCAGGCTGATCGCCAGCGGAATCAGGGAGCGGTATTTCATCTCGCCAATTCTATCGCCGTTTGCGCTCCAGCACCGTCTCCAGCGCCTGCTGCGTTTCTTTGGGCAGATGATAGGACTCGCTGTCCGAGGGATACTGGCGCGACATCACGTCAGAGCGAAAAGCCTGCACCGCGTCGGTAATCAGCGCTGCCGCGTCGCCGTAGCGGCGCACGAACTTGGCTGCTGGACCGAACGTCAGATTCAGAATGTCGTGAATCACCAGCACCTGACCGTCGCACTCGGGGCCGGCGCCAATACCAATGGTCGGAGTCGCAACCTCGGCTGTGATCATGGCCGCCACTTCCCGCGGAATGCCTTCCAGATAGATGCAAGCCACACCAGCTCGATCAAGCGTCACCGCGTCCCGCATGAGCTGTTCAATGGCGCCGAGCGATTTGCCCTGCACCTTGTATCCGCTCATAACGTTCACCGACTGCGGCGTGAGCCCAATGTGGCCGGCCACGGGAATCTCGGCGTCAATGATGCGGCGAATCAGGTCGGCGCGCTTCTCGCCGCCTTCCATCTTTACCGCCTCCACGCCGCCCTCTTTCATGAAGCGGGTTGCATTCTTGACGGCTTCGTCGGCGCCAACGTGATACGACCCGTAGGGCATGTCGGCGATCAACAAAGCGTGCTTCACACCCCTACGCACGGCCCGAGTGTGATGCAGCATTTCATCCACCGTGACTGAGAGCGTGTTTTCGTAGCCCAGCATGGTCTGGGCAAGCGAATCGCCGACCAGGATAATGTCGATGGCCGCATCATCCACCAGGCGCGCAGTAGCGTAGTCGTAAGCGGTCAGGCAGGTGATGGGCTGATGTTGGAGTTTCTTTTCGCGAAGAGAAGCTACAGTGTTTTTCTGGCGAGGTTCGCCAATCGGGGTGAGACTCACAATGTCCTCCAGTGCCCCTCCGGCTTCGCCGGATAGAGCCTGTCTGATGCTGAGGGTATTGTAATCCGTGGGGCAAGCAGATGGCTAGAGGGTGGGCCCTCATGCCGATAGATCGCTGGAAACAAGAGGGTTAGACGAGCGCCCAGCAATCGTGGCCGCGACCCGTGTTCACGCAGTCTACAATGTACTTATGCGAACCTACCGCACTGTGGTCAGCCTGAGAGATGTAGGCGGGAACCTCCCCACTGTGACGACTGAGCAGCTCGACGAAATCATTGGTCTTCTTAAGCCCGATCCGGGCGAGCCACCAATGTTTGAGGAATTGCTCGCCGAGCGAAGTCGTGAGCGAGAACGTGAGGACCTTGGACACACTTTGGTCAACATGCCGCTAACGCGGTAAGCGTATTGCGATAACGGCCCACGATCTCCTCGGCTTTCTTCATTTTCTTCCCCAATGCCGGATCGTAGGACGTGAGTCGGTAGTCACCGTCAGCCGTCTCAATCAGGGAAAGGCGCTCGCCTTCCCGCGTATGCAGGCGGCGGATGACCCCCTTGGGCAGCACTACCCCGAGCGAATTGCCGAATTTGCGGACCTTGAGCTGGACCATGATTATCCCTGATTATCTAGGATTCTAGCAGGTGTCCGCGCTTTGTGCAGGCCAAAGGGTGTCGGGAGTCTTTCTTGGAGCTTGATTAAGGGTTGCGAGAGCAGTACAATTGGTAGCGAGGGCAGATTAGGTGGCATACGAGATATTCGAACGGAGCGTCATCAGGGTTGAGCAGCCGGTTGTGACCATCCTGTCGGATGGCCGCTTAACCCTCAATGCAGCTGCGACAAGAATTCTTGAAAAAGCTGGCGTGAGAACGGTGCGCATTCTTTGGGACAAACTCAATTGCGGAATTGCATTGCAGGCTAGTGAGAGGGGTGACAAGAACTCTTACTCGATCGCATTCAGCCGTGGCCGTTCTGCTAGCGTCTCGCTGAAGGCCTTTCTTACGTCCATTGGTTGGTCAGCTAATCGTCGCCAGTCAGTGCCAGCGAAATGGGACTCGTCACGAAGAATGTTGGAAGCGGAGCTTCCGGCTCGCTATGTGGGTGGTCGGAGCCAAAAGGAAGCGCGGCGGAAGACCGAGGGAGATTTGTAAAAGTATGGCGGGCAGGATCAATCGTGGCTTGGAGCACCGTGTTCATCGCTTCTACGCCGTCTGCGAAAAGATTCTGCTTCGGACTCTGATCTTTGCCTGCTTCGTATATGAACTTGGCAGGTTTGCGAAGTGGTTGTGGCGCTGAGTGGTTCGCGCACCATGATTCCGAGATATAAAAAGCTCTTCCGCTCTTCGCCCGAAGCCGCAATATTTGCGGTCTATGGGCTGGTCCATCTGGTCCTCATTCTTGCGGCTGACGAAGCAGAACAGATCAAGGCCTTCCTGCACATCTTGGGCCTGAGATAACTGTCGAGCTGCGCTCGACCGGACAGCCGAGGGCGGCTGTCCCCACGCAAACTAGGCGCTGGCGGCTTCTTCCCTTCCCAGCGGCAGGAAATACTGCGTGCCCTTGATGGGCGCGGAGACTTTCCGCAGCAACTCTTGGAGGTCCTGGTTGCGTTCTACGAAGTCAATCTCCGAGGTATTCACGATCAGCAGGTCCGACGATGTGTAGTGAAAAAAGAAGTGCTCGTAGGCCTTGATTACCTCTTCTAGATATTCTTCATTGATCGCTTTTTCTCCCGGCGCGTTCTTCTTCTTGAGGCGCTTCTTCAGAACTTCCGGCGTGGCTTGCAAATAAATCACCAGATCGGGCGTGGGCACGTGCTCACGAAAGTGGTTGTAGTAGCGATTGTAGGTGTCGAGTTCCTGGTCGGTCAGATTGAGGCAAGCGAAGAGCTTGTCTTTCTCGAAAATGAAGTCAGCCACTACCATCTTTTGCGAGCTGGCGCCCAGGTCAAGCCCCTGAAGCTGCTCGAATCGGCGAATCAGAAAGGCGAACTGTGCCTGGAACCCGGCGCCCCGTTCACCCTCATAAAAAGGGCGCAGAAAGGGGTTGTCCTCGACTTCCATCACCTGCTGGGCATTGAGGCGCTCGGCCAGAACGCGCGCCAGCGTGCTCTTTCCGACGCGGATGGGACCTTCCACTGCAATGTAGCGGGGAAGCTCGAAAAGCTTGGCCATGGAGTTTGAGGAACCGTTGCTTCGCATGGCAGCATAACGCGACTAGGGACGGCTGGCAATTGTGGAAAAGGTTAACCCCCTTTCTCTGTGCCTCTGTGGTGAATTGACTTGAGCACAATTACAATCGGCGCAACATGTTCGGAATCCTTGCGAGCGCGGGTCTGGCGTTGGCTACATCCGCCGGCTATCAGTCCATGTCCCCCACCGGGCAGTGGTACGGCCGGACATTCACCGGTCTGCCTCCGGGTACAAGAAAACTGGCGCTGACCTACGACGACGGCCCCAACGATCCTCACACTCTGCGCCTGCTTGAGGTCCTGGCTAAGCAAGAGGTTCAGGCCACTTTCTTCCTGATCGGCCGTTACGTGAGCCAGCGGCCGGACATTGCACGCGAGATCGCTCAAGCCGGCCACGTGATCGGCAATCACACCTTCAACCATCCCAACTTGATTCTTGCTTCCGCAACGCAGGCCCGCACCGAACTGCAAGAATGCGACCAGGCACTATACGACGCCGTGGGGCCGCATTCCCCGCTGTTTCGTCCGCCATTTGGAGGACGGCGGTCAGCTACCCTACGCGTTGCACGAAGTCTTGGCCTGGAGCCGGTGATGTGGAATGTGATGGGGTGGGACTGGAGTGGAAAATCCGCAGAATACGTTGAACACAAGGTCCATAAACAGATTCGTGGTGGCGATGTGATTCTGCTGCACGATGGCAGCCATGCAGAATTTGGCGCCGACCGTTCCCAGACCGTGCTGGCCACGGATCGCTTGATTGCCCGCTGCAAGGCAGAAGGCTACAATTTCGTAACCGTCCCCGAAATGATGGAGAAAATAGCTGTCAGCAGTTAGTTCCCAGTTCTACGCGTGTACCAGCGCAAATGCCTGCTTCGCCGCCGCAATCGTTTTCTGGATGTCTTCTTCGCTATGCGCGGCGCTCAGGAACGCCGCCTCAAATTGTGAGGGCGGCAGGTAGACGCCGCTGTCCAGCATGGCACGGAAGAAGCGCGCAAAGGCTTCCGTGTCGGACTTCGCGGCCGAAGTCCAGTTGATCACCGGGCCGGGCTGGAAGAACCAGGTAAACATCGATCCCACGCGATTGTGGCAGATCGGCACGCCAGCGCCTTTCGCCGCCGCTGCGACCCCGGCCACCAATTCTCCGCTGAGCTTCTCCAGACGCGGGTAGATCTCCTGCTTGTGCTGGCGCAGATGACCTAACGTTGCCAGGCCCGCGGCCATGGTCACAGGATTCCCCGACAACGTTCCCGCCTGATACATCGGCCCCAGCGGCGCTACCAAATCCATAATTTCAGAAGGCCCTCCGTAGGCCCCGACCGGCAGGCCACCGCCGATGATCTTGCCCAGCGTCGTCAGATCAGGCTGGATGCCGTAAAGTTCCTGAGCGCCCCCGAAGGCCACCCGGAATCCGGTCATCACTTCATCGAAAATCAGCACGGTCTTTTCCTGACGAGTCATCAACCGCAGCGCCGTCAAATACTCGCCCTGAGCGGGCACGCAGCCCATGTTGCCCACCACGGGTTCCACAATCACGCAGGCAATCTGGTGCTTGAATTTCTTGAAGGCTTCTTCCAACGGATGCAGGTCGCCGAAGGGCAGCGCCAGCGTGAACTGTGCAAACTCCTCGGGAACGCCGGCCGAGCCCGGAATCCCCAGCGTGGCCACACCCGACCCGGCTTTCACCAGCAAGGCATCGGCGTGTCCGTGATAGCAGCCTTCAAACTTGATCACATACTTGCGCTTGGTGTAGGCGCGGGCCAGCCGGATGGCAGACATCGTGGCCTCGGTGCCGGAACTGACGAACCGCACTTTCTGAATGTGGGGAAACGCTTCGATCACAACTTCTGCCAGATCCGCCTCGCTCGGTGTAGAGGCGCCGAAGCTGGTGCCATTGCGCGCCGCGGCGATTACCGCCTCCACAACGGCCGGCGCGCAGTGGCCGAGAATCAGCGGTCCCCAGGAGCCAACGTAATCGATGTATTCGTTGCCGTCGGCGTCAAACATACGCGAGCCTTGGCCGCGCAGAATAAAGGGCGCATCTCCGCCCACCGCCCGGAAAGCGCGCACCGGGGAATTGACACCGCCGGGAATCATCTTTTCCGCGCGTTTCTGCAACGCCCGGGAAATCTCCGTCTTGCGGGCCATGGGTCTCCTTGAATAGCTGCCGAATATGTTAACAGGCAGCCGGGAACCCTGGTTACACGCGGTCGCCCTATTGGCAGAAATCAGCCAGTGCCAAACAGGTAACGGAATTCACCGGAATTTCACAATTTAGCAACAGTGCTGAAACACGCAGCCCGTACGCTGATCTCATTACACGCCCTTCTAACCGGGAGGGTCTTAAGGACGGCCTCGGGGGGCTCCGGGCCGTCCCGATTTTTTGTGGGCACATTTTGCCTTCGCAGCCGTCGTCTTGGCTGCGCTACTCACCTCAAGTAAGAACGGATGATGTCGACCAGCTCATCCGCAGCAAGGGCTTGTTCAGATGTCGGCTTCTGTTTCGGGTCGAGCACGTGAAAGCGCACATGGTCCTCGACCAACTCGGCCATCAGTCCATTCAGCGCTCCTCGCGCCGCCGTAATCAGCTGCAAGACATCCGAGCATTCGACTTCCTCGCTAGTGAGGGCGCGCTCCAGCGCCTCAATCTGGCCGCGAATGCGCCGGACGCGAAGCACCTGTTTTTCTTTTTCACGGGCAGTATGAGGCATTTTCGGCTTGACAGTACTATAGGGGGGGTATGCTACAAGCAGTCAAGAGCGCATGAAAGACAGCAAGAACGACAGACCTCCGAGTACGGCTGGCTGTCCGGCGTAGAAGCAATAGGACTGCACCCTGCAAACCAAAGTGATGACACGTTGACAGTCTGAGCCGGCTTGGCTCAGCCGCGTGGGTGTTGCGGTCACCCCGCCATTACTAGGTTAACCATAGTTTACTTCTATGTGTATACTTGCGTTAATCATATTGCCGTGGGTGGAGTGGAGATTTTTCGATACTTGGAACCTCGGCCCGCTGCCGTTTTATGCTCTATTAATCCGTCTGGTGTAGGCTCGGTGAACTTTGCAGACCGTTTGGATTTGCAGCAAATGAAAGAAACTCTCCAACTCGCAAACGTCGGCACGCGCTGGCTAGTGTTTGCCTTGTGGGCGGTTGTCGGTTTTGGCTGGACGCCGGCCGCCACCGCCCAACAGGCGGCTGGCACCCAAGAGACGCCTGGTCAGCCCACTCAGGCATTGGATACGGTCGCCGATCCCTCGGCCGACGCCGCTCCGGAAAGCATGTTCCCACGCTTGAAGGACAACCGCTTCTGGCTGTCCGGGCAGGCAAATTTCATTTTCCAGACGAATCCGTCCTTCTTCGCCAACTACAGCGGTCCGCACAGCCTCAGTCCCAACTACCAGAAAGCCACTTCGCGCGTGTTGACGGTCTACACCGGTGTGCGCTTGAACGATTCCACCGAGATTCTCGTCGACATTGAGGAAGCAGGAGGCGCAGCGCTCAGTGCGGGCTTTGGATTGGCGGGCTTTACCAATCTGGACATCGTGCGCAATCCGTTGTTGAGCAAGGTGCCCTACGTAGCTCGCGCCATGATTCATAAAGTCTTCGCGCTGAGCCAGGACACGACCGAGAACGAACGCAACCCCTTGTCGCTATTCAGCGAGCTTCCCAAGCGGCGTCTCGAGGTCCGGGTCGGAAAGTTCAGCATGCCGGATTTCTTTGACCAGAACTCGGCTGGCTCGGACACTCACTTGCAATTCCTCAACTGGACGGTCGACAACAACGGCGCTTACGACTATGCCGCGGACACGCGGGGCTATACCGTCGGAGGGGTGGCAGATTATGAAGACGCGAAATTCAGCCTCAAATTCGCCGAGGCCCTGATGCCGAAGGTGGCCAACGGAATCGACTTGGTGTGGAAGCCCTGGGAAGCGCACGCCGAGAACCTTGAGTTCGACTGGCAACACGGCATTCTTCCCAAGAAGCCGGGCGTGATTCGGATCATCGGATACACCAATCACGCCAACATGGGTATTTACAAGCAGGCCATCGCCCAGTTCCAGGCCGGCCAGGTGCCGGTTCCAGACATCACCAATCATCCCTGGCATATCACGATGAAGTATGGTTTTGGAATCAATGTGGAACAAAATCTCTCCCCGAACTTCGTGGCTTTCGCCCGCTGGGGCTGGGACAATGGCCGCACCGAGTCATTTGCCTACACCGAAGTGGACTCAACCTTCCTCGAAGGCCTTGGCGTGTACGGCACAAAGTGGCATCGCAAGCAGGACCGCGCCGGAATCGCATTCGTTTCCAATGGCATCGTCAAGGACCATCAAACCTACCTGGCGGATGGAGGACTGGGTTTCCTGCTCGGCGACGGTCACCTGACCTACGGGCGGGAAAACATTTTCGAGGCTTATTACACGGCCCACGTGTGGCGTGGAATTTATCTCGCTCCGGGAGTGCAGCACATCAACAATCCCGGATACAACCAGGACCGGGGGCCTGTCACCGTGCCCAGCTTCCGCGCACACGTGGAGTTCTAGAGCGAGCCTTCCCAATTGCTTTTGCCACAGCCCCCATTTAGATTGTTGAACGGAGCCGCAGTTGCACACTTTGACCAAGCCGGCAACTTTCAGCGCGAATTCCATGGTCGCGGCGTTACGTCGCGTGATGGTCTGCTCGCCGCGCTCGGCGGGATGGGACACGCCCGGGCAATCGAGTGAGTGGCAGAAGCTTGGATTTCTTCACCGTCCGGATTTCGGCAAGGCGCAAGCTCAACATCACGAGCTGTGCTGCCAGTTGCAGGAGGCGGGAGCAGAAATCGTGCAGCTTCCCCCTGCCTCCGAGCTCTCGCTCGACGCGGTCTACGCGCACGATCCTTCGCTCCCTACCGACTACGGCGTAGTCATCATGAACCCCGGCAAGGCAAATCGCCAGGCGGAAGCTCGCCGCCAAGCAGAGCTTTACCGGAAGCTGGGAACACCGGTGCTGGGAGAAATCCGAGATTCCGGAACCAGTGAAGCCGGCGACATCGTATGGTTGGATTCGCATACGCTACTGGTCGGAAGCGGCTACCGCACCAATCCGGCCGGCATCGCGCAGTTGTGCTCGTTGCTTGTGCTCAAGGGAGTAGACGTGCTCACCGCGCCGCTGCCCTATGGCCCCGGCCCGTCGGCCTGCCTGCACTTGATGTCGCTCATCAGTCTTCTCGACGAGCGGACGGCGTTAGTCGATTTGCCCTGGCTCGCGGTGGAGACCGTAGAACTGCTGAGAGCACGTGGTTACAAGTTCGTTGAGATTGATTACTCCGAGCGCGACACGCTGGCCTGCAACGTGCTGTCGCTGGGGAACAATCGCTTGCTCGCGCTGGAGGAAAACTCCAAGACAAACGCCAAGCTGCACGCCGCCGGATTCGACGTGCGCACCTTTCCCGGCTCTGAGCTGTGCATCAACGGCAGCGGCGGGCCGACGTGTTTGACCAGGCCGCTGCTAAGAGGTTAGGTCTTAGTCGGTGGCCGCTTCCGCTGGATTCGCTGCCGGATTTCAGCTTCGATTTCCGCGCGATGACCGTCCCACCACAACGCCTCTTCGGCTTCGTTGGAAAACTTCGGAATAGGCCCCTGCTTCCGTTTTGCTTCTGCCATAGCGGGGTGCGTGACCGTGTTTCTGGTTTTGTCGGCATGGGCGGAGGTCTCGCTGCAGAAACGACGGATCAAGAAAGCTGGGGGCGGATCCTCCTCTGAACAGCGGAAGGCGGCGCGATGACCCTCACCTCGGCGTATGGGACAGCCGCCCTCGCAGCCTCCCTCCTGCTAAAATCAAAGCACGATGGTTCTCCCCTTCGTCCGCGATCTGTTCGCGGACGTAGAAAAATTGCCAGCCTTCCAGCGTGTTGCCTCCCACCTCCGGGAGGGCACGGGGCGGCTTGGTGTCTCTGGACTCACACCCACCGGCAAGGCCCTGTTTCTGGTTCTGTGGCAGCGTGCTGCGGGGCGACCGGTCATCGTGGTGGTCCCCGACAATCGCATCGCCGAAGACCTGGTTCCCGTTCTGCAAGCCTTCCACGAACTGACCGGAGGCAACGATCCCGATTCCATCGTCTCCCTGCCCACGCGCGACGTTCTGCCCTTCCAGAATCTTTCCCCGCACCCGGAAATTCAGGAAGAGCGCGCGGTTGCGCTGTGGAAGATTGCCTCCGGAGCGGTTTCGATCTTGGTCGCCCCGATTGCTGCGGCCGCGCTTCGTCTGCGCTCCGCCGAGTACTATGCCAACCTGGCGCGGGTAATCCGCCGCAGCGAGACCCTGGACATCGATCCGCTGCTGGCTCATCTCAATACCGTCGGCTACAGTTCGACCGACGTGGTCGAAATGCCCGGCGAGTACGCCTCCCGCGGTGGCATTCTCGACGTATATTCTCCCGAGGCCGACCGACCGCTACGCATCGAATTCTTTGGCGATGAAGTCGAGTCCATCCGCAAGTTCGATCCCGCAACCCAGCGTTCTTCCACGCCCGTCGACGAAGCTTTGCTGCTTCCGTTGACCGAGACTCCGGTCAGCGAAGATCTGCTGGGCGCAATCCACGCCCGCCTGTCTGGCAGACGCATCACCGGTGCGGAAGAAGTGGTGGAACAAGCGGTGCGCGCGGGCGGGGTCACAGTATTTCCCGGCTGGGAGTTCTATGCGCCCGTCGCCGGCGCCGATCGCACTGTATTCGATCTGATGCCGCGTGCCGCAGTTCTCGCCGATGAACCGGACAGCCTGCGCAACGAATTCGATCAAGTCTGGGCCCGCATCGAAGAAGCCCACGAGCGCAGCGGAGTGGGCAAATTGGTGCGGCCCCCCGACCTTTACCTGCCTCCCGACACTTGGTGGGAAAAACTCTCCAGCTTGCCGGGTGCCGACGTCGAGCATCTCGAAGTCACGCAGCCCGGCCGGGCTGAATCGGTCAGCTTCCACTCCCAGCCCGCGCAGCGTTTCCATGGCTCGGTGAATGCGATGGTGGAGGAGGCCAAGAAGCAAGTCGCGGAGCAGAATCGCGTGCTCATCGCCGTCCCCAACATCGGAGAGGTGGAGCGCCTGGCCGACGCTTTCAGCGAAAACAGCGTTTCCTTCCGCCTGGGCAGCCGCACTCGCGGCGGCGAGAGTTACGCCGACGAAACCGCCTATTTCGCGGGCGAGGTCTTCACGTCGACTCTTGCCAAGGCCTACATCCCGGACGGCGTCGTACTGCCCGCCGCGCATCTTGCAATCTTCGGCGCCCGCGATCTGTTTGACGAATCCGACGCCGTGACTTTCCGGCCGCAGCGATCAAAATCCAAGACCTCCGCGTTTCTCTCCGACTTCCGCGACCTGCAAGTTGGCGACTACGTAGTCCACGTCGAGCATGGCATCGGTCAATACCAGGGGCTGAAAGAGATCAATCAAGGCGACGGCAATGCCGAATTCATGCTGCTCGAATATGCCGAAGGCGCGCGCCTCTACGTTCCGCTCACACGGCTCGACCTGATCCAGAAATATCGGTCGTCGGAAGGAGCCAAGCCGGCACTGAACCACCTTGGCACCGCAGCCTGGGCCAAGACCAAGGCGCGGGTGAAAAAGGCCATGAAAGACATGGCCGACGAACTGCTCAAGCTCTACGCAGAAAGAAGCGCTGCCAAAGGCCATGCGTTTTCCGCCGACAGCCAGTTCATGCGCGAGTTCGAAGACTCCTTCGAATTCAGCGAAACCGAAGATCAAGACATGGCCATCGTTGACGTGAAACGCGACATGGAGTCGTCGCAGCCCATGGATCGGCTCCTGTGCGGTGACGTCGGCTACGGCAAGACGGAAATTGCCATGCGCGCGGCTTTCAAGGCGGTCAACGACAACAAGCAGGTGGCCGTGCTGGCACCGACTACGGTCCTTGCATTCCAGCACTTCGAAACTTTCAAACAGCGTTTCGCAGCTTTCCCCGTCAGCATCGAAATGATCAGCCGCTTCCGCACCACCAAACAGCAGAAAGAAATCCTGCAAAAGGTCGAATCCGGCAAAATAGACATCCTCATCGGCACACACCGCCTGCTGTCCAAAGACATAAAATTCCCCGATCTCGGATTGCTGGTGGTGGATGAAGAACAAAGGTTCGGAGTGCGCCACAAAGAGCGGCTGAAGCAGATGCGCAAAGAAGTCGACGTGCTCACCATGTCCGCCACGCCCATTCCACGCACCCTGCACATGTCCCTGGTGGGTCTGCGCGATATGAGCGTGATTGAGACTCCGCCCAAAGACCGCATCGCCATTCAGACCGTAGTCGCCAGTTGGGACGAGAAGCTAATTCAGTCGTCGCTCGAGCAGGAACTCGCCCGCGGCGGGCAGGTTTATTTCGTGCATAATCGCGTGGAAAGCATCTGGGAAATCGCCGCCAAGCTACAGGTATTCGTTCCGAAAGCCCGCATCATCGTGGGGCACGGCCAGATGTCGGAAGGCGAGCTGGAAAAAGTAATGCTCAAGTTCATGCACCACGAAGCCGATATTCTGGTGGCGACGACCATCATTGAGAACGGCCTAGACATCCCGCTCTGCAACACCATCATCATCAATCGCGCTGACCGCTTTGGACTCTCTGATCTCTACCAACTGCGCGGCCGCGTAGGCCGTTCTAACCGGCGCGCCTATGCCTACTTGCTGATTCCGGCAGACATCGAACTTACTCCCATCGCCCGGCGACGCCTAGCGGCGCTGAAAGAGTTCTCCGATCTGGGCGCGGGCTTCAAGATCGCCGCGCTTGATCTCGAACTCCGCGGCGCCGGCAATCTGCTGGGTGGCGAGCAGAGTGGCCACATCGAAGCCATCGGATTCGAGCTTTACACCCAGATGCTCGATCGTGCGGTGCGTGAGATGAAAGGCGAGTCCGCAGTGGAGGAAGCGGCCACGCAGCTCAATCTCGGCCTCAACATTCGCATCCCGTTCGAATACATACCGGAAGAAAATCAGCGGCTGCGTATGTATAAGCGTGTCGCCGGGGTGGAAACCGAATCGCAACTAGCTGACGTTGGGGCGGAGTTGGAAGACCGTTACGGAGAGCCACCTGCGGCGGTGCGCAATCTGCTGGATTACGCTTCACTCAAATTACTGGCGGTTCGGGTCGGGGTAACGGCAATCGATCGGAAGCGCGAGCTCATGACCATCAAGTTCCGCGAGAACGCGGGGATTGATCCCGCAAAACTGGCGCAGTTCGTTTCTTCGCAGCGCGGCGCCCAGTTCGCTCCCGATGGCACGCTGAAGTTTGCATTGAAAGCGACGGCTGCCGCGGACGTACTCTCTCTGCTGCACAAGCTTCTCGACGAACTGGCTGCTGAAATCCCTGAAACGGCCTCGGCCCCCGGGACCGCGTCGTAGCCCCGCGAATCGCCCGCGACCTTGGCGTGTTAATCTCAAATACTTCGCACATCGATCATGGCCTCGCCCTCTCAATTTCTGCCCGCTGGCTTCAGCCTGGGTGCGGTTTTCGTCTGGGGAACGAGTGACTTTCTCGGCGGATACGCCTCCCGCCGCTCCAATGCATTCGTTTTTACCACCATCGTTCACCTCAGCGGCCTGCTCTTAATGTCCGGGATCGCGGTTGCCGGTCATTCCCCGTTTCCCGCTCGCACTGCCGTGTTGTGGGCCTTGGCTGCAGGAGCATCAGGCGGCGCTGGTCTCGCTATCTTCTACCGCGCCCTTGCCTCCGGAAGAATGGGTTTGACTGCCCCGGTTGCCGCAGTGCTCAGCGCGGCCATTCCCACCGTCTTCGGAATGTTCACCGAGGGCGTCCCGCGCGTCGTACAGGTTGCAGGCTTTGTGCTTGCAGCGAGTGGAATCTGGTTGATTTCCCGTTCTGAAGACGGCAGCCGCCCCCAGGGAATCGGCACCGCGGTTTTCGCCGGCATCGCCTTCGCTGGCTTCTACCTTTTCATCAAACAGGCCGGCAACGACTCCGCCGTATGGCTGGCGGCTGTGTCCCGCATCGCTGCCTTCTCGGTGACTGGAGCCATCGTGGTTTTGGGGCGCCACCGCCAAATCACTCCTGAGGGGATAGGCTGGGGCATCGTGGCTGGAGTTCTAGACATCTCCGGCAGCGTGATGTTCATCCGCGCCTCTCAGACCGGCCGCCTCGACGCAGCCGTCGTCATCAGCTCGCTCTATCCCGCGATCACCGTGTTGCTCGCCCGGCTTTTCCTGAAAGAGCACTTCACACGCTGGAAGCTGGTGGGCATGTTTGCGGCGCTGCTGGCGGTGCCCCTGATCGCCGGGCGATAGGCGTATTCTAAATTCTGGAATTTGGAATACACGTAACCAATGCCGCTGCTCGAAATTCGCAACCTGACCAAGGTCTTCGCGCTCGGCGAATCCATGTTTGGCGGAAGTGCCAAAGGCGAAGTCCGCGCAGTTGACGGCATTTCTTTGGACATCGAATCGGGCGAGACTTTGGGCCTGGTCGGCGAATCAGGATCTGGCAAAAGCACGCTTGGACGCTTGGTGCTACGCCTGATCGAGCCCACCTCGGGCGGCATTTCGTTCGAAGGCCGCGATCTCCTTGCCGCCAATCATTCCGAAATGCGACGTCTGCGCCGTGACATGCAGATCATCTTTCAAGACCCGTTCGGATCGCTCGACCCCCGCATGCGAGTCGAAGGCGTGATTGCCGAGCCGCTGATCATCCATGAGTCGATGAGCGCCGCTGTTCGCCACCAACGGGTTCAGGAACTACTGCGAGTGGTTGGCCTCGACGGATCCGCCGTGCGCCGTTTTCCCCACGAGTTCAGCGGCGGACAGCGCCAACGAATCGGCATTGCCCGCGCTCTGGCCTTACGCCCAAAATTCATCGTTGCGGATGAGCCCGTCTCCGCTCTCGATGTTAGCGTCGGCGCTCAAATCGTGAACTTGATGGCGCAATTGCAGCGTGAGTTCGGTTTGACCTACCTGTTTATTTCGCACTCCATGCCGGTGGTTCGCTATCTGGCCACTCGCATTGCCGTGATGTATCGCGGCAAGATCGTGGAGATGGGGACGACCCAGCAGATCGCCATGCAGCCGCAGCATCCCTATACTCGCAGTCTGCTGGAAGCCACTCCCGAGGTGGTTGCTTAGGGAGTCGTCGGGGTCCTCGAGTGCATCGCTTGTGTCTTTCGGGCGACGGGACTAAAATCCGCTCCTCGGAGGTGTCTTATGGCCGCTGCCCCCAACTTACCTGGGCCCACTCCCGTTTCTGCTCCCGAGGTTGCGCCGCTCTCCGAAGCGGCACGCCTGATCGACACTTTCGTCGCCCCGAGCAAGACCTTTACCGACCTTCGTCGTAGCGCTAGCTGGTGGGCGCCGTTTCTGCTGCTATCGATTATTTCGGTGGCTTTTTTTTATGTAGTAGACCAGAAGATCGGCTTTCGCAAGGTGGTCGACAACCAGGTCCAGGCATCTCCAAAAGCTACGCGGCAAATGGAACAACTTCCACCCGATCAGCGCAGCCAGGCCATTACACGCCAGGCGGTGGGCGTCCGTTATTTCTGCTACGGCTATCCCGCCGTCATCCTGCTGTGGAATCTGATCATCGCCGCCGTCTTGTTGGCATCCTTCAAGTTCGGGGCCAGTGCCGTAGTGAAGTTCAAAACCTCATATGCCATCGTGATGTACGCCAGCCTGCCGCTTCTGCTCAAGACCATTCTTGCCACCATTTCGGTCATGGCTGGCGCTGATCCCGACTCTTTCAACTTACAGAATCCGGCGGCGACCAATCCCGGCTACTTTCTTTCTCCGGGCAATTCACCCTTTCTGTATAGCGTGGCCACCGCGCTCGACATTTTCCTGATTTGGACGCTGATGCTGACTGCCATCGGTTTCACCTGCGTAAGCAAGGTAAAGCGCTCCACTGCGATGACAGTCGTGTTCGGCTGGTACATCGTCTTTACCCTCGGAGCCGCCGGACTCGGCGCGTTGTTCTCCTAGAACGCCGCGGTCTGATGAACTCGGGGCTTGTGATAGACGTCCTTGCAGCCCTGGGCCGGTTGGCGGATAATTCGCATCGCAGGAGATACTCATGAGCACCCGACTTGCCGTCATGCTTCTCTTCTTGTGCGTTGCGGTTCCGGCCCTTGCCCAACCGTCCGCAGCTTCTCAATGTATTGATTGCCACAGCAAGGTTACCCCGAACATTGTTTCTGACTGGAAGCTCAGCAAACACAGTCAAATGGAGGTCACTTGCGTGGCCTGTCACGGCGACCAGCACACTTCTGCCAGCGACGTGGTGAAGGCTAGAATTCCCACGCCCGATACTTGCGCCACCTGTCACCAGACTCAAGTGGAACAGTTTAGGAAGGGAAAGCACAGCATTGCCTGGGCTGCGATGAAGGCAATGCCAACCATCCACTGGCAACCCATGGCGATGACTGAGGGGTTGAAGGGCTGCGGCGGGTGTCACAAGATCGGCGACAAAACCCCGACCGAGGTGACTGAATTACGCCTGAACGGCACTGAATTTGGCGCCGCGCAATGCGACGCCTGCCACACCCGGCACACCTTTTCTGTGGACGAGGCCAAGCAGCCGCAAGCCTGTGAAACTTGCCACATGGGTTTCGACCATCCCCAGTGGGAAATGTATTCTTCGTCGAAACATGGCGTGCGCTATGACCTGAAGCAACGCAAAGTGCTTCCCCAGGACGCGGCTGCTCCCACCTGTCAGACTTGTCACATGCAGGAAGGGAACCATGAAGTCCGCACCGCTTGGGGCTTTCTGGCCGTGCGTCTGCCGCTGCCCGAGGACAAGCAATGGGCCGCGGACCGGGCGGCAATCCTGCAGGCTCTGGGCGTACTCGATCCTGACGGCAAGCCAACCGCCCTGGTGAACACGGTGAAAGCGGCGGATCTGGCCCGGCTGACCCAGGAAGACTGGCAGCGCGAGCGCGACAAGATGATCAAGACCTGCGACCAGTGTCACGCTGAAAGCTTTGCCAGGCAGCAACTTCAGCAGGGAGATGACATGATCCGCGAAGCCGACCATCTGATGGCCGAGGGCATCCGCGTGGTTGCTGGCCTTTACAAAGACGGCGTACTCCCCAAGCCGCAGAACTACGCCTATCCTTTTCCGAATCTGCTCACCTTCCACGACGCGCCCACTGTGGTCGAACAGAAACTGTTCGTCATGTATCTGGAGCATCGAATGCGGGCGTTTCAGGGGACATTCCACGCCAGCCCCGATTATGCCCTGTGGTACGGCTGGAGCGAGATGCAGCGTGACCTGACGGAGATCAAGGAACTGGCAGCCGAGATGCGGCGCAACCACGTCACGGCCGCCGGCCAACGGGTGATCAATCCAGTGGCCAGAAGGAAAGCACAACCGCAATAGGGAAGACCCTGCCTACGGGCTGGCTGGCGGAACGACGATACCCGGGAGTATTCTTGGAACTCATTGGAGGCTTCATGAAACGAACGCTCGTCTGTTGCGTATTTCTCGCTTGGACTGCAATGATGTTTGCCCAGACCAAGAACCCTGTCACTGACGTAGTCAAGGGCGTGCTGGCGCGGCAGCAGAAGAACATCACCGCCGCTATTGAAGAAATGCCGGCAGATAAGTTCGGGTTCAAGCCCACGCCTGAACAAGAGACCTTCGGCCACCTCACGCTGCACATCATTGAGTCGAACAACTATTTTTGTTCGACCGCTGCCGGCGTCCCGGAACCGAAGGTGGAATTGAAGGACACAGACAGCAAAGACAAGCTGTTGCCTGCCGTCAAGGATTCGTTCGCTTTTTGTGGGACCGCCTTGGACAAAGTGGACGATTCGAAGCTGGGCGATCCCATCAAAGATTACACCGGGAAAGATCAACCACGGGCGTGGGCGCTGATCGCGTTCGCCAGTTCCTGCGCCGACCACTATGGAGCGGCCGCCATGTATCTGCGACTGAACGGCCTGTTGCCGCCGACCGCGAAGAAGAAATAGTCAGCTACTCGATCTGCACCAGCTCGGCGGCCACCGTCCCAGCATGCTGTGGCGCCCGCCACGAGTCGAAAATCGATACCTGGTGCACGCACGACACGGTGCAGTGCGGCGCACAGGATTTCTCCGTCAGATATTCGCGACGCAGGTCTTCAGCACTGTACTTTTCCAGCGGAATCGCGGGATAGCCGCGCTGTTGCGAGCAGTAGTGAACCAGCCCGTCCTCGCAAATGTATAAATAGCGCGACCCGGCGCGGCAGCGCCACTGGTTGGGACGCCCCTGCGCAATGTTGTCCTGGAAAGCATTGATGCGGGTGAAGCTGCTCTTCTCGAGCGACTTCATCTCGTGATACACCCGCCGCTCTTCCTGGCCCAAAGGCTGCAACTGGCCGGTGCCGTCGTGAATGATTCCCACCGTCGAACTGAATCCCAGTTCCAGCGCGCGCTTGCCGATGGTCAGCGCGTCCTGCGGATTGCAAACCCCGCCCCCCACGACAGAATTGATGTTCACGTGAAAGTCGGCATGCTCGGCAAGATTTTCGAGCTTCTTGTCCAAAACTTTCAGACTCTTCTTGGACACATCATCGGGAGTGACGTTATCAATCGAAATCTGGAGCCACTCGAGGCCAGCCCGGTTGAGCCGCTGAATGCGTTCCGGTACCAGGAAATATCCATTGGTGATCAGCCCGGCAATCATGCCGTTCTTGCGAATCCGCCGAATGATGTCATCGAGCTCCGGATGCAGCAACGGTTCGCCCCCGCTGATAGTAATCACAGCCGTGCCCAGTTCGCCCAGCTTGTCCACGCGGCGGAACATTTCTTCGGTGGCCACTGGCTTCGAGAAATCGTCGAACTCATTGCAATAGGTGCAGGAAAGATTGCAGCGGCGAATGGGAATGATATGCGCCAGCAGCGGATGCTCGGTCGAAGCCAGCGCCTTGGCCATCATCTTCGCCCCCCGGACATTCCGGTAGAGCGCCTTCACGCGGCGACGCAGAATTGTGCTGGCAGAGGGCATGAAACGATGCTTTCATTAGACCATAGACGACGTGCAAGTGCATCATTCTGACAGCGTTTGGCATGTTTGCCGATGCGAATGGCCTCGCGGCAAGGCGAACGGCCTCCGCTACTCGGGCTATAATTGCGCCCACGGATGGCCCTTACCTCTGGCACCAAGCTCGGTCCCTACGAAATCCACTCGCCGCTAGGCGCGGGCGGGATGGGCGAGGTCTATCGCGCCCGTGACACTCGCCTCGACCGCACCGTTGCCATCAAAGTTCTGCCAACCCATCTTTCCGCGGATCCCGAATTGAAGCAGCGCTTCGAGCGGGAAGCCAAGGCCATTTCGGCGCTGCAACATCCCAACATCTGCACCCTGCATGACGTCGGCTCGCAGGATGGCGTGGACTTCCTGGTCATGGAGTATCTGGAAGGCCAGACCCTGGCTGACCGGCTGGTGAAAGGCGCGTTGCCGCTGGATCAGGTTTTGAAGATCGGAACCGAGATCGCCGAAGCGCTCGAAAAAGCCCACCGCCAGGGGATTGTCCATCGTGACCTGAAGCCGGGCAACATCATGCTCACGAAATCCGGCGCCAAGCTGATGGACTTCGGCCTGGCGAAACCCGAACTAGCAATCGCAAGCAGTGCGAAGGGACAGCTCACTCCATCCACGCCGACCATGAACTTGGCTTCACTCACATCGGCTGCATCGCCGCTCACGCAAAAAGGCTCCATTGTTGGAACTTTCCAGTACCTGTCGCCGGAAGTGCTGCAAGGCTCTGAAGCCGACGCTCGTAGCGACATTTTCAGCTTCGGCTGCGTGCTTTACGAAATGGTGGCCGGGCGGAGGGCTTTCGAAGGGAAATCGCAACTCGGCGTGCTCACCGCGATCCTCGAGAAAGAACCGGAGCCGATCACGGCCAGCCAACCACCGGCCCTGGATCGGGTCATCCGAGCCTGTCTCGCCAAGGATCCTGCTGATCGCTTCCAATCGGCACACGATGTGGCTATGGACCTCCGCTGGGTGTCGGATTCCGCGGGAGACGCAAGCCAGAAAGAAACTCGGAGGTTTGAGAAATCCTGGGTGCTCCTAGCTGCCGCAGTCTTCCTGGTGTGTGTCGCGCTTGCAGCCATAGCTGGCTACCATTGGCCGAAGCAAAGTGAAAGCGCCGAGGCACTTCACGCCGAAATACCACCGCCCGACAAATTCCCGTTCGATGCGACCGGCGATAACGCCGGCATGCCGGTGTTGTCGCCACAAGGCGACCAAATGGCGTTTGTCGCTCATTCCGCGAACGCTCAATTTCTTTGGGTGAGATCGCTGAAGAATGACGTAGCCCAGCAGCTCGAAGGCACGCTGGGTGCGATGCATCCCTTCTGGTCGCCGGACGGACGGTATGTGGGGTTCTTTGCCAACGGCAAGTTGAACAAGATCGCCGCGTCCGGAGGCCCGGTTTCCGTTTTGGCCGATGCCCCAACCTCGCGGGGTGGGAGCTGGGGCGCCAGTGACTGGATCGTGTTCAGTCCAACCTTTCAAAGCTCGCTGTTGAAGGTCAGTGCGCAGGGCGGAACGCCGACCGATGCGACCGTAATGGACAAACAGAAGCACACCACCCATCGTTGGCCGTGGTTCCTTCCCGACGGCAAACACTTTCTCTTTCTGGCGACCAGTCACAACGGGGGAGATGCCAAAACCAGCGGAATCTACTTTGGGTCCGTAGACAACACCGAAGCCCGCCTGGTGGTGGCAACGGATTCGGCGGCAGAGTACGGGTCAGGCTACTTGCTTTATCGAGCCAACACCGCGCTGGTGGCGCAGCCCTTCGATCCAGAATCGGGCAAGTTGTCGGGATCGGCGGTTCCACTGGTGAACAACATCCGTTACGACGCGGGGGTGTGGCGCAGCGTTTTTGCCGTCTCTCAAAACGGGCTCATCGTTTACCAGGCCAGCACCGCCGCCTCCGGGGGAACGCGTCTGGTATGGTTCGACCGCTCAGGAAAGCAACTCGGTGCCATCAGGGAGCCCGAGAACATGGCGACTGACGTACGCCTCTCCCCGGATGGCAAGCGGGTGGCATTCATACAGCTGGGCGCGGCGTCCGGCGTGTGGACGCTCGACCTGGAGCGCAAGATCAAGACTCGCATCACCTTCGACCAGCAGACGGTTGGTTATCCTTCGTGGTCCCCGGACGGCAAGACGCTCATGTTCACAGCCGACCTGGCGAATCGCGGAGGGACGGTTGAAATTCGCTCCAAAACTGCCGACGGTAGTGGGACGGAGAAGACTTTGGTGGCCGAGCAGAATAACTATCATTCTCCGGAATGGTCGCCAGACGGAAAGTACTTAACCTACCTCTGGGGTGAAGGCGAGAAGATGACCTCCCTCTGGGCCATGCCCGTCGCCGGAGGGGCCAAGCCATTTACCGTGGTACAGCCGCCGTCGCAGCAATCGAACCTTTACACGTATCGGGTTTCGCCCGACAGCCGCTGGGTAGCCTACGCATCGGATGAGTCCGGGCAGGATGAGGTCTACGTCACCAGCTTCCCTGAAGGCAAGGGAAAATGGCGAGTGTCAAACAGCGGGGGATCCAACCCAGCTTGGAGCGGGAACATGAAGGAACTGTTTTTCCGGAACCTGACCGATGAGTTCTTCGCCTGTCGCCTGACCTTTAAAGGCTCAGAAATTGAAGTGGCCACGCCGCAACGGCTTTTTCATGCCAGCGTGCCCGGAGTTGGAGTGCCCTATGACGTTTCCACGGACGGTCAACGCCTGTTGGTGGACCTGGCGGAAGAGCAAGAGTCCGCGCCGCTGTTTGTGGCAGTCAATTGGCCCGCGGAGCTGAAGAAATAAAGCGATAGCTTCTATGACCGTGCCGCCACCGAATCGAATAGGTTCAAGAATTGAAGCTTCTTTTCCGCCGGAAGAAACGATGCCTCAAACGAATTCCGCGCCAGCTCGCGCAAATGCTCATCGGTGAAGCCGAACGCGTCTTGCGCCAACTGATACTCTCTAGCGAGCGTTGTCCCAAACATTGCCGGATCATCGCTGTTCAGCGTGACCATAATTCCCTGGTCAAAGTAGCGCCGCACCGGGTGCTCCGCCAGCGTCGAACACACTCCCGTGCGCAGATTGCTGGTAATGCAGATCTCCACCGGAACCTGCCGTCTCGATAATTCTTCCACCAATTCCGGATCATGCCACGCAGTCAACCCGTGGCCGATGCGTTCCGCTCGAAGGTTGAGCGCGCCCCACACCGATTCTGGCCCTGCCGACTCACCCGCGTGAGCGGTCAGCCGCAGACCGTTCTCCGAGGCATAAGCATAGACTTCACGAAACAGCTCTGGCCCTGCCTTAGCTTCGTCGCCGCCGATGCCGAATCCCACCACGCTCCGCCCTTGGTAGCGAACCGCCAGCTCGGCCACGCTCTGCGCCTTTTCCGGCCCAAAATGACGTACGGCATCAAAAATCCATAGCAGGGAAATACCAAAGTCTCGCTCGCCGCGTTCGCGCCCGCGTTCCAGACCCTCGAAAATCGCCGCAAAATCCTGCTTGCGCCACAGGTTCACGCCCACCGACACATAGACCTCAGCGTGCAACACATTTTCTGCCTTGAGTTTCTCCATCAAACGATAGGTAATCAACTCGTAGTCTGCCGCAGTTTGCAGATCTTCAGTGATCCCCTTGAACGCCACCAGGAAACCGGCGAAGTCTTCGTATTGATATAAGCTTTCGACTTCCGCCAGAGTGCTCTCTTTGCCGTGTTGTTTTCGCAACCTCAACAGGGTTGCCGGATCAATCGTTCCCTCAAGATGCAGATGCAACTCAGCCTTGGGAAGCGAAAGAATGAAAGCACTCGGACGGGGAGATTCGAGAGGCAGCACGGCTAACTCTTCCCAGCAAACTCGCTGTGATGCCGGCTGTAGAGGTAATAGATGGTCAGGCCAATCACCAGCCAGGCAAAAAATCGCAACCAAGTCAGGATCGGCAGCCCGGACATCAGCAGAACGCAAAAGAGCACGCTCAACACTGGAGCCGCAATCCCGCCGGGGGCGCGGAAACCGCGATGCCGGCCGGGGTCGCGGTAACGCAGAATAATCACACCCACTGACACCAATACAAAAGCAAAGAGCGTTCCAATGTTTGAGAGATCAGAGAGTGTGCCGATGTCCAGAAATCCCGCGGGCACGCCCACCAGAACTCCGGCAATCCAGGTTGCAGTCGCCGGAGTGCGAAAGCGAGGATGCACGCGCCCGAACAACTTGGGCAGCAGGCCATCCCGCGACATGGAGAACCATACCCTCGCCTGCCCTAGTTGAAACACCAGCAGTGAGGAAATCATTCCCATCATGGCGCCGAAAAGAACGCCCAACTCAATCCAGTTCAGGGTGTGTGAGCCGGTTCTAGTGGCCAGCATTTTCATGCTGTTCACCACTGGCGCAGCATCGTCCCGCACCGCTTGCCATGGCACCAGTCCGGTGAGCACGACGGCCACGCCGATATACAACACCGTGCAGACCACCAGAGTAGCGATGATTCCAATGGGAAGGTCGCGTTGCGGATTGCGTGCTTCCTCAGCCGCGGTGGATACCGAATCGAAGCCAATGTAGGTGAAGAAAATAATCGAGCCGCCGGTCAGGATGCCGGACCACCCCTCGGGCGCGAAGGGATGCCAGAGGCCGGGATTGACGTAGTGCGCGCCCACAATCACGAAGGCCAGAATCGCGGCAATTTTCAGAATCACCATCACGTTGTTGGCTTCCGCCGATTCGCGGATGCCGCGCACCAACACAACGGTCAGCAGCATCACGATCAGGAACGCAGGAATATTGAAACCGAAGTGCAATCCTGGCGCGTACAGCATTTCACCCTTAAGATTGGTGAGTCCTCCGGGAAGATACGCGGGCGAGATCCAACGCAAGGCGGGGTGCCAGCCGAACCAGTCGAACATGCCCACCAAGTGGGCGGCAAATCCCACGCTCACCGCCATGTTGCTGACCGCGTATTCCAAAATCAAATCCCAGCCAATGATCCACGCCACCAACTCGCCCATGGTCGCGTAGGTGTAAGTGTAGGCGCTGCCCGCAATCGGAATCATCGACGCCAGCTCGGCGTAGCACAGGCCGGTAAACGCGCAGACGATGGCCACCAGGACGAGCGAGAGCGCCAGCGCAGGCCCGGCGCCCGGCCTCCCCTGAGTGGCATGGTGTCTGATCAGGAAATCAAGGAGCGGAGCATTCAGAATCGAAGACGTATCGAACTTCTGCCCGCCGATCGCCGTTCCAATAACGGTGAAAATCCCGGAGCCAATCACCGCTCCGATGCCCAAAGCGGTCAGCGAGACTGGGCCCAGAGTTTTCTTTAACCGGCGCTCAGGTTCTTCCGAGTCCGAGATCAGCTTGTCGATGGATTTGCAGCAAAAGAGCTGCACCGCTGAGGTGCGAATGGTCTCGGTTACTCGAATACTGGTCGGTGGTTCTGCCAAAGGGCCTCGCTGTTGGGTTGAGGCACAAGCACTTGGCATCGCCCAGACCGTCAACTGGCTAAATGCCAAGTGCTATGTGCGAATTGCCGCCGTTACCGCTTCGCCTGACCGCGCACCAGCTTCTTCACTTTGCGCTTCTTGGAGCCGCGTGCGTACTCCCGCGGCTTCAACGGCTTTTCCGCTTTGTGCTTTTTGCGCGAGGCGCGTTTGGCTTTCTTGCGGTCTTCTTTGCTTAACTTCGATGTATTGGCCATGAGTCCTTTTGATTTGTAATTTGGTAATTTGCAATTGGTAATTGTGCAACTCAGCAATGGGCAATCTCAAATTACCAATTACTCAATTGCAAATCACAAATGTGCATTAGGCCCGCTCCAGCTGGGCATACTTCTCCACCAGCTTCTTCAAGCCGAACCTCGGGAATTGTACCGTAATTTTGGCTTCCTCACCTTCTCCTTCTCGCTGATACACCGTGCCTTCGCCATACTTCGGATGCCGCACTCTCTGTCCCGGCCGGAAGCCTTTCCTTCCTTTCGGCTCTTCGACCGGCAGCTTGGCCACGCTGAACTTCTTGCCTCGCGACGCAAAAAACTCAGCAATGTTCTCGATCGAATTGTAGCTGCGCCCGGAATACGCAGCCGGAGCCGTCTTCTCGTGGCCGCCCGCAGCCCAGTTCGCGCTTTGATCTTCGTCTTCATACGCGTAGTGGGTCGAACCATGCTCGTGTGGGGCGGACACTCTTGTCCGCCCGGCCGTCGCTCCGCGCGAAGCCCCCAAGTCTTCCACCAGCTGCGGCGGGATTTCCTCCAAGAAGCGCGACGGCACGCTGGCTTCCGGCAAATCTGTCCCATAGCGCCGACGGTACACCGCCCGGCTCAAGATCAGCGTGTCCATCGCCCGCGTCATGCCGACGTAACACAACCGCCGTTCTTCCTCAATGTCGTCCGGCTGCAAGAAAGTCCGTGAGTGCGGGAATAAGCCTTCTTCGAGCCCGCAAAGAAATACCAGCGGAAACTCCAGCCCCTTGGCCGCATGCAAGGTCATGAGCGTAATCTGGGCCCGTTCATCATAGGCATCGGCATCGCTGACCAGCGCCGCATGGTCGAGAAACTGGTCAAGCGTCTCGCCGCGGTCGCGCGAATCCATGGCCGCATTCACCAGTTCGCGCAAGTTCTCGATGCGCGAATACGCTTCCGGTGTGTCTTCTTCCTCCAGTTGCTTGATGTATCCCGTGCGATCAATCAAGAATTTCAGGATTTCGGCGGTATTGGCGGCAGCGCCAGGAGTGCGAAAGGGTTGCGTGGAGATCGCATCGTCAGGGGGGGGGGACGCCCCCTCGACAGCCGGCGGGTCGCCGGCGCTACGCTCGGCATCTGGGTGAAAGTCAAAACTGAAGTTCTCCGGATCGAAATCCGTGTCGGTCTCCTCATCTCGCGTGGGGACAGCCCCCTGAGCCTGCCCTGAGCGAAGCCGAAGGGACTGTCCTGAGGAGCGAAGCTCCGCAGATTCTTCCAACCTCTCCACATAGCTCCCTGCCAGCATCGCCCGCCCATCTTCAATCAAACTGCGAAAGCTCTTCAGCGCCGCGACTGCCCGCTGTGGCAATAGCTGCCGCCGGATCGCTTCCCCAATCGCGCCCCACAAAGAAACCCCACCCTCAAGCGCGATCTGCTCCACCGTTTCCATCGTGGTCCGGCCGATTCCGCGCACCGGCGTGTTAACCACCCGCAGCAGTGCAATCGAGTCGTCCACATTGTGGATGACCTTCAAATACGAAATCATGTCCTTGATTTCGGTGCGTTCATAGAACGAAAATCCGCCCACCACGTGATACTTCAATTGATAGCGCCGCATGGCCTCTTCAAACAGCCGCGACTGCGAGTTGGTGCGATACAGCACCGCCGCCCGCCCGTTTTCGCCGCGCTCGACTGTTTTCCGCAAATACTTTGCCAGGTAGTCAGCCGCGAACAAGGCCTCGTTCTCGCCATCCGGAGCTTCGTAATATCCGATCTTGGTGCCGCCCTGGCGCGCAGTCCAGAGGTTCTTGCCCTTGCGCTTGATGTTATTGGCAACCACCGCCGACGCCGCCTGCAAAATGTTCTGCGTCGAACGGTAATTTTCTTCCAGGCGCACAATCTTGGCCTCAGGGAAATCAGCTTCAAACTCCAGGATGTTGCGAATGTCCGCGCCCCGCCAGGAGTAGATCGACTGATCTTCGTCGCCCACCGCGCAAACGTTGTGACGGTCCCCGGCCAGCAGCCGCATCAGTTCATACTGCGGACGGTTGGTGTCCTGATACTCATCCACCAGAATGTACTGAAATCGCCGGTTGTAGTGGTCGCGCACCGCCGGCACCGCTTTCAGCAGGCGCACCGCTTCAAGAAGCAAGTCGTCGAAATCAAGCGCATTGGCCTTGGCCAGATCTTTCTTATACTCCGCATAAATATGCGCCACGCGCTCAGTCTTGGGATCGGCCGATTGCAGGTAAGCTTCCTGCGGATCGAGCATATGGTTCTTGGCCCACGAGATGTGACCGAGGGCCGAACGCGGCGTGGTTTGCTTGTCGTCGATGCCCAGACGCTTCATGATCGACTTGACCAGTTGCTGCTGATCACTCTCGTCATAAATCACAAAGCTCTTAGTCAGCCCAATCGGCGGAGCGCCCGGAGTCGAAGAGGGAATGCGCAACGCTTCAATGTCCCGCCGCAACAATCGCACACAGAAAGAATGAAAAGTCGAAATAACCGGCTTGGCGATCGACAATCCACCGACCAGTTTGTCCACGCGCTCCACCATCTCGGACGCGGCCTTATTGGTAAAGGTCATCGCCAGAATCGACTCCGGCATCGCTCCCCGATTCTCGATCAGATAGGCAATGCGGTAGGTGATGACCCGCGTCTTGCCGCTTCCCGCGCCCGCCAGAATGAGCACCGGCCCCTCGGTGGTTTCCACCGCTTCGCGCTGCTGCGGATTAAGTTGGGAGAGGAAGGACAAGATAAAGAAACGACCCCTTAATTCCAATCCTGACTACTGATCTACACAGTATGGCACAGAGCTCACCTGACATTTCCCATCTTGGATACCGAACTAGCTCGTTGTGACGGGTGAACATGACGAGAGCTAACCAGCACGCTTACACTCCTCGCGGGCCCGTGGTGTAATGGCAACACAGCACCCTGCGACGGTGGCAGATACGGGTTCGAGTCCCGTCGGGTCCACGCTCAGAGCTTGGGCGCAGGTTCTGTGGGGAGCGAAAGCAGGGATAGCTTTCCTACAAAAGTAACTTGACTGACAAAACTGACGATCTATACTGAAGGAGTCGCAGGGTGCTGTATTGCCCGGAATTCTTGGCCTCGAGAAATCGGGGCCATTGCATTTTCCACGGCTAAGTCTACCCGGCCTTTACCGCCGCCCGTGCCGCCTTGCACTCCTCGCACGGACACCAGTCCCGCAAAAACTGCCAGGAATAAATCCCCAGTTCGTGGCCGTCATTCCAATGAAACTTGATGGCGTACTTGCCCACAGCATCGGCAGATTCCGGCTTGGCAGCTGCTTTGAACATGGGCAGCGCCCCAGGCGCGGTTTTCGGAGGCTCTCCCGGCTGGCGGCCTGTTTTGCCTCGCTCCTCGTCACACAGGGCGCAGGGGCAGGCGTCGCGTAGAAAAGGGAACGCATAGTGCGATTGATGGCCGTCTTTCCATTCGATGTCCATACCAGTTCCCGTGCTCAGGTTCACTTTGACGGACTTGGGATCAGCAGAAGGCATCGATTCAAGTATCGCATCTCCGACGGGTGAAGACGTAGCTAGCTACGTCTCTACGAACCACGAACTCGCCCCCGCCGAACCCAACTTGTAACCGTGGTCACGCCTTCCGCCATGGTATTAACCCAGAAGCCCCCCACCTCAGTCATAATTGCTTAATGTCCACTTCTGCCGACATCGCGGAGATGCCGCCCCAGGTTCGCTCCACTGACGACGCCTATCGCCTGGGCGATCCCATTGCTGACCAGCACGGCACGCTCACTTCTGCCGACGGGACCAGTCTGTTCTACCGCTACTGGCCGGCGGCGGGCTGGAATGGCCGAGTGGTGATCGTCCTGCACGGCATCGGCTATCACAGCGGGCCTTACAAAGTCATTGCCGACGCGCTCAATCCGCGCGGCATCACGGTTTACGGTCTCGACGCCCGCGGCCACGGCCTCTCCTGCGGACCACGCGGCTACACCGGCAGCGCCGCCGAAGTGGCGCAAGACGTTGCTGCCATCGTTGATTTCGTCAAGCGGCAGCAACCGCATACCAAGATTTTTCTGCTGGGCGACAGCATGGGCTGCAACTACGCGCTGGACTATGCCAAAGACAGCGCCCAGCTCGCCGGCCTGATTCTGCTGGCTCCGGCCTTCTATGTGGACAGCAGCCAGCTTTTCAACCTCGAAAGCGCCCTGTTGATGCCCTATTTCCTGCTCGGCCACCGCAAGCCGGTCATCGATTTGGTAGGGAAGCGGCTCGACGAAAGCTCACGCGATCCGCAATGGATCGCCGCCCGCCGCGCCGACCCGCTGGCCTACAAGAAGGCCAACTTCGGCTACCTGCTCGACATTCAGCGGCTCATTTTCGGATGGAGGCGGAAGATCGCTCCGAGGGTGCGCGTGCCCATCCTGATGATGAAGGGTGGAAAAGACCGCGTGGTGAGCCATCGAGACTGCGAAACTTTTCAACGTCTCTCGGCGTCTGCCGACAAACGCTTTGAGGTCTATCCTGACGTGCCCCACACCACGCTTTGGGACCCGCAGACCCCGGAAATTTTGAAGCTAGCGGGAAGCTGGATTCTGGAGCATTAACCTTTGCCCGCAGTTGCCCAAACCGCCCCAACTCCGGTAAAATCTATACTTTGCACTCGAATTTCTGATCCTACCCGGAGCCGTCATGGCACAAGTTTGCGATATTTGCGGCAAGAAGCCGCTATTTGGAAATACCATCAGCCACGCCCACAACGTGTCCCGCAGGCGCTGGAACGTCAACCTGCGCCCCGTGCACGCCAAAGTAAAGGGCGCCACCAAGCGCATCCGCGCCTGCACGTCCTGCATTCGCAGCGGCAAAGTGGTCAAGGCTTAAGGCGATCAACCACAAAGGACACGAAGGTTCACTAAGGAACGCCCGCAATCCGCGAGATTTCCTTTGTGATCTTTAGTGTCCTTTGTGGTTAAAGCTCTTACTCCAAGCCCAGCAACTCAATGTCGAAGATCAGCGTCGCGTTCGGCGGGATGCCCGGACGTCCCTGCGGCCCATAGGCAAGATCCGGTGGAATCCGCAGCTGCCGCTTACCGCCAACCTTCATTCCCGGAACCCCTTCACCCCATCCCTTGATCACCTGATCCAGCCCGAAGGAAATCGGCTGTCCCCGGTCCACCGAGCTGTCGAACTTCTTGCCATCGGTCAGCCATCCCGAGTAGTGGACTTTGACGGTCTGGTGGGCCTGAGCAGTCGCGCCGGTTCCGACCTTGATGTCCCAATACTGCAGGCCGTCCGGCATCTTGGTGCCGTCGCCCGTAACTTTGGTAGGCGCGCTGGTGTCCGGCTTCTTGGCACTGCCTTGCGCCCAGACGGCGGCGGCGGTCAGCGTAAGAATTGCCATAAGAAACGTAAGTTTCGGCATTAATTGTTCTCCCGATTTTTTGATCGCACTTCGATTGCAGGTTGGAACTTCGCTTGAATTCTAAATTGCCAGCCCGAAATCGCCAATTGCCGATTCCTATGCCAGCGCGATTACGTCAATTTCAACCAGCACATCTTTGGGCAGCCGCGCCACTTCAACCGTCGATCGCGCCGGCGGAGCCGAAGAAATGTATCGCCCATACACTTCGTTCATCGCTGCAAAGTCGCCCATGTTCTTCAAGAAGACGGTCGAGCGCACGACTTTCTCCAAACTTGTTCCCGCCGCCTTCAAAATGGCGGTCAGATTCTTGAACACCCGGTCGGTCTGGGCCGCGGCATCTCCCCCGGCCACCTGCTGGGTTGCTGGATCAATCGCCACCTGCCCCGAGACAAACACAAACCCGTTCGCCCGGATCGCCTGCGAGTAAGGCCCAATCGCCTGCGGAGCGTCTTTCGTAGAAATTACTTCCTTCATCCATCCTCCGATTTTTCGGCTGAAAGCTGAGTGCTGACGGCGGAAAGCTAGATCTTCTGCAACCTCTGCACATCATGCACTCCGGGAATCTTCCGCACGCCGGTAATAATGTTCTCCAGGTGCTTCAGGTCGACGATGTCGAGAATAACATCGATGTTGCCCTGCCCGTTTGAAGTGCGCGCTTCCACGTTGCGGATATTGGTTTTGGTGTCGCTGATGACCGCGGTGATCTGCTTCAGCATGCCGAAGCGGTCATCACAAAACACTGTGATCTTCACCGGATACGAACCCGCCGCAGTCTCGTCCCCCGCCCATTCCACGTCAATACGGCGCTCCGGTTCGTACATCAGATTGACGACGTTGGGACAACTCTGGGCATGCACGGCCACGCCCTTGCCACGGGTCACGTAGCCAACGATGGCCTCGCCCCGAATTGGGTTGCAACACCGCGCGCGATACACCAGCAGGTCGCCCTGGCCTTTTACGCGGATGGCGTTGTTGTTGCTGTCGCCCCCGAAGACTCGTCGGACCACGCTGGCCAGCCCGCTCGATTTGTCGCCATCGCCAGCCTCTATCGGCTCACCGGCCGCGGGAGCCAGACGCGCCAGCACCTGCCGCGCCGAATACTTTCCGTACCCGATTCCCGCCATCAGATCATCGGGTTGCCCCAGCCCGTAATCGGAGGCAATCTTCTGCAATTCCTCGTCTTTGATTTCCTTCAGCGCCACGCGATACTTGCGCGCTTCTTTCTCAATCAGCTTCCGCCCGATCTCAACCGCGCGCTCCCGCTGATGAATGTTCAGCCAGTGCTTGATCTTGTTCCGCGCTCGTGACGACTTGACCACTCCCAGCCAGTCGCGGCTGGGCTTGTGTCCAGGCTGGGTAATGATCTCGACAATGTCCCCGCTGTGCAGCCGGTGCCGCAGCGGCACCATGCGCCCATTCACCTTGGAGCCTACGCAACTGTGCCCTACTTCGGTATGGACGGAATAGGCGAAATCGATGGGCGTCGATTCCCGCGGCAGCACCACGACCTTGCCCTTGGGCGTGAACGTGTACACCTCTTCGGGATACAAGTCGATCTTCAGCGTGGACAGGAATTCCGTCGGATCAGAGACGTCGCGCTGCCACTCCACCACCTGCCGCAGCCATGCCAGGCGCTGTTCATCCTGCGCCGATACCGGGCCGTCTTTGTATTTCCAATGGGCGGCGATGCCCTCCTCGGCCATGCGATGCATCTCTTCGGTGCGAATCTGAAGCTCAAACGGCGTGCCGTCTTCGGTGATTACTGAGGTGTGCAGCGACTGGTAGAAGTTCGGCCGGGGCATGGCGATGAAGTCCTTAATCCGCCCCGGCACCGGCCGCCACACGTTGTGCACGATGCCCAGCACCGCGTAGCAATCCTGCACCGATTGCGTGATCACCCGCATGGCGTACAGGTCATAAACCTGTTCCACGGTGATCTTCTGCCGCACCAGCTTCTTGTGAATGCTGAATAAACGCTTGATGCGGCTCTCCACCTGGGCCGTGATGCCCGCTTCTTTCAGCTTGTCGCGCAGCACTTGTCCCACTCGCGTCAGGAACTGCTCGCCTTTTTTACGGCGCGCTTCTACAGCGTCGTGTACCTGCTGGTAGGTGATGGGATCCATGTAGCGAAATCCCAGGTCTTCAAGCTCGCCGCGAATCTTGCCCATGCCCAGCCGGTGAGCGATGGGGCCATAGATTTCCAGGGTCTCTTTGGCGATCTTCTGCTGCCGCTCTGGCTCCAGATGCTCGAGGGTGCGCATGTTGTGCAGGCGATCGGCCAGCTTGATGAGCACCACGCGAATATCGTCCACCATGGCCAGCATCATTTTGCGGAGATTTTCCGCCTGCTGCTCCTCGCGGGTAGCGAAGTCAATCTGGCTGATCTTGGTGACACCCTCGACGATGTGGGCCACCTGTTCGCCGAACTCTTTGCGAATGTCAACAATGGTGACCGAGGTGTCTTCCACGGAATCGTGCAGCAGGCCAGCCGCGACGGCCACCGAGTCCATCTTCATTTCCGCCAGCACCACCGCTACCCCGAGCGGATGCACCAGGTAGGGCTCACCCGAGGCGCGAGTCTGTCCGGCATGGTGTTTCTGAGAATACTCGTAGGCTTTCTTCACCAAGTCCAGATCGTCGTTGGGGCGATTGGCGCGCATGGTGCGCATCAACTCGCGGAACTTGGTCACCGTGAGAGTGGTGGTCGCGATCTGTTCGCGCAAAGTCGCCATGGTAGATCAATCACACATGTAGTTCTTGCGGAATATACTGGCGTCGCACCTTGATCTTGCTCTCCTCCCTACGGGCGACGGCCAGATCGTAGGCAAGTTGCATCCGCAACCAGGTCTCCGGAGTGCTGCCAAACGCCTTCGTTAACCGAATGGCCATCTGCGGGCTGATGCCGGACTTGCCGTTGATGACGTTATTGAGGGTTTGCCGTGTAACGCCGAGAACCTTTGCCCCCTCTGTCACTGACAGTCGCAAGGGCTCAAGGCACACGGTCCTTATACTGCGTCCGGGATGCGGCGGGTTTTTCATCGGCACAGCGTTGTCTCCTTCTGCTAGTGGTAATCGAGCAGTTCAACGTCAAACACAGCTGCGTCTTGAAAGCGGAAAATAACGCGCCAGTTGGCGCGCACCGTGACGGACCAGAATCCTCTCAAGTCGCCTTTCAACGGGTGCAGCCGATAACCAGGAAGGTTTAGCGCCTGCGGCCCATCGGCCTCATCGAGGCGGGCCAGGATATCCTCGACCGTATCCACGAAGTCGGGCCGGATTCCGCTCCTCGCGCTCATAGAGCCGTTTCAGGCCGCGATGCTTGAAGCTTCTAATCACGAGAATACACCGTAAAGTGCATCTTGTCACTTGTCAACCGTGCACTTCGCACGCGGTCGGCCGGAACATAATAGACCGTATGTTAGTCGCTAATCTGTTACAAAGGAGTGAGTCGATCCAGGATTTCCATGCCTCTCACAGTTCTCGTCAGCGGTTCGTCAGGACTAGTCGGCAGCGCCCTGGTTCCGGCCTTGCGCGCGAGCGGCCATGACGTAAAACGCCTCGTTCGTGGCACGGTCGTCGCACCCGACCAGATTTCCTGGAATCCTGCTGAACCATTAGTGCCGGAATGCGTCTCCGGTTTCGACGCCGTCATTCACCTGGCTGGAGAATCCATCGCAACCCGCTGGAGCCAAGAAAAGAAACGCCGCATCACGGACAGCCGCGTGCCTCCCACGCGACACTTGGCGACTGCTTTAACCAAAGCCCAGCAACGCCCGCGAGTCTTTGTCTGCGCATCCGCCATTGGATACTACGGCAATCGCGGCGACGAAATTCTGCACGAGGAGAGTCCATCTGGCGAAGGATTCACAGCTGAGCTCTGCCGCCAATGGGAGGCGGCAGCGCAATCTGCGGCAAGCGTCGGAATCCGCCACATACAGATCCGTACTGGCATCGTCCTGAGCGCCGCAGGTGGCGCTCTGCGAAAAATGCTTCCTCCATTCCGTATGGGTGTTGGCGGGAACGTAGGCAACGGCCGTCAATGGATGTCATGGGTAGATCTCCGCGATGTAGTAGGCGCGATCCAACACCTGCTCACCGCCGATTCCGTTAGCGGCCCGGTCAACATGGTTTCGCCCCACCCCGTCCGCAACGCGGAATTCACCAAGGCCTTGGCCTCAGTATTGCACCGCCCAGCAATCTTCCCTATGCCGGCGTTTGCAGCGCGCCTGGCCTTTGGTCAGATGGCGGACGAGCTCCTCCTGGCCAGCCAACGAGTGCAACCTACCAAGCTCCTCGCAAGCGGTTATGTCTTTCAGTGGCCGGATCTGCGCCCATCTCTGCGGGCCATCTTGCAGCAATAGCACTGCACTGCCCGGCGTGATCCCAATCACAGACGGCACGGCCACAGCGTGAGAACCTGACCCTTGTGGATGGTTTCGCTATGAGGAACAAGTCGGGTGTCGGATTGCTGCTGCTTATCACGCTGGGCTGGGCTCTGTTTCCGGTCTGGCCGTGGGCGGAACCGACACATGCGTTTCCCCACAGAGCAGAAGTCTCGAGTCAGGCATCGGTTCCCCAAGATCAGGCCAAAAGCCAACCTGGTTGTACACACTTGCACTCTCAAACTGCGGTGCAGCCACTGCTATCAGCCCTGCCTTGTGGGACCAATCACCGTTGTTGCGTCTCTCAGCCTCCCGCGATGCCCTCCGCGCTACCCGTGGACACCGCCGTCTCCCGGCATGGGGTTACTGGCACAGTCGTGACCCTCCACCCACGAGCGGTTTCGCTACGCTCGCTTCAGCCATTTCTTCTAGCGGAAAGCCCACAACCGTATTCCTCCTTAAGCATGGTTCTGCGCATCTGATTACCCTCGCCACCATCTCAAAGCACCCAAACTTATCGTCGGGTTTTGACCCGAAAAACTAATTCGGCATTCATAAGGAGATCAGTCATGAAATCGAAAATAATGCTACTCATCCTGGCCCTGACAGTTGTTTCGTGGGCTCAAACTGCAACCCAATCCACAAATCCAGGGTCGGCACCAGCGACTCCTGCGACCTCGTCGGATGCGAAGGCGCAATGTCCCTGCTGCCAGAAGGCCGCGGACGTCAAGCCCGAGATGTCGTGCTGCGCTCATCCTGCGAAGGCTGGGGCGAGTGAAAAAGCAGCGATGTCCTGCTGCGAGGGGAAAGACGCCGCCATGGCCTGCATGAAAAGCAAGCCGGGCGAGTCAGCTAATGCCACTCCCACCAACGGAAAGTGCTGCGGTAGCGACCAAAAGGACTGCTGCGGGAAATCCGGCAAGGGCGGCGAGCAACCTGCAATGGCTTGCTGCAACGGTGCTGGCGGACATTGTGGTATGGACCATCAGCACAATCAAGGCGGGATGAACAAGTAGTCCGGCGCTTAACAGAAACCCCGGTCTTGGGCCGGGGTTTCTTGTTTTCGATCTTCCCGTAAGCGTCCGGGGCCGCAGCCTAATTCTGACTCGGCGGCAGATCACGATGCATTTCATCCAGCAGCTTAGCCAGCAGCTCGTCTCGTTGTTCGGTGGTGAGTTCGCGCTTCAGTTCTTCCAGCGCCAGCGCCACAATGTGGTAGTGATGCGCCCCGGCGTACTTGGGATCGGTCGTGATCTCGCGCCACAGACTGTGCATCAACTCCAGGTCTTGCGGACGCATTCGCGGGGCATGAGGCCCCAGCAAGTATTCGTGGATTTTCCCATTCGGCTCATGAACCTCCACCGTGAGGCGTGGCCGCGGCTCCGGCAGCCGCTCCCACGCATCCCCGGTCAGCTTGGCCTGCTCATCGCTGCTTAACTTGTTGGAGAGTCCGCAAACCAGGCGGCTTGAATCCAGCCGTTGCGCGGTCAGGACAGTCGCCTCGAAGACATCGGTCGCCGGTACCACCAACAGGGAAACCGGCTTGCCCTCCTTCTCCGCCACCGCCACGACCGCGGTAAACAGCTCCTGCTCGTAATGATCGAAGACTCGGGCTGCCTCCACCACAGCGCTCCCGCTGAAAGTGTGTTCGCGATGGTACAGACGCGCCGTCATCACCACTACATCCTGTCGGACCGTATCGGTGCTCCGGAGAATGTCACTCAAGTAGTAGAGATTGCGCGGATCGCGGACCGCCACCAAAACGTTCCCTGGGCGAACTCCCAGCGCGCCGCTGCCCAGTTCCTGGTTTCCGTACACCCGGAACTGATCCAGATTCTCCGGCTTGCCATGCCGGGCTTTGGTCACCTGATGTTCGGAATAGGCGAAGATAACAAAAAACACCACGCTGAATGTGACTCCGGCAATGGTGGCCTCCGTCTTGGTAAGCAGGTTCACGCAGGCTGTGGTGAGCAGCACGGCAGAGATCACGATCAATCCGGCCGGCACTTCCTTCCCGAATAGGTGGAAGTTCCCCGGCACCTTCCACTGGCGATTCAGCGGCTCGGTGTAACGCAGCACCAGTACCGCCAACGACTTGAGCGCGAAGCTCCAGATCACGCCGAAAGCATACAAACCCGCCAGCACATAGACGTTGCCCTTGCTCAGGATGATGGTCAGCAGTTGCATGCCGACGATCAGGTTGATGATGCGATAGCTGGTGCCATACTTGGGCTGCGGTTTCTGAAACCAGTCGGTGAGCACGCCGTCTTCCGCCACTCGATTCAGAACGCCATTGGCGCCGACAATCGAGGTATTCTGCGCGCCCGCCAGAATCAGAACTCCCACCACCACCACAAATCCATGAAACAACAGTTTCAGCACGGTCGGACCAGCCAGGTACATCGCAATCCCGCCGATTAGATTGGCGAAGTAAGCGGGCCTGACTTTGTCCGGAATCATCATCACCGCGAAAAAAGAAACCAGCGACGTGAATAGCAGGCTGTAAACAAAAATCACCAGCCCGGTTTTTTCCAGGTTCTTCAGCTTGGGATGCTCGATCTCACGGTTAACTTGTGCCAGCGTTTCCTCACCGCTCATGGCGAGAACGGAATGCCCGAATCCCACGAATAGAATGATCCAGGTCAAATGGCTGACCCAGGTGCCGTGCAACCAGCCCATCGATTCCCGGGTAATCGGGACCACCCCCGCTTGAAACGGATTCGGCGGTAAATGGATCGGAGAGCGGAAGATGGTGATGGTGCACCATACGATCAGGATCACCACCATCACCGTCGTGATGATCATGATCTGAAGCGCCTTCTCGCTCGATTCGTGGATGCCCTGAATGTTCTTCCACCAGAAGTAGCAAACCACGATGCACGCGAAAACGGCTGCGAAGCTATTTTCGGGAAAAGATTGCAAAGGATGACCAATATAGCGGGCGATGTCTTCAATAAACCCCGCCAAATACTGTCCCGCCGAAACCGCGCTGATGGGACCGGTCAACACGTAATCGAAGAGCAAGGCGGAAACCGAAATCTTGGCCAGCGTGCCGCCCATGGCTTCCTTGACCACGCGGTACACGCCTCCGCGCACAAACATGCTGCTGGATTCGATGTACAGCGCCCGCACCGCATAGCTGAACAGCATGACCGCGAGAATGAACCAGGGTGCGCTCTTGCCGATGACCTTCTCGGCATCACCACCGGCGTAATAGGCGGAGGAAGCCAGGTCGGCCAGCACGATCGCCGACGCCCGCCAGAAGGAGATGAACGTCAACATCACCGTAGTGGCGACGAAGACCTTAACCGCCGGACGGCCTACGTTTTGTATGGGAGATGACATGCCCGAAGGCTGGAACGAACGCAAACCTAAAAATCTAACACATTGGGATGGGGCTTATCCGTGAGAAGTAGCCGAGGGGATGGTTTTTTCCGCCTTCGGCGCCATATAAGTGTGGGTGATCCGGTCATGCCAACACAGTTCATCCTCATCCATGAAGCACCAGAAGTATCCCAAGGCCAGCGATAACCCGGAGAGCATTGAGGCCAGCACCCGCCAGCGGCGAAGCCCGCGGGGAACGGGTCGGCCGTCGAACCGGCTCAATTCCAGCTTGGCCAACTTCAGTCCCGGCGTGCTGCCGGTATGTACCAGCAGAAGATACTGGTACGCTGCCCAAAACGCTGCCAGCAGAGCCGCCGCCATGCTCAGCCCTTGCCGCAGCGGAGGGACAATCGACGTGATCCGGAAGAATATGTAAGCGAACGCCGCGAATGCGGCTGCTACCACCAGCGCGTCCGCCATTCCCGCCAGAATCCGTCGCGACAGCGGCGCCGACTTCAGGGGCAACTCAAAACCTGGTCTGCGTTCGTCCTTCAGCTCTTCCGTTGAGTCGATCGAAATGCCGCCCAAGGCCGGAGGAGGAGGCATGAATGCCGGCACTTCCAGGATGCGCGGGCGGTCGAACACCGGTTCCGCCAGCTCATCCACAACCATCGGAGGCGTGAACGGGGAACGGGGGAACGCCAGAATCTTGGTTCCGTCCGGCGGCGCAACGGTTGGGACATCGTGTACCGGCGGCGTGGCTTGCGAGTCCATCGCCGGAGCCGGCTCGACATCCATCGTAATCGCCAATTGTCCACGACTCGTAACCCCCGTCGGGTGGCGGATGGCGGGCTGCGTTTCCATCGACGGCTCCGGGGATTCAAACTTCAACTGCAACGAAGGATAGCGGGGCGCCCGTGGACGCCTGCCCCGGTAGTAATTGACCCGGGCAGCCACCTCCTGCCGCCACGAATCAGGCTCTGGCGAGTGGCAAAAGCTGGCATCAAAACTTACTGGCGTGTTTTGCTGTGAATTTTCGTAGCCTGGCTCAATCGCCGTTTTTTTCGCACCTTCATCGGCCACCGGCGAGTCTGGCAGTGCGGCGCAATCCGGCACAAATCGCGCCGGCGGTTGCACGGGTTTTTCTTCCAGGCTGGCGGCAAATTGCTGCTCGCTGACATCGAACGCTTCAGGATCAATCAGCGTCGGAGCCGGTGCGGAGTCCACATCGAATTGGAACCGAGATTTCATGGCAGGAGCGAAATCAGCAGTATCGGGACCGCAGCCCAGCACGTTTGCGGGGATGGGACTGCCTTCGAACTTTGCCTGTCAGGCCGTCTCCGTGCTAACGTCACCGTACCCCCGAGTGGAGTTGGCACTGGGGAAGTTCGTGCGCTTCCGATGAGTTCCCGCACACGATTTCTTATCACGGCAACGTTCGTCTGTCACCTGATACTCGCGCTTCCGCTAGTTACCAGCCAGTTGCTTGCTCCATCCGCCGCAGCCCAGGACCTCCCCAACCCATCCTCCCCGCTCCGCGAAGAGGACGTTACCATCACCGCACTCCAGCAGGAAAAGCAAGGCACGATCTACCAACTGCACGGAAACGCCGAAATTCATTACGGGACCTACATCCTGCACGCCGATGAAGTCTCCTACAACTCCGAGACCGGCGACTCGAAGGCGGAAGGTCACGTGGTTCTCGAAGGCGGCCCCAATGATGAGCATATTCAAGCCAGCCGTGGAACCTACAACCTACGCTCCCAGATCGGAAGATTTGAAAATGTGACCGGAAGCGTCGGTGTGCACCTCCGCGGGCGCCGGCTCATGCTCACTTCCCCGAATCCTTTCGTCTTCACTGGCGCAGCCGTCGAAAAAAATGGGCCGGATCATTTCAAGGTTTACGACGGCATCGTGACCACTTGTGATTTGCCCCGCCCCAAGTGGGACTTTTATGCTCACAAGGTTGTGGTCGAAGTTGGTGGCACCGCCAAGATCTACCACAGCACCTTTTCCATCGAAGGCGTCCCGATTTTTTATTTCCCATTTGCCACCCTGCCGGCCCAGACTCTGCCCCGGCAATCCGGCTTTCTTATCCCCAACCTCGGGTTTTCCTCTACCAAGGGCACCATTTTCGGGGAATCGGTGTTCTGGGCGATCAATCGCAGCATGGACGCCCACATCGGGGCCGAATACTTCTCCAAGCGAGGGTGGGCGCCGCAAGGCGAGTTTCGTGCTCGCCCCAGCGCCACCTCGTTCGTGGATCTGAACTATTTCAGTGTATTGGACCGCGGCTATGGTGATCCCCACGTGAATCAGGGGGGTGAGGAAGCGCGTCTGACGGGAGAAGGCGAGTTTGGTCACAACTTCCGCGGCGTCGCCGATATTGACTATCTCAGTTCATTCGTCTTTCGCCTCGCCTTCAGTGAGACCTTCACACAGGCGGTCAACTCTGAGGTCAAGTCCGATGCCTTCCTTTCCAACGCCACGCGGGGTTTTTTCTACAACTTCTCCGTGCACCGCTACCAGGACTTCGAAAGCTCGACTCCTGGCGACGTCATCACCATCCTCCACGCTCCTGGGGTGGAGTTGTCGAGTGTCGATCAGCCGCTGGGACGCTCCCCTTTCTACTGGTCGTATGACGCCGCGCTGGAAGGCCTCTCTCGCAGTGAGCCCACCTTCAGCACAGCTCCTTTGATCGGGAGGTTCGACCTCAGTCCCACTCTGTCCTTGCCGTTGCAGTTGGGTGGGTGGTCCTTCCAGCCCGAGCTCTCCGTCCGGGACACTGCCTACACGCAGAACCTTGAGGTTCTTCCCGGCGGAGAAAGACAGGCAGTCTCCGATACCATCAACCGCAAATCTTTGGATGCTTCGCTGGAAGTGCGTCCTCCGGCCCTGAGCCGAGTTTTTGACCATGAGTTTCTGGGGCGCAAGTGGAAGCACGTGATTGAGCCGCGCGTGGTTTACACCTATGTCACCGGGGTCAGTAACTTCCCTAACATTCTTCGCTTCGATCAGCGTGACATTCTCAGCAATACCAATGAAGTCGAATACGGCGTTGTCCACCGCCTTTACGCGAAGCGGACCTCAAGCCAGCCTTCCTCCTGCGGTGAGCCGGGGATGCCGGCCCTGTTCCTCGGGGGCGCAGCTCCCCACAGCCCCGTGCCCTGGGAGCGGCAACAAACCACCGTCGAGGCGGCTTGCGAGGACGGAACTCAGGTGCGAGAGATTGTCACCTGGGAACTGGCACAAAAATACTTTCTTGATCCCACATTCGGTGGTGCGTTGTTCCCAGGCCGGAGCAACGTGCTGACCAGCACCGTTGACCTGACCGGCATTGCCTTCCTGAGTTCGGCCCGCCGTCTTTCACCGTTGATCTCGCGCCTGCGCATTCAGACCAGCTCAAAGACCGATATCGAGTGGGACCTCGACTACGACTTCACGCTGGGCCATATGACGGCCAGCACCGTGCTGGTTAACTATCGCCTGGGGCCATTCACGCTCGGCGGAGGCGATGCCTTCCTGCAAGTGCCACCCGAAATTGCCAATACCAGCACGTCAACCGCCAACGCCAGCACGCCGCAACAGTTCAACCAGTTCCGGCTTTTGCTGGGTTATGGCCACACCGGCAAACAGGGATTTAGCGCTGCCACCAACCTCGGCTTCGACGCGAATCTTGGGTTCGTACAGTACGCCGCCGTGCAAACCACCTACAATTGGGACTGTTGCGGATTCAATGTTGAATTTCGCCGCTTTGCTCTGGGGTCGGTCCGCAACGAGAACCAATATCGCTTCACCTTCGCCCTGGCCAATCTCGGATCGCTTGGCAATTTGCGGCGGGCGGAGAGACTATTTTGATGCCTCTCCCGTATTAAGATACCCCTGTGCCCCTATCCCCCGATCTCACCGCCAAACGCACCACGCTCGAGCAGCGTCTTCGGGCTCTGGGCCGCACTCTGGTCGCCTATTCCGGCGGCGTCGATTCCGCATTCCTCGCATGGTCGGCTCATCAAGTGCTGGGAGGGGACATGCTTGCCGCCATCGCCGATTCCCCCAGTCTGGCCCGTGCCCAACTCGCCGATGCTATCGCCTTCGCCCGCGAACAGGAAATTCCCCTTGAGATCATTACCACCTCCGAGCTCGACCGTCCCGACTACGTTCGCAACGACGGCGCCCGCTGCTTCCATTGCAAGGACGAGTTGTTCACGGTGATGCAGGATCTTTGCCAGCGGCGTGGGTTCGACTCCATTGCCTATGGTGTCAATCAGGACGATCAGGGTGATTTCCGCCCAGGGCAGATCGCTGCCGAACGTCATCAAGTGGCCGCGCCGCTGCTCGACGCTGGTTTGACCAAGCAGCAGATTCGAGAACTCGCCCGTGATGCCGGTCTGCGTATTTGGGACAAGCCAGCCTCCGCTTGTTTGTCCTCGCGCATCGAATATGGCCGTCCGGTGACCCGCGCCGTCCTCAGCGTGGTCGAGCAGGGCGAAGATGCCCTCCGCTCCCTCGGATTCCGCCAGTTCCGTGTACGACATCACGGGGACATCGTTCGCATCGAGATTGCCTCCGAAGAGATGCCCCGCGCTCTGGCGGCCGAAATGGCGGCAGAGTTCACGCGCATCTTTAAGTCCCTGGGCTTCAAGTTCGTGACTCTTGATCTTGAGGGCTTTCGCTCTGGATCAATGAATTTGCTGCTGCCCGTCAGCCAGGTTGCGCGCCAGCATTGATCGGCGCCACGCCCGTGGTGTAGCGCGCGGCAGCTCGCTCCCTGTGAGATAATCATGGTTTACACCCAATGTACAGGCGGTTTCTAACGATGTTCGTGCGGCGATCGATTCTGGTCCTCATGCTGGTTTGTCTGGGTTGCTCCGCCCAATCGGTGCCTCCCGATCAGGTCGTGCGCATCGAGCGTCAGGTGCGTACCTACTATTCCGTGCCTGCCGGAGTGAAGATCACCGTGGGGCCGCTTCGCCCCAGCGACTTTCCCAATTATGACGCCCTTACGGTCAACATGGACGGCCAGGGAAAAAAAGCCGATTACGAGTTCCTTCTGTCCAAAGATGGCAAAACTTTGTTGCGGATGACCAAACTGGATCTCACCAAGGACCCCTATGCCGAGAACGCGAAGAAAATCAGCGTCGGTGACCGCCCAGTTCGCGGCAATAAGGACGCCAAGGTGGTGGTGGTAAATTATGACGACTTCCAGTGTCCGTTTTGCTCCCGCATGCACCAGACCCTGTTTCCGGAGATGCTGAAGGAATACGGGGACCGGGTGGAATTTGTGTACAAGGATTATCCTTTGGCGGAGATCCATCCCTGGGCGACGCACGCCGCCGTCGATGCCAACTGTTTGGCCGCGCAGAACGGCGACGCCTACTGGGATTTGGTCGACTACTTACACGCCAATCAACGGGAGATCAGCGGAGAGAAAGCGCGCGACCTTCAATTCGCTGCCGTGGACCGCTTGACCACGCTGCAAGGTCAGAACCACAACCTGGACCAAACCAAGCTGCAATCCTGCATCAAGGCGCAGAACGATGATGCCATCAAAGCTTCCATGCATGAGGCGGACAGTCTGGGGGTAAGCGCTACTCCCACGATGTTCGTCAACGGGCAGGAAATCGATGGCGTGGTTTCGGCCTCAGAATTCCGTACGGTGCTGGATGCAGCCTTGCAGCAGGCCGGCGTCCCGGTGCCCGTTCATTCCGCTCAGGCAACTCCCGGCGGGTCGCAAACCTCCAGCAAGTAGCCGGGCAGAAATGCAATGCGGAACCTTGGTGTAGAGAGAAGCACGCAAGAAGCAAAGAGTGCGGAGAAAAATCGAGTGAACTTACCATCTAGTTACAGGTTGACCACAGCCGTATTTGCGTTGCTGCTCGCCGCCGGCATCGGGTGCGGAACCAAGCAGGTAGGCGATGACGTCGCTGCCTCCGTCGACGGCCGCAAGATCTATCGCACCGATGTGGAGAAGTACTACCAGAACCAGACCGCCGGGTCGCAACAGCAGCCCGTCGGCGAGCAAGCCACCAGTTTGCGTCTCAGCATCCTGCGCGAGCTGATTGACAACGAGATCCTCATGCGCCGCGCCGAGAAGCTCGGCCTGCTGGCCACCGACGATGAAGTGGACCGCAAACTCAACGAAATCAAGTCGCCCTACACCAAAGAGGAATTCGACGCCCGTCTCGCCGAAAAGAAAATTACGCTGGACGACTTCAAGCGCGATCTCCGCCGTTCCCTCACCGTCGACAAGGTCCTCAACAAAGAAGTGACTTCCAAGATCAACATTTCCGATCAGGATGTCACCGGCTATTACAACGCTCACAAAGCGGAATTTAATCTGATTGAGCCGCAATACCACCTGGCGCACATTTTTGTGACCATCGCCCCCAATCCTCAGGTACACAACCTCAAGAATGACAAAGCGCAAAATGAGGCCGACGCTCGCAAAAAGATACAGATGGTTCTTAACCGGCTCGACAGTGGCGACGACTTTGCCACTCTGGCCATGAATTTTTCCGAGGATCCGGAGACTTCAGGCAACGGCGGCGATCTGGGCTTCGCACCCGAGTCTTCCTTGAAGAGCACCGATCCCACCACCCGTGACATGGTCATGAAACTCAAACCTGGGCAGTACAGCCCGGTGATCACGGTGATGAACCCCATGGCCAAACAACTGGTCGGATTCCGAATCGTGAAGTTGATCGCCAAGGAGCCTGCCGGACAACGCGAGCTGGCCGATCCCCGGGTGCAGGAGGCCGTCCGCTCCCAACTGCGCGACCGCCGCGAACAACTCCTGAAGTCGGCGTACTACGAAGTCCTGCGCGACCAAGCCAAGGTGGAGAATTACTACGCCGAAAGGATCCTGCAAGGCAACGGCGCGCAGTAGCCGTCTTACTCCACAATTGCCAGCACGTCACCGGCATTCACGTTTGCGCCTTCAGTGGCCAGAATCTTCTGAATCGTCCCTTTCCGGGGTGACTTGATCTCATTCTGCATTTTCATGGCTTCCATCACCAGGATGCCTTGCCCGGGCTCGACCCCAGCCTTCTCCTGAAGCAGAATGCGGATCACCTTGCCCGGCATGGGCGCGATCAGTTTCCTCGGACCTGTGTCGTTCCCGGTCCCGCCTTTGCGGCTGCGCAGGGAGCGGGGATCGTGCAACTCCGCCGCGTAACGCACGCCGCCGACCCACAAGTGCAAGTCGGTCGCCGTACGTTCGCGTTTGATCTCGTACGCCTTCCCCTCAATCAGAACCGAAAGCACATTGGGCCGCGCCAGCACCGCGTCCACCTGGATTTCGCGGCCATCCAGCCGGCATCGCCAACCTGCGTCCGCCCGTTCCAGCTCCAAGCGGTAATTCTTGCCGTCGATGATGACGTCGTAAAGCATAAGGACTCGCTAAGCTGATGGAAACGTCGATTCCCACTCACGTATTGCGCGTGGCTTCTGCCCTCGCTGCCCGCTTCCACCCGGACACCCCTGATCCGTTACTCCCGGCGCTGGTCGCGGTTGAACTCCCGGCCGGCTCCAACACCTCGAACACGCCTGCC
>Ga0209517_10000683_pt1 | contig 56423 bp, 49 predicted proteins | sample PeaSoiMetSII2010_FD_187695 | JGI IMG/M metagenome (GOLD analysis project Ga0209517, IMG submission 187695) | Peat soil microbial communities from Weissenstadt, Germany - SII-2010 (SPAdes) (version 2) | ecosystem: Environmental > Terrestrial > Soil > Wetlands > Peat | place: Germany...
AAGGACGGGTAGGGAGCGATCAGGTGAAAGGTTATCAGATATCAGAGATCAGATATCAGCAGGCGAAGAGAAGAGGTTTAAGCAGGCATCAACAACTTGGTTCCATTCCGTCAGCAGGAACTGTACGGAGATTCGACTCCCTACGGTCTCCTGCGCCGCTTGTTCAAGTAGTTCTCAGATGATTTCAGTCTGTGCAAACTGGGGTCTCCCAAGATTGACTTGATGCGAATTTTCCAACCTTCACACTTTCAAGCGTTTGCAGATTTGGTCGGCCGTTCACAGGCCGGAGCAGACGGACTCGGCCCCCGACGAGGTCAGCCCTGTGGAGGAACTGCATCAGCGGCACTTACTTCTTAAGAAACTCAACAACCTTCGTGTCAACGACAGCGGCTCCGGGGCCCGATATCATGTGACTCCAGGTTGGCGCCTCCCATAGCTCGGATCCAGCAATATTCGCATGGGAATACTCCGCTACCGCAAATGGGATCGCCGCGTCACCCCGACTGTGCACAATCAGGGTTGGCGTTTTAGTCGAGTTCAGTACTGCATCCTCCGCGGCCTGGTCCATATCGTTGGAAGCCGCTTGCCCCCAGGAAGATTGCCACCGAAGGTAGAAGCTACATAACCCGTCAATATCTGCCTTGCTCATCCGTTTCACAGCCTCATCCGGATCATGCGTTCCGAAGATACTCATCGTGACACGCGCCAGGGATCTTGGCGCCACCCTCGCAAGGATTTTTAAAATATATCTCATGTAGCCATATTGCGAATCGTAGAACTTCTTTCGGGTTTCAAAGCCTTTTGGATCTACATCCTTCATGTATTTCGAGACGGCCTCTTCTAGGACCAATTTGCGTACCCGCTCAGGATGTCGGGCTGCCAGATAGATCGCTGTTGGCCCTCCGGAGGATTCCGCAATCACGTCTGCGCTCGAAATGTCCAATCTGTCCATGAGAGCGGCCATCGCTTCCGCAGCTTCTGGTGCGGTCCTTCCTACCGATAACGGAGTTTTCCCATAGCCTGGCCGGGAGGGTGTGACGATCGAAAAACCCGCCGCCAACAAGGCTTCATTTCCACCGGGGGATTCGCAGTCATCCATCGAGCCAGTAAGCCTCAGTACTACTGGGCCTTGCCCCAGCAGTGTATATTCAATCGGACCTGCCTTGGTCTGGGCGACATTCCTTGGGTACTTGTCTGCGACTTGCCCCGCGGCGCACACAAAAAGCACAACGAGCATGGCAGCAACAGTCCCTATTATTGCTAACAAAACCTTAGCTTTCATTGTCAACCTCCTCGTGGCTCGCTTCTCGAGGGAGCACCATTGCTGTTTGGACCTATGGAACGGACGCGACAACTCCATCATCTTCCGCTTACGCAAAGAAATCCGCCAAAGTTCCAACAGAAAGCGAACTTTTTGAATGTGGCGTCCCAATTTGGACACCAGCAACCTGCCGTTTTCAGCCGGAATTTCCATTTTCGACTGCGGCCACGCTCGGCAACATACATCTGAATGCCTTCGTAACCAGCCAGGCGACTGTAGACCGACTGCCGCAGCAGATCAGCGAGCGGGAACTCGGTGTCCTTTCCCCGGCGGGAGTCCGTCAAATGCTCCTCGATCAATTCCCCGAAGCCGAGTCGCTCATCCAGATCGCGCACCAGGATCAGACCGCCGTCGGAGGTGACCCGCGAACCCTGAAAATCGACCCTCAAAGAAGGGTTGAAGGAAAGCTGAAACGGACCGTTTTGTTTCTCACCGACGAGGTATCGCCCTCCAAAGCGCCTTTACTGTACTGAAACCCGCGTGAATATTGATGCAGGCGAGGCTCTGATGGTTCGCAACGGCACTTTAAAACGGAAATGCGGGTTAAGAGTGAAAGAGTGCAAGACGCGTGCTGCTGGCGGACGGAAGAATAAGGAGAGGCGTGCGTGTGCCGCGCCTACGGCGCTCTGTATGCTGCGCGATTCCGAACCCAGCCCTTACGGGCTGGGCTAACCTCTGGCGCGCCTACGGCGCTGGGTGATGTGAATGAAGAGCGCGATCGAGAGATTATTTTGGGGAATAGGGAATTTTTTGCTGATTTCATGTTGACAACGCGCAGAGGCAGGTTTATCACTGAGTTCGGAGTGAATTCTCTGTAATGAGCGCGTCCAGCGAACTCGAACCTCACCCTAGATGGGTTAGGGGGAGTCTCAGCCACTTGACCGCTAAGCCCGCGAGTTTTTCGGGGTCGGCCCCAGTGTGGAATTGGCAAAGGGGCGAGCACCGCGAAGGTCTCGTGAGGGTTGTAGCCCAAGGAGGATTCGCCGGCGGCTAAGGGTTGCATTACAGTAGCGTCATGTTAATCCGCCGCCGGTCGAGAGGACTTGCGGCTTTTTTGTTTTTTGTGCGGAGAAAAGAGGGACGGGAACACCGTTGCCAGTTATCAGTAATCAGTTATCAGCGATCAGGAAGAAAGAAAAAGATAACGCAGAGGCGCAGAGAAAACAGAGAAGAGAAACCCAAGAGCACAGTCAGGAGTGAGTGTGCCACAGGGAACGCCGAGGAAGAGAAGAGGAATCGGGGCGTTCGATCGTAAGAGCCCACCCTTAGCTGAGAAACGCGAAGGATGGGGCACCCTGAAGATCACCTGAGGGTGGCGTTGCAGTGGAACGCCTCAGGCCTGAAGGCCTGAGCTACATGGGAAGGTCCTGGAGAAGGGAGGGACGCGATGCTGTACGCAACGGAGCTCATGGGGGCGCAGGCCTACGACGTTCAAGGGAACTACGTGGGGCGCGTGCGCGAATTTTTTGTTGAGCCGGCAGAGCAACTGAACCGCATCGCCCACTTCCTGATTTCGCGCGGACGGTTTGCGCCGCTGGTGGCGCGGTATGACCAGGTGTCCGCGGTGGAGCCCGGACGGATCCAATTGAACGTGAGCGAGCGGGCGCTGGCCGCATATGAACCGAATGAAGCGTGGCTGGCGGTGCGGAAGGATTTGCTGGACCAGCAGATCATCGATACCGCGGGGCGCAAAGTGGTGCGCGTGAACGACGTGGACCTGGCGGAACTGCGAACGAACGGAAATGTGGAGCTGCGCATCGCCCAGGTGGATGTGGGATTGCCGGGGGCGGTGCGGCGGCTGTTGCAGGGCGTGGCTCCGGCGGCCATGGTGCGGCGACTGCAGAAAAAGCTGCCACAACGATCGATCCGGTGGGAGTTCGTAAACCTGATCGAGCCGGACCCGTTGCGTCGCGTGAAATTGCGGATTACCCACGAAAAGCTGGAAGACCTGCACCCGGCAGACCTGGCGGAGTTGATGGAGGAATTGTCTGCGGCGGAACGCCAGGGAATTATCGCTTCGCTGGATGAGGAGACGGCGGCGGAGGTGCTGGCGGAACTGGACCAGCGGCTGACGACGCAAATCGTGGAGAAACTCGATCCGGAGAAGGCGGCGGACATCATCGAGGAGATGGCGCCGGATGCGGCGGCGGATTTGCTGGCGGATTTGTCGAAGGAGGCATCGGAGGGAGTCCTGGAAGAGATGCCGAACCAGGAGGCGGACGAGGTGCGGGAACTGCTGGCGTTCGATTCGTCGACGGCAGGCGGAATGATGAACACGGAGTTTGCGTTTGTGAGCGAGGATTCCACGCGGGAGGAAGTGCTGGAGTGGATGCGGACGCAGGAGCTTAACCTGGAGCAGTTGGACACGATTGTGCTGATCGACAAGGCGGCGCAATTTTCGGGGACGGTGCCGGTGGCGCGGATGCTGCTGGCGCCGCCGGAACAGCGCATGGGGGAGTTGAAGACGGAACCGCTGCTGAGCGTGACGCCGGATGCGAGCGAGAAGGATGTGTTTGAGCTGTTCGACAAATACAATTTGCGGATGCTGAGCGTGGTGGATGAGGAGAAGAGACCAATCGGGACGGTGACGGTGGATGACGTGGTGTCGCGGTTGGTGAAGGCGTGAGGAAAGCAATGACTAGTGACAAGTGGCGAGAAAAGAGGAGGAGGAGCGGGAACGAGGTGGCCAATTGTGAGAGCCTGGGGGCGGAAGGAAAAAGCAGATCCCTCCACTTCGGACCGCAAACGGCGCGGTCCTTCGGTCGGGATGACATTTCTTCTTTGTGGGACGAGTGAGGGAAAGAGGGCGGTTGGGCGGCGATGAAGCTGGGATTGATCAACAAGACGATTGACGGGATGCGCGGGAAGACGATGGAGTTTTTCTCGCGCGGGAAGTCGTGGCGGCGGCGCCTGGCGCTGTTCCTGGCGGTAATCGGACCGGGGATCATCACGTCCAACGTGGACAATGACGCGGGCGGAATCGCAGTGTACACGCAGGCGGGGAGCTCGCTGGGGTACACGCTACTGTGGTCGCTGATCCCGATGACCATCGCGCTGTATGTGACGGAGGAGATGTGCGCGCGGATGGGCGTGGTCACGGGCAAAGGGCTTTCCGACCTGATCCGCGAAGAGTTCGGATTCCGCTCCACGTTTTTTGTGATGGTGACGGGATTCCTGGTGGATTTGGGAAACGTGGTGGCAGAATTTGCGGGCGTGGCGGCGTCGATGCAGCTTTTCGGGGTAAGCAAGTACATTGCTGTGCCGATCGCGGCGCTGTTGGTGTGGATCCTGGTGCTGAAGGGGACGTACCGCCAGGTGGAAGTGATTTTTCTGATTTTGTGCGTGTTCTACCTCTCGTACTTGTTTTCGGCGCTGTTCGCGAAGCCGGATTGGCTGCTGGCGGCGCGCATGACCGTGATTCCGAGCATACATTTGGACGTAAGCTACCTGATCACGCTGACCGCGCTGGTGGGGACAACGATTGCGCCATGGCAGTTTTTCTATCTGCAAGCGGGATTCGTGGAGAAGAAAGTGGGCCCGCGGCACTACCCGCAAGCGCGGCTGGATGTGCTGTTCGGGAGCATCAGTTGCATGGTCATCGTGTTCTTCATCATCGTATGCACGGCGGCGACGTTGAACCGGTCGGGTTTGACGAATATTACGGATGCGGCGGAGGCGGCGAAGGCGCTGGTGCCACTGGCGGGGAAGTGGGCGAGCTATTTGTTCGCGTTCGGGCTGCTGAACGCATCGATCTTTTCGGCGACGATTTTGCCACTGTCCACGGCGCATGTGATTTGCGAAGGGATGGGATTTGAGGCGGGGCTGGACCACAAATTCCGGGAGGCGCCGGCATTCTACTGGCTGTACACGATTCTGATTGTGGTGGGCGCGGGGATCGTGCTGATCCCGAATGTGCCGCTGTGGAAGATTTTCATATTTTCGCAGGTGGGCAACGGCGTGTGGCTGCCGATCGTGGTGATCTTCATTCTGCTCCTGGTGAATCGGAAGGATTTGATGGGAGAGCACACGAACACGCTGGCTTTTAATGTGGTGGCGTGGATCACGGCGGTGGCGATGATTGCGCTGACGATGGTGCTGTTGGGGCAGGCGATTTTGCAGTGGGTGCACGGGAATTCGGGGTGAGTTGAGGGGCCTGGGTAGAAAAAGTCTACAGTTGGCAGTTCACAGCTTACAGTTTTGGAAGTAGAGAAGAAGTATAAAAGTGAAAAAGTAAAAGAGTGTAAGAGTTCGGAATCCGGTCTGAAGGGGGCGCGCGTAACTGGGGTGGCACAGGCAATTGCGCGGGCGCGGATGGGTGTGTTAACTTTGCGGCGTAAAGAAAAATTGGCGGAAAGACCGTGGCACATACCCGAACACATCCTGCGACGCTGGCTCCTGAGGCCTTTGGTCCGGTTACGCCGGAAGAGGCGGGGCTGCTGAAAAAATTGGACCTGGCGCGATTGCCGCGGCACATCGCCGTGATCATGGATGGAAACGGGCGCTGGGCGCAGAAGCGGCACCTGCCGCGTGTGGCAGGACACCGCGCGGGAACGCAATCGGCGCGGACGACGATTGAGACGTGCGCGCGGCTGCACGTGGAAGCGCTGACGCTTTATGCGTTTTCGGTGGAGAACTGGCGGCGGCCAAAAGCGGAAATCGAGTTTCTGATGCAGCTACTGCGCGACTACTTGCGCAAGGAGATGCCGCTACTCCAGAAGAACAATATCCGGATGAGATTTCTGGGACGGCCGGAGGAATTACCCGCGGCGGTGCAGAAGGATACGCGCGAGGCGATGAAAGAAACGGCGGGGAATACGGGGATGGTCCTTTCGATTGCGCTGAACTACGGGGGCCGGGCGGAAATCGTGGATGCGATGAACGCGATCCTGGCCGAACGCAACGGGCATGCCGGGGCGCAAGCTGTGACGGAAGAGTTGCTGGCGCGGCATTTGTACACGGCGGAATTGCCCGATCCGGACCTGCTGATCCGCACGAGTGGAGAGATGCGGGTAAGCAATTTCCTGCTGTGGCAGATCGCCTATGCGGAAATTTTTGTGACGGAGACGCTGTGGCCGGATTTCAACCGGGCGCGGTTGCTGGAGGCGCTGCTGGACTTTCAGAAGCGGGAGCGAAGGTACGGCGGGATTGATTCGGAGCGCGGGGCGGCGGCGCGGTAGGACGGAATATTCCCTTTGGACAATTTGAAGACAGGGATGTTGGGTTGAGGTGTGCGTGGGGAAGTTGAAGAATGAAGAAGTGAAAAAGTGTAAGGGTATAAGAGTGAAAGAGTGTGGATGCGGCGGTTGACTGTATACTTGGGGAAGTTTGTTTGGCTTTTGCCCTCGGGTGGTTCAGGCTGGTCTAAAGGATAATCCTTCGATGACGTGGAAACGGGTGGGGACCGCTGCGGTGCTGATGCCAGTGGTGGTCGGGCTGGTGCTGTGGTGCTCGACGACGGTGGTGGCGGTGGCCGTGGCGGTGCTGACGGCTGTGGCGTTGTGGGAGTATTTCGGGCTGGGCGAGGCGATTGGGCACCGGGGGTACCGGGTGTGGACGGTGGTTTGCGCGGGGCTACTCGTTTATGCGCAATGGCTTTATGCGCAAGATCCGTCGGCCTTGGATCGCGTTCACGATATGTTTGGCCCCTTCTTTGGCGAACATCCCACTGCTCTGGGCGTGTGTTTTTTGTTTGTGCTGGGGCTGACGGTGATCACGATTTGGGGGAAGCGGGCGCTGGTGGAGGCGTTGCCTGCGGCGGGGATTAGTTCGAGCGCGTTGTTGCTGGTGGCGTTTCCGCTGTCGTATGCGGTGCCGCTGCATGGGTTGGGATCCGTCGGGCCGCGGCTGCTGCTGTTTGCGTGCGCGATTACCTGGGCGGCGGACACGGTGGCTTATTTTGTGGGGCGGGCGTTTGGGAAACATCCGCTGGCGCCACATTTATCGCCGAAGAAAACTTGGGAAGGATCGGTTGGGAGCATGGTGGGGTCGCTGCTGGTGGCATACGCGTTCAGCTACTGGATCAAGATTCCGGTGGGGCATTTGCTGGCGATGGGAGCAATCGGAAATGTGGCGGGACAGATGGGGGATTTGCTGGAGTCGGCATATAAGCGGTCGGCGGGGGTGAAGGATTCGGGAGGGCTGCTGCCGGGGCATGGAGGGATACTGGATCGCATTGATGCGCTGGTTTTGTGTATACCGGTGATTTGGTATTACCTGGTGATGGTGAATCCGCGGGTGGCGGGATAAGGGAACGGGAAGAAGAAAGAGAAGAGGAAGATAGCGCAGAGGAGCAGAGTTCGCAGAGAAGGCAAGAGAAAGCAGATCCCTCCTCTGCGCGGCCCGACGCGCCACAAGGCGGCGCGAACGAGAAAATCGGGCCGCTCCGGTCGGGATGACATGGACGGTTTTTGGCGGTGGTAGGAAGGTGAAAGAGTATAAGAGTGAAAAAGTGAGAGCGCGGAAGAGTGGGAGAGGAGCGGGGCTACACTTAGGGTATGAAGAAACTATCGATATTGGGATCGACGGGATCGATTGGGCGGCAGACGCTTGCGGTGGTGGAAGCGCTGGCGGGGCAATTCCAGATTGTGGCGCTGGCGGCGGGGCGCAATCTGGATGAGTTGATAGGGCAGATCGAGCGGCACCGGCCGGAAGTGGTGTCTGTGGGCGCGGCGGATTTGGTGGATGAGCTGGCGCGGCGGCTGCGGGAAAAGGGAATTGCGCCACTGCCGGAGATTCTGCACGGGCGCGCAGGCCTGCTGATGGTGGGAACGCACGGGCAGGCGGACATGGTGGTGTCCGCTGCGGTGGGCGTGGTGGGGCTGGAGGCAACGTATGAAGCGATCAAGCGCGGGAAGGTGATTGCGCTATCGAACAAGGAAGTGCTGGTGGCCGCGGGCGAGTTGGTCATGGCGGCGGTGGAGAAGGCGGGGCAACCGCTGCTGCCTGTGGACAGCGAGCACAACGCGGTGCACCAGTGTTTGCGCGTGGGTACGCATGAGGAGGTGCGGCGGATCGTGCTGACGGCTTCGGGGGGACCGTTCCGGAAGACGGCGGTGAAGGCGCTGGGCAGCGTGACGCCAGAGCAGGCGCTGCAGCATCCGAACTGGAAAATGGGGAACCGGATCACGATCGATTCAGCAACGATGATGAATAAGGGATTTGAGGTGATTGAGGCGCGCTGGCTTTTTGGGGTGCGGGCGGAGCAGATTGAAGTGGTGGTACACCCGCAGTCCACAATTCATTCGATGGTGGAATTTGTAGATGGGTCGGTGCTGGCGCAAATGGCGCCACCGGATATGCGGATGCCGATTCAGTACGCGCTAACCTACCCGGATAGGGTGGCATCTAACCAAGTGGCGCTGGATTGGAAGAAGCTGAAGCGGCTGGATTTTGAGAAGGCGTCCACGCGACGGTTTCCGTGCTTGCGGCTGGCGCGAGAAGCACTGAAGAAGGGTGGGGCGTGGCCGTGCGCGCTAAATGCAGCGGATGAGGTGGCGGTGGGGGCGTTTCTGGAGAAACGGCTGGGGTTTTTGGGGATACCGGAAGTGATTGAGCGGGTGTTGAGCCGGACGCCGAAGATGAAGTTTGAGACGATGGAGGATGTGCTGGGGGCGGATTTGGAGGCACGGAGAATGGCGGGGGAAGAGGTGGAGAAGTTGGGGTAAGTGGAAGACCGGGAAGAGGGACGGTAACACAGAGATCACAGAGGTAGGAACACAGAGGGCACAGAGACGAGAAGAAGCCGATAGCCATTAGCCGACAGCTAAGAGCGAAGAAAGAGCCCACCCTTCGCACAAAATGCGAAGGATGGGGCACCCTCAAGTCCATTCGCGGAGCGGCGTTGGAAGAGGAAATCAGGCGGGATTGCGGATTGGAACGGGGCGGAAGAGGGGATTGGGCAGGCATTCGGGCATGGCGTAGAATGAAGAGACGAGGTAGAACGGCGGAATGAATACGATTATCGGCATGGTGCTGGTCTTGGGCGTGATTATTCTCGTCCATGAGTGGGGACACTTTATTGCGGCGCGGTTTTTCGGCGTACGCGTGGACGTTTTCTCGGTTGGATTTGGGCCGCGGCTGTTTGGGATCAAGCGCGGGGCGACGGACTGGCGCGTGAGCGCGTTGCCCTTGGGCGGCTACGTGCGCATGGCGGGGCAGGACATCAGCGATATCGATTCCGGGGAACAGGCACCGACGGGTTCGCCGGACGAGTTGATGAGCAAGAAGCGCTGGCAGCGTGCGGTGATTTCGTTCGCGGGGCCGGCGGTGAACTTAGTTTTTCCAATCGTGCTGCTGGGCGGGTACTACGCAATTGCGGGGATACCGTACGCGGCATTTGAGCGCAAGCCGGTGGTGGTGAACGAGTTTTCCGCGGCGCAAAGCAAGGCGGTGAATGGGCTGGAAGCAGGGGACAAAGTAATTTCGTTGAATGGGACGAAGAATCCCACGTGGGAACAGGCGCTGAAGATGGCGAGCCAGACGAATCCCGGCGTCACGCTGAGCGTGGACGTGGAGAACAGCGGGGCGGCGCGGCATGTGGATGTGCCGGTGACGAATGATCCGCGGGCTCGTGTTTTCGGGTACATGCCAATTCTACCGGCAATCGGCGAAGTGGCGGCCGGCACACCGGCAAGCCACGCGGGATTGCAGGCGGGCGACGTAATTCGCTCCGTGGATGGGCAGAAGATCGAATATTGGGATCAATTTGTTGATGCGGTGCGGGGTTCGGGGGGGAAGACGCTGCAGGTGGAAGTGGGGCGCAAAGGTCAGAGCATGAAGCTGGCGATTACGCCGAAGCAGGGTCTGGGTGAGTCTACGGACAAGAATTTCCAGATTGGCGTGGCGCCACAGTTTGATTCCGCGTATGAGCGAGTGAGCCCGCTGGGCGCATTGCAAGCGGCCACGACGAAAACGGGCGAGTATGTGACGGGAACCTTTGCGGTGGTGGGGAAATTATTCAGCGGGCGCGTGAGCGTGAAGCAGTTGCAGAGCGTGGTGGGGATATCACGCGTGGCGGGACAGGCCGTGGCGGAAGGAGCGGCGGCGGTGATTTCGTTCATGGCGCTGATCAGCGTGAATCTGGGAATCTTGAATTTGCTGCCGATTCCGATACTGGATGGCGGGCATATTCTGCTGCTGTCGATGGAAGGGATACGGCGGCGGGATTTTAGCCTGGCGTTTAAAGAGCGGTTTATCCAGGTGGGACTGGTCTTTCTTTTGGTGCTGTTTGCGTACGTTATGTACAATGACGTGGTTCGGCTGTTGCCGAGCCATTCGTAGGGAGAGAGTTCACAGTTTACAGCCGACAGTTTACAGTTTCAGAGGCAAAGAAGAGTAAACAGAAAATTGAAATTAGAAATTAGAAGAGAAAACCAAGAGCACAGTCCAAGCGAGGCTCGGGGCAAGCAGGCACAGAGGGCGCTTAGGTTCGCAGAGGAAGAAGTATAAGGGTATAAGAGTGCAAGGGTGTAAGAGTTAAAGGCGGCGGCTATTGAGAAAGGCCTCATGGCGGTTGCTCCAAACCATCGCGTATCTTCCGGGGAACGGCTGAACACAGCCGAAACGACGGGGCCGCTGCAGCAATCGCTGCGGAAGAAGGGGCTGCGGCTGACGCGGCAGCGGCGGGTGATCCTGCAGGTGATGGACAACGCCGAACAACACCTGGACGTGGATCAGATCCTGGAGCGGGCGCAAAAGTTCGATGCGGGAGTGCACCTGGTGACGGTGTACCGCACGATTGATTTGCTGAAGAAGCACGGACTGATTGATGAGCTGGACTTGCTGCATTTGCGAGGAGACCGGCACTACTACGAATCGCACGGACCGCGGGACCACATCCATGTGGCATGTTTGCAGTGCGGGAAGGTGCGGGAGTTCGAAAGCCGGTTGTACGAGCAATTGAAGGAACAGATTGCGCGGGATTTTCAGATGAAGGTGACGGTATCGCGGACTGAGGTTGGGGGCATTTGCAATGAATGCCTGGCAGGGGAGAGCGGGAAGAGCAAGGCGCCGGTTTAGAAGAATCCCACAAAACTTGAGAGGCGGCATTTTTTCGGGGGAGTGGTGTGTCAGGGAAGGTTGAAAGTTAAGAGTCGAAAGTTGAAAGACAAGGCGAAGAGCACAGGGACGATAACACAGAGGCCACAGAGACAAGAACACAGAGAGCACAGAGAAAAGAGGAAGAGAGGACAGAAAGAGACAAGGCGAGGTATCCGATCATAAGAGCCCACTCTTATACACCAAGGGTGGGGCACCCTCAAGTACTCGGGTTAGGCGGCGTTAAGAGACAAACCGAAAACTCGAATGAGAGGGAACGCCAGACTGATGGGTTCCACTCAAGGCATGCGGGGTTACTTTGCGCCGGCACCGGCTGGACCGGGGCCGTGATGCCACCAACCCACGGACTTGGGGAACTTTTGGAGCGAGTCGTGATTCTCGCGTTGGGCTTTCTTCTTGTGCGACCTGTGGAAACTGAACCATCTGTGTTTGGGGGCGGAGCCGGAGCCCTGCCCCTTTGGCCCGGGAAAGGCGGCTAGAGGCGCCGCAGTGCTCAGAACGATGGCGCAGGTTAGGAGTAGAAGTAGTCTCTTCATCGAGATGCCCCTTTTTAATCCTTTCGACCTTTCTAGCACGAGAAAGGAGCCCTCTACTACTGTACGAAGGTACCTTGTGACGAAGTTGCAATGGGGGGAGAAAGAGTCGACAGCAAGGAGATGAAAAGGAGGCACTTCGGCAGTCGGGCGGGCTGGAGAAGAGTAAACAAAAGACAGAGTAAGGGAGCGGAAGAGTGGCGTTCATCCGCAAAAGCGGCAGTGAGCCGCCGCACTCCAAGAAGAGGCCGAGGTGCCAGGACAACCCAAGACCCAGGTGCAAAACCGGCATCTGGGGCACCCACAAACCAAGAGAAGGCGGCCGCTACAAAAGCGGGACGAAGCGGTGTGGTAGAATCAAGGATTAATTTATCGGGAAAGTAGCGATATGGCGGAATTTCCACTCATTGAAAACACACAATTTGAGCCGGATGACGAATATCGCCCGGAACCGGAACCCGAGCCGCAGCCACCAGCGTGGACGGACGGAAGCCTGCGGATCGGGATCCACACTTCGATTGCGGGAAGCTACCTGAACGCGCTGGAATCGGCAAAAAAGCTGGGATGCAATGCGCTACAGATTTTTTCGGCGAGTCCGCGGATGTGGCAGGGGGCGTCGGTGCGGATTCCGGCGACGGATGCAAAGGCGTTTCGCGCGCGGAGAGAAGAGTTGGCGCTGGGGCCGCTGGTGATTCATGCGAATTACCTGGTGAACCTGTCGGCGACACAGCCGATGCTGCGGACGCGGTCGATCCAGGCGTTTCATGAGGAGTTGGTACGCGGCGTAGTGCTGGGGGCGGATTTCCTGGTGGTGCATCCGGGGGCGCGCGGGGAAGCGTCGATGGAGCAGGCGATTGCGGCAATTGTGGATAGCGTGAAACAGGCGTCGCGGCAGGTGCCGATGCGGCATATGCGCGTGTTGATCGAAAACACGGCGGGAATGGGCACGGCGGTGGGGTCGCGACTGGAAGAAGTAGCTCAGATTCTGCGCGGACTGCGGGATCTGGATGCCGGGGCGTGCCTGGATACGGCGCACCTGTTTGCGGCAGGGTATGACATTCGGAGCGAAGAAGGATTGGCGAACACCATAGGGCAGATTGACCGCACGATCGGGTTGGAGAATGTACCGGTGTTCCATGTGAACGATTCGAAGATACCGCTGGGCGGGCGCGTGGACCGGCACGAGCATATCGGCAAAGGCAAGATTGGCGAGGCGGCGTTTGCGAGGATTCTGCGGCACCCGAGGTTTGGGGCGGTGGAGCCGGAAGGATTGGCGGGGCGGGCGTTTTTGCTGGAGACGCCGATTGATGACCCGGGAGATGATCGCCGGAATGTGGCGAAGATTTGGGAGTTGGCGGGAATAGTGGGGCCAGCGGCCGAGAAGGGGTTCAGCATGTTGACTCCGGCGCTGAGGAAGATGAAGAAGGAAATGGCGAAGAAGGGGAAACGATTCGCGAGTTCGCGGGATTTGCCAGCGAGGAAGAGCGTTGCGAAAAGTAAGAAAGCGAAGAGAAAGACGAAGAGGGACGTTTGACACAGAGGTCACAGAGAAGAGCAGAGGTCGCAGAGAAGAGGTTGAGAGTTGAAAGTTGAAGGTTGAAGCAAAGAAAACCCAAGATTCACCCTTAAAAAGCAAGGGTGGGGCACCCGCGGGATGCGACGGAAAAGGTGGAAACGGATTCTTCAGGGGCTGAAGTCCAAGTGATTTTGAGTGAGTTACGTGGGGGCTGAAGCCCCCACCTCCTAAAGAGGCGGAGGAAAAGAAGACCCGTGGCGGACTATAACCCGCAGGCGATAGAGCAGAAGTGGCAGAAACGTTGGGAAGAGAATCGCGTCTTTGAGAGTGAAGCGGAGATAAGAGAAACCCAAGACCCAGGCACACACTCCGTGCCTGGGGCACCCACGGGAAGAGCCGAGAGTTCACAGTCAACAGTCGACAGTCAAGAGAAGAGAACCCAAGCACACGCGGAGTTCTCGGGGGCTGAAGCCCAGAGCTTGGAGTCGTCTGTGACGAACCTGAAGCTCCGACCTCCTGAGAAGAAAAAGCCGAAATATTATGTGCTGGAGATGCTGCCGTACCCTTCGGGGACGCTGCACATGGGGCACATGCGCAACTACACGATTGGGGATGTGGTGGCGCGGGTGAAAAGGATGCGCGGGTTCAACGTGCTCCATCCGATGGGATGGGATGCGTTCGGCCTGCCCGCGGAGAACGCCGCGATCAAGAACCATACGCACCCGCGGGAATGGACGAATAAGAATATTGCGGAATTTCAGAGGGTGTTGCGGCGCTTTGGGTTCAGCTACGACTGGCGGCGGGAGATTTCCACGTGCGAGCCGGAGTATTACCGGTGGAACCAGTGGTTTTTCCTGCGCATGCTGGAGCGGGGGATTGCGTACAAGAAAAAGAGCCGGGTGAACTGGTGTCCGAAATGCTGCACGGTGCTGGCGAACGAGCAGGTGGTGAATGGCGGGTTTTGCTGGCGGCATGAGGATACGCGCGTGGAGGCGCGGGACATCGAGCAGTGGTTTTTGCGCACGACGGCGTACGCGGAACAGTTGCTGGATGATTTAAAGGAGCTGGAGGGTGGATGGCCGGAACGTGTCATCACCATGCAAAGGAATTGGATTGGGAAGTCGGTGGGAGCGCAGGTTAAGTTCGACATCGCGGACGTTGCTGGCGTTGGGAAGATTGAGATATTCACTACGCGGATTGACACGATCTATGGGGCCTCGTCGATTATTCTGGCGCCGAATCATCCGCTGGTGCTGAAACTGATTGTGGGTGCGAAGAATCAAGGCGAGTTGGAAGGCAAGCTGGTGGAGATGAAGCGCTCTTCGGTGAAGATGGAGGATATCGCCACCGCGGAGAAGGATGGCTTTTTCACCGGGCGGCAAGCGATTAATCCGTTCAATCAGAAACAAATCCCGATTTGGGTGGGGAACTTCGTGCTGATGGAATATGGAACCGGCGCGATTATGGCCGTGCCTGCCCACGATGAGAGGGATTTTGAGTTCGCGAAGAAGTTTGGGTTGAAGATGCCGGTGGTGGTCCTCCCAAGCAAGGAAGAGTTCGCAAAGCACATTCTGAGCGAGAAAGAGCTTAATGATCCTAAGCCTTGGATACTGTTCAAGGCCGCGTTCACGGAGTACGGCACCAGCATCAACTCGGGGCCGTATTCGGGGATGGAGACAGAGGCGGCGATAGAGAGGATGGCTTCAGACGCGGAGGCTGGGGGATTTGGGAAGAAAGAGACGATTTACCGGCTGAGGGATTGGGGCATTTCTCGGCAGAGGTATTGGGGCACGCCGATTCCCGTCGTGTACTGCGAAAAAGACGGAATGGTCGCTGTGCCGGATGTAGATTTGCCGGTGCTGCTGCCTGCGAATCCGAAGCTGACGGGAGAAGGGCAATCTCCCCTGGCAACGGATCCGGAGTTTTTGAATACAGCGTGTCCGAAGTGCGGCGGGGCGGCGCGGCGTGAGACGGACACGATGGATACGTTTGTGGATTCGTCCTGGTACTTCTACCGGTATTGCGATCCGAAAAATGACAAGGCGCCTTACGATTCGGCGAAAGTGGGCTACTGGTTCCCGATTGACCAGTACATTGGCGGGATCACACACGCGATTCTGCACCTTCTGTACTCGAGGTTCTGGTGCAAGGTGATGCGGGATTTGGGATTGATTACGCATAATGAGCCGGCAGCACGGCTGTTCACGCAGGGCATGGTGTTGAAGGGCGGGGAAGCCATGTCCAAGTCGAAGGGAAACGTGGTGGGCGCGATTGATATGGCGGAGAAGTATGGAGCCGATACGGGGAGGCTGTACACGTTGTTTGCGGCGCCACCGGAGAAAGATTTGGAGTGGAGCGAGGAGAGCATTGAGGGGGCGTGGAGATTTTTGAATCGGGTGTACCGGTTGGTGGAGAAGCGTGGAAAAGAAGTGGCGAGTGGCGAGTGGCGAGCGGCGGGTGTGCCAAACGAGGGACTCACGGAAAAGGAAAAGGGGTTGCTGCGGAAGGCGCACCAGACGGTGCGGCGGGTGACGCAGGATTTTGAAACGCGGTGGCATTTTAATTCGGCGATCGCGCAGATTATGGAGCTGACCAACGCGATTTATGCGGCGGAACCGCTAGAAGAGAATCTGCGACCCGAAGTGCGCAAGGAAGTGTTGGAACTGGTGACGTTGATGTTGGCGCCGATGACGCCGCACCTGGCGGAAGAGTTGTGGGAAATGTTGGGGCATGCGGATGGATTGTGGAACGCTGGATGGCCGGCATTCAATGCGGAATTGGCGAAGGATGACGAGGTGGAAATCCCCGTTCAAGTGAATGGGAAGGTGAGAGGGAGAGTGAAGGTGGCGGCGGGGGCTTCACAGGAAGAAGTGATGAATCTGGCTCAGGCGGATGCGGGAGTTGCGGGGCATCTGGCGGGAAAGACGGTGCGCAAGCTGATTTTTGTGTCGGATAAGCTGCTGAATATTGTGGTGGGGTGAGGCATGGATGGGGCGACGCAAAAAATGATGGAAAAAGAACATGGGCCGATGAAGACGGAGCGGGGCGGCATCGTGGTGCTGGACTTTGGGGGCCAGTACACGCAATTGATCGCGAGGCGTGTGCGCGAACAGCAGGTGTTCAGCGCGATTCTGCCGTGCACGACGGCGATTGAAGAGATTCGGAAGTTGCAGCCTGCGGGGATTATTTTGTCGGGCGGGCCGAGCTCGGTGTACGACAAAGACGCGCCGAAATGCGACCCGGCGGTGCTGGTAATGGGAATCCCGGTGCTGGGGATCTGTTACGGGATGCAGTGGATAGCGAAGACTTTGGACGGAAGAGTGGAGCCGGTGGAACGCAGGGAGTACGGGCCGGCGCAACTGGACCTGGAGCAGGCAGAGAGCGAGATTCTGGCGAATTTTCCGCGAACGATGAGGATCTGGGCGAGTCACGGAGACAACGTGCTGGAGTTGCCGAAGGGATTTCATCTGACGGCGAAGACGGCGAATGCGATTGCGGCGGCGGAAGATCCCAAGCGGAAGATCTACGCGGTGCAGTTCCATCCGGAAGTGAATCACACGGAGCGGGGCACGGAAATCCTGCGGAATTTCCTATTCAAGGTGTGCAAGGCCGAGCCGAAGTGGAGCGGGGCGGCGTTCATTGAGGAGTCCGTAGAGGCGATACGACGGAAGGTGGGAGAGCACCGGGCGATCTGCGGATTGAGCGGCGGGGTGGACTCAACGGTGGCGGCGGTGCTGGTGCACCGGGCAATGGGCGACCGGCTGACAAACATTTTCGTAAATACGGGACTGCTGCGGAAGAACGAGTATGAGCACACGCTGGAGATGTATCGGGAGCGGCTGAGGCTGCGCGTGATCGGGGTGGATGCTTCCGAGCGCTTCCTGACGCAGCTAAAGGGAGTGGCAGACCCGGAACAAAAGCGAAAGATTATCGGGCGGGAGTTCATTGCGGCGTTTGCGGAAGAGGCGGAAAAGCTGCAGAAGGGCGAGGCACACGGGGACATCAAGTTCCTGGTGCAAGGGACGCTTTATCCAGATGTGATTGAATCGGTGTCCGTCAAAGGGCCTTCCGCGACGATCAAGTCGCACCACAACGTGGGGGGGCTGCCGGAAAAGATGCCCTTCGCGCTGGTGGAACCGCTGCGGGACCTGTTCAAAGATGAGGTACGAAGAATTGGAAAAGACTTAGGATTGCCGCAAGAGATCCTGGTGAAGCATCCGTTTCCGGGGCCGGGATTGGCGGTGCGTCTCCTGGGCGAAATAACGCCAGAAAGCTTGGTAAAGCTGCGGGAATCGGACGCGATTGTGACCGAGGAGATCCGCCGGGCGGGGCTGTATGAGAAGGTTTGGCAGGCGTTCGCGGTGTTATTGCCGGTGCGGAGCGTGGGGGTGATGGGGGATGGGCGGACCTACGGCTTGACGGTGGCGGTGAGGGTGGTGCAGTCCGACGACGCGATGACGGCGGATTGGGTGAGGCTGCCGGGAGAGGTATTGGAAAGAATATCAACGAGGATTGTGAATGAGGTGCCGGGAGTGACGCGCGTGGTGTATGACGTGAGCAGCAAGCCGCCGAGCACAATCGAGTGGGAGTAAGCTGAGGCGGTGCTTTTTTGAAGCGTTTCAAGGGCCTCGTCGCCAACAGCGTGCATGTTGTTTGAGTTGAGATCCTTCGCGGCGCAAACGACGCGCCCGTCAGGATGGCAGTTGGTGATTAGTTTGGCGGCGAACGGTACGAAAAGCAGATCCCTCACCGGCATAAGGCGCGGGTTCGGGATGACAATTGGAGGCTAGAGAACTGGAGAGATTGAAACGAAAAGCCGCCCCTGGCGCGGAGGAGCGGCTTTTTTCGTCGTTGAGTTTTAAACAAGAGAGACGAGAATGATTGTGGTGCTACCGATTGGCCATTTTCTGCGCCATATACAGGAGCAACTTGCGATCTTCCTCATCCGACTTGCTCAGCAAGCGGCGAAGCTTGTTGAGATAGCGCGCCTCTTTGCCGGCGCTGCCCCAGGCGATGTCGTCAGACGACCTGCGCTTGGGGAGGTTAGGCAACTGGGGCGGCTCTTCGCCGTCGTAGAAGAGTTGATAGAGTGGGCATTCGAGAGCGCGCGCCAGTTTTTCCAACGTTTCAATGGCTGGGACAGTGTGGCCATTTTCCACGCGGGAAATGTAACAACGCAAAAGTCCGGTACGCTTCTCGATATCACCCTGGGAGAGTTTCTTTTCCTCGCGCAGAGCGCGAAGACGGTCACCGATAATCATGATTTAAGTATTCCACAGTTAGTACAAGGTAGCAAGTAGAAACATCGGGGGCTGTGGAAAGCAGGGTGGCGGGTCTGGACAGATTCCTAAGAATAGCGTAACCAAATAGCGATGGCACGCGTCCCAAAATCAGAGGCCATGGCGCTCTCCCGGCTGGCAGGTTCGGAGAAGCCTGTGACGGACTCGCCCAGGAGCGGCGAGGACCGGGAACTCGTCCGGAGAGCCCAGCACGGGGACAAGGAAGCGTTCGAGTCCCTGGTGCGGCGGCACCAAAGCAGGGTGTTTGCGGTGGCCGGAGGCATCCTGCGGAACCGGGAGGATGTGGAGGACATAGCCCAGCAGGTCTTTCTGAAGGCCTACTTTTCGCTGATACGCTTCGATCAACGGGCCGCGTTCAGTACCTGGCTATACAAGATCACGGTGAACGAATGTTGGGATTTGCTTAGAAAGAGGAAAGTGCGGCCGCTGGTGCTGGAGGTAGACCTAAGCGAGGAGCAGGCCCGGCAGTACCAGGCGGCAGAGGAGGTTGTCGACGGGCGCCTAGACGCGAGCGAGCGGCTGGCGGCACGTGAGCGGGTAGAGCAACTGCTGGAGTGCCTGGAGGAGCGGGACCGGTCGATGTTGGTGCTGAAGGAAGTGCAAGGGTTTTCGGTGGAAGAGATTGCAGAGGTTCTGGAACTCAATGCCAACACCGTGAAGGTGAGGCTGTTTCGGGCGCGACAACGGATTGCAGAGAGTGTGCGGCGACGGTTGAAACCGCGGACGTAAGGACCGCGGTGGACGACAGGAATATGGACAGCAGAGAGGGGTACCCCGGATGTCTAACGAACTGGAAATGAAGAAAAGCGAATGCCGGCGCTTCGTGGAAGAACTGGAAAGCGTGGCGGCGAGCGGTCCAGAGGAAGCGCAACCACAGACCGTTCTGCCGCAGATGTCCAACGAGGCGCGGGAGCACGCCGAGGTGTGCGCGGAGTGCAGCGCGGCGGTGGAAGACCTGGCGGAGACGCGGAGGGCGCTGGTGGCAATGAGCGCTCCAGTGGCGGAGGCGGGGCCGTGGTTCGTGGCGCGAGTGATGGCGGCGATTCGAGCCAAGGAGAACGAGCTGGAAGAGCGGAGCAACGGCGTGTGGATGGGCGTAAGACGGCTGGCGCCGCGACTGGTGGCGCTGTGCACAGTTTTGCTGGTGCTGGGAACAACGTGGGCGGTGGAATTGAGGCGCGAGGATGTAACGCGGCGAGCGACATTGAGCTCGGCGGAATCGGTGTTTGAATCGGCGCCGGCGCCGCTGAATGATGACGTGCTGGTAGGGGGGCAGGGAGAGCTTCCATGAACGGAGAGACCCGGAAGAAGGCGTGGGAGTGGCTGGCACTGTTGTTCGTTCTGGGGGCCGGGATCGGCGGCGTGTTTGGGTATAGTTTTGCCCACGGGAGTTACGCGGCGAGTAATCCGAACGTGCAGACGCTGAGCGAGCCAGAGCGGCGGGCCCAGCGGGTTGCGGATATGACCAAAAAGGTTGGGTTGACGCCGGAGCAGAGCCAGAAGGTGGACGCGGTGATCGCGGCGGCGCACGCGGAGATGAAAACGATTCACGACAAGGCCGAGGGGGACGTGGATGGAGTGCGACAGAAAGCGCGGGCGCAGATACGGGAGTTTTTGACGGCGGAACAGAAGGAGAAGTATCAGGATTTTGTGCGGCGGCTGGATGAGGAGAGGAAGAAAGAGCAGAAGTAAGAAGTTAGAAGTAAGAAGGAGAGAGGGTTTCACGCAGGGCGGAGAGAAGAAGAGGCTTACGCAGAGGTCACAGAGAGAAGAGCACAGAGGGCGCAGAAAAGAGGGGGAAAGCAGATCCCTCCACTGCGAAGCCCGACACGCCAAAAGGCGGCGTAAAAGAGAAAATCGGGCCGCTCCGGTCGGGATGACGATTTGAGCTTGGATGACAATGTGGCGGTTGGCAAACGACGTGAGACTCCGATCCCTCCTGGGCGGGCAGGCTGGATGACAATTCGCAGATAGTTGCGGAAGGCCTCACCCTTGAAGGGGTGAGTTACAGGGCGGGATACGGTGACGCGCCGGGAGCGAAGTGGCGGGGTTAGAGTTCGACGATTAGCTTGCCGATGTTTTTACCCTCGAAGAGCATGTTGATGGCTTCGGGGGCCTTTTCCAGGCCTTTGACGATGGTCTGACGGTCCTCAAGCTTGCCCATCATCTTCCACATGCCAATCTGCTTGGCGGCGTCCATAAAGCGTGAAGCGTAATCGAGAATGATGAAGCCTTCGACGCGAAGGCGCTTCATGAGGACTTGGCCAAAGCTGGCCATGGCGGGATCTTCCCGGGTGTAGCCGGAGATGAGGCCGCAGAGAATGACGCGGCCATGAAGGTTCATGCGGTCGAGCACGGCCTGCATGATTTCTCCACCGACATTTTCAAAATCGATGTCAATGCCATTAGGAGTGGCTGCGGCGAGTTGCTGCTTCCAGCCGGGGAGTTTGTAGTTGATGGCGGCGTCAAAGCCGAGATCGTCCTTAATCCACTGACATTTTTCGTCGCTGCCAACAATACCGACAACACGGCAGCCATGGATTTTGCCAAGCTGGCCGACGATGCTTCCGGTGGCGCCAGCGGCAGCGGATACGACGAGGGTTTCACCGGATTGCGGCTTGCCGATTTCGAGGAGGCCGAAATAGGCGGTGAGGCCGTTGATGCCGAGAAGGCCGAGAAAGTTGGTGTCCGAGAGAAAGGGAATGGAAGGAAGTTTTTGGAAGGAGCGGGATTCCTTGCCGTCGATGAGGACGAAGTCCTGAAGGCCGGTGAGGCCCGAGATCTTGTCGCCCTTCTTGAAATCGGGATGGCGGGATTCGAGGATTTCGGCGAGGCCGAATGAGCGCATGACGTCCCCGAGAGCGACAGGCGGCATGTACTGGGGAATGTCAGCCATCCAAACGCGCATGGTGGGATCAATGGAAAGATACTTGACGCGAGCGAGGGCCTGGCCGTCCTGGAGGGTCGGGAAGGGAGATTCGGAGAGTTGGAGATCGGTTGGAGCGACAAGGCCTTTGGGGCGAGCGACGAGTTTCCACTGGCGGATGGTGTCGGGCATGGGAGCCTCCGAGAGAAGAGTAGTGGAGGAGGGGAGGAGAAGCAAATGGGGGAGGAAGGCATATGGATTACGAAGAGGACGCAGAAATCGCGGAGGTCACAGAGCAGGCAAAGGCAGGAGAGATTCATCGCACAAAATGTTAGCGAGGCGAAGTGGAAGAGGTGCCGTGATCCCTCCACTGCGCGGCCCGACGTGCCATAAAGCGGCGCGAAAGAGAAAGTCGGGCCGCTCCGGTCGGGATGACACCGGGTCTAGGAGTGGCGCTCGAGATGAGGAAACGCGCAAATGGGATTACTCGAGACGGCGCATGAGGTCGGCCGCGGATTTGGCGGCTTTTTTGATTTCGGCGACGCTATGGGCGGCGGGATCGGAGTCGCCCAGGTGATCGGCGAGAACGTCGGCGTTGGCGCTGATGACACAGAGAAGGTTGTTGAGAGTGTGGGAGATCGCTTCCATGCGACTGGCGGGGAAAGGTCTATCGTGGCGGGGGTCGCTGGGAGCGAGATCCATAGGAGAACTCTTTCTGAGATGCGCTTGAGTTTTATTTGCGGAATGGGAAGCGAGGAGCGCGATGTGTAGCGCTTCAGCGCTGAACTGATTGAGAGGAAGGCAATGAGAGGCGCCCGCTTGGCGAGCTTTATCTTCCAAATCTTTTACGGAAGGATAGAGCAGGGCGAAGACCGGAATGGCGGGGTAGTCGGCACGGATTTTCTGGATGACGCGCAAGCCCTGGAAGCTCCAGGCATGAAGATCGATGGCCAAGGCGTCCCAGCGTCCGGCGGCAAGGAGACGATTGAGCTCAGCCGGAGAATGGGAACGATGCACGTGCAGCGGAGCATCGGGAGCTTCCGCAAGCGCATGAGAAACTCTCAACCAGGATGGATTCTCGCCCAGGAACAGTATCTGGAAGACAGGGTCGTACATAGGACTCTCTAGCTTCTCCTTGAAAATGGGTACGAGCATGTTCATTGTTGAACCCTCGCTCGGTACGACTTGAATTGTTCCACGTCAATAAAATTACGAAATGCGCCCGGTAGTCTCGCGACGCCGACCCGGAGGGAAAAGCCGCTGAATTTCCATCAAGAGCCCTTCCGGAAGAAGACTTTTGGGAACGAAGCTGTGAGCGCCGCGCCGCAAGCATTCTTCGGCCAGGGAAAGGCCGGTCAACTCGGAAAAGATAATGACGCGCAGGTCCGGGCTGGTGAGGCGGATCTGCTCGACGGCGTCCAATCCATTTAGCCGGGGCATGCTGAGATCGAGCAGGACAAGATCGGGCTTGTAGAGGGCCGCGAGCTGCACGGCATTCTGGCCGTCGCTGGCTGTTCCGACGATCTCAAAATTGCCCGCAAATTCAAGGTAGTCACAGATCGAACGCAACGCCGTTGGCGAATCGTCAGCGATCAGAACCCGAATTTTGGATGATGCGTGCATCAGTTCTCCCAAGTGGCCTTGATTAATGTTTGTTAATAATGCCGTGAAGGGGAGGAAAGGGGAATTGGAGCGATTGCCTAGGGAATATTCACTAGGGAATTCGGGGACGGGGGCGGTGAGTGCGAGGGGAAGTGAAAGAGTGAAAGACAGAAGAAAGAGAGATTCCTCACTGCGCGGACTTCGTTCGGAATGACGGGGCTGGGCTTTTGCGAGGCATGCAAGAGGTGGCAACGCAAAATGCGAGACGTAGGTTGCGCGGGCAGGGGAAGGCCTCACCCCTGAAAGGGGTGAGCTACAGGAGAGGAGGTCAGGTGGTGATGATGTTCTTGCGGATGGCGTAGAGAACGAGTTCGGGGAGGGAGTGGAGATCGAGCTTAACCATGATGTTGGCGCGATGGGCTTCGGCGGTGTTGACACTGATGTTGAGGAGGTTGGCGACGTCCTTGTTGCTTTTGCCTTCGGCGAGGAGTTGGAGAATCTCGCGTTCACGAGGGGTAAGGCGGGAACGGGGGGCCCTAGCGGGATTGGCGGCGAGATCCTCGGCAGTAACGGCAGGGGAGACGCGGAGGGAGAAGTAGGGCTTGTTCTGGCGAAGGGCATCGACGGCGGCGAGGAGAACACGGTCCGCGTCATCTTTCAGGATGTAGCCGCGAGCCCCGGCATCGACGACCTGCTGAACGAGTTCGTCGGATTCGTGCATGGTGAGGATGAGGACCTGGGTGTGAGGAGAGGCTTTGCGAATCTGGCGCGTGGCTTCCACGCCGTTCAGAAGGGGCATGGCGATATCGAGGATGGCGATATCGGGCTTGTGCTTGATGGTTTTCTCGACAGCGTCGCGGCCGTCAACGGCTTCGGCGCAGACCTGCCAGGCAACGCGGGAATCGAGGAGAGTACGCAGTCCGGCGCGGACGACGGCGTGATCATCCGCGATCAGGATGCGAAGGGTCGCCATCGAGTTCCTCCGTAGAAAGACCTTCGAGACTAGAGATAGTAGCGCGAATGGTGGTGCCGGAGGGGCCGGATTCAATAGCGAGGCGGCCGCCGAGCTGGGCCATGCGTTCGCGCATGCCGGGAATGCCCACGCCCAGGTGCACGACATTGGGCTGGGTGGGGCCATTGGAGGGAAGCTTCATGCCGCAGCCGTAATCGATGATCTCCAAGGTGACCCCGGGAGAATCTTCGCGGAGACGGATGGTGGCGGTGTGACTGCCGGAATGGCGTTGGATGTTGACGAGGCTTTCCTGAACAACGCGGAAGAGGGCGATTTCGACGGATTGCGGCAAGCGGCTGAATTGTTTGGGAAGGGCAAGTTGGGTTTCAATGCCGCTGCGTTCGCTAAAACCGTGGACATATTCCTTGAGAGCGGAGACCAGGCCAAGTTCATCGAGCAACGGAGGATGCAGAAGATAGGAGAGAGTGCGGATCTCGCGGGACATTTGCTGGAGGAGGACGCGGGCTTTTTCGAGGGCGCGATCGGCGGGTTCGCCCAGAGAAGGGGCCGATTGGCGGACCTGGGCGAGGCTCAAGTTGACCGCGAGAACGGTTTGCGCCATGCCGTCATGGAGTTCGCGGCCGATGCGGCGGCGCTCTTCGTCCTGGAGTTTGAGCAATTGCATGGAGAGCTGACGGATGGCCTGCTCGGCGTTTTTCATCTCCGTGATATCGGTAAAGGAAGAGATGACACGGAGAATGGAGCCGTCGGGATTAAACTGCGGGACGGCATTGCCGAAGATCCAGAGAATTTCCGAGACGCCAGGGCGACGCCAGCCCATGGTGCTATTGCGTACAGCCACCTTGGTGCGAATGACGGTGGCCACGGGGCGATCCGTCGAGGGGATCTCGCGGCCATCCTCATCCAGGGCGATCAGGCCGAGTGCTGAGACGTCAGTATCAGTGGGAGGCAATTCCTTGAACCCAAACATGCTGAAAGCGGCCTGATTGGCAAATTCGATTTTGCCATCCGGACCGTTCAGGACAACGCCCATGTGGACGTCGCGGACGAGTGTGCGGAAGCGCTCTTCACTTTCCCGGAGAGCATCGAGAGCCTGACGTTGCTCCGTGACGTTGGTGAGAGAGACAAGGACACGCGTGAGGTTGCCCAGGGCGTCGAAATCGGGAATGGCGTCCATCAGAGTCCAAAGAATCTGATCGGTGTAGGAACGGCGCCAGGCAAAGACCTGGCTGTGAAGGGCCTTGCCGCTGGCGATGACGGTGGCCAGAGGACGGGCAGAATCGGGGATGGGAGTGCCGTCCTCGCGCAAAGGCTGGAGGCCGAATTCCTGGGTGGTCTTGCCCAAGATTTCGACGAGCTTGACTCCAAACATGTCGAGGGCAGCCTGATTGGCGAACTGCAGGCGAGCCTGCGGATCGAAAGCGGCGATGCCAACATGGAGGCGCTCAACGACAGAGCGAAAACGCGCTTCGTTGGCGCGAAGAAGCTCTTCGGCAGTCTTGCGTTCGGTGATGTCGCGGACCGCAATCAAGCAGCAGCGCTTGCCGTCGATATCGACGAGGGCGCCGGACATTTGTCCGGTGCGGACGAGGCCGGATTTGGTGCGATAGCGGAACTCGCCCTGATGAAGGCTGCCGGTTTCCACAAACTGCGAGACGATCTGGGCGCGCTGCCTCGGGTCTTCCCAAAGATTCATCTGGCTAGGCGTTTTCTGAAGGGCTTCCTCGCGAGTGTAGCCGGTGAGGCGGGTGAAACCATCGTTAACGTCGAGGTAGGGCCCGTCGGGGAAGATGTTGATGGACATGGAATCGGGACTGGAACGAAACGCGGAAGCGAACATGCGCTCCGAGCTGCGCAGAGCTTTTTCGGTATCGAGCAGGTGCTCGGAGATGCGGCGCTGCCTGGTGTTGGTGAGCATAAGGCGGGCGGAGGAACAGACGACGGAGGCGGTGACGGCGAGCCAAGCGAGGGGCAATTGTTCACGGGCGATGGCGACGCCCATGAAGATGACGAGAAGAGGAATGGCAATAGGGAGAATCTGCGCGGGGACAAGCTGGCTGACAGATGAAGATGACGACGAGGCAGGAACGGGTTCGGGCTGTTTCCAGGTGACGGCGAGCAGGATGACGATGAAGAGAGGCAGCATCCAGAGGAGGTCACCCCAACTGGCGGCGCTGACGGAGGCGTCCAGGGTGAAGAGGTAGTAGGCGTCCGAGAGCACCATGGCGAGAAAGACAAAACCGAGGACAAAAGAGAAAGAACGAAGCCACGAGCGGCGAGAAGCCCTGGAACGGAAGAAGAAGGCGAGGGAAAGAGTGAGATCCCTGGCAATCTGGAGGATGAGAATCTGGCGGAGGAGCGTGGGTTGCTCGGCCAGCCAGCGGGCGGGGAGATAGAAGAAATAGAGGTAAACAGTCACGGCCACGATGCCGATTTGGATGAAGTCGAGGATGCGGAGCCAATCAATGCCGGCGGAGTCCTCGTCGGGACGAGGAAGGAACATCATTAAGATGGGAGCGGGCCACACGAAGAACAAGACATCGGAGGGCCAGGGAATGTGCGCGGAACCCGAGACAAAACTCTGATAGTAGGAACTGATGGCCTGAGCCAGTGCTTCCAGAGCGATGGCAATGGCGAGGAGAAACCAGAGCTGGCGCGCGTAGCCGGAAGAGCGACGCCCGGCAAAGAACGAACAGGCGGCCGCGAAGAGGGCTATGGCGAGGTCGAGGGAATTGGAGATAAGGTTGCTAGTGGCGGCGGAACGAACGAATTCAAGGTCGAAGACGAGTAGCAGGGCCAGAAGAATAGCGATGGCGACGGCAATCCGAGCAAACTTGCCGGAAGGGAGCAATGTTACCTCACGAGCAAGGAACGGGATAGACCTGCTGGAGCGCGAATCAAGAAGAGTTTACAACAGAGCGGGGCAGTGGGCGGGAGAGATTTAAGTATTCAGTCGTAAGTTTAGGTGCGAAGAAGATCGGGAAGGAGAAGCGGGATGGGGGCGGAGGGGGAATTTGTGTTTGGAGGCGAGGTAACAATTGTGAAAGCGGCGCCAAGGCGCCACACTCCAAGAGAGATTCGCGGAAGAGCAACCGCGGCAGAAACGAGGAGATGGTTGCCCGTGTTGGGGAGGGCCTCACCCCTGTAGGGGCGAGCTACAGGTTGGATTGGAGCCTGAGGATGAGGGAGAAATAAAAAGGGCGGAGCGCAGAGCGCCCCGCCTGGAGATGAGGGATCAGATTAAAGGGGTTGAACGTTGGAGGCTTGCAGACCCTTCGGCCCACGAACGACCTCGAATTCAACGGCCTGGCCCTCGTTAAGAGAGCGGTAGCCATCAGCCTGAATGGCGGAGAAATGGACGAAAACGTCCTCTCCGGTCTGGCGCTGGATGAATCCGAAGCCCTTACTCGCGTTAAACCACTTTACAGTTCCTTGTTCCTTACTCAATGCAGTTTCTCTTTTCAAATAAGCTATCTGATGCTTCTCTCTCCAGGACCCTTGCGGATACCGGGCGTCTTCCGTTGTTCCCTCACCGCGGTGAAGCGGGCGGAAAACAAAAAAGGCCGCAAGTTGTAGCCTGCGACCCCTCAATACAAAAGGCGAAACAAGAGCAACAAACGCAAGTACAGGGTACCACAGATTCGGGGGAAGTCCAAGGGAATGTTGGGGGAGGGCGGGGAAGCTGGGCGTGTACAGCCGGCGTGGTGCTCGGCGATGGGAGCGGAGGCTAGCCGAATTTTTCTCAGTACGCGGAGATCGCGCTGGAACTACGGGCGAGGAGTTATGGTTCGTCGGCGGGGCTTGCACTTGTAAAAGCGGCGGCGAGCCGCCGCACTCCAAACTGGGCTAACTGCAAAGATGCGGATTAGCCGCCGGCGATGGCGGGGACGATGAGGACGCGGTCGCCGTCTTTCAGGGAGCAGGATTCGCCGCCGAGGAAGCGTATGTCTTCTTCATTGAGGTAGACGTTGAGGAACTGGCGGACTTGGCCCTGTTCATCGCGGACGTGACGCGAGAGGGCAGGATACCGCGCGGTCAGGTCGTTGAGGGCTTCGGCGACGGTGGTGGCGGCGGAATCGAGCTTGGGGATGCCGTCCGTGAAACGGCGGAATGCGGTGGGGATTTCGATGGTGATGGCCATGGTTAGAGACTCCTATTGTTAGTGTACAACGAGAATTTGGAAACGCGCCTCACGCGGCGACCTCGTTGCCGAGGCTTTCGCGGAGGAGGGCTTCAAAGGCGTCGAGGCGCGGCTCGATGGCTTCGGAGGGCGGGAAGTCCGCGGCGATGGCGTCGGTGGTCTTCAGGCCGTTGCCAGTGATGCAGACAACGGTGGTTTCGTCGGGGCGAATGCGGCCCTGGGCGATGAGCTTGGCGGTGACGCCAGTGGTGACGCCGCCAGCGGTTTCGGCAAAAATGCCTTCGGTTTCCGCGAGCAGCTTGATGGAATCGATGATTTCGGGATCGGAGATGTCTTCCGCCCAGCCGCCGGATTCACGGATGAGACGCAGGGCGAAGGGACCGTCGGCGGGAGTGCCGATGGCCAGAGAGCGCGCGATGGTATTGGGCTTTTGCGGCTGGTAGCGGGGCAGATTGCGCTTCACGCCGTCGGCAATCGGAGAGCAACCGGTGGCCTGCGCGCCAAAGAACTTCACTTGCTTGGGTTCGACCCAGCCGAGATGCGCGAGTTCACAGAAAGCCTTGGCGATTTTGCCGATCAAGGAGCCGCCGGCCATGGGCACGACGACGTTGTCGGGGAGTTCCCAGCCAAGTTGCTCGGCGATTTCGTAGCCATGCGTTTTGGAGCCTTCGGCGTAATAGGGGCGGAGGTTGACGTTGACCAGACCCCACTTAAATCGATCGGCGATTTGCGTGCACAAGCGATTGACATGGTCGTAGTTGCCATTGATGCGGATGATGCGCGCGCCATAGACCGCGGTGTTCAGGATTTTTGCGGGCTCCAGATCGGCGGGAATGAAGACGCAGGTGTCGAATCCGAGTTGCGCACCCTGCGCGGCGACGGCGTTGGCGAGGTTGCCGGTGGAAGAACAACCAATCTTCGTGAAGCCGAAGCGGCGGGCGGCGGCGAGGGCCGTCCCCACAACACGATCCTTGAAAGAGAGCGTGGGAAAGCAGACAGCGTCATTCTTGAAATAGACGTTCTTCGCGCCCCAGCGGGCTGCCAACTTGCGGGACTTGACGAGCGGAGTGCCGCCGATGGCTACGGAAGGCGTGAAGCCCTCCGGCAGCGGCAGGAGCTCCGCATAACGCCACATATTGAATGCGCGGTGTTGCAGGGCTCCGCGGTGCGCCACGTGGGCGAGCGCTTCGTAGTCGTAGCTCACTTCGAGCGGAGAGAAGCACTCTTCACAATAAGATAGGGGAGCGTTGGCAAATTTCTTGCCGCATTCCCTGCATCGTAAGAAATAGAGCTCTTTCATAAGTCACCTCGCCGTGGACTCCCTGGACCGAACAACACGCCGGGCCGGGTGCCCCCGTGTGAAATGACGTGGAGATTGATGTCGGGCAGCGCGGAGGGGGAAATGAAAAAACCCTCCGTGCCAAAGTGCTTGGAGGGTCTCAGAACGTCTGTGACTTCACCAGCTCTTTAGCAGTTTTTTACGTGGAGCAAGTCGCCCTAAATCGCCACGTGACACCGCCGAAGCGGCTGGTAAATATTAAGCAGGATAACGGCGCGGGTGTCAAGGGCAAAATAGAGAGGGGAAGTATCGCACGAAACGAGGGAAAGCAGATTCCTCACTACGCGGACTCCATTCGGAATGACAAGCTGGAGCATTACCAGTGTTTTAGTGCTTGTGGCAAGGCAGGGTTGCGGAGTTGCTTACGGCGCAAAAGCGGCGGCAAGCCGCCGCACTCCAGGAGGCTTGGTCGCGTGCGCCACAAGGTAGTGCTTTTCTGTTAGGGGCGGGGGGCGTGGGAGAAACCAGGGGATTTTGCGGACATGGGGCGCAGAAGTCCTGCGCCCCTACAAGGCCAAGAGAAGTTCGAGAAGAAAGAGACAACAAAGTGGGGCTGAGGTGCGTCCAATATGGGCATGGGTAAAAATGTTGCACAAAACGACCCGGCCATGCGGCCAGTTATCCAAATGGCGCATCTGAGGGGAAGGGAAACTCCCCGCGAGGTGGGATGTTATACTTCGGGAAGGTGCACTGGCCCGAGGTCGGAAGAGGAGCACGAAAGATGGATCGTGTAAGAGAAATGGTGGACTGGACGAGACGTCGTAAGGTTGTGGTGGCAGGACTGGTGGCGGCAACGCTGATTGTCGGCATCCTGATCGGAACGGTGATATCAGGCAAGGTGTCCGCGATGAAGGCGCTGTCGTTCGCGGGAACGAATGCCACGCCGCTGGCGCTGCCGGATCCCATACCGTCGTCCAACTCGTTTAACGCAATTGTCACGCGGGTAGAGCCAGCAGTGGTGAATATCGCCACGACGCAGGTGATTGACCGTAAGTCAAAGAAGCACCGGTCTTCCCCCCTGGACCCCGATGATCCGAGTGAAGACTTTTTCTTCCACTTTTTCGACGGGCGGCCGGATGCGCAGCCGCAAGCGGAGCGCAGCCTGGGCTCCGGGGTGATTGTGGACAGGCGCGGGTACATCCTGACGAACAATCACGTGGTGGAGCAGGCCACCAAGATCCAGGTGCAGTTGAATGGCGAATCCACGAAGTACACGGCGAAGGTGGTTGGGGTGGACGAGGATACCGACCTGGCGGTGATCAAGATTGACACGCCGAAGGACCTGCCGTTTGCCAAGCTGGGCAATTCCGACGGCGTGCAGGTGGGCGATTGGGTGCTGGCGATTGGCAGCCCGTTTGGCTTGAACGCCACAGTAACGGCGGGAATCATCAGCGCCAAAGACCGAGGCGGCATAGGGCGGCAATTCCAGCGCTTCCTGCAAACGGACGCGGCCATCAACCCGGGCAATTCGGGCGGGCCGCTGGTGGATATGGCTGGGCAAGTGATCGGTATCAACACGGCGATCATTACCGGGGGACGCGGGTATGAGGGCGTGGGCTTTGCCATGCCGTCTTCGACGGCGAGGGACGTGTATAACCAGATTATTGCCAGCGGAAGGGTGACGCGCGGCTCCATCGGCGTTAGTTTCCAGGAGGAGCAGGGGACCAACCAGATGACGCTGAAGTATCTGGGCGCGCCGTATGGCGTGGTCATCCAGGGCATTGAGCCCGGCAGCCCGGCGGAAAAGGCGGGGTTGAAGGATGGCGACGTGATTACGGCCATCAACGGCACGGCAGTAAAAACGGGGAACGACCTGGTGAACCCGATTGCGGGGGCGCCGATCGGCAGCAAGGTCAAGATCACCTATTACCGCGATAAGCAGCAGCGCGACACTTCGGCAACGGTCGAGGATCGCACGCGCGTTTTCCCGAACGCGGCCAACCGGATTAATGGCACGCCCGATGAGCCGGCGCCGGCGGAGTTCGGCTTGCACGTGGAAGCGCTGACGCCGGAGCGCGCGCAGCGCGTGGGTATGGAAGGGCAGAAGGGCGTGGTGGTGAGCGAGGTCGAGCCGGCGAGTTTCGCCGACGACCTGGGATTCAGCCCCGGCGACGTCATCGCCGAGGTGAACGGGCAGCCGGTGAATTCCCTGGACGACTACCGCCAGGCTACCGGCAAGCTGAAAGCCGGCGATAACGTAGTGTTCAAAGTACGCCGCCACAGCTACAACGACCGGACCGTCACGGTGTTCCTGCCGGGCGTAGTGCCGGCGGAGAGTAAATAAACGACGAACGAGGACGCATAAACCCAGTGATGCGCACCTTGCTCCGCAGGCGAACACTCACAGCGTGGATTGTTGCGGCTATGGCTGCGGGCAGTTGGAGTACGCCCGCGGCTGCCGCACAGGACATCGCGTCGAGTGAGAGCCACAAAAGTGCCGCGAGCAGCGCGGGCGCGTCCCATGCCAATACGGCGGGAGCTACCGCCAAGAAATCCAGCAAATCGGGGAAAAGTTCAGCAAAGAAGAAATCGCGCCGCGTGAAGGGGCAGGCTGCGCCAACGCCAGATCGCATTGGCGAGATTCAGGCCGCACTGGGGAAGGATGGCGCGTACAGCGGCGTGCCCACGGGGAAGTGGGACGATTCCACTACCGGCGCATTGAGGAAATACCAGTCGGCGCATGGGCTGAGCCCCACGGGAAAGCTTGATGCGTTGACGCTGGAGAAGCTGGGACTGGGCTCGGAAACGGCCGGAGTGGCGCCGCCTACGCCTCCGCCAAATGCCACGGCGAACCGGCTGCTTTCGCGGAGCGCGCAGCGGGAAGAAATTAAGAACGAAAATCAGCCGGAGTAGGGTGGGGAATCGGTCGCGAACTGGAAGCTATTCCGAGCGAAGCGAGGAGCCTCTCTTTTGCGGGAGCCCAGGAACAGAGGGATTCCTCACTGCGCAGACCCCGTTCGGAATGACGGGCTGGTGCTTACTCCGCAGGCTATGCCCTTCGCTGGGCGCATGGTAGAGAACGGGGCCCTTCCGAAACGCATTCAGCCTGGAATCCGAAGTCGAGTCCCGATTTCTCCGCTGCGGGACGGCAAAAAGCGCCGTCCCTCTGATCGAAATGACAAGTTTTGTCGGTACACTTCGGAATTCAAGCTTGGTTGAATTGAGCTGCCGGGATCAGCGGGTGTGGTGCGAAAAGAAGTCCCACAGGACTTCGCTGGCGACCAGGTTACGCGTGGTTTTGCCTATGATGAATTCGGGAAGATACTGCATGCCGCCCGGCCAGGTGTGGCCGCCCTTCTGGATGGTGTAGCCGCGGACTTCGCTGCCACCGGCACAATCCGAAAACGTTTCTAGGTCGAGCGAGGTGCCGTCGCCAGCGGCGTCTGGAATGTGCTGCGTGTGGGGAGTTGTGCCGCAGCGATCGAGCGCGACCCAGCGGCGGACGGCGAGTTCGTGGGACAGAATCTGGCCACGCTCGCCATTGCGGCCGAGCGCGCCACCCTCGTAGGAAACGAGCGGGTCATTCGTGCCCTGGAGAATCATCACGGAAATGGGTTTCGCGGGTTGGCACGCCGCGCTCACGCTCGTGGAAAGGGAAGCGCCGATTATGGCCACGGCGGCAATTTTATCGGAGAGGTCGCAAGCCAGGCGGCCGCTCATGAAACCGCCATTGGACATACCGGTGGCGTAGACGCGGGAACGGTCGACGTTGTACTGCGTGGCGAGCTTGTCGATTAATTGGGAGAGGAATTTTACGTCGTCGACGCCGTTTTTGTCGGAAGGCGAAGTGCCGCGGCCATCGGCCCAGCTACGGTTGAGTCCGTCGGGATAGGCAACCAGGAAGCCGTACGCGTCGCTGACTTTGTCCAGGTGAGAAAGGTGCGCCTGGCCTTCACCGGTGCCGAGACGACCGTGAAGGGCGAGGATTAGCGGCATGGGCTTTGCGGTGGCGGAGGCGGGCGGGACGTGGACGGTGTAGGTGCGGGTTTTGCCGTCCACTTGAAGGGACTGGCGATTGTTCTTGGCACGGAGCACGCCCGAACATGCGGGGAGTATAGAGGCAATGCAGGCAAGAGCGGCAAAGGCGATGAAGCGGCGGAGGGTCATGGGATTTTGTTCTCTGTTCTATATAACGCGAAAACGGCCTGGATGTCGCGGCCTTGTGTGAGGCGATGTTTCGGAAGGTGCAAGCGGGGGCCGAGCGGCGGGGCGCGCGCTTCAAAGGGGGGATTTCAGGATTGTGTGACCCTCAGGAAAATCCGATGGAACGCATGGGAAATTTGCGTTGGCCACGAAATGTGTGGGGCGCTATCCTGTATACATGATCACAGACTCACGGAAGGACGCGCGGATGTGTTGCGGCTGTACGTGCGGCACACGTGTGTTTTCTGGTGCGGGGAGGCTGAACGGGTAGACGTCACGGTTCAGCGCAGGACGGGAAAGCGACCCACCACCAGAGAGCTGGCCGGTGGGTTTTTTGTTTTTGGTGAGCCGGAACGACGGCGGTGTAAAAGAGTTTGGCGCGGTAGCCAAGTGGCAAGGCATGGGTCTGCAAAACCCTGATCGGCGGTTCGATTCCGCCTCGCGCCTCCAAAGCTTTGTGCTCGGGTCAGAAGTATCGAGGGTGCAGATTTCATTTTGCAAACCCGAAGATCACGACGACAGTAGTCTCCACCTCAACGGGCTTTCCGTCCACGACAACCGGTTCGTAAGTCCACTGTTTCACCGCTCTCAGCGCAGATTCAGCCAGAATTGGCTCGCCCTCTTCGACTTTGAGATTTTGGACCGACCCGTCCGTCGCAATGATCGCACGCAACTTTACTGTCCCCTCAATGTGTTTTCTCTTGGCTGTGGGAGGATAGACGGGGGCAACTGGATGTTTGAGCCTCTGCGCCATTTCCCGACCCTCCACATCGAGCCGGTACGCAGCCGTGGCGCCTTGAGCTGCAACGCCTTGGCCCATTTTCCCACCGAAAATCTGGAAAGACACCTGCACCGTGGTGCTTGTCTCCACGGGCTTGCCGCCGACGGTGGCAGGTTCAAAAGTCCACGTTTTGACGGCTTTAACCGCAGCTTCTGCGAGTAGGGGATCGCCGTCCACGACTTCAACCCGCTGAACCGTTCCGTCGGTTGCAAGAAAAACGTGCAGCTTGACGGTTCCCGCGATGCCTTTTTCTCTGATCTCCGGAGTGTATACGGGGGTTACCCAGGATTTGACCTTCGGTATCACCACTTGGCCCTCGACCTTGGTTTGGTTCGGAGGCGCGGCGTCTCGATTGGCGGAAGTTTGGCGTGCTGTCCCCCAGGGAGCACTCAGGAGGATGAGCACGAAAGGCAGAGACTTGCGATAGGAGTGCGGCACGGGAGGCCTCCCGAGGGGAAAGTATTTGGCATCGCGGAAAGTTGTTTCTCCGACTCGGTATTGTTGGATTTTATGTCACTTCGGGCAAGGCTGGGCGAAAAAGACGCCCGCGGTTTGGCGACGCGGGAGGGCACACGAAGAGAGCATTTGAGACTTTTTTGGCCGTGCCGCCGTATCTACTGTATAGGATTCCGCGTAACCACCCTTAGAGCAGGGAACGGGAGAAAATAAATGCGATTGCAAAAGGGGTTTTTGCTGGGCCTGACCTTTGTGGCCGGTTTATTCCTGGTGGGGTGTGCGGCGGGGCCGAATGCGCTGGCGCACAGCGCGGGGGCCAATGGAAAGATTGCGGGATTCTGGCTTGGCCTGTGGCACGGCTTCATTTGCCCGGTTACTTTCGTCATTTCGCTGTTTTCGGACAAGGTGCACTTTTACGAAGTGCATAACAACGGCGGCTGGTACAACTTCGGGTTCGTGCTGGGCGCCTGCATGATTTTTGGCAGCGGGGGAAAGTCTTCAAGTCACAGGAAATTCTGTAAGCAGTCGTGAGGGCAACCCGCCTAATTCTCAAACTATGATTCATCCGATGTTTAGGCTCGACAGACCGAAGGAGCTCAGCCAAGATTGTGCTGGTGGCGTCAGTTGAGATCCTTCGGGCCGCAAACTGCGCGGCCCTCAGGATGACACGTTGCGGCGCGCAATGGATGACGGGCGGAACTGCATCCAGTGAGAAATGCGGGCTAACTCGCAACCTGGCTGATCGCCAAAATACAAGCTCAATGTCGATAGTTGGAAATCAGTGCGTATGGGCCTTTGACGGGGCTTGACAGGGTTCCTAGAATGGTAGGTAGCACTGCGTGGCGAGTGCTGCTATGAGGAATCCCGCTCTACAGGAACGACGTAACCGGCAGATTCTGGCCGATCTTGTCCGCACGTACATCGAGACGGGCGAGCCGGTGTCCTCGCGTGCGATCTCGAAGCGCTTCGAGGAATCGCTGAGCACGGCGACGATTCGCAACATCATGGCGGACTTGGAAGACGGCGGGTATCTTTACCAGCCGCACACTTCCGCGGGGCGCGTGCCGACGGCTGAGGCGTACCGGTTTTTTGCACAGGAGATTGCTTCGCAGGCGACGATGAGCGTCGAGGACCGCGACTGGATCACGCGGGAGATGGCCGCGGGAGTTTCCGCGGGAGAGATTACCGAACGCGCGGGGCACGTGCTGGCAGAAGTGTCGAAGGGCGTGGGGATCATCGTGTCGCCGCCGCTGCGCAAGACGGTGCTGGAGCATGCGCGGATGTGGCTGCTGCCGGACGGGCGCGTGGTGGTGGTGCTGATCTCGCCCGGGGGCAATACGCGGGATAAGGTGCTGCGGCCGGCGCGGCCGTTTACACAGGAAGAGCTGGACGCAACCGCCGATTTTCTGAACCGCCATTATTCGGGATGGACGCTGGAAGCGATCCGTGGCGACTTGCTGCTGAAGCTGGCGAACGAACGGGAGAAGTACGAAGGCATTGTGCGCAACGCGCTGACATTGTGCGACCCGGGTATCCTGGGAGAGAGCACCGAGCAGCAGGTGCATGTGGAAGGGACAGCGCAAATCGTGGGCTCGCCGGAATTCCCGGACCAAGTGCAATTGCGGGAATTGTTGGCGGCGATTGAGGAGAAGCACCGGCTGGTTGCGGTGTTGAACGCGTGCATCGAGACACCGGAGCCGGTGTTCGTGCAAATCGGCGTGAAGGAGTTTTCGCCCGGCGGAGAGAATATCGCGCTGATCAGCGCGCCGTATGCGCACAGCGACCGGGTGCAGGGGTCGCTGGGAGTGCTGGGGCCGACGCGCATGCACTACGAGCGCGCGATGACGGCGGTGGCTTATGTGGCGCAACTTTTCAGCGAAGCCTTGAGCAAGATTGAATAGCAAAGTGTTTCGAGGGATGTGGGATGAAAGAGCGAGAAAGCAAACTGAACGTGCCTGATAGCGAGGACGTAGGCCGGGCCGCGGAAGACAAAGCCGTGGTGGAAGATGCCGCGCGCGAAGAGGCGGACGTAAAGAAGCTGGCTACGGACCTGGAAGATCTGCGGCAGACGATGCTGCGGCGACAGGCCGACTTCGACAATTACCGGAAGCGGATTGAGCGGGAACGCAGCGAAGACGGACGGCGGGCCACGGCGCGTATGATCGAAGGGTTGATCCCGGTGCTGGATAGTTTCGAGAACGCGTTGGCGGCGCATCGCGAGGCGGAATACGAAAGCTATCGCAAGGGTTTTGAACTGATCTTCAAGCAACTTCTAGACAACGTGGCGAAGCTGGGGGCGAAGCGCATCGACCCGCTGGGCAAGGCGTTTGACCCGCACCTGCACCAGGCGATGGACCGCGCGGAAACCACCGAGCATGCCGAGGGCACGATCCTGGCGGTGTTTCAGCCGGGCTACGAATTTCATGGTCGCGTGCTGCGGCCGGCGCTGGTGCGGGTAGCGGTTCATCCGGGCGGCGCATCGAAGGGGGAGGCGAACTAGGAGCAGAAGTCAGAAGTTGGAAATTAGAAACTAGAAATTAGAAATCTGGAAGACTTCCGAGATTGGAATTTTGGAGATTAATGGAACGATTTGCTTTCGGCTGTTTGGGCGAGCGGACTACTCGTTGGAAGCGAAGGTTCAGGTTCCTGATCGCTGGAAACTGATATCTGATAACTCTTCACTGACAACTGATCCCCGATCGCTGAGATCTGATAACGGATGGCCGTAAACTGTTAACGTAAAAAGTGGAAGCAAGGAAAAGGCATGAGCCGCGGACAACATCGAGACTATTACGAGATTCTGGGCGTGGCGAAGACGGCTTCGGTCGAGGAGATCAAGGCGGCTTACCGCAAAGCGGCGCTGCAGTGGCACCCGGATCGCAACCCGGAGCACAAGGAAGAAGCCAATCTGCGCTTCCGGGAAAGCACGGAGGCCTACAGCATCCTGAGCGACGCGCAGAAGCGGCAGATTTACGACACGTACGGGCACGCTGGTCTGGCGGGCGCCGGGGCGCAGCCGGACTTTAACGGCACGATCTTCCAGGACTTCCACGACATTTTTGGCGACTTTTTCGGGTTTGAGGACCTGTTCGGCGCTGCCGGTGGGCGCCGCGGGGGACGCAACCGGGCGAAGCGTGGCGCTGACTTGCGGTATGACATGACGCTGAGTTTCGACGAAGCAGCCATGGGCGTGAGTACGAAGATTCGCGTGCCACGGATGGAGTACTGCGAAGCGTGCAACGGCACCGGCGCGAAAAAAGGCACTGGCGTGGTGAACTGCCAGGCTTGCGGCGGGCGCGGCCAATTGGTCTACCAGCAGGGGTTTTTCACGGTGAACCGGACATGCCCGAATTGCCAAGGCGCGGGGCAGATCGTGAAGGAGCGCTGCGCGGAGTGCCATGGGCAGGGACGCATGGAGCGCGAGCGCACCATTGAATTGCGCATTCCACCCGGCGTGGATACGGGAACGCGGATGCGGGTGCAGGGCGAAGGCGAGCCGGGGCCAAACGGCGGCCCGGCGGGGGATTTGTACGTTGTGCTGGAAGTGAAGGAGCACAAATTTTTTGAGCGGCGCGGCGCGGATTTGTACTGCACGGTGCCGCTGAGCATGGCGCAAGCCACGTTGGGCACGGAGTTGCAGGTTCCCGGATTGAACGGGGAAGAGACGCTGAAGATTCCCGAAGGGACGCAAGGCGGCGCGGTTTTTCGGCTGAAAGGCAAGGGCCTGCCTGACCCGCACGGCGGTGGGAAGGGTGATTTGTATTTTCACGTGCGCGTGTTGACGCCGACGAAGCTCACGCGCGAGCAGCGCAAATTGATGGAGCAGTTGCACGCCACGATGAAAGTGGAGAACAAGCCGGCGGAGCGGGATTCCAACATCTTCGACAAAGTGAAGGACATCTTCGGGTAGAGCGGATTTCGCGAGGGAAAGGGCCGAACCGCAAGGGATCGGCCAGCGCAAACCCAGGAGCCGACCCCGCCTTGCGGGGTCGGCCATTACAAAAGCAAGAAAACCCAAGAAAAAAGCCTCAGGCCTGAAGGCCTGAGCTACAGAGTAGCTCCGTTACAAATTACGGAGTCAGAGGGCTGGCGATTCGTGGGAAGATAAGCGCGAGATGCGACGTCGATTCTTCGTGGAACGATTTGAAGGGCAGCGCGCGCGGATGGAGGGCGAAGCCGCGCACCACCTGGGCCGAGTGCTGCGTGCGCAGCCGGGGCAGGTGTATGAGTTGAGCGATGGGGAACGAGTGTGGCTGGGGCGGGTGGAATTGGTGGGCCGCGAGGTGGTGGAGTTTGCGCTGATGGAGGAACTCCCGGCATACCAGCCTTCGCTGGAGATCACACTGCTGTTGGCCGTAGTGAAATTTGATGCGTTTGAATGGGCGTTGGAAAAGGCCACGGAACTTGGCGTGACGCGCATTGTGCCGCTGGCCGCAGCGCGGAGTGAAAAGGCGCTGTTGGTGGCGGCTCCCAAGCGCGCGGAGCGGTGGAAGAAGATTCTGCTGGAAGCTTCGCAACAATCGCGGCGCGTGAGGGTGCCGATGCTCGAGTCGCTGGCCAAGCCTGAAGCTGCGTTCGGCTTGAAGATGGAAGGATTGCGGGTACTGCTATCGGAAGCGGCGGAGGCCAAGCCGTTGCGCGTGGTTCTAGCGGGTCAGCAGCAGAAAGCGGTCGTTCTGGCAATTGGTCCGGAAGGCGGGTGGGTGGATGCGGAATTCGCAGCCGCGCGCGGGGCGGAGTTTCATGAAGCTTCGCTGGGGAAGTTGATACTGCGCACGGAGACGGCTGTTGTTGCGGCGCTGGCGGCGTTGAATTTTGCGCTATCGCAAGACGCATAGACCTTGCCGCGATCCCTCCACTGCGGCCCGCAAAAGGCGCGGGCCTCTGGTCGGGATGACAGTAGTGTTCACACTGCGCAGAGAGGAGGGACGGTAACACCCCGACCGGGTCGGGGCAGGCGCCGTTCACAGAGGGCGGAACACAGAGTCCACAGAGGAAAGCGGAAGAAAATAGAAGAGAAGTGCCTGTGGCGTTGAAACGTAAGAGCCCACCCTTCGCTGAAATACGCGAAGGATGGGGCACCCTCAAGTTCAGGGGATGGGCGACGCAATAGGGACAACCCAAGAGCACAGTCTCTTTGAAGCTCAGGGCAAGCGGGAGTGACTGTGACACAGAGGGGAAAGCAGATCCCTCGCGTTGCTCGGGATGACAAGTTCGGCGCGTCCTCTGGTTAGAGAAATTGCTGGAGGTAGGGTTACGTCCGTAAAAGCGGCGGCGAGCCGCCGCACTCCAAAGACGCGCCCAAGAGCACAGTCAGGAGTGACTGTGCCACAAGTGAGGAGTTGCGGTTGTTGGCGAGTTGCAGGCAACAGGGAGGCGGTGGGGAGGCTTCCAACTAGGAGCCTGCGCGAGGCTGGGGCAAACATGGCAAATGGCAATTGGCCCAATGCGGAGGTGCATGCTATAAAGGAGAAGCAGCACAAAATGCTGAAACCTGACGAAAATCAGTCCCCTGCGCCCCCGGGCGAGCACTCCTCAGCCCCCGATAGTTCATTGGCCCCGGTCGAGGCAACCGCCAATCCTTCCACAGCAACTCCTGCGGCTACGCAGCACGCGTTGCGGCACGAAATCCGGGTGTGGACGCGCGATCTGCTGATCGCCATCGGACTGGCGCTGGTGATCATTGTCTTTCTCTACCAGCCAGTGAAGGTGGAAGGCACGAGCATGGCGCCGCTGCTCTCCGATCAAGAGCGCATCTTCATCAACAAATTCGTTTACCGATTTGAGCCCATCGAGCGCGGGGACGTGGTAGTGTTCTGGTACCCGCTGGATCGCTCGAAGTCCTTTATCAAGCGCGTGCTGGCGCTCCCGGGAGAGACGATTGAAATTCGCCGCGGCGCGGTTTATGTGAACGGGCAGATGGTCCCCGAGCCCTACGTGCCGCCGCAATATGCTGACGTCAGCGATTTCGGACCTGTTCGCGTCCCTCAGGGAAGTTACTTTGTGATGGGGGACCACCGGATTAGCTCGAACGATTCGCGGGTGTTTGGGGCGGTCGCCAGCCAGTACATATACGGTCGCGCCGTATTTGCCTATTGGCCCGTGGAACATTTCGGTTCGTTGTCGACGACTGAGGCGAACGACAAATGAAGTTCGACGGAGGACACACTGACAACGGAAGTAGTGCATCGACCCGCAATCCTTGCGCTCGAAGACGGGCGCGTCTTTAACGGCCGCGCCGCCGGCGCCATCACGCGCCGGGGCGGGGAAGTCGTTTTCAATACGAGCCTCACGGGTTACCAGGAAGTTTTCACCGATCCCAGCTACATGGGGCAGATCGTTTGCTTGACGTATCCGCACATTGGCAACGTGGGCGCCAATCTGGATGACGAGGAATCCTCGCGGCCGTACATCGAGTCGCTGATTGTGCGGGAGTTTTCGCAGATATCGTCGAACTGGCGCTCCGCGGAAACGGCGCAGTTGTATTTGAACCGGCACAAAATTCCGGTGATTTGGGATATTGACACGCGCGCGCTGGTGCGCCACATCCGCAAGGTGGGCGCGCTTCGTGGCATCGTGGCCACCGATGGCACGGCGGCCGACCAATTGATCCATGAAGCCAAGCAGCTTCCGACGATGGCGGGGCAGGAGCTCGCGGGCCGCGTGAGCTGCGCGAAAGGCTACGACTGGCAGCAAGGTTCGATTGAGCTGGCCACTTCACCGTGGGCCGAGCAGATGGGCGAATCGGGGACGAGTTCCGATGCCCACCGGCTTCGCGTGGTGGCTTACGACTACGGGATCAAGCAGAACATTCTGCGGCTGCTGGTGGATCACCACTGCGAGGTCAGCGTCGTTCCCGCGAACACTTCTGCGGAGGATGTGCTGGCGATGCGGCCGGACGGCGTGTTTCTGTCGAATGGGCCGGGCGACCCCGAACCTTGCACTTACGCGATTGAAAACATCCGCAAACTGGCGGGGCGCGTGCCGATTTTCGGGATTTGCCTGGGACACCAGTTGTGCGGGCTGGCGCTGGGCGGGAAGACGTTCAAGCTGAAATTCGGGCACCACGGCTCGAACCATCCGGTGAAGAATCTTCTGACGAGCCAGGTGGAAATTACCGCGCAGAATCACGGGTTTTGCGTGGATCCGGAATCGCTGCCGTCCAGTGAAGTGGAAATCACCCACGTCAATTTGAACGACGGGACCAATGAGGGCATGAGGAGCAGGACGCTGCCGCTCTTCAGCGTGCAGTATCACCCGGAAGCTTCGCCGGGGCCGCACGATTCGCATTATTTGTTCACGCAGTTCACGGACATGATGAAGGAATTTGCGAATCCGGGGAGCTCGCGGGGATGAGGATCCTGGATGGAGAGGGAGCAGTTAAGGTATTAGCGGATGGCCAAGAAATCGTAAAACGGGCTAAATTTTGTCATCCCGAGCGAAGCGAGGGATCTGCTTTTGAGGTTTGGACATGGCGAAGCTTTATCACGTTTATATTCTTGCGAGCAGATCACGGGTTTTATACGTGGGAGTCACCGGCAATTTGCTCGAACGTGTAAAAGAACATCGGGAAGGATTGGTCCCTGGTTTCACGAGCCGGTACCGAGTTCACAGGTTGGTGCACTTTGAACCGTATGAGGATGTAAGGGCAGCCATTGCTCGAGAGAAGGAGATCAAGGGTTGGAGTCGAGCAAAGAAAGTGGCTCTGATTGAGAGGCGCAACCCAGCCTGGGAGGATTTGGCGGGCGACTTGTTTGCGGCCTACCCGCGAAAAGCAGATCCCTCGCTGCGCTCGGGATGACAATTTTGGTGGGGGCGCGGAACGAAGTGATGACTTGGACGAAGAACCTCGGGGGCTAAAGCCCCAGGAGAGAGGAGAACAGGCTGTCGTGCGGCACGGCTGAAGCCGTGCCCTGACGAAAATCGTTGCCCTAACGAAGGTCCTTTTCCTGACGAGAATCCATGCGTAGATACGAAGACATTCACAGAATCCTGGCGCCGGTCGCCATTGTGCTGCTGGCATCGGCGCTGCTGGCGGAGACGCCGAAGCTGAAGATCAAGACGGCGCATGGTTATCCGATGGAGGAGCAGCGGAAGGAGCAGATGGAGCGGCTGGCCAAGGAGTACGACCTGAAGAAGTACACGATCACGCGCGACATCGTAATCGAAAAAGGCGCCATCAATCATTCCTCGCCCGTGCTTACGCTGAACCTGCGCTTTCTGGACAATGACGACCTGGCGCTCTCGGCTTACGTTCACGAGCAAGGCCACTGGTTGCTGATGGAGCGGTATCGCCTTGAAAATCGGGCTCTGTTTGAGGACCTGCAGCGGACATTTCCTAACCTGGATTACCGAACGCCGGAAGGGGACGGCGAACTCCGCAGCAGCTATTTTCATATCGCCGTGTGCATGCTGGAATGGCAGGCGATGGAAGAACTGGTGGGAGCCGAGCGCGCGCAAAAGGTGATCGAATGGAAGCAGAGGGATCACTACAAAGGGATCTACGAGATTCTGCTCACTCACCGAGCGCAGGTGGAAAGCGTGTTGAATCGCCATGGAGTGAAGTGGTGAATCGCAGGCTTGGGATAGAGGGACGAGGAAAACGATTTTGAGGGAAGATGCCTAAACGCAAAGACATCCACAAGATATTGATCATCGGCTCGGGGCCGATTGTGATTGGCCAGGCTTGTGAGTTTGACTATTCCGGCGCGCAGGCGTGCAAAGCGCTGCGGGCCGAGGGCTACGAAATCGTGCTGGTGAATTCCAACCCGGCCACGATCATGACGGACCCGGAGCTTGCGCACCGCACGTACATCGAACCGCTGACGAAGGAATACCTTGAGGAAATCCTGATCAAGGAAAAGCCCGACGCGCTTTTGCCGACCGTGGGCGGGCAGACGGCACTGAATCTTGCGGTGGAACTCGCCGAGAGCGGCATCCTCGAAAAATACAAAGTGGAAATGATAGGAGCGTCGCTGCGCGCCATCAAGGTGGCGGAGGACCGCCTGTGGTTCAAGGATGCGTGCCGGAAGATTGGGTTGGAGGTGCCCGCGTCGGCGCTGGTGAATAACGCGCAGGATGCGCTGCGACTGTGCGACCAATTGGGGTTTCCACTGGTGATCCGGCCATCGTTCACGCTGGGCGGGACGGGCGGCTCGATCGCCTACAACAAGGAAGAGTTTGCCGAAGCCATCGCGCACGCGCTGGACGTGAGCCCGGTGCACGAAGCGCTGGTGGAAGAATCGGTGCTGGGCTGGAAAGAGTACGAACTGGAAGTGATGCGCGACTTCCGCGACAACTTCGTGGTGATCTGCTCGATTGAGAACTTCGACCCCATGGGAGTGCACACGGGCGATTCCATCACCGTGGCGCCCGCGCAAACGCTGACGGACAAGGAATACCAGCGCATGCGGGATGCCGCGGCGGCGATTATCCGCGAAGTGGGCGTGGAAACCGGCGGGTCCAACGTGCAGTTTGCCGTGAATCCGGAAAACGGGCGCATGGTGGTGATCGAGATGAATCCGCGAGTTTCGCGCAGCTCGGCGCTGGCCAGCAAGGCGACGGGTTTCCCAATCGCGAAAATCGCCGCGCGCCTGGCGGTGGGGATGTCGCTGGACGAAATTCCCAATGACATCACCAAGAAAACGCCGGCGTGCTTTGAACCCACGATCGATTATGTGGTGGTGAAGATTCCGAAGTGGCAATTTGAAAAGTTTGCTGGCGCGGATACCACGCTGGGCACGCAGATGAAGTCCGTGGGCGAAGTCATGGCCATCGGGCGCACGTTCAAGGAAGCGCTGCAGAAGGGCATACGTTCGCTGGAGCCGAGCACGCCGTGGCGCGCGCCCGCCGAAGCACCCGGTTCGCTGTTGCGCGAAAAGCTGGCCACGCCGCGGCCTGACCGCATCCACTGGATTCTGACGGCGGTGGAGCACGGGTTGCCGGCCGAGGAAATTTGCGAGCTCACGAAAATCGACCCGTGGTTCATTCACCAGATTGAAGAGATCAACGCCGTCAATCGCCGCGCCGCCGCAGTAACGGTGGAAACCGCCTCGAAGGATTTGCTGAGGGAAGTGAAGCGCATCGGGACGAGCGACGAGCAACTGGCGCAAATCTGGAAGACCACGCCGGCGGTAGTGCGCCTGCAGCGCGCGCGCTACGGCGTGGCTCCGGTGTTCAAGCGCGTGGACACGTGCGCCGCGGAATTCGAGTCGTTCACGCCATACATGTATTCGACCTACGAGGACGAAGACGAAACCGACGCCACGCACAAACAGAAAATCATGATTCTGGGCAGCGGGCCCAACCGCATCGGGCAGGGCATCGAGTTTGATTACTGCTGCTGCCACGCTTCGTTTGCGCTGCACGCGGACGGATTTGAAACGCTGATGGTCAATTGCAACCCGGAGACGGTCTCGACCGACTACGACACTTCTGACCGGTTGTACTTCGAGCCGCTGACTCTGGAGGATGTGCTCTCGATCGTCGAACGCGAAAAGCCGGATGGCGTGATCGTGCAGTTTGGCGGGCAGACACCGCTGAACCTGGCACTGGAACTGAAGCGGAATGGAGTGCCCATCGTGGGCACCGCGCCGGAATCCATCGACCTGGCCGAAGACCGGCGGCGCTTCGGGCGCTTGCTGGACGAATTGCGCATTCCGCAACCGCGCAACGGCACGGCGCTGGTGCCGGAAGAAGCGGCGCGCGTGGCCGGCGAAATCGGATTGCCGGTGCTGGTGAGGCCGAGTTACGTGCTCGGCGGGCGAGCGATGGTGATCGCCTACGACGTGAACACCGTGCAGGAATATGTGGCGCAAGCGGCGATGATGGGTCCGGCGCGGCCGGTGCTGATCGACCAATTCCTGGAAGAAGCCACGGAAGTGGACGTGGACGCGCTTGCGGACGGCACGGACGTGGTGATCGGCGGAATTATGGAGCACATCGAAGAAGCCGGGGTGCACTCGGGCGACTCTTCGTGCGTGCTGCCGCCGGTGAGCCTCTCGCCGAAGGTGCTGGAGACGATTCGGGATTATACGAAGCGGCTGGCGCTGGCGCTGAAGGTGGTTGGGTTGATGAATGTGCAGTATGCCATTCAGCGTGAGACAGTCTACGTTCTGGAAGTGAACCCGCGGGCCTCGCGGACCGTGCCATTCGTCAGCAAAGCCACCGGGGTCCCGATTGCGAAGGTCGCGGCCCGGCTGATGGTGGGGCGGCGCCTGTCGGACATGCAGTTGCCGCTAGTGCATCACAACGGCGTGGCGGAAATCTCCGTACACGAATATTACTCCGTGAAGTCGCCGGTTTTCCCGTTCAACAAATTCCGCGGTGTGGATACGATTCTGGGCCCGGAAATGCGTTCGACCGGCGAAGTGATGGGGATATCCACTTCGTATGGCCAGGCGTTTGCAAAAGCGCAGCTTGCCGCGGGGCAGAAATTGCCGCGCACGGGCACGGTGTTCATCAGCGTAAACGATCGCGACAAACGGCAAGTCGGCACCGTGGGCAAAGAACTGGTAGCGATGGGATTCAAGCTGGTGGCTACGCGCGGCACGGCCTCGGCGCTGCATGCCACGGGCGTTGCCTGCGATGAAGTCTACAAAGTAAACGAAGGCCGGCCGAATATCGTCGACCTGATCAAAACGGGGAAAATTCACCTGGTCATCAATACGCCGCTGGGCCGGGAATCGTTTTACGACGAGAAATCCATCCGGCGCGCGGCGATTCGCTACAACATTACCTGCATTACAACGATGTCCGCGGCGCAAGCGGCGGTGCGCGGGATCCACGCGCTGATCGAATTGCAGCGCGAGGTATCCTGCCTGCAGGATTTGCACAGCAACAGCGTGACGGCGACCGGCAACCCCGGCGGAGGCGATTGAACCGTGAAGTTCGAAGGCATTTTTCCGGCGCTAACGACGCCTTTTGAGGTGGATGGCTGGGTGTCGCTTGGCGGTTTGAAGGAAAACATCCGCCGTTACAATAAGACCGGCCTGGCGGGCTACCTGGTGCTTGGCTCCACGGGCGAGTCCGTGATGCTCCTGCGCGCGGAGGAGGACGCGGTGCTTGCGGCGGTGAAAGAAGTGGCTGCGCCGGGAAAATTGCTGATCGCCGGGACTGGCGCAGAATCCACCGCGGAAACGATTGTGCGCACCAAGCGAGCGGCGGTGCTCGGCTATCAAGCCGCGCTGGTGAAGACGCCGTATTTCTACAAGCCCGTCTATCGCGCGGAAACTTACATTCGGCACTACCGCGCGGTTGCGGATGCCTCGCCGATTCCCGTGCTGCTGTATTCCGTTCCGGCGTTTACAGGCGTGACGCTGGAATCTCCGGAGATTCTGAAGCTCGCCGAACATCCCAACATTGCCGGGATCAAGGACAGTTCCGGAAGCGTGCAACGAGTGGGCGAGGTTGTTTCCAGTGCGCCCGCGGAATTTCAAGTGCTCACGGGCGGAGCGGCGGTGGTGTATCCCGCACTGGTCGTGGGCGCAAGCGGAGCGATCCTGGCGCTCGCGTCCGCGCTGCCGGAAAAGTTCGTGGAGCTGTACGAATTGGTGCAGCAGGGGAAGCATGAACAGGCCAAGGAGCTGCAACTCGCCCTGGCGAGCACATCGAAGTGCATCGTCACAGAAAACGGAATTGCCGGCGTGAAATATGCGATGGACCTGCGCGGGTACAATGGCGGCGTGCCGCGCTTGCCGCTTTTGCCACTGACAGAGGAGAAGAAGCAGCAGATCGCCGCGCTGCTGGCGCTGCATGAAGCGTCTGGCATGCGCGTGTAGGTAGTGGATCAGTTTCCGATCAGGCGACGCTTTAGCCGAACATGCGGGTCCCGGTACGAACTTGCCCGACTTATCAGGCAAGTACCGTGTTCTAGTCGCTTCGTGGTAATGTTCGGTCATGTTCCCTCAACCTGTCCGGCCGTTTCTGTTGCTCTCCTTGTTTCTGACCTTCTGGTCTTGCGCCTACGGTCAAGACGTCGTACCCCCAGCCTATGAACCGGCACGCGCTGAACCGAAAACACTCCAAATTAAGAGTGTGCGGCTACCCAATAAAACTACTCGCACGAAAACGGGACAAGAATTCGAGGCATAAAGATCCAATGAATCCATCGGAACGTATTGACCAGCTGATCTCAGAACTCACAGACTGGCGCGGGAAGACGCTCGCCAGCGTCCGCAAGACCATCCTTGAGGCCGACCGGGAGATAATCGAGGAATGGAAGTGGATGGGAAGCCCAGTGTGGTCTCACGACGGAATGATCGCGGTCGCCAACGCCCACAAAGATAAGGTGAAGCTTACCTTTTCCCACGGGGCGAGCCTCCCAGATCCTGACAAGCTCTTCAACGCGGGCCTCGGCGGCAACGCGTGGCGAGCGATCGATCTTTTCGAGGACGACAAGATTAATGAGCGTGCTCTAAAAAACCTCGTGCGTGCCGCCGTTGATTACAATCAGAGCAAATTGAAGAGGAAAGCGCCTGCGGGTAGTCGAGCGAAAGTACACAAAAGTAAAAAGTGATGAAACTGGAGCTTTTTCTCACTAATTCTCTTTGCGGGACTGCCTGACAATGGTGCTTGACGCTGCCCTGGCGGTGAAGGTGTAGGCTGTGGGCGAGAATGAGGCTTGTCCGGGCCATTTCGAAGGACTTGGAAGAGCTTGAGAGGGCGCGATCACAGGCAGGCTTCATGATCTCTCAGCGCCAACCTTTGGCCTTGGCTAGTTCGCGTCACAGTTCATATTCAAGACCGCTCAGGAAAACAACTAGCGTCTGCGGAGAGGACTCTGCGTCTGCTGCCGAGTTCTGCTCGGAAGAAAAGTCACGACGATGCGCCGCTTCCAACCCGGCAGGTCCTGATTAATGCGCCCAAGTGGGTACTAACCTCCACTTTCCGGGTATGCGACAAATCAGGCACTGATGATGGGAGAATCACCCGGCGAATTTTGGGGCTCGCCCTGCGCATTCTTCTGGCCTGCAGGCCTCCGGGACGACCTTTCCCTTCCGCCAAGTGCGCCTACTCCTCCCGTAGCGATTCCGTAACACTAGCCGAACGGCCCATTGACCACGGCCATCTCCTCAGCGAACTTGGTAAGTAAGTCGATTTTTGTTTGTTTCACGGATTTGCCCAAATGCTTACCGCCACAACGGTCGGCCGCTACGAACTCCTCGGCGAGTTGGGTCGCGGAGCCATGGGTGTAGTCTACCGGGCGAAGGACCCCCTCATCGGCCGCACGGTCGCCCTCAAAACCATCCGACTTTCGGAAGAAGGGACCGGCCTAACCCACGCCGAACTTGTCAATCGCTTCCAGAACGAAACCCGTGCCGCCGGCCTGCTCACCCATCCCAATATCGTGGTCATCTACGACGCCGGGGAATCCGACGGCCTCTGCTACATCGCATTCGAGTTCGTCAACGGCAAAAGCCTTCAGTTCCTGCTCGACTCCGGCGAGAAGTTCACCATTCCTCGAGTGCTGAAGATTATGGAGCAGGTGTGCCCCGCCCTCGAATACGCGCACCAGAACAACGTCGTGCATCGCGACATCAAGCCCGCCAATATCATGTTGACCGATGGGGGCGTGGTGAAGATCGCGGATTTCGGCGCCGCCAAAATCATGCAGTACCGTGTCGCCAGAGAGTCCGCGACCATGGGCACTCCCGGCTACATGTCTCCCGAGCAGATCAAGGGGAGTTTCATAGACGGCCGCACCGACATCTTCTCCCTCGGCGTCACGCTCTATGAGATGACCACCGGCAAGCGTCCCTTCTCCGGCAAGGATGTTCCCTCCACGCTCCACAGCATCGTCCATCACGAGCCGCCTTCGCCCCACGATCTCAATCCGTCCATTCCTCTCGGTTTCAGCAGCACCATAATGAAGGCGCTCTCCAAGAGTCCCCATCTTCGCTACAATTGCTGTAGCGATTTTCTGGAAGACCTGACGAACTACCGCCCGGGCAGAAGTGCGCCGTCTCCAAGCGCCGCACTCGCCGCCAAGCGCCTCGCGGCCCGTCCTGCCGCCGCTGAATTCGATGAAATTCCCTGCAGTGCGCGGATGCCGGAAATTTCCCGCGTGGCCCCGTCCCCTGCGGCGGGCGCGTTGCCGAAGGCCACTGGCAAACCGGCTCCTCCTCCGGCCGCTGCTACGGCATCCACTTTCCGCGCTGAATCGCCCGAAGAACCCGTGGGGGAAATCCCAGGTGTCTACGCCGGTCCGCCGTCGAAATCCAATGTGGTTGCCATCAAGCGCTACGCGCGCTTCGTCGCAGGCATCGTGGTCGCTCTCTGGCTGTTCTCTTTCGCACTGAAAAACCTCAGCCACAACTCTCGCTCGGACCCCGACACAGTCGCGGCACCCCAGCAAGTTTCCAGTCCGCCCGCGCCTGCCAGTGCTTCCGCGGCCCTTGTACCCACTCCTCTTTTTGTCTCGGCTTCAAAGCCGCGAGTCGCCACTCTTGCCGATCTTCAGGAACCCTGGGCCTCCAAGAGTTTCATCTTCTACAGTGTCACGCAGACCCGTAACGTTCTCGCGCTCCTCATTCGCCTGCCCGGCTCTGCTTCCGAAAGCAGCTCCTACTGGGCCTTCTCGCTCGAAGCCCCGTTCAACCAATGCGAACTGGAATACGTTCTGGACCTCCCCAGGCTCTCTTCCGAGTATGGCGTATCCGCGAGCCACCCCATGGTCGTCAATCCCTGCAGCCACAGCGTCTTCGATCCTCTGCAGTTCCAGGACACGGGCGGAAACACCCTGGTCCGCGGCGCCGTCGTGAAGGGCAGCGACGTGCGTCCTCCCTACGCCATCGAAGTCAGAGTCTCTTCCAACAAAGTACTTGCCACCGCCATGGAGTAAGGCCTCGATTCTGCGCCCCCCAATACTCATTGCATGAACGTTTCAATCCTCGGATTTGGCCTAATGCATACCAACATACTTTTTTTGAAGCGCTGTGGGCATCGAAGTGATGCGAAAAGTGCTCGGCAAATGGGGTAGCTAGCAATGTCAAGTACTAGCCTCCACTTTTCCGATTAGCCGGCACGACAAATCAGGAGTCAGTTAATTCTTGGGATGGAAAATAAGGAAGGCCAGGCAGAAACATGCCCGGCCTTTTCGTCTTCCTTCGGTCACGCAGCGGTGTTACTTCACCAGTTCGATTTCGTTAGGCCGCCACGTTTTGTCAAACCACGGTTCCAGCGGGCCGTAGAGTCGAAGAATCATGAACCAACCCTTTTTGGGAATGGTCTGTATCCAGTTGTTCTCTTCGCCTCCGGGAGCTTTCGGGCCGAAGTAAACATCAACCGACCCGTCCGCATTCACCTGTAATCCCTTGTTTTGGCTGCTGACGCTGGGGAACTGTTGGTCGGTCTGCAGCATCGAGCGCGTCTGGTTGTCGTACACAATGACCGACCAGAAGTCCTTGACGGGAATGTGGGGCGGCAAGTGCAGCTTGTAGATTTTGCCACCGTCGAACGGGTTGCCGTTTGCATCCTTGGCGGCCCAAGGATACTGCGATCCCTGGCCGACCATCTTCACTTCCATCGCTGGCGTGACACCCGTAGCGAAATAGTAGAAGAAGATGTAGCCGTCGAGGTTGGTGACGCCAGGCGCGCTCAGGAACTGGTAACCGCCAAAGTAGGGCAGACGCCACGAACTATCCGGATAAAAATATGCGTTTTTATCGCGGATGTGGAAGGCAAGGGTCCGCGCTGTCACCGCGCCGATGTTAGCGGCGTCGGTCAGAATCTTCTTCATGCGGGCGTCGGGATTGAACGGCTTCCCCTTCTCGATTCCGATGGATGCAAAAAGACCCATCATGGTCGGATCGTTGGGCGCGCTCGGCTCCTCCTGAATGACTTTATTCAGAAGGCTTTAGAACGAGTAGTCGCCGGGCGCCACAAAATTCGACGGTATACCGGAAAGATTCACGAACTTCGTCGCAGGCGGATTCGCTGCAACGGCAAGCTCGTAGAGCTTCAGATTCTTCTTGACCGACTCGACTCCAGGGTCAGGAGATCCATTTACAAGAAAACTCCGGAAGGCCAACCAGTTTCCGTTCGTGGGTGGGCGTAAGACAACATAGCCCTCCGGAACCTGCCCTGTATACCCGGGCGGCAGGAGGAGATACTTACCGCCCTTTCCCTTGTCGGCGCCCGTCACGCCGATGTCGGCGACCCAGCGGTAATAAAAGTCATCCACGGCCCCCAGAACCATTGGCGGAATTTCGGCGACCACAGGCCCTTTATGGGTGTCGATCCAAATGAAGCTGTACACAGTATTATCGTTCGCCGTCAGTTCCACGGTCTTTGGATCGACCAGATGTTCCCAGATAACATCGGTCTGATTGTCCGGTCCATACTGGCGTAATGAGTCCCGCATTCCGGCCTGGTTCACGATCGGAATGGCCAAGAGGTATGCCTGCAAAGCACGCGACTGGTCCAGGTTGTCGTAGATCTTCTTGACGGTATCGGCGTCGGGGTTGCCGTCGGTCAGGTGCAGCGTGCCGATGGGTGTATCGAGTTTGTCCAGCGTGGCAACGCCCGGCGCGATGGGTGTGGTCATCTTGTACTGCTGTGCATTGACTGAACTGGCAGCCGCGATCACGAAGACAGCGAGTGCCGTGCAGGTCCAAAGTCGACTGAGTGTTCGCATTCGTTTTTCCTTTCGCTTGCGATTCTATTGATTTGAAACCAAGGGGTTATAGCGAGTGTGATGCCAAGATCAAACCGACAGAAGTGGCAAAAGTAACAATCCGTGACAGGGGGAAAAACAGGACTCAAGTCCTGGTAAACGCCCTAATCGTCCATGTGCGTACTGGAACGAACTTGTCCGGTTTGCCGGGTGGTCTCAATGGGTCGATGCAACACTAGCTCGAAGTCTACTTGCAGGAGTCTCAAAAGCTAAAGTCGTTAACGAGCGTTGAATCAAACGGAACACTGCCCTGTCTAGTTCTGATTGAGTACAGCCCGACAGGTCGGTTCTCTAGGAGAAGTATTGTCGAATCAACTGATTAGATGGTGTTGCATCGACCGGTTGAGCTCGCACGACAAACCAGGACTTAGCACGATTGAACTTCCCAGAACGGGACTTCTCGCTCGTTCACGGAATTCAAATGGACGAGATTCGCATTTATCAGGAGCTAGCCGGGAAGATTACCCAGCGCGACCTATTAACGGGAAAACGGTCGTTCTCTCACCCCTTCGGGCAACATTCAAAATGTTAAGGCCCGTCCTGCAGGTCAAGCATGGGCTGCTGGCTTACGCGGATGAATCCCGTGCGAGGCCGATCGAGATCGATGATTACGGCTAGAACCAGGGTGATGGCCAGGGATAGCACGCTCATCGAGAAGATCTGGCGCCGCCCATACATGCCAAATGCATATCCGACAAGCATCGCTGAAAGTAAGCCGACGATGCCATTCACAAAAATCACGCTCGCCGGCACATGATTTTGCAAAGCCATCCTCCGCGCTGATTCCAGATCGATGGCTTGGTTCAACGATTGCAATAGTAAGCCGGCTCTCACCGGGTTGGGATCCTTCTGCCCATAAGCAACGGCCCGCGCCCAGAAATCGTTCTGCAAACGGACGGTTTGCGTATGCAAACTGTCGAGCCGCGCTACATCATTGCCCGCAGTCCCGTATTGCACCCGGACATTGATGTACTGGCGAAGAAGACTCGCGATCTCGGATCCTTCCGGCGTGGGGAGGAGTGCTGTACGAAGGAGGGAGGTGCCGATGGCGTTGGCTTCCTCCAGCACAAGCTGCTTGCGGGCCTCGAAACGAGATACAACCATGGACATAGTGAATCCGAGCAACAGGCCGAGAACGCCAAGCAGCGCAGCTTCGATAGTAGAGATCTGTGACTTGGTTTTGTCGGGAGTACTTGCTTCGGACTTTCGGCCGAAATGGAAACCAGTCCCGGTCGCCACAAGCATGAACGCGAAAAATACAAAGCAGATGATTATCTCGTTTGTCCCGTAGAGAAAACCGATGTTCACAATCGTCTCCTGGCAAAACCGTCTTTCATCGTGAGCATCTCTCAGTAGCTCACGTGGCCGCGGCTGCCGCCGAAATGCAGGAGGCGAACGATTTCTCCAACAGAGCCGCGTCGATGCTTCCTGCCGCGCCGATGGCTACGATCTGCGTGCGAGGTGCGCGCTGGCCCCACTCCTCCTGAATGGAAATGTCCACCCGCCTGCCGACGACCTGCAGCACCACACGCCGCTGTGGTGCGTCTATGCTGTAGACCACCCCTTTGGCTCGGTAAACATTCCCCGGTAACTTGCGCAATGTCTCCCGCAACGCTTCGAGTCCGAGCGGCTGGTCCGACTCGTAGCTCCAGGTACTGAACACCTTCGAGTGGTTCCGTCCGTGGTCATTGTGGCCGTGGTTCTCGTCGTGACCATTCCCGTCGGTGCAGCTCTGCTCAATTGCGTGCGAGTGGAGACCCGCTTTCCCAGGATCGAAGCGCCCCACACCCAACAGGATCTCGTAGGGCACCTCGCAATAATTCGCTTCCACGATGCGCAGGCGGTTGAAATGTTCGTCGAGCCAGGCCCGGACCTTCGCTACTTGGTCGGGACCGGCAAGGTCTACCTTGTTCAGGATCAGCATGTCGGCAAACCCAACCTGGTGGAGTTTGAGCTCCATCAGCGGCGGATACTCGGGGTGCGCGAAGACCTGGTCCGCGTCCACCACGCAGATGACGCTGTCCAGACGGATACGGTCTCGCAGATTGGCATCGCTAAACGTCGCGAAAATCCCGCCGGGATCGGCGACGCCGCTGGCTTCTAGCAAAATATATCCAATGCCTTCAGGACGCGCGAGCAAAGCGACCACCGACTCGATGAGATCGTCGCGAATCTGGCAACAGACACAGCCGTTGGCCAGGCTGATCATGTTATTGTCAACGCCGACGACAAGTTCGGCGTCGATATTAATCGAGCCAAAGTCGTTAACCAGCACTCCAACGCGAAGGCCGTGATTCCCGGTCAAGATGCGATTGAGCAGCGTTGTTTTTCCAGCCCCGAGAAATCCCGTCAGAATCGTAATCGGAACGGTTTTGCCATTGTCCTCAATGATTTCCATTTCGTAAATTTCCTCTCAAGGGAAAGTCCCGCCGCGATCTGCGCGACGGGACTCCCGGACCACAGCTCTATTTCTTGAATTTGCTGATATCGATTCCCATGACCTTGGCCATTTCCATGAGATCGACTAGTTGCGGGTTCGGCAGCTTAGTGAGTGGCTGGCGATAAACTTCTGGCGGATAGTACTTGTGCGGGTCGATTTCCAGGTCGCGCGTCAATTGCTCCTGCTGTTGCTCACGCGGCAATCTTGGTTGTGGCACCACGCCCTGGCCCGTAGCGAGAGGCAGCGGATCGCCGAAGAGCAGGGTGGGATTCGGCATGGACTGACCAGAGAATCCTGGCAGGACCGCGTCTCGTTGCCAGATCGCGTCCTTGGTTACGTTGACGGTCACCACGTCCGGCGCGCCATAGAGGAAAAGCCCCTTCCAGTGCGCGCGAATGTCGGCGCTTTGCTCGTTGAGAGTGTCATCGTCAAACGCCAGGTGCGTCGCCATACCGACCCGAGGGTTTACCTGGTTGATGAGATAGCCCGTTGCGTAAGCCACCGTATGGTGGATGTCCACAGTGTAGTTGTAGAGGAATTCGGGCAGACCGTACTTGAGCATGTTGATGCGCGACAGGTCGGGCTGCAACTCGGTCACAAATACATCCACTCCCTTGGCGTACTTGGCCGTTAGTTCATCGGGACGCCCGTCGCCGGTCCACACGAAAGAAAGGCCGTTCCAATCCAGACGGTAGGCCGATGCGCCGTCCTTAACGTGCGACCGCCGCCAGTGGCGGACTGTGACGCCGTTCTTGTCGTAGCAGACGCCGTTCTCGTCCTTCCAGTCGAACTCGTTGACTTCAACTTCATAGCCGTCCCCGATTGGGCAGGCATCGAAGGCTTCCAAGTGCCACTTGAGCATCTGCTTCATGCCCGCGACCATACCCTTGGTGCCGAGTTCCGGCGTACGTCCCGAAGGCCCGGTGACCCGCAGCGGCATCTTCCACCGGCCTGACCACGCCGAAAATGGCAGCAGATAGGACAAGTCGTGGTAGTGGTCCACATGCAAGTGTGTGATGAAGATGTCGTTGATGCTCGGGACCGGTACGCCCATGGCCAGGATGTTCTTGACGCAGCCGGGGCCGAAGTCGAAAAAGAAGCGGTCGCCATTGCCCAGTTCGACCATGATGCAGGTGCCAGCCTGATCGCGTCGGGGAGGGAAGGGGCAACTGCCGACGAAGGAGATGCGCATCTCATCCTTGCCGATGGGCTCACTGCCGGGGAAGTAATTCATCCGGCTGCGGACAGACGGCGTTGGCTGGTAGTATGGCGGGAACAGAAG
>Ga0209517_10000685_pt1 | contig 56351 bp, 54 predicted proteins | sample PeaSoiMetSII2010_FD_187695 | JGI IMG/M metagenome (GOLD analysis project Ga0209517, IMG submission 187695) | Peat soil microbial communities from Weissenstadt, Germany - SII-2010 (SPAdes) (version 2) | ecosystem: Environmental > Terrestrial > Soil > Wetlands > Peat | place: Germany...
TGCTGGAATGACGGAACTTGAAATCAGATTGTTTAGATCCGAACGGCGCAGATACACCCTCCGCCCCAGCTTGACGTATGTCACGCGCTGTTCGAGAATCCAGCGGCGAACCGTGGATTGTCGGAGCCGTAGCATCTCCGATGCCTCAACCACCGTCATAAGGTCACTGCTCATAGGGTCGCTCTGTAATTGCGAATGTTGTTGACATACGAATTATATTAATATACTATTACGTACATGTCAAGCCCCCGCTCTCAATACGCGATTCAGGCAGCGGTTCGCTATTACGGCTTCCTGCCCGCAACCATTACTCGGCATGGAGACGTGTTTAGCGGTTCTATGGACCTCACGCGAAACGCAGATGTTTCCCGCTGGACGGTTCCCCCGCATGTCCGACTTGCGAATCTACCGACATATAAGGGGAAAGTTCCGAACATGAAGACGGGCAGCAACTTTGATCTCGCGGCTGTCGAGTCGTTCCTAAAGCGCCACGGGGTGCTATACCGGGAAGATTTTCAACTGGAACCGATCTATAAGATTCATCTGCCCGAGAAGTCTCCGAGTGGGCCGAAGATGGTAGAGACTTCAACGGTAAAAGCAGGAAACCACTTCAAAGAGGATATCGGCGCGTTTCAGAGTGCTCAAGCGTACCTGCGTCGTGCTTGGTCCGGTGACGCGGAGGCGATTTCTGAGCATTTCAATGACGGAACCTTGCACCTGGCCTTCAATATCGCTTCTTTTGACATTCTCCAGAATTACTCCGGCACTGGCGAAGTCGTTTTAGAAACTGAAGACTTGTGGCACTACATGCGGTACCTATTTCTAATCGACTACGCAGAACAGCGCACAGGGATTTGCGAGCGGGAGGACTGTCCTACCCCGTATTTCATTCAGCAACGCAAGGGACAGCGCTATTGCAGTCATGATTGCGCGGTACTGGAAAACGTGCGCCGTTTCCGATCTAAAGCGAGGACAAAATGATCTACAAACGCGGGGATGTCTATTGGTTTAAGTTCATGCTCGACGGGCAGGTAGTCCGGCAGACCACGAAGCAAGGCAATGACAAAGTAGCCCGCGAGATGGAATCCGCAGAACGGAGTCGCCTTGCCAAGGAGCGGGACGAGCGGAAGGCAGCCCTCGAAAAGCTGAACTGCCAGCAAGTGCTGCGCTGCCCTGAATGCGAATCATTTTTCGATGCCGCAACGACAATCAGGGACACCCCGTCCGGTCAGCAGTTCTGCTCAAATCACTGCCGCGACACTTGGATCAGGAAACATCGAGCTGTGCCCACGCTCGAAGAGTTTTGTGAGAACCGCGTCAAGCCCTTCGCAAAATCCACATATGAGAATTCAGCGCCGAAAACCTACAGTTGGTATCTCTTCGGACTCAGTGCCCTGAAACAGTCCTCCGTCGGCAAACTCCGGCTCGATGAGATCGGGACGGAGAGAATCGCAGAGTTCACGTCGGAACTGCAGCGAAAGCAAAAGGCGAGAGGAAAGGCGAAGAATTATCTGCAGCTCAGCACGATCAATAGTTGCCTTCGGGCTATGCGTCGCGTGCTTCGCCTCGCGGCGGAATGGGGAGCTATTGAAGTGGTGCCTAGAGTCAAGATGCTGTCGGGCGAAAACCACAGGGAGCGCGTGCTCACGACAAAAGAAGAAGCGAAATATCTAGCGGCTGGATCTGCACTCTTGCACGATGTTTCGCTCGTTCTGTTTGACACTGGTATGCGCCCAGAAGAGTGTCACAGAATGCAATGGGAGTGCATCAACTGGGCTGGTGGGCGATACGGAACTGTCCTAATTCAAAACGGCAAGACGAAGGCCGCCCGCCGTCTCCTGCCCCTAAGCCAGCGCGTGAGGCTCATGCTCGAAAAGCGATGGAAGGATGCTGGGAAGCCCGCTGAGGGGTGGGTCTGGCCCTCAGAAAACAAGGACGGGCGGATCAATCACGATTCACTCAAGACTCAGCACAAGACCGCTTTGAAGCTAAGCAAGGTTCGCGCCTTCGTGGTCTACTCAATTCGCCACACCTTCCTAACGCGCCTTGGCGAGTCTGGCTGTGATGTCTGGACACTTGCCCGGATCGCTGGCCATTCGAACATCAAGATGTCACAGCGCTATGTTCATCCGTCTGAAGATTCGGTGCTGAGAGCATTCTCACGGCTGGGCGGGCGCACAAATCGGAACGGTGAGGAATTGGCACTCGAAGACGGAAAAACCGGGTCTTGAGTGTAATGGCCTGGTTTCGTCAACGATTTCGTCAACGATTCGGGTAAACTGCTCTCGATGTCACAACGTCGCGAGAGATTGCTTCCTCAACGGCAAGACACCATCTTGCTAGACAGCTATAACTCTCCGACTGACGGGCCCACGATTTACATCGATATTCAGAGGCTGGCTAGGCTGAACGAAATAGAAGCTCTCATGCGAGATTTGGCCGCTGGCAAATCGAAGGGCTTCGCATTTTCCGAGTTGACGGACACATATTGGGTGCCGCCGATCCGTGAGATTTTGCTGAGCATTTCAAAGACTGAACTTCTTATAGCAACTGAGCAAGACGGTGCCGAGCTAGTCTGCCATTGGTCGGGAACAGCTGAAGACTGGCTGGACTCGGCAGACAAAATATGCGAAATGGCACGGTCTGGTGAGCCGTGTCACCAGTATTTCGAGGACAGGAACGTGCAGAACCCGACGATAAAACTAGCTTACTTGGAATAGCGACCCCGGCCTCTCCTAGCGTCATTGGCGAAAAATCCCCATATCGCTCATTATGCCCCTACCGGCGGGTTTTGAGTGCTATGGCCTGATTTCAACAATTGACTGGCACGGCCAAGATCGGATGACGAAACACCAGACTTACAAACCGTCGTCTTCACTTTTGGTGAGCGAGCGGTCTCCCGGTCCGCACAGCCGACACGGCCTGCTGCACCCCTTGAATCACGCGGTCTGGCTGGTACAGATGAATCTCGTGGCCGCTGCCAGCCGCCGTAATGTGCACTGTGTTCGAGCTGAGATAGTCGAGGCGAGGTCCGGCTTCGTCGCGTGAGCGGCGGGCAGAGTCAGGAGCGGCTGGATCGCTGGCGATGACAACTACTGGAAGCGACCCAAGCGGCGGTTTCTTGCCTGCATCGGTTGCATCGAACTCTGTCAGAAATTCTTTTCGCCAAGACAGGAGGTCCTCGGGGGCTGCCTTGGACGGATCGGACTCCTCCCACAGGCGAACGTCCATCCACAGGCGAACCTTCTGCAAGTCTGGCGGCAATTTGTCGAAAGGATCGTCTTCACGGGTTGGCTCCGGTCCCTTGGTGGCCGATGGAGGCAGAGAAAATCCTGAGCGAATTTCCGCTTCCGTCAGCTCCCAGAGCAAACCGACCTTGTCTTTCACCTGGAACCCGATGCGATTGCTGCTGTTGGAAAAAACAAGTGCGGCCACGTCCGCAGGAAATGCGCGCTGGTATGCCTGGATGTAGATTCCAGCGATCGAAGCGCCCACCAGTACGTAGGGCCCGTGTTCGCTTGACGCTTGCAACAATGCGTGCAGATCGCTGACGTTTTCTTCGACAATGTTATCTTCCGGCCCCGGACCGCTCCACCCAAGGCCGGCTCGGTCATAGGAACAGACACGCGTGCTCTCGGCGAGCTTTGGCTGCACCAGGGCCCAATCGATGGAAAAGGCGCCGCCGCCAGCCATCAGAACTACGGTCGGCGTTCCCTTGCCGGTGCAGTACAAATGCAGCTTGCGGTGGCCGATGTCGATCAAACGGCCCGGCGGCAGATACGGCTCTGGAGATGCCTTCTGCTGTGTGCAGGCAGGAATAGTAAGTGCGACGACGACAACGGCTGTGCTCAGGAACGATCGCATGGGCGGGAGTCTCCGTTGAGACGGATACGGTGCCTGAATCAGAAAAGTTCAATTGAATCCGCCAACTGTCGTTAAATCGCGATAGCGCTCACCATTCCTTCCGACCCGATTCACTCTGCTCCTTCCAGCTCTTCTGCGATGGCAAGCATCTTGGTCACGCTGTTCCAGTTGCGGGCGGTGCCAGTGGTTTTCAGCAGCTTCTCGACCGACGACCAGGGCAGCTTGGATTTGCCGGCGCCGTCGGGGAAGTAGATGTAGAGTTCGCGGCCTTTGAGATGCAACTCCTCGGGATGAGACTTGAGACTGGCGAGCGTCGCCTGCGCCTCCGGGCCGGCTTCGCCGGCAAGGAATGTCACGAGGATCTTGCCGGGCTCGAGCTTGCGGGAAGCGGCGAAAGGAGTAGCGGCCATCGCCTTTCTTAGTTCGTCTGGAGTGCGCAGGATGATTGCGGGGCGGAAACCGAATTTGCGCTCGATCGCATCCTGGATCTTTTTCGCCAGTGCGGCGGAATTTTTTTCTCTGGTCCGGAAGATGACGTTGCCGCTTTGCACGTAGGTGCGCGGATCTTCGAACTTTAGGGATTCGTAGACCGCGCGCAGTTCGTCCATTTTGATTTTGTTGTGGCCGCCAACGTTGACGCCCCGGAGCATGGAAATCAGTACTGGCATGGAACTATTTCGGAATCCTGTGCAGTGTAATGCGGCGGTAGAGCGTCTTTCCATCATCGGTCATGAGTCTGCCCGCCATGGTGTCTCCCGTGACCTGGAATTCCCAGTCATTTTTTTCCCTCGTGCTCGATGTACAACTCAGCACGCCAGCCTTCCCGTCATAACGACACGTAAGCGTGCCCATAAACTCGGGTGCGCCTTCGATCACCTTGTAGGCATCCAGATCGAGCTGAAACGAATCCTTCTTGTCCTCGGTAATCTGATAGAGCACATGCTCGTCGTGGCATGGCGAATCCGGTACCGTGCACTTGGAGTCCCCCTCCCAGGAACCAAGCACAGCCTTATCGGAAGCGTGGAGAGAGAGCGCCGTACCCAAGGCAAATAGAAGGATGGCTGCTACGCGGCGCATGGCGTTTCTACCGCATCATATCTGAAGTGGGCCCAGGCAAACTAGCTGATGTCGGGAACTGTCAGGCTGCCTTTTGGCACGGTGCCGCTTGAGGATGGCCTACCGAGTATGTGGAACCAAGAGAATCACTTTGACTTGATGCGGATTCGCTCGGAGAATCAGGGTATCTGGCCGAGTTGATTTTGCAGGTCGCACGGCTCGCGATTTTGGGGGCCTCTGGCCCGGGGAGAAGTCTATGTCGGGACAAGTGGTTCTGTATTTCGAGGATCAGGCTGACGCTTTGCGTTTCGCGCTGGCCGCGGGTTCGGTGATGGCGGGGGAAGGCGGCAAGTTTACCAGCGATCTGGTGGAGTAAACTTGCCGGGTCACGCGCATCCGACTGGACGCGGTTGCCGAAGGATCGAGAAAACCGAATCCGGTGCGCGCAGCTTGAGTCTTGCAAGCTGAGTCGGCGCTGGTGCCAAGGGCCTGCCGGGCTGCGCCCGGCGGACAGCCGAGGGCGGCTGTCCCCACATAAAAATTCCCACATGAAGAATCTCAGGATTGAACTGTTCGCTACGCCGTGCCGGCGTTGGTGAAGGCTTCCAGCGCGTCAGAGAGTGTGGGAAACATCAGGAAGATCTGCTCGACCTTGGTGATCTCGAAGACCTTGCGCACGCGTTTGTTCACGCCGGTGAGCGCCATGCGGCGCCCGGCCTTGGTGCAGGTGGTGCAGGCGCTGACCAGCGAACCCAGACCGGAAGAATCGAGGTACGGAACGTTGGTGAAATCCAAAATCATGGTAGGAGCGTCTTCACGCCGCACTGCATTCAGGAACGGAGACACGTTCTCCATGGTCAGCGGGCCGCGGAAGCTTAATACTCCCCGGTCGAGACGCTCGATCTCCAGCGGCTCCGATGCCATAGCGCAGCGATTCTAGGCTAGATGGCAAGCCCGGTTCAAGTGGACCTGCATCTTAATAGTCGTGCTGTTTTGACTTTCGAGACTCTGAGTTCGCCTGGGGTCATCCTGACCGGAGCCGTTTTTCAGGCGAAGGGAAGAGCCTGCCCTGCGCGAAGCCGAAGGGATCTCGCGCGCAGACCGGTGGTGCATCCTGAGAGGCTCCACGCGAGATCCCTCACCCAGCTGAACTGCGCCGGGTTCGGGATGACGCAGTCGAGGATCCAAATTGCGCCACTTCCCGCGCCTTGTGCGGTTTCTGTGGGTACGTTGGGTCACTGTCCTGCTTTGTAATCTTTTTGTGTTTTCTTTGGGCGGGCGCTGCGGCAGGGCCGGGCGCGACTAGGATTGCAGTAACGGCATGTGGGGGGAAACGGATGATGAAAAGAATTGGAAACTTGTACAAGCGGTGTTGACGCCAGCCTTCTTAATATTCACCCCGGTGTTCATTCCGGCAGTTTCGCAAAACATCCCAAGGGATCCCAAGCCCGCATTCTGCTGAGCTCGGTCTTCGGACCGTACGCGCAGGACGACGAATTCGGCAGCCGCTCCATCAACCCGATGGAGCTTTATCACAATCAGGTCACGCGGGCGCAGGGCAGCTTCTCGCTGCGCATGTTTCATCGCTCCTGGGGCATCATGATGATCCAGGCGAATGTTTCCGCGCCCTGCGCCGTGCTCGACTTTCCCACGCGTGACGACTTCGCGCGCCAGCTCAAGACCAATCAGTACGACGTAGTCGGCATCACCGGAATCATTGTGAACGTGGCCAAGGTGCGCGAGATGTGCCGTATGACGCGCGAACTCTCGCCCCAGTCGGTGATTGTGGTGGGCGGGCACGTTGCGGCCATCCCGGGGATCGAAAAAATGATCGATGCCGATCACATTGTGAAGGGCGAGGGCGTTTCCTGGATGCGGCGCTACCTGGGCGAAGACGAGAGCGCGCCCATCCGGCATCCCGCGATCGTTTCCGGAATGCGCACGCGCATCATGGGGATTCGTCTGCCCGAGCGCAAGGGTGCGACCGCTGCGACGATTATTCCTTCGGTCGGCTGCCCCATGGGCTGCAACTTCTGCACGACCTCGGCGTTTTTCGGCGGCAAAGGGAAGTTCGTCAACTTCTACGAGACCGGAGACGAATTGTTTGCGGTCATGAGCCGGATGGAAGAGGAACTAAAAGTAAGCTCGTTCTTCGTGATGGACGAAAATTTCCTGCTGCATCGCGAGCGCGCCATGCGCCTGCTGGAATTGATGAAGGAAGGACATAAGAGCTGGGCGCTGTCGGTGTTTGCCTCAGCCAACGCGATCCGCAAATACACCATGCAGGAACTGGTGGAACTGGGCGTGTCGTGGCTATGGATGGGCCTGGAATCTCCACGGGCGGGTTACACCAAGTTGCAGGGATCGGACACGCGGCAACTCACGCGCGAATTGCGCGAGCATGGGATTCGCGTGCAGGGCTCGACCATCATCGGGCTGGAGCACCATACGCCGGATAACATCGTGTCGGAAATCGAGCACGCCGTGTCGCACGATACCGACTTCCATCAGTTCATGCTGTACACACCCGTGCCCGGAACTCCACTGTACCAGCAGATGAAGGAAGAGGGCCGTCTGTTAAGCGACGTCGATTATGCGGACGTGCACGGCCAGTTCAAATTTAATTTCAAGCATGCGGCGATTTCGCGGGAGGATTCGAAACGCTTCCTTGACTGGGCGTTCTGGCGCGACTTTCAGCTCAACGGTCCGAGCCTGTACCGCATTTCGCGAACCCTGCTGGCGGGATTTAAGCGCTACAAAGATTACCCCGACGCACGCGTGCGCGAACGGTTTACGCGGGAAATGGGAAAGCTGAGCGGCGTCTACAGCTCGGCGTTGTGGGCGATGGAACGGCAGTTCAGAAAAGTGGACCGCAACGTGAGCGAACAGATTCGCGCGCTGCGGCAGGAATTCAAGCAGGAATCCGGATTCATGGGGCGGATGCTGCCGGCATTGCTGGGTCCGATCCTGCTCTGGACGACACGGCGCGAGGAGAAACGTCTGGCGCGGGGAAAAACGTATGAGCCGCCGACAATTCTGGAGAGAAGTAACTGGGTCGAGGCGTAAGGATCGCACGGCCAACTTCCACGCCGAAAAGAAAAGTCAACCACGAAGGGCACGAAGTATCACGAAGGACTTCTTCTGGATATGTTTCCTTTCTGTGACTTCGTGCCCTTCGCGGTAAAGATCTTCGACCCACTGCCTATCCCGTACGTCGAGCCGAAAGCATGGTCAGAATTTCCCGCAGGCCCTGGCGGATGTGCTGAATCTCGGGCGCCGAGTGAGATGGGAAGGGAATGGCGGTCTGCGTCTTGTCGGTCTTGCTTTCCTCGCGCAGGTGCTGGCGCGCGCCGGCGATGGTGAATCCCTGCTCGTAGAGCAGTTGCTTGATGCGCAGGACGCTTTCGACGTCGCGCTTGCGGTACATGCGCTGCCCGGTGCTGCTCTTGACCGGCTTCAGTTGCGGGAACTCGGACTCCCAGAAACGCAGCACGTAGGCGGGCAGGTGGCACAGCGTGGCCACTTCGCCGATGCGGAAATAGAGCTTGTCGGGGATGAGGATCTCATCCGCTTTGTGTTTCACCGTGCTTTTCTTGCGTGGTGCCATTTTTCGATGAAGTGGCAGAAGCCGCGTGGTCTGCCTATTGTGACACATGGTGCGGCGAGGGATAAGAGAATTTCATCCAGCCCAAAAGGAAAAGCCCCTCAAGAGGTGCTTCTCTTAAGAGGCCAGTGAGAAATCGAGGTGTAAGCGAGGTATCATCTCGCTGACGGTTAGTGTTTCTTCTTTTTTGCCTTCTTCTTGGTTGCCATGAAGGTTCCTCCGTGAACGATTTTCCCTTGCAAAGGTTGTTGACTTCGGGGCCCTTGTACTTGAAAGACCCACCCTACTCGTAGTATGGGAAGGTCCTATATCACAAGATATTGCGGCAGTATGAATAAAGTGTCAACACAATTTTGCACGATGATTCACTTGACACAAAAGTATTTTCTCGTTAACATGCGTTTATGAACATTCGGGAAGCATACGAGAAGTTCGGAACTGACGAACAATGCCTCCAGTACATCGAGAAAATGCGCTGGCCTGACGGCGTTGTGCGCTGCACTACCTGCGGCGATAAGAACGTCGAGAAGTATGACCGCCCCGTGCCTAATCCGAAGAAGCGCCGCTCGGATGACCGCCCGAAGCACAAGACGAATCGCCGCAACTGGTTTTACATCTGCCGCAATGCTGATTGCCGTGAGCAATTCTCCACTACGGCTGGCACGATCTTCCACGATACACATTTGCCGCTCATAGTTTGGTTCCAAGCAATCGCTCTGATCCTGAATGCAAAAAAAGGAATCAGCGCGAAGCAACTACAACGCGACCTGGGGATCGGCGGATACAAGACCGCGTGGTATCTCAATCACCGCATCCGTGAAGCGATGGCCAGCGGCGCGATACCAAAGCTCGGTGGAATCGTAGAGATTGACGAAACCTATGTAGGCGGAAAGCAGAAGGGCAAGGGAGTTTCATACGGTCGAATGCAAAAGCAAGTTGTGATGGGAGCGATCCAGCGCGGCGGCGAGCTTCGCCTACAGCACGTAGATCGGGCAACGTCCCAGCGATTCCGAGAATTTATCAGCGCGACAGTGAGCGCCGATGTTGAGCGCGTAATGACGGATCAGCATCCCGCGTACCCAAATGCCCTTGGGCCTGAATTGGCTGCAAAGCACGAAACCGTGAATCACATAATCGGCGAGTACGTGCGCGGAGACGTTACAACGAACACCATCGAATCAGCCTTCTCGCTGTTTAAGCGCGGAGTGATAGGCCAATTCCACAAACTGTCAGGAAAGCATCTGCATCGCTACCTAGCAGAGTTCGAGTACCGTTTCAATCGTCGCAATGACGATGGCGCGTTCGCTGAAATCGTGCGCCGTCTCGCGGGAGGAAAGCCGCTGCCATTCGCTACTTTGACTTTCGAGCCTGCGACTGAGGAGCCTTTTTAGGCTTGTGTATTTCGGCGGTTTTTTGCGGAGACTTTTCTAGCATCCGGCGGAGAACTTCGTCGAATTGGCCCTTATCCGTTTTCACTTTGTTACCCTAGCACTTCTGTCAGTGTGATTCAACGTGCGGCAATGACTTGATAATTTGCTCTTCCGTTCTCTCTAATTTTTCCAACTGTTTGGCGTAAAGCTTCATCCTGTCCTCAAGAGCCGATTTCACGAGCTGGTCCTGGGTTTTCTTTTCCCACTTGCACACCTTGCGGATGCGCTCTAGGAAAGCATCATCGACCTTTACGGAGACTGTTGGCATCGCGGCTTCGCAGTTTTCCACAGCCAGACGGCAACATGTCAACATCTTTGCATCTTTACATCTTGACATGTAGACATGTAAACATGTATTCAAGGTATGGGCGACCCGACCGCATAGCAAGACCGAAACTGTTGGGTTTTATTTCCAGTGAGCGCAATAGGTTGTAGGATTTGTGATTTTGGCCCTTGCAGTGGGATCGCTCGGAACGATAGACTTTCGGGGTTTTGCAGGATGTGCAGGATTTGCCGACGATGAATCGTCAGGCGTGAAGGTTCTTTAGAGTTTGGTGGCGGAGGGTGCGGGGGACGATCCCGCAAGTACCCGAAGGCACGGCGCATTATAAGTGCGCTCCCTTACCAGTTAGGGTTAACCCTCCGTTGTCAAAGAGCCGATGTGGTTCGAAGACATCGGCTTAAAAACTGGAGGCGGGGATCGGATTCGAACCGATGTATATGGGTATTGTCGGTACCCACGTGTTCGACCGCTTCACCACCCCGCCCCTGGTTGAGAACGAGGTGCCGGTGGACCTGACTCGATTTGAACGAGCATCCCCGAGTTTTGCAGACTGGTGCTCTACCAAGTTGAGCTACAGGCCCACTGGCACCTCGGCACTTCCCCTCTAAGTTACAGAAAATCTAGCTAACGTCAAGGGGGAGGGGCACTGTATAACCAGTGCCCCTGTGCAAAACTCCTACATATTGTGGTTCTTACCTTACTGGTAAACACTAACGGCGGGATCGCCCTGTCACGGCAGTTTCAGGATAGCAGATTGTGTCAAGTGAATAATCGTGCAATTTTGCAGTTTTGCGCGGAATTCTTGACGGCCGTCGTCGGTCTTTGGCCGTTCGTCGTTGGCAGTATTCAAGCGCGGCCGTCGCGCTCCGGTTTGGGCTAACGACCAACGGCCAGCGACCGACGACTGGTAGTACACTGCGGCTCATGCGGCGCGATCCCATCGAACTGGAAATCTTCAAAAACCTATACCACTCCATCGCCGAGGAGATGGGCGCGGCGCTGCGGCGAACGGCGTTCTCTCCGAATATCAAGGAGCGCCGCGATTACTCGTGCGCGGTATTCGACGGCGCCGGTCAGGTGATCGCGATGGGCGACCACATGCCGGTGCATCTGGGGTCGATGCCCATGTCGGTGCGGGCGGCGATCGATGCCTGCGCGATGGGTACCGGAGCGATGGAGCCCGGCGATGTGGTCATGCTGAACGATCCGTTTCGCGGCGGTACGCATCTGCCCGACATCACGCTGGTCGCGCCGGTGTATGTGAGGAAGAGCGCGCCCGACTCTGGCGTGGCCGATGGGAGCAGGCGACTGCGCACCACTGGCTCGCGCGGGCAGGAGTGCCCGCGCCACACGAGTCTGCACCACATTCGCCCCGATTTCTATGTGGCTTCGCGGGCGCATCATGCCGACGTGGGCGGGGCCTATCCGGGGTCGATGGGGCTGTGCCGCGAAATCTATCAGGAGGGTGTGTGCATCCCTCCGGTAAAACTGGTGCGACGGGAAGCCATGGATGCGGATGTGCTCGCAATGCTGCTCAACAACGTCCGCACTCCCCAGGAACGCGAGGGCGACCTGGGAGCGCAAATCGCGGCCTGCCACACCGGCGCTGAGCGCCTGCGCGAGGTTTGCTCGCGTTATGGCGTGGAGCGCGCCCGAAGCGCCGCAAGCGATCTGCTGGATTATTCGGAAGAACTGATGCGCGCGTTTTTGCGGAGAGTGCCGGCGGGCGAGTATCGCGCCGAGGATTTTCTGGATGGAGACGGAATTAGCGATCGTCCACTAAAGATTGCAGCCACAGTGAAAGTGTGGGGACAGCCGCCCTCGGCTGTCCGTCGAGCGCAGCTCGACTTGAGATCGGCAGAAAAACAGGCGGGTCTTCGACCCGCCGGACAGCCGGGGGCGGCTGTCCCCACACGCCCCATGGTCACCGTCGATTTCACCGGCAGCGACCCACAGGTGGAGGGCAGCGTGAATGCAGTCGCGGCGATCACCTACTCGGCGTGCTTCTACGTATTTCGCTGCCTGCTGGCCGAGGACGTTCCCGCTGCGGCGGGCCTGATGCGGCCGATCCATGTCATCGCACCCGAAGGAACGATAGTGAATGCGCGGCCCCCCGCTGCTGTTGCCGGCGGAAATGTCGAGACCTCGCAGCGCATCGTTGACGTCGTGCTGCGGGCGCTGGCACAGGCGATTCCCGATCGCATCCCCGCGGCGGCGGCCGGAACGATGAACAATCTGACCATCGGCGGCATGCGTCCCAGCACGAACGATGCGCGCACGCGTGAGCCCTTCGCGTACTACGAGACGATCGCCGGCGGGATGGGCGCCCGGCCCGGCAAGCCCGGCGTTTCCGGCGTACACACCCACATGACGAACTCGCTGAACACTCCTGCAGAAGCGCTGGAGTACGCGTATCCGCTGCGCGTGCGGCGGTATTCCCTGCGGCCAGATAGCGGCGGCGACGGAAAGTTCCGCGGCGGTGACGGCATTGTTCGCGAGATCGAAGTGCTCACCGACTGCGAAGTGACCGTGCTGGCTGACCGCCGCACTCGCGGGCCGTGGGGACTTTCCGGAGGAAGTGACGGCGCGCCGGGGAATACGTTCATCACGCGATATGATGGCTCGATCGAACCCATGCCGGCGAAGTTCAGTACTCGCTTGCGAAAAGGCGAACGGATTACGATTGAATCTCCCGGCGGAGGCGGCTGGGGTCGAGCATAAAGGTTCGCCGTTGATCGTTGCCAAGATTTGATCGGAAAGGACACAGTTTATGCACATCCTCAAGTCGGTGGGAGTGATGTCCGTCGCGAAGCTCATGGGATTGCTCTACGGCTGCCTGGGACTGATCTTCGCCCCAATTTTCCTGGTGGTCGGATTGGTGGGATCGTTCGCGGGCTCGGACAAAACTCCGCTCGCTGGAGTTTTCGGGGTTGTATTCGCCATCCTCATGCCAGTTCTCTACGGAGCCATGGGATTTGTGTCGGGCGCAATTGGTGCACTGCTCTATAACGTCTTAGCCAAGTGGGCGGGCGGCTTCGAACTGGAACTGGAGGCGCGCGCAAATCTGCCTGTCGCACCCTATCCCATAATTCCTCCGCCAGCCGCGGGCATCTAAGTTCGTTGGAGGCAGAGACTATGGCAACCGATCTGGCCGCTCACTATCTCGACGAAGCGCGCCGTCAGATGCGCGGCTACAAGCGCATGGGCGAGGGCGCGATGACGCAACTTCGCGACGAAGACTTTTTCGTGACGCTCGATCCCGAATCGAATTCCGTTGCCATTCTGGTCAAGCATCTAGCAGGCAACATGCGGTCACGCTTTCGCGACTTCCTCACCAGCGACGGAGAAAAACCGGACCGCTTTCGCGACCGCGAGTTCGAAGTCACTGGCGCCACCACACGGGCTGAAGTTATGAAGTGGTGGGAAGAAGGCTGGGGATGTGTGCTGGGGGCGATCGAGACGCTCAAGCCGGAAGATGTGATGCGCACGGTGCCCATTCGCGGTGAGCCGCACACCGTGCTGCAAGCCATCAACCGGCAGATCGCACACTACTCCGCCCACATCGGGCAGATCGTGTTTCTGGCCAAACATCTGAAGTCTAGCGAGTGGAAGACGCTGAGCATTCCGCGGGGCCGCTCGGAGGAGTTCAAAGACGTCAAGGCGCTGAGGGAACAATTTGATCGCGGCGTGCCGAAGTAGCACCCCGCGACATGTCATCCGGAGCACAGTGGGACGCATCGCAAAGCGAAGCGGTCCACCGAGTCGAAGGATCCCTGCTCCGCAGGCAGCCCACCCGCTATAGGGATTCTTCGCTTCGCTCAGAAAGACAAGCCGAAAAATTTCCGCACAAGGCCCCCTCACTGCGGTCCGAAGTAACGGTAATGTCCCGTGATCTTCCAGTTGAAAAGAACGTCTTCCATCTTCGGGCCCTCGCCTATGTTGTGAACCATCATGTAGCGCCCGCTCCCGCTGGCCTTTTGATCGACGACGATGCCAATGTGCGGCACATTGCCACCCAGATCCCACGCCACCAGATCGCCGGGCGCATAATCTTCCGCGCGGCTGGTGATGGGCAGTGAGTCCCCCTTGCGTTGAAAGAACACCATCAGATTCGGAACGCGGCGGTGATCGATATTCGCGTCGGGATGGCCAAGCAGCCAGCGCCGTTTGTTCGGGTACGCCGCAAAATTCTGCAGCATGTCTTCGTGGACTTCCTTCTGCAGGTCGACGCCCACGGCACGGTAACTGCGAATAATCTCATCGGTGCAAACGCCGGTGTCGGAGGGAACATCCCCGCCGGGATATGGGATTCGGACATACGCAGAGACGTAGCGCACCGCATGGTGGGTGCGTTCGATGGCGGCGGCCACCAGGCGGCGCGTGAACTCCTGCCGCGAAACCGGCGCCGCGGGCGGCGTTGCCGCCACGCTCCACAACGTACATGCGGATAGCACAACCAGCGCCAGCCCCCCTCGGTTCGTTGCGTGGTTCCGCATTTCGGTCGATTGTAACTGTCCTGGCGTCGGTGGAGAATAGAAGGAGAGGGGCATATGACATTCCTTCGAGAGCCGGAGCCCGCATTCCTTCACGCCGCCCGGTGCTAGAATCATACGTTTTGTGTTTGAAGCAGTTCTTGGTACCCGACTTTATAGGTGGCAATTATGGCGACAACGATGCTGGCGGTGGTGAAGCCGGAAAAAGCGGCGGGCGCGGAGATTCGCGAGGTCAAGATTCCCGCTTTCGGGCGCACCGAGGTGCTGGTCAAGGTGAAAGTCGCGTCCATTTGCGGCACCGACCTGCACATTTACAACTGGGATCGCTGGGCGCAGAACCGCATCCATCCGCCGCTGATTCCTGGGCACGAGTTCTGCGGCGAAGTGGCGGCGTTCGGCGATGAGGTCACCAGCGTCAAGGAAGGCGACTTCGTTTCCGCCGAGATGCACGTGGCGTGCGGTAAGTGTTTGCAGTGCCGCACTGGCGAAGCTCACATCTGCCAGAAGGTGAAGATCATTGGCGTGGACACCGACGGCGCGTTCGCCGAGTACGTCGTCATTCCGGAATCGAACATCTGGAAACTCGATCCTGCCATTCCCCTGGAGTATGCGTCCATTCTCGACCCGCTGGGGAACGCGGTGCACACGGTGTTGGCCGGGGAGATCGCCGCTAAGAGCGTGGCCATCACGGGTTGCGGGCCGATTGGTCTGTTTTCGATTGCCGTGGCGAAGGCTGTGGGCGCAACTTCCGTTTTCGCGATTGAAGTCAACGAGCACCGCGCCCGCATCGCGCGCGAGATGCAGGCCGACTACGTGCTCAGTCCCGCCAAAGAAAAGGTCCACGCGATCGTGATGGAGAAAACCGGAGGCCTGGGCGTGGACGTGGTGCTGGAAATGGCGGGGCATCCGGATTCGATTCGCACCGCGTTCGATATTGTGCGGCGCGGCGGAAGAATTTCCCTGCTTGGGCTGACATCGAAGCCCATCTCGCTGAATTTTTCCGAAGACATCATTTTCAAGGGCATCACGGTGCAGGGCATCAACGGACGGCGCATGTACCAGACGTGGTATCAGATGACCGCGCTGCTCAAGAGCGGCAAACTCAATCTGCATCCCGTGATCACCGACCGCATCTCGATGAAAGATTTTTCGAAAGCCATGGAGCGCCTGAAAACCGGCGAAGCCAGCAAGATTCTCGTGTATCCCAACGGCGTGCGGTGAGTCTTTATGGGCGCGGGCGCCCTCACCCGCGAAGCCTGATCCGAGATGTACATGTGCGTCGCAAATCAATTTGTCATCCTGAGCAAAGCGAGGGACCTGTGCACTTCGCCGGTTATGGATGCTGCCAGCGAGTTGCATAGATCCTTCGCGCAAAGAACGCGCTCAGGATGACAACGTTCGGTATTAAACTGATCCGTTCTCCAATCCGCGTTCATCCGCGCAAATCCGCGGTAAAGAAGTTCGTGAGGTTCCCATGACCACCGCAATCCGCACCAATCCGCTCTCTTACCTCACCGACCAGCTCAACGAACTCAAGGCCAAGGGCACGCACTTCAAGCTGCGAGTGCTTGAGGACGAGCAGGCGCCCATCTGCACGTTCGACGGGAAGAGAGTCATCAATCTCGCGTCGAACAATTATCTGGGATTGACCACGCATCCCAAGCTGCGCGAAGCCGCGTTGGAGGCGACACGCAAATTCGGCGTGGGGTCGGGGGCGGTGCGCACCATTGCCGGGACGATGAAGATCCACATGGAGCTCGAAGAAAAGATCGCGCGCTTCAAGAACGTGGAAGCCTGCGTGGTCTTCCAGTCGGGCTTCGCCGCAAATGCGGGGACGGTGTCAGCCGTGCTGGGCAAGGACGACTTCATCATCTCCGATGCGCTGAACCATGCGTCGATCATCGACGGGGCGCGGCTCTCGAAGGCGCAGATTCTAGTATTCCGTCACAAAGACATTGCCCACGCGGAGGAGCAGTTAAGCAGCATTAAGAGCGCGCCCGGCAAAAAACTGCTGATCACCGACGGCGTGTTCTCCATGGACGGCGACATCGGCCCGCTGCCCGCGTTGTGCGATCTGGCCGAAAAATACGGCGCCATCATGATGGTCGACGACGCGCACGCTTCGGGAGTGCTGGGCCGCAACGGGCGCGGCACCATAGATCACTTCGGCATGCACGGCCGCGTCGATATTCAGGTCGGCACCTTGTCCAAGGCGATTGGCGCGCTGGGCGGGTACGTCTGCGGCACGCGCGACCTGATCGACTTTCTCTATCACCGGGCGCGGCCAATCTTGTTTTCGACGTCGCATCCGCCGTCGGTGGCAGCGACGTGCATCGCAGCTTTCGACGTGCTCGAGAACGAGCCCGAGCGCATAGAAAAACTCTGGGAGAACACGCGCTTCTGGAAGAAAGAGCTCGGCCTGCTCGGCTTCGACATCGGCGGGCGCGCCACGCCGGCCAGCGAGACTCCGATCACGCCCATCATCATCGGCGACGGCAAGCTCACTATGGACTTCTCGCGCGAGCTGTTCAAAGAAGGCGTACTCGGAACGGGCATCGCGTTCCCCACCGTGCCGGAAGGCAAGGCGCGCATCCGCACGATCATGACGGCGACGCACACGAAGGAAGAGTTGGAGCAGGCGCTGGCCGTGCTCAAGAGCGTCGGGAAGCGCATGGGGATATTGCGGACCTGACGGAGTGCGCCACCGAGCTTTGCTCGGCCTGGACGGGTCAAAGACCCGTCCCCACATGAGCGAGGTGCTTCAGTCCGTCCGGTGGACGATCTTACCGCTCACAATCGTCGCTACAACTTTCCCCGTGAACTGCCAGCCGTCGAAGGGACTGTTGTGCGACAGCGAGCGCGACTTGGCGGCTTCGAAAGTCCAGCGCTTCTTGGGATCGAAGATGGTCACGTCGGCGTGGCTGCCGCGCGCCAGCGATCCACGGCCAGGGAGGTCGAAGACCCGGGTGGGGCCCAGCGTGAAGAGCTCGACGATGCGCGTCAGCGGAATTTTGTGCTCGCGGTGAAGCTTCGTGATCGCAAGCGCCAAGGCCGTTTCCAGCCCGGTGATGCCGAAAGACGCGCGCTCAAATTCAACTTGCTTTTCATGGAGAGCGTGCGGAGCGTGGTCGGTGGCGATGGCGTCCACAGTGCCGTCGGCAAGCGCGACCACGATGGCCTCGCGGTCGGTCGCAGAACGCAGTGGAGGGTTCATCTTGAAGTTGGTGTCGTACTCACCGACGTTTTCGTCAATCAGGGAGAAGTGGTGCGGCGTTACTTCGCAGGTGACGCGGGCGTGCGCGCGCTTGCCGCGGCGCACGGCCTTGAGCGCATCGGAGGTGGAAAGATGCGCCACGTGCAGGCGCGATTCGCGGATCTGCTGCGCCAGCGTGACGTCGCGGTCGACGATGGCGGCTTCGGCGGCGGCCGGCATGGCGCGCAGTCCGAGTCGAAAGCTCGTAGGCCCCGCGTGCATCGAACAGTTTTCGGTGAGGCGAGTATCTTCGGCGTGCTGCACCACCGGGAAATTCAGTTCCGCGCCGAGGCGAAGAGCCATGCGCATGACGTCGTCGTCGAGAATCGGCTTGCCGTCGTCGGTAACGGCAACGGCACCAGCGCGCTGCAGGGCAGCGAAGTCGGTGAGGGTTCCTCCCTTGCTGCCGCGGGTGGCGGCCGCGATCGGAAAGACATTGACCAACGCTGCGCGTTCGGGATTCCGCAACCACGAGACCCATTCCGCGGTATCGACGACGGGCGCGGTGTTGGGCATCGTGCAAACGGAAGTGAAGCCTCCGGCAGCAGCGGCGGCGGTGCCGGTAGCGATGGTCTCTTTATATCCCTGGCCGGGCTCGCGCAGGTGGACATGCAGATCGATGAAGCCGGACGCGACGATCAGGCCGCGGGCATCGAACTTTTCGTCAGCGGAACCACGGATTTTATTGGGCAGGGCGACCTCGGCCACGCGGCCATCGCGCAGCAGGATATCCATGGGCGCATTGATCTTCGAGGCAGGATCGATGAGGTGGCCGCCTTTGATCAATAGGCTCGCGTGCGGTCGCGTCATCGGACTGCCCTCGCAAGATTCCCCTTGTCATCCTGAGCGCGTTCTGTGCGCGAAGGACCTATGCAAATGCTCTTCGCCCCAAAGAAGTGCACAGGTCCTTCGGCGCCAAACAACGGCGCCTCAGGATGACAAGATCGCTGAGCAGGGTGAGGGGCGTGGCTCATTTCGCCTTCCCCAGCGCGCGCGCCAGAATCGCCATGCGCGTCGGGACGCCGTTGTGCACCTCGTCGACAATCACCGACTGCGGGCCGTCGGCGACTTCAGCGGTCAACTCCAGGCCACGGATGATCGGCCCGGGATGCATGACGATGGCGTCACGTTTGGCCAGCTTCAGACGAGCGGTCGTCATCTGGTAGCGCGCAATGTAGTCCTGCAGGCGGATCTTCTGGCCGGCCAGGCGCTCTTTCTGCACGCGCAGCAGCATGACGACGTCGGTCCCACGCAGCGCATCTTCGATGTGGCGCGTGATCCGCAGGCCCGGGGTGAGCGTGGCAGCGACCTCCGGCACGAACTCAGGCGGACCGCAGAGAGTGAGCTTCACTCCGAATTTGGTCAGCAGATGGCAGGCGCTGCGCGCGACGCGGCTATGGAAAATGTCGCCGATGATGGTGGCCTGCAGGCCCTTGAACGACTTCTTGTGTTTCAGGATGGTGAAGGCGTCGAGCAACGCCTGTGACGGATGCTCGTGCATGCCATCCCCGGCATTGATGACGGGAATGTCGAGATGCCGAGCCATCAGATGTGGCGCGCCTGCCGAGGGATGGCGCATCACGATGCAATCGGCGCCGACGGCGCGCAGGGTGTATCCGGTGTCGAGCACGGACTCGCCTTTTTCGATGCTCGATCCCGAGGACTGCACCAGCGTGGTCATCGCGCCCAGCGATTTCGCCGCGAATTCGAACGACGAGCGCGTGCGGGTCGAGGCTTCGTAAAACAGCAGCACCACCCGCTTGCCGCGCAGCAGCGGCCGGGCCTTCAGCGGATTCATGCGGCGGGCCAGCTTGAGCAGGCCCAGGATGTCCTTCGCGTCCAGGTGTTCGATCCCGAGCAGCGAACCGCGTGCGGGCTTATTCATTGGAAAAAGTGCAAACGGTGCATCATACGCGGCAGGGGCGACCGCCGCAAGGGAGTTCCTGACGCCGCTTGGAAGGCTTAGGACCTGTCGCGGCGCCCCAAGATAGCTCCGCCCAATGCCCCGCCGAGACTGGAGAGAACGATGGAGAGCACAAAGAGCAATATGCTGCCGACAACCAGAGCCATGACAAGGCCTTCGTGGGTTTTTAGCTGCGCCAGTATGGCTTGGGTCTGAGGATCGGCGGGGTGCGAGGCGGCCCACTTTTGTACATTCTCGATCATCTGCTCTCGAAGCTTCGCCCTCAGATCGGGAACAGTGGCCGCCAAGGCGACCAATAGCGCCGTCATGCCGAAGCTGAGAATTCCGCTCAGGGCGCCAAGCCGCGCTCCAGCCGCTGCTTTGATCATGATTCCGGGCTGGCGCTGCCGATAGAGAACAACCGCGAGGAATCCGACACTAATCATGGCAACCAACGGGTGCAGTCCCAGGGACATCAGTATCGACGCCACCAGGGCCGCCAGGGCACATGGCCTTATCGCCTGAGACCACTGCATGGGGAGAGCAAGAAGAGGCACCGTCTGCGACACCGGGAGCACGTCCGAGTCTTGCGACGTGGCGGCCGCGGCAGAGTATGCCAAAGGCCGAGGCGCGGGTTCAGCTATCACCACGCGAATCTGCGGGGCTGAACAATGCGGGCAGAAGGGAGTTCCCTCTTCCACCGTTTGTCCGCACTTGTAACAGGGCTGTTCCATCAGAGATCAAGGGAATAGGACTCTGAGAGTATCGCAGAAAGTATCCGCCGGCGCAGCCCGCAGAGGACTGCAAAATGCTGAAACCACGAAGGACACTAAGTATCACGAAGGATTTCGCTGGTAAGCATTTCCTTCGTGTAACTTCGTGTGCTTCGTGGTAGACGCTCTGCGTTTTGGGGCAACTAGAGGTCGCCGCGCTTGCCACGGGTATGCACATAGACCAGGGCGAAGGTCGCTCCCTTGCCCGCGTCGCCAGGCTCGACGGCCACGACGTGCTGGTTATCCTCAGTGCCGACTTTCAGCTCGGTGACTGGTCCCGAGTTTTGTTCGCACTTCAATTCCTTGCTGTCTTTATCTTTATCTTTGGCGTCCTTGTCGTCATCCTTGTCGTCGTCGTGCACCTCGACATCGCCGCCATGCTTCTGGGAATGACACTCCAGAACTTTGCCGTACTTTTTCAGCTTGCCGCGATAGAAATCGATGATCTTGGCCGGAGGATCGTCCGAGTCGTACTTTGCGATCATCAGTTTCATTCCAAAGCTCTCGGTCAAGATTCCGAAATTGATGGGGTCATTGTCTTTTTCCTGTTTGGGACGAGCACCCGGATACAGGGGCAGTCCCTGCTTCGCGGCGTCGGCATCCTTGCCGACGTGCATATCGCCCACCGAGCTACGAACATCAAGGGATTTGCCCTGCGAGTCGGATTGCTGTGCGAACAGGGGCAGCGTCAGACCTGCAAGCAGCGCGAAGGCGATGGTCAGATAGCGAAACATGGGATAGCGAAACATGGATGGTCCTCCTTGAACGGATGCCGAGACGTAGCCGGCTACGTCTCTACGAACTACTAGATCTCCGCTTCCTTGCCGTGCGTGCGGACGTACACCAGTGAGAAGCTGGAGCCCTTACCGTCGGGCTCGACGGCCACGACATGCTGGTTCTCTTTCGTGCCGGCTTTCAACTCGACGTTATTGCCGCTGGATCCATCGCAGGTCAGTTCATGGGATTCGTGATCCGACCCTTTGATGTCAGGGTTCACCTCAAAATGACTGGTATGGCACTCGAGCACCTTGCCGTATTTCTGGAGCTGATCCTTATAGTAGGCGATCAGCTTGGCGGGAGAATCGTCGGACTGATATTCCAAGGCGACCACTTTCAGCCCGAAGCCGAAACTCGAGATGTTGACGTTGGCGCTTTTGTCGTTGCCGTTGCCAGCATCTTGCTTCAGGCGGGCACCGGGATACACCGTGAGGCCCACGTCCGCCACGTTGGCGCCCTTGCTCACGTGAATGCCGCCGACGGGCGTGTTGATGTCGACCTGCTTGTCTTGCCCGTTCTGCTCTTTCTTCACATTGATACTGCAGGCCGGCAAGAGTAGCGTCGCGAGAGTCGCGAATCCTAAAGCGAGCGCGCCGAGTACTTGAAAATTAGTTCTGCGCATGAGGCCCTCCTGTAGCGACTTGGGCCGGACGTTCGAGTCCCGCGCCGCGCTGGGCAACATTCGGAATGGTGACGGGCAGATGGCCGCGAATCGGAATCTCCCCGAACAGCGCTTTGATCGCGCCCACTTCCGACACGGCCGCGTTGGAAAACGTGCACATGTAATTCTCGATCTTGGGGAAATCGCTGGCCAGGTACGGATTCCCCATGGCAACCACGGCCGTCTTTTCCGCGGCATGGTCGAGCACTTGCTGCAGCAGCGTGCCGCTGGCGTCGGCCATTCCAACCGAATTGCCCACTTTCCCCGCCGTCGGAATTACATAGACTGCAGCCACCACGGTTTGGGCCTCGTCGACCGCCTTCAGAACTTCGTCGCTCATGCCCGCAGCGACGCGGGAGTCCACATAAATCACATGCGCGTCCGGGATGCGGGCACGGAACTCGCGTCCGAAGGCGCGGCCCGACTCCGTGCGCATGTCGTCGGAAAAAAGGACGGCCACCACCTGGTTGTGAGTCTCCTCTCTGGTCATATACGGAAGCCCACCCTTGGCGGTTCCCTTCGATTTCAGAGGCAGCACTTTGCCGTTGTCCCGCACCAGCGTGATAGCGGCGTCGGCCACCTGCTGACCAAATGTTATGTTTTCCGGCTTGCCGACCACGCTCGCAATCGCGCTGAGATCGACCGTGCGTGAGGTGTTGAGGCCGAGATGCCCCTTTATTTTCAGGATCTTGAGAACCGAGCGGTTGAGGCGCTGCTGCGAAATTTCACCCGAGCGGACCGCCTTCAGCATCGACTCGTACGAAGCGCCTAAGTCGGCCGGGATGATCAGCAGGTCATTGCCGGCCTTGAATGCTTCGACGGCGGCGCGGCCGATGTCGTTGGCGAAGAGATGCGTCAGCCCTGCCATGTCGAGAGCGTCGGTCACGATCAGCCCTTTGAATCCCATTTCTTTTTCCAGCAGATCGGTCACCACCGCCGGGGAGATCGTGGCAACATGATTCGGGTCGGCATCGAGCGCCGGAACCGTGACGTGCGCCACCATCACGGAATCGACGCCCGCGGCGATGGCTTGGCGAAACGGCGGAAGTTCGATCGAATCCAGATGCGCGCGGTCTCCGTTCACGCTGGCAACACCAAGATGCGAGTCGGTGGCAGTATCGCCGTGACCGGGAAAGTGCTTCACCGTGGTCAACATTCCCGCCGCATGGGCGCCCTTGATGTAGGCCGTGACCAGATCGCCGACCTGCTTGGGATCTTCTCCAAAGGAGCGCGTGTTGATGATGGGATTGACGGGATTCGAGTTCACGTCGGCGTCGGGGAAGAAGTTCCAGTGCACGCCGATGGCGCGGGCTTCCTGGCCAGTGATCAGGCCGAAGGTCTCCGCGTCTTCGATCTTGCCGTCTGCGCCAAAGGCCATGGCGTGTGGGAAGTTGGTGGTCCCCAGCAGGCGCGTGGCAACCCCGCGCTCAAAGTCAGCGGCGAACAGCAGCGGCAGCTTCGATTCTTTCTGCAGACGGTTCAGCAACTCGGCGGCTTCGTACGGCTCGGTTCGCAAAAGGAATGGGCCGTCGACATGCACCGACATGGCAAACGAGCCTACGTGATATTTGTGCATGGCCTCGAGCCACTGCAGGTACTCGGGGCTCTCGACGTTGAGGAAGCTGGCGCGGCACCAGGGCATGAAAAGCTGGCCGATCTTTTCTTCGACGGAAAGCGAGCGCAGCGTTTTCTCGGCCCACTTGTCGCCGCGCGCGGTGCTCACCGGAGCGGGACGCGAGGGCTTGGTCTTGCCCAAGGAGGGCACAGTAAGGGCCTGCACGAGAACGACAACGAGAAAAATTCGGCGCATGGTAAGGAACGATAGCAGAAGAAAAGCCCGTGTGCTTCCAACGCCTATGTAGGGACAGCCGCCTTCGGCTGTCCTCGGGCCGAAGGCCCGATGCCTCTCGTTGTTGGAACTATCACGTGTGAGGCTGCCCCACCTTCCGCGGTTTTCGGAAGGTGGGCACCACGGACCTGGGGCTTCCTCTTCATGGTCACGCCCGCGATCCGTCTGGAGTCCCCATGAAACCTGCGGTGACTTGGGCCCAGCCCCCAGCTGCCTTCGTCGGTGGGTGGCCCATCCTTTGCGTTCTTTGCAAAGGGTGGGATTCCGGAGTGGCGCGTCGTGCTCTTTCGCGATTCCTTAGAAATCTCCGCCGGGGCCTTCAGCCGCCCCGCACTCCTTCCACAGCTTTTCCCAATTCCATATCCCGTACCCCACCTCCTTCGGCAACGGGAATCCGAGCTGATGCGCCAGCATCAACACCTGCCCGCGATGGTGGGCTTCGTGTGCAAGCATGTAGCACAGCATCTCCGGACCGACGGGCCAAGGCTTTGCCCAACCGTCCCTGAGAAACTTCTTCACGCGGCCCGCACCACCGCCGAGGGCTTCGGCGAGCATCTCCGCGCAACGAGCGGCGCTCTCGGCCAATCCCGCACGGGCCTGCTGCGGCGTGCAGTGCGCGCGGTTGAGCTGCCGTGGAACCTTCAGGTGCGGAGCAGTAAGCCGGACCCACTTGGTGCGGACATTGTGCAGATGCGTGAAGATGGCCGCAATGGTGCGGACGTTGCCGGAGGGCTTGGCTGTCGTTTTCGTTTTCGCCGTCGCTGTCCAGGCGGCAGGGTCAAGATGTTCAATAAGAATCTGGTTCATGCGCTCGTTGGCGGCAAAAATCTGGACGGCGGCCTGGCCGAGTTGAGTCTGAACCTTGGGTTTGTAAAGCGTGGGTTTGTAAAGCTTGGGTTGACGCGCAGTCACGGCTCGCTGCTCCTCCACCTATCATACTTCGGGCCGGTCGGCCTTCTGGGTGGAATCCAGAGCCTGCTGCTGAATCTCCTCATCATCGCCAAATCCCTGCAGCCACACCACTTTCGGCTCACGCCGAAACCAGGTCATCTGCCGCTTGGCGTAGTTGCGATGCGCCTGCTGCGCGGCTTGCAGGGCTTGTTCGCGCGTGAGTTCTCCGCGCAAAAGCTGGACTGCCTGCTTGTATCCGAGAGACGCCAGTGGCCGGGCGGCGGCACCGTATTTCGCGAGGAGGCGCTGCGTCTCTTCGACCAGTCCGGCTTCGAACATATTGCGGGCGCGCTGGTTGATGCGATCGTAGAGCGCCCGGCGCTCTGGATCGAGGCCGAGCCGCAGAATGCGGAAGCCGCGCAGCGCGTCGCGGCCTTGCCGCCAGAGTTCGGACATTTTCTGTCGGGACGCCAAACAAACCTCGATCGCCCGGATCAGCTTGGGGATGTCGTTGGCGTGAACTTTTTCCGCCGCCGCGCGGTCCAGCCGCCGAAGAATTCGGTGCAGATGATCGGGGCCACGCCTCGCGGCACTTTCCCGCAAACGCTCACGCAACTCTTCCGAGCGCTGCGGGCCGGGGAAGAGTCCTTCGAGCAGGGCACGCAAGTACAATCCAGTGCCGCCGACCACAATCGGTAAGTGGCGGCGCAGGTTGATTTCCGTGAGCACTTGCCGCGCCTGACGGGCGTATTCACCGGCCGTGACGTACTCCGTGGGATCCGCACAATCGAAAAGGTGATGGGGCGCGGAAGCGAGTTCGTTGAGGCTGGGCTTGGCGGTGCCTATGTCAAACTCGCGGTACATCGCGACCGAATCGCAATTGACGATCTCGCCCTCGAACTTCCGCGCCAGCGCCAGGGACAGCGCCGTCTTTCCGCTGGCCGTAGGCCCGAGGATCACCACCAGCAGCGGCTCGGCAGCGCCGATCTCGCGATCTTCGTCGTGATGCCCGTCGTGACGCTCGTCGTGGTGCGGTGGGCCCACGTTCAGCGCAGGCTCCAGTGAAGGTCGTGCCAGTAGCGGACCAGCGTGAGCACCAGCAGCATAAGCGCGATCAGCAGCAAGCCGGTAGTTTCCGAGGCGTAGACTGCGTGACGATGATGCTTGTGATCGTCCTTAGGAGAGGTGTCGGGCACGCGGATATTGTAGCGCCGCGGCGAAGCATATCGTCCAGCCTCCCGCCGGGCTGCGCCCTGGCGGGACAGCCGAGGCGGCTGTCTCCACATGTGTATCTTACATGCGTATCTCGGGTGCTACACTACCCCGTCGTGCCGCACAAAGGCAGCCGAGTCACGCGGTTTGGATTGTTCGAAATCGATCTCAGCGCAGGCGAACTGCGCAAGAGCGGCGTCAAGCTGCGCCTGCAGGGACAACCGTTCCAGGTGCTGGCGCTGCTGCTGGAGCGAGCGGGCGAGGTGGTCACTCGCGAAGAGTTGCAGCAGAAGCTCTGGCCCTCCGACACCTTCGTCGACTTCGACCACAGCTTGAACACCGCCATCAACAAGGTGCGCGAGGCCCTGGGCGATTCCGCCGTCAGTCCGCGCTATGTCGAAACGTTGGCGCGGCGTGGATACCGGTTCATTGCTCCGGTTCAGGCTCCGGTCCAGGCTCCGGTTCAGTCGGAGGCTTCGACCGAAATCCCGTCTGGCGAGAAGGCACTCGCAACCGGCGAAACCTCTGCTTCCGCCCCATCGTCAGATCCTTACGCGCCGCACGTCGCACTGCATCCCGAACTCGAAGTCCCCATCCCGCGGCGGGCCATTACCCGCGGCCTGTTCGCGCTGATTCAGATCATGTATTTGTCCTTCTATCTGTCGGCCCTGTTTCTTCTGCGCTACGTTCAGGAAATCGGAGACTCGTTCCGCAACCCGTGGGGCGGGACCGTGCTCGCCGGGGCGGTGCTGATCACTGCTGGCGTCGGCATTCCCCTGCGCTGTTATTTGATGTCCGCGGTGGGCTTCGACTACCAGCGCCTGGGCGAAAAGTTCCTCCAGATATTCCCGTTCGTCCTGGCGCTGGACCAGCTGTGGGCGGTCGCTCCGTTTCTGCTGATCCCGCAGATCGGCCTGGGCGCGGCCTTCGCCGTCAGCGCGGCGTTGCTCTATCTGCCTTTTTCGGAGCGGACCCTGATTCGCATGGCCTATGTCGCTCCGCCCGCACGCTAGCCGGTTATTTCCCTGGAACCAACCTCACCCATTCCCCGTATCCACGTCTAACAGGCGGGCGAAGTTGTGTTTGCCCGCTGGAGGATTCCATGAAATCATTTGCAATCCGTATTGGCCTTGCAGCCTTGGCGGTCGGCCTTGCCACCGCTCTCCCCGCCCGCGCCGACGAGTGGTCGAAGACCTATACCATCAGCGGCAAGCCCGACCTGCGCGTCGAGACTTCCGACGCCAACATCCGCGTCACCACTTGGGATCAGAACACGATTGAAGCCAAAGTCATCACCAGCCGCTACAAGATCGGCGAAGACGGGATCCGCGTCAACGGGCACCAGAATGGCGACTCCGTCGAAATCGAAGTGCGCTACCCCCACCACAATTTCAGTATCGAGTGGGGCCAGCACAAGGTGGACATCATCATCCAGATGCCGCGCGAAGGCCGGGTCAATCTGCGGACGGGCGATGGCAAGATCGAGCTCGCGAATTTCAAAGGCGACATGGACCTGCATAGCGGCGACGGGTCCGAGCGCCTGGACGGCGTTGACGGCAAGCTGCACGCCGAAACCGGCGACGGACACATCACCGCGCAAGGCCGCTTTGACGAGCTCGAACTCAAGACCGGCGATGGCCACATCGAAGTGCGCGCCGCGCCCGGCTCTACGCTGGCTGCGGGCTGGCGCCTCGAGACCGGCGACGGCAACGTTTCCCTCGAGATTCCCGGCGACCTGTCGGCCGACGTAAGCCTGCACACCAGCGATGGCCACATCGACCTCGACATGCCCATTGTCACCGAGGGCAAGATTCGCGAGAACGAAGTTCACGGCAAACTCAACGGCGGAGGGAGCTCGCTGACCATCCGCACGGGAGATGGCTCGATTCATCTGCGGAAGGGCTAAGGATGTCTGACACTTGTGGTATACTTGTCTGACACCTATGTCCTCTCACCGCATAACAGTCCGCGTCCCCAAGACTCTTGGAACCCTGCTTCGGGACCGCTCCCGCGCCAAGGGCCAGACCCCATCGGATCTTGTGCGCATTGCGCTGGAGGCGTATCTCGGCCGCGGAAGCAGCCCCACTTCGGCCTATGAACTGGCGGAGGAAGCCGGATTGATTGGCTGCGCCGGACGCGCACCCAAAGACCTGAGCACGAATCGCCGTCATTTTGAAGGCTTCGGAAAGAGCAAATGAAGCGGATCCTGGTGGACACGGGTCCGCTGGTCGCCATTCTTTCCCGAGAAGATCAGTACCACACGGTTTGCGTAAGCGCGCTCCGGGACATGCCAGGCCCGCTCCTTTCATGCTGGCCTGTGATAACCGAGGCAGCCTGGCTGCTCCGAAAGTCTCCCCGGGCCGTTCAGCAACTGTTACGCAGTATCGATGGTGGTTTCCTGGAGTTGTTGCCCCTCGCCGGGGCGGAAGCCGAAGCCATAGCGGCGCTTATGAAACGATATGAGGACATCCATCCTCAACTTGCCGATGTGGCCTTGGTTTATCTCGCGAACCGCGAGAAGATCGAGGCGATTTTTACGTTGGACCAACGTGATTTCTCTATTTACCGATCTGGGCGCAGAAGCCCTTTCCGCATTGTTCCAGAAGTCGAATAGAATGTGTGCGCTGCATTCGCATTCCCCAAGTTGACGGAAGGATCTCTGAATGTTCATCAAACACACCGGCCTTTTCGTAATCGCATTCACTTCATTCCTTTCCCTAGCCACCGCGCAGCAGCCGGGCGCGGCAAACTACACTCCAGCGCTCGACGCTACCGCGATGGACCGGACCATCGATCCCTGCACAGATTTTTTCGCCTATTCCTGCGGCGGCTGGATTAAGAAAAACCCGATTCCTCCCGACCAATCCTCGTGGGACACCTATTCCAAAATGCAGGACGAAAATCTGGCGCAGTTGCGCGGAATCCTGGAAGCAGCCTCCGCGCCTGACGCCAAGCGCGACGCGGTCGATCAGAAGATTGGCGACTACTACGCTTCCTGCACCGACGACAAAGCGCGCGACAGCAAGGGAGCAGAGCCGCTCAGCCCGAATCTGAACCGCATCGCCGTGATGAATTCCAAGTCTGAGATCCCTGATCTGGCTGCGAGCATGACCAATGACGGCGTTCTGTTCCGCTTCGAGTCCATCCAGGACTACCGCGATGCCAATCAGGTTATCGCCAACGCTGACCAGGGCGGACTCGGCCTGCCTGACCGGGACTACTACACCAAGGACGACGCAAAATCGCAGGAACTGCGCAAAGCCTATCTGACGCACGTACAGAAAATGTTTGAGCTCTTGGGCGACAAACCGGATGCAGCCGCCGCGGAGGCTCAGACCGTGATGCGCATCGAGACCGCACTGGCGAAAGGTTCCATGACGCGCGTGGAGCGCCGCGACCCCAAATCCCTCGACCACAAGATGACCGCCGCGGACTTGGAGAAAATATCCCCCAAGTTCGGATGGTCGGTCTACTTCGCCAAAGTCGGACTGCCCTCGCTCACAGCCCTGAACGTCGCCGTCCCCGCTTTCTTCAAAACCATGAATGAGGTGCTCGACAAGGAAAGTCTCGCCGACTGGAAAGCGTACCTGCGCTGGCATCTCGTGCATGGCAATGCGCGATTCCTCGCCACTCCGTTTCGCGACGAGAACTTCAACTTCTACGGCAAGACCTTGCAAGGGCAGCAGGAACCCTTGTCGACCTGGAAGCGCTGCACCGAAGATGTGGACGATCATCTGGGCGAGGCCCTCGGCCAGGCGTATGTCGAAAAGTACTTTCCGCCCGATGCCAAGCAAAAGGCGCTCACGATGGTGAAAGAGATTGAAACGGCGATGCAGCAAGACATCAACGGCCTGAACTGGATGTCGGCCGCGACGAAGCAGCAGGCACTCGCGAAGCTGCACGGCATGGCCAACAAGATCGGATATCCCGACAAGTGGCGCGACTACAGCAAACTCGAGGTTGTCCGTGGCGACGAACTGGGGAATGCACAACGGGCACGGAAATTCGAATTCGACCGGCAGCTGGCCAAAATCGGCAAGCCCGTGGACCGTGGCGAATTTGGCATGACTCCGCCGACCGTCAACGCGTATTACGACCCGCAGATGAACGACATCAACTTTCCCGCAGGCGTGCTACAGCCTCCGGCGTTCGACCCCAAGTCTGACGCCGCGCCCAACTATGGCGACACCGGCGGCACCATCGGACACGAGCTCACCCACGGCTTCGACGATGAAGGCCGCCAGTTCGATGCTCAGGGAAACCTGCGCGACTGGTGGACCGACGAAGACGGGAAAGAATTTGTGAAGCGCGCCAGCTGCATCTCTGACCAGTATTCCAGCTATACGATCATCGACGACATCAAGATCAACGGCAAGCTGACGCTGGGCGAGGACGTGGCCGACCTCGGCGGATTGTTGCTGGCCTACATGGCATGGAAGGCCGACACCTCAGGCCAAACGCTGGAGCCGATCGACGGGCTCACGCCCGACCAGCGCTTTTTCGTGGGCTACGGCCAGAGCTGGTGCGGCCAGACTCGCGATGAGACCAAGCGCCTGCGCGCCACGGTCGATCCGCATTCTCCGGAGAAATATCGCACCAACGGCGTGGTCTCGAACATGCCGCAATTTCAAGAGGCATTCCACTGCAAGGCGGGCGCGCCCATGGTGAATCAGAACCACTGCCGGGTCTGGTGAGCCAGCAACGCAATAGGACGTGCGTAACGAATCATGTGGGGACACGACTCATGTGGGGACGGCCGCCTCGGCCGTCCCGCAAAGCGAAGCGAGCAGAAGCACCACGAGCCGCAGCGCCACTCCATGTCCGCCCAGATCCGTGTCCTGCCCCATCCGTGGAAGAGCGGCCCTTCAGGGCCGCGTCACGAGCGAGGATCGAGACGGGCTTTAGCCCCTGTGTTTCGCCGTCGTTGGCGGGCCTACACTTCCAGCCCGATCGAACGCATCAATTCAAGGCCATTGCTTTTCGTAACGATGCCGTCGCGCAGCTTGTAGTCGAAGGTCATTCGTCCGTTCGATAGCTCATCTTGAAAATGTACATTGCGCAAATGGCCCGCAACTGCTCCACCAATATCAGTCAGCGCCAGGTCATGCGTGCTCACCAGCCCAATCGCCCCGCGATTGACCAGCGCGCGCACGATTCCCTCTGCACCAATGCGGCGATCGTTCGAGTTTGTTCCTTGCAGCAGTTCGTCGAGTAAGAACAACAGAGGCGGATCGCCGCCTGCTAAATCGCCGCTTGCTAAATCAACGATCTGCCTCAGCCGCGTGATCTCGGCATAGAAGCGCGAACTGCCTTCCTGCAGCGAATCATTGACCCGAATGCTGGCGCCCACTTGTAACGGAGTAAGCCGCAGGCGGCGCGCTCGGACAGGCGCTCCCGCCATTGCCAGCACAATATTCAGGCCCACGGCCCGCAGCAGTGTGCTTTTTCCCGACATGTTGGAACCGCTGACCAGCAGGACCCGCGCCTCACCGCAGATGCTTACGTTGCTGCGAACGCAGGTTGCTGCCGGAATGAGCGGATGTCCGAGTTCTTCGCCGTCGAACGACGCCACACCGTCGACGAATTCTGGGAACGGGTCCGAGGGATGCTCGAAGCTGTATGTTGCCAGCGCAAGCAGCGCCTCCATCTCTCCGATGGCATTCACCCACAACCGCAGGGCGCCGCCGTGCGCCTGCCGCCAGCGTTCCGCCGCGAAGGCCACTTGCACGGAGTACATGAGCGGAGCGTCAATAATTCGGACCGCGATGTTATGGCGCGAGTTGATCAGGTCGACCAAAGTCCGCAGCTGCGCGATCGCCTGCGAACCTGGCACACCGCCCGACAGAAGTTCCCGCTGCAGCGCCTGCAGTCGCGGAGCCTGAAACGTGTGCGCCTCCACTCGCGCCAGCACGCCCGAAAGCAGATCCAGGTCGCGAAACGCGTGCTCGGTTCCGTGCAGCACTTCCTCTAGCGCTTTCTTCAGCCGGTACGTCAGGACCGCTTCGATCACGACGATCAGCACCAGGGGCGTCGCCATCCCCCAACGGGCCCACACCACCGCGGCAGCAACAGCCAGTGCCGCGAGCAGCGGCGCCAGCCATCGAATCCACAACGGCTTCATCTGGTTCGGCGATTCCGCCCACTTCAGCAGCGCCTCGGGATGCACGCCCACTCCAACATCTTCGCCCAGCACCGCAAGATCTTCGCGAAGATCGAGTTGATCGCGCAGTTCATCCACCGCTGCATGTCGCTCTCGAATCTGATTCACTGTCGACGGAGAAAGCAGCCACTGCGCCAGCGTGTCTTCTCCCATGCGCGTGCGCGCCGTCGACAGAAGCTGGAATAAGCTGCTCTTCCCGAACAGGTCGAGATCGGCGGCGTACACGTGATGCGGATCGTCGAAGCGTTCGCCCGTCTCTTCGAATCCACTCCAACGATCTTCGACGCGGGCCAGTGCTTTTTCATAAAAGGAGGCGGCACGCTCAGCCAGTTCGCGGGCTCGAAGAATCCGCGAGTGGTAAGCCGCGATGCCCATGAACGCCGCCACGGGCGCGGCCAGCCACCACGCCGAGACAGAATGCGCCCGCCACGAAGCCCACGCCAGGATCAACGCGACCGCAAACAACACAAGCCGGATGTTGCCCAGGCGAATATGAATCTTCTCGTAATGCGCAACCCGCGACTGGCGAAGGTTTCGACGCTGCACGTATTCTTGGGTAGGAAGCACTGGCTCAAAATGTAGCAGGTAACGTCATCTAGCAGGTAACGTCGAACACGAGGAAGAGACTCAGTCGCGAAGCATTGTTAGTTCGCGCCAGATCCTTCCCTTCGCCTGAAAAACGGCTCCGGTCAGGATGACTTCCCTTAACTTGTCTTCGACTCGCCGAACAAAATCATCCGCATCGAGATGCTGCCGAAGTCGAACCCTTCATAGGGATACGACACGGCGTCCCCTTCATCCATGCTGCCCATGCAGTACAACAGCGGCAAGTAGTGTTCCGCCGTGGGATGGGCGGTTGCCAACAGCGCCTCACCCCATTTCTCGGGCTGGGCCAGCGAACTCGCATCCCGTGCGTCGAGGGCTTCCTTGACCCGGGCGTCAAACTCCACTGCCCAGTCGTACGCGCCGGAAGGATTGTTCCAATCGATGCGCCGCAGGTTATGCACGATGTTGCCGCTGCCCAGAATCAACACGCCGCGCTCTCGCAAGGACTGAATCTCACGCCCTAGTTCCAGATGCTCTTTGAAACTGCGACGCTCGTCGAGACTCAATTGAAACGCAGGTACGTCGGCGTTCGGATACATATGGCGCAGCACACTCCACGCGCCGTGATCCAGTCCCCACTGGTCGTCGGGCGCAATCGCAGGATTGCTGGCCAACTTATCAGCCTCGGAAGGAGCGCCCGGCGCGGGATACTGCACCTCGTAAAGCGGACGCGGAAAACCGTAGAAATCGTGGATCGTCTTGGGGTGGGCTGACGTCAGTACGTGAGCACCCGTGGTCACCCAATGCGCCGACACCACGCAAACCGCCTTCGGCTTCGGCAATCGAGCGCTCAGACCGTGCAGCGTCTCGGTAAACGCGTTGTGCTCAATGGCGTTCATCGGCGAACCGTGCCCGACGAACAAAACCGGCATCTTCACCAACGAAACCTTCCCTGCCAGAGGCACTAGTCACGCGTCCGGCAACTGACCCATGTTAACTATCTGATTATCAGAATGATAAAAGGATTCGCCGCCGGATTCGACCGAATTGCGGGCTACTCCAGATCAGCTCTGTCGGGGTTGTAGTAGAAGCGGAAGCGAAGCTGGAGATAAGGTCCCGTGAATTCGCTGGGCAGCGGTGGAAACGGATTCGACGCCGAAATCCCAGCCCAGGCCGCGCGATCGAGAGCCACGTCGTTGGACGTGAGGGTCACATGCATGCCCACGACCTTACCTTCTTTTGTAATCGCAAACTCAATCTGCAGCTTGCCTTTTTTCATCTCAGCGGATTCAGGAATCGCGCGGTACCAGTTCTCGCGCACCTCCTGCAAAATACGTTGCAAATATGGGGCGAAATCGACGCCCTGCGTATCGCTGAGAATCTCAAGATTTCCGTACTGCCTGCCATGCGAGGGGCTGTTCAGGCCGAAGTCGCCCTCCTGGCCACCCCCTCCGCGCCGGGCGGCAGCCGCTTCCGCTGCCTGCTGAATCACCTGTCCCGGCGTCATCCCGCCTCCATACTTGGCGAAAGCATTGTTGGGACGAGCGGGCGCCTGCAACTGCGCCGTCTGATCGCTCTGGAACTGCGGACGCTGCGTCTGCTGCTGCCCCTGCTGTGGAGCCGGTGTCTGGTTCTGCGCCATGGCTTGCGGATCCGGTTGTGGCGCGCGCGGACCCGTCATGCCGGGCGCACCCGGAGGCGGCGTCGCCAGAATTTTCCGCAATTCCTTGGGATCAAGCTCAGGATGACGCGAGGTCGCGATGCGATCCTTATCCGACGCAATGTTGGTGTTGGGCTTGCGCGTGAGCTTTTGCGCGTCCGGCGGGAGCGTCAGGAGCGTGACGTTCTTGTCTTTGGTCGCGTCCACCGGAACGACCAGCACGTGGTGCCAGACATTTTTCTGGATCCAAGGCAGGTACACCAGAACCATGAACACGATCAGGTGAACGATAATCGAGATCCAGGCGGCTTCCCGCTTGCGCGATCTTTGCAGATCGTCCTGCAACTGGATGAGCAAATGGGGGACATGCGCATCCTGATCACGGTAGGCGGTTTCCCAATCCTGCTGGTCGTAGAGGCCGAGTTGCTCCGGTTGGGGCTTTTCGGGAGCCACCGGATCCTGGAATGGGATTTGCGTGATCGGCATGCGCTGGGCTGAGCTAAGAAAGCCTGAAACGAAAACGCTTAACTGCAAAAGCTTAGCTGTATCCGGCCTCTCGTTAGACACCGAATACACTCGCAGCGTTGCATCCGGCCTTCTAGGAAGTCCTGCAGCGCGCGGTGCTTTACAACCAAGTTCCCTCTATTTTCGCATCTTTCCCGGGATTCTGCTCAGCAACAAATAGGCCACGACTTCGGTGTGTAAACATATGTAAACGCAGTGCGTAGCCCTGAACGAGACGAATGCAGGGACAGCCCGAAGACTCATATGGGGACAGCTGGAATTATGTGGGGGACGGCCGCCCTCGGCCGTCCGCCGGGCGCAGCCCGGCGATTCAATGCGTCGCCTTCGCGATCCCCGCCAGATCCACTTTCTTCCCATGCTCGCGAATGGCCGCCACGATCTCCAGAGCCAGTCCCAGTGCGCGGCGGCCGTCTTCCAACGGGACGACTGGCGCGGAGCGCTCCCGCACCGCGCGCAGAAACGATTTGAGCTCCGCATGCAGCGGTTCTTCCGAGGCCACCGGAGGCTTGGTGACTCCAATCTGCGGATTCACCGAAGGAGTTCCCGACGCCGTATCGTGCCCAACCGTGAAGACCAGCACTTCCTGCCGTCCGTAATCGAGCGAAACATACTGCCGCGGCTGGAAGAAACGCAGCTTGCGCACGCGCTCGGTGGAAACACGGCTGGCTGTGAAGTTCGCGATGCAACCCGATTCCAGTTCCAGCCGCACGTTCGCGATGTCCACCTTCCCCGACAGAATCGGCAGGCCGACAGCGCGCACTTCTTTGACCGGCGATTTCGCAAATGCCAGCACGATGTCGAGATCATGGATCATCAGATCGAGCACCACATCCACGTCGAGCGATCGCGGCGTAAACACGCTGAGCCGGTGCACCTCGAAAAACATGGGCTGCGTCAACAACGGAACCGTGGCCCGTACCGCCGGATTGAAGCGCTCGAGATGCCCGACCTGGGCGATCCGTTTGTGCTTGGCCGCGAGCGCGACCAACTCCTCCGCCTCGGCGAGCGTGGCCGCCAGTGGCTTTTCGATCAGCACATCCACTCCATCCTGCATCAATTCGCCGGCCACGTTGAGGTGATGTACGGTGGGAGCGGCCACAGAAGCCGCTTGCAACTCGCTATGCGTGGTCAACATCTGATTCACTGACCCGAACGCCTTGCACCCGAACTCGCGCGCCACGGCGTCGGCGCGGCTGGTGTCGGGATCGACCACTCCCAGCAACCGCACCGGTTCGCCTTGCTGTTCCAGTTCCTTGTAGACTCGGGCATGATTGCGCCCGAAAACGCCCACTCCCACCACGGCGACGGAAGTCGGATTTTGCGATGGCAGGAGAAATTCTCGATGGCCGGTTGCCGGAAACAGATTGTAAACGGAAATCCGGGAAAGAGCATCTGGATTAGCGCCGTCGGCTCGGGCGTTCACGCGTTCCGCAAATCAACCGCAGAAAGGACTGACTCGCCCCATGAGGACGATCGCGCTACTGACCATCTCCAACATCTTCATGACCTTCGCCTGGTACGGACATTTGAAGTACCGCGAGGTGCCACTCTACAAAGTAATCGTAGTGAGCTGGCTGATCGCCTTTTTCGAATACTGCTTCCAGGTCCCGGCCAACCGCATCGGCTCCTACGAGTTCACCGCGGCCCAACTCAAGACGATTCAGGAAGTCATCACCCTCACGGTCTTCGCCGCGTTCTCGGTGCTGTATCTGAAGCAGCCGCTGCGCTGGAACTATGTGGCAGGATTCGCGCTAATCGTCGCCGCCGTCGCCGTGATCTTTAAGAAGTGGTGACGAAAAACTCTCGCACCGATCTTGCGGAACACAACCGTGGAAGAGCGGCGCTTCAGCGCCGCGTAAAGCGGCAAAACAAATTTGGGCTTCAGCCCCTGAGGGACCCCGCCTTCTTCAAAATCGCAATCTGCCCTGCATGGTACAGCTCGTGCTGCGCGATCCCTTGCAGCATATGATAGAAGTCGTAGCGCTTGCCGGGAACGCGTTCGCCAAGCCGTAAATCGGGAAGCGCAGCAACGGTCTTAACGAGCCGATCGTGAGTGCGCTTCGAGGCGGAGACGGCCCTGCGCCACGCGGCTTCCGTCGGCTGACTCACCGGCGGAAAATTCGCCAATCCAGTCGGCTGCCACTTCTTCCCATCGAGTCTGCGCAAAGCCGCATCGTCCCACACGGCAACGTGCAACACCAACTCCCAAATGCTGTGAACCTTGGGCAGAGGCTTAGCGGCTGCCGTAGCGGCGTCAACGTCCTCCAGCAGTTCGATCAATGCCGGCCCGTGCCATGCGCCGCCGTAGAATGCGCGGCGAAGTTGATCGGCAATCCGGGCGGCTTCGGGCGCTGTTCCTGCTTGTTTCGTTTTCATGAAACCCTTCCCTCCGCCACCATCGCAATCCCCGCCGCATTCGCCGCATCAACAATCTTCTGCCCATCCAGCAGCAAACACTTTCCCGCGTCCAGCGCCAGGCAACTTGCTCCCGCCGCCTGCATGACTTCGATCGTCTTCACGCCGACGACCGGCACATCGAACCTCATATCCTGATTAGGCTTGGCAATCTTCACCACAGTTAAAGCGCGGCTAAGCGTGGACGCATCCCCATGCAGCGACCGCATGATCTGACCCGCGCGCTCGATGGTGGCGTCGGTGCCCTCCATGGCTTCGACCGCGACGCACGCCGATTCCGCGATCACCACCGTCTGCCCAATGTCATGCTGCGCCAACTGGCGGGCCACACCGCGTCCATACTCAATGTTCTTGCACTCCTGTTCAGTCGGCTCGCGCGCGGTCAGCACGCCGGGCTTGACCAGCAGCGGCTCCAGCAGCCAGGTAGATTTTTCCAGAGTGATGCCTTCATCGGCCAGCACCTTCGCCACCGCGCCCAACAGCGAGTCGGTATTGCGCGTGGTGAGCGAGAGCAAAAGCTTGGCCAGTCGCCAGTCCGGCCGGATGCTGGAAAAAATCTGCTTGTGCCTCACCTGCCCCGCCATGATGGCGCGCCGCACCCCTTCCCGCTGAAAGGTCTCGATCAGCTTCGACAATTCCCCCAGCGAAAGCCAATGCACCGCAACCGCGCCGTGCGATTCGATTTCCGGGAACGCTTCTTCCCGAATCGCAGCCACGACAACTTCGTACCCCTGCGCCCGCGCTGCCTCCAGCACGAGAAAGGGAAAGTTGCCGTTGCCGGCGATAAGCCCAAGTTTTTCGTTCTGGACGGGCATGAAATAATCGAGGACTTCCGCGGACGTCGAGTCAGTCTAGCACTTAGCGTCAAAAACAACCGTTAGCTACAATGTCTTATATTTTTGATCCCATGGTCCTAATCCAGCTTCTCTTTTATCTCGGAACCCGTCTAAGTTGCGAAGGAGCCCCTCCCATGCATGTTGATCTTGCCGCCGTCCTGCGCCACGTCTCGGGCGCGCTTGCCCTGCTCGCCGTCTCAACCCTGCTTTTGCAAGCCCAGGAGCACGATCGCAGCAAAGTGCAGGAGAAGGACAAATGGGATCTGACCGCCATCTACCCCTCCGACCAGGCCTGGCGTGCGGAGAAGGAAAAGTTTGCGGCCGAGTTGCCGAAGCTGCGGCAGTTTCAAGGCACGCTGGCGTCCTCTGCGTCCCGCTTGGCAGACGCCATGGAGATGCAGAGCAACTTTAACAAAGAGCTCACGCGCCTGTTCGTATACGCGAGCATGAAGTCCGACGAGGACACCCGAGTCAGTGCCTATCAGGGCATGCAGCAGGAAATGATTCAGCTCGGGTCCACCGTGGGAACTGAAACAGCCTTCATCGAACCCGAGATCCTCAAAATGGATAACGCCACCATCGAGCGATTTCTCGCGCAAGAGCCTCGGCTGCATGTTTTCCGCCATGACATCGAGGACATCGCGCGCCGCCGGGCCCACACGCTCAGCAACGCCGAGGAGAAACTCCTGGCCGCGTCCGCCGTGATGGCAAGCGGGCCATCCAGCGTTTATGGCATCTTTGCCGATGCCGATTTTCCCTATCCTTCCGTCACCCTGAGCACCGGCAAGACGGTGAAGGTCGATAAAGCCGCCTTCTCGCTCTACCGCGCTTCAGCCTCCCGCGAGGACCGGCAGAAAGTCATGGAAGCTTTTTTCACCGCGCTGGGAAAATATCGCGGCACCTTTGGCTCCATGATGAATTCCAATGTCCAGACTTCCGTCTTCTACGCGCATGCGCGCAATTATGAGAACTCCCTGCAAGCGACCCTGGACCAGCCCAACATCCCAGTTTCCGTGTATTCCAGGTTAGTGGAAGGAGTCGATCGCAATCTGCCGACGTTTCAGCGCTATCTGAAACTCCGCAAAAGAATGATGAACCTTTCCGAACTCCATTATTACGATCTCTATGCTCCTCTCGTATCTTCGGTCGACACAACCTACTCCGTGGACGTCTCCGAGCGAAACATCCTGCAAGCTCTTGCCCCGCTTGGCCCCGAATATGCCGCGGGGGCAAAGCGCGCCTTCACCGAACGCTGGATTGACATGTACCCCACCGAAGGCAAGACCTCCGGGGCTTATTCCAACGGGGCGGCCTACGACGTTCACCCCTACATGCTGCTGAACTACAACGGGAAGTACGACGACATGAGCACGCTGGCTCACGAGCTGGGGCACACCATGCACAGCTACTTCTCGAATAAAACTCAGCCCTATCCTTTGTCTTCGTATCCGATCTTTGTGGCTGAAGTCGCTTCCACCTTCAACGAGGCACTTCTCATCGATTACATGCTCAAGCAGATCAAAGACGACGCCACCCGGCTTTCCCTGCTGGGCAACTATCTGGAGAGCATTAAGGGTACGGTTTTCCGGCAAGCACAATTTGCGGAATTTGAACTGCGCATGCACGAAATGGTTGAAAAAGGAGAGCCACTCACCGGCGACTCTCTATCGAAACTCTACGCCGAGATCGTCAAGAAATACTATGGGCACGATCAAGGCGTCTGCATCGTGGATGATTACATCGCCAACGAGTGGGCCTACATTCCCCATTTCTACAATTCGTTTTATGTCTTCCAGTACGCCACCTCATTCACCGCTTCTTCTGCCTTGTCGGAGAAGGTGCTGGCGGGTGATCCCGGAGCCACCGCGCGCTATTTGAAATTCATTTCGGCAGGCAAGTCGAAGTACCCCATCGATCTGCTCAAGGACGCCGGCGTCGACATGACCACCGACGAACCGCTGGAGCTCACGGTAAAGAAGATGAATCGTGTGATGGACGAGATGGAGCGACTCCTCGATCAGAAGGGAAAATGAGAAGGGAAGATAAAGAAGGAAGCATCGGCGACCGGATACTAGTTTCTGGTCCGCAGGAATTGGCTGATTGCCCATCGACCCCGTCAGTCTCGTTGCCGAAGAGCACAAGGCGTACCATTGCTCATGGATGAAACTTACCAACAATGCCCCGGCTCAGGACCCGCTGACCGCTCAATAGCCGCTGATGTCCTGCTTCGAGAAGAGCCGGATGAGGACGAGGAGGACGAGGAGGAACCCGACGGCGACGAGGAAGATGACGATGGGGACGAAGGCTATTCGGAGTGAACCTGCTCTGGCTGGTTGCAAAAAATCGCGATTTCACTCATCGTGCCGCCGCAGCGGTTTTGAGTGAAATGGTCTTGATTTCGCCTGCTACGGGCTACGCCAGAGTGCGGTCAATTGACGAAAAATCCCCATTTACACTCACCAACCCGCGCTTCAGAAGCCGCGCACAATCGCCGCTCTTACTTAATAATTCCCCGCTCTGAGCTCTCAATAAACCGGATCAGCATATCCACATCCTCTCCGCGATCCGGTTCAGCCTTCAGCTTTTCGAGAGCCTGCGTCGTATTCATTTTCGAGGCCAGCAGAATCTTGTAGGCGTGGTGGATCTTAGCAATCCGTTCTTTCGAAAAGCCGCGCCGTTCGAGCCCCACTTTATTCATCCCGTAGGCATGCGTGTCCCGCGCCGCAGCCGTCATGGAGTACGGCAGAACATCCTGCGTGATGACGGTTCCGCCTCCGATATAAGAGTGCGCGCCGATGCGCACGAACTGATGCACCGGGCAGAGCGCTCCCACCACCGCCCATTCTTCCACCGTCACATGCCCGCCCAGGGTCGCGCCGTTTACCAGCATGGCATGATCTTCGATCACGCAATCATGTCCGATGTGCGTGTACGCCATGATGAGCAGGTGGCTGCCGACTTTCGTCAGGCCTCCGCCCTTCACCGTGCCGCGGTTGATGGTCACGAACTCGCGGATCTCATTGTGATCGCCGATTTCGAGCCGCGTCGGCTCGCCTTTGTAAGTGATATCCTGCGGCGCCATGCCAATCGCGCAGAAAGGAAAGAAAGCGTTGTCGGTGCCGATTTTCGTTGGCCCCTCGATCGTCACATGCGCCGCCAGACGGCAGTTCTCGCCGAGTAAGACGTCGGCGCCAATCACGCAGTACGGCCCGATCGTGCACGATGCAGGAACCTTCGCGCTCGCATCAATCAGGGCCGTGGGATGAATATTCATGGACGAAAAAGAGATTGTGTGGGTCCGGGTCTTTGAGCCGGACAGGCCGAGCGAAGCTCGGCTGCAACTGCAGCCGCCAGCTTATCCTTATCCTTATCCTTATCCTTATCCTTCGCCTTCGCCCGGTCCCCGCCCGCGCGAACTGTCAATCAACTGGCACGAAACTGTGGCCTCGGCCACGCGCCTCTCGCCCACGTACGCGTACCCCTGCATCTTCGCCGCAGTCATGCCGGGCACCGAGCGCCAGCCTTTGACTTCGACTTCCAGACGCAGCTGATCGCCCGGGCTCACTGGCCGGCGGAACTTAGCCCGCTCGATTCCGGTAAACACCATGACTTTGTCTCTGCGGTCTTCCACCTCGGTCAGAAGCAGCGCCCCGCCCGCCTGGGCAATAGCCTCCACGATCAGCACGCCCGGCATGATGGGCAGACCCGGAAAGTGTCCCACGAAGAAGGGTTCGTTGATGGTCACATTCTTGATGGCGACGATGCGCTCTTTGCGCTTCAGATCGAGCACGCGATCAATCAGCAAAAAGGGATAGCGGTGCGGCAGGATCTTCAGAATGTCGTGTATGTCGAGCGCGATCTTCGTCGAGCCGGGCGACGCTTCCGGCACAGGGCTGCTCTCATTCATGATTCATCTCAAAACGGCTTGAAGATTATACTGTACGACTTGCGCCCTGGTAGCATCCTCGGCCAGAGCCGGAGAACATGCCCAACATGCCGCACAAGAAAACCGCCCGCAAACCTGATCAGCCCAAACCAGCATGGAGCGAGCGGCTGCTCTACTTCGAAGCGCGGCAGGAACAGATCGTCCAGACGATCCGCGAATTCGTCGAGATCGAATCGCCGAGCGACAACAAGCTCGCAGCCGACCGCATGGGCGCCTTTCTCGCCGGATCTTTCGAGGCGGTCGGCGGACATGCCCGCGTGCATCACGCCGCAGACTACGCCGACAGCCTGCAGATCGATTTCCCCGGGCGTGAAAATATCAAGCCCGTGCTGCTGCTCGGCCACTTCGATACCGTATATCCCCTGGGCACTTTGGCCACCATGCCCTGCCATGTCGCCGACGGCCGCATGCACGGACCCGGCGTGCTCGACATGAAGTCGGGCATCGCGCTCATGCTCTACGCGATCGCCGCTCTACAAGCGTGGCACGGCTCCCTGCCGCGGCCGGTCACGGTGTTTCTGGTCTCGGACGAAGAAGTCGGCAGTTACTCCTCCCGCAAAATCACCGAGGCGTTGGCCAGGGAATCCGCTGCCGTCCTCGTGCTCGAACCGGCGGGGCCGCGCGGCGCCGTGAAAACCGCGCGCAAAGGTGTGGGTGAGTACACCTTGAATGTGAAAGGCGTGGCCGCCCACGCTGGACTCGATCCCGGCAAGGGACACAGCGCCATCCTCGAACTTGCCCGGCAAATCACCGCGGTCTCGAAGCTGAACGACCTGCGGAGCGGACTCTCGGTGAACCCCGGAGTGATTCGAGGCGGAACCCGCACCAACGTGATCGCCGCCGAGGCCACGGTTGAAATCGACGTGCGCATCACCCATGCGAAACAGGCCGCCACCCTCGATCGCAAGCTTCGCGCCCTGAAGCCCTTTGACAAACACTGCAAGCTCACCATCGAAGGTGGTATCAACCGCTTGCCCATGGAGCGCAACGCCGGCGTCGCCGCGCTCTACAAGAAGGCGCAGGCCATCGCGAAGCACATGGACTGGAAACTCGAAGAAGCCGCCGTCGGCGGAGGTTCCGACGGAAACTTCACTGCCGGCATGGGCATCCCCACGCTTGACGGCATGGGAGGCGCGGGCCAGGGAGCGCACGCCGTCCACGAACACATCGTGATCTCAGAGTTGCCGCGCCGCGCGCTGCTTCTGGCCGGGATGATCGAGAGCGCCTGACCTTCCGGCAAACACGTGGCATCACGCAGCGAGGCATCATCCTGAGCGCAGCCGTTTTTCAGGCGGAGCGAAGGATCTCGCGCGCATTGGCTCATCTCTTTTGATGTTTTACAGCTGCCTGCGCTGCCTTAACTCGAACGACTTGGTCGGCTGTCGACGATCTTACGGTTTTGCCATAAAGACCAGGAAGTAATCCATCTTGTCGCCCTTCACGAAGTCGTATTGCTTCAGCAGTTCGTAGCCCGCTTCCTTCGCCTCGCGAATCACCACATCACGCCCGACTCCGTGATCCTCCCCATTGCCGTTGCGGTCAATGATTCCCACCTTCGCTCCCGGACGCAGCGCCGCGCGCAGGTTCCGCAACAACCCCACAGGCTGCGCCACCTCGTGATAGGTCTTGAGCAACAGCACCGCATCGACCGAACTCGCAGGCAAAAGCGGGTCGTTGGCCTCGCTCAAGATTGTCTTCACATTCTGTAACTGCTCCTTCTGCGCGCGCTCGCCGATGTACCGCACCGCCTCTGGATTAATGTCGACCGCATACACCAGTCCGCTTCCGCCGACACGCCTTGCCGCTCGAACCGTGAACCATCCCGACCCGGCTCCAATATCGGCCGCCGATTTTCCAGGCGCGATGCCGAGAATATCCATCACCCGGTTGATCTGAAGCCGCTCGTCGCGGCCGGGTGAATCGAAAATGGAGAGGTCTCCGGTATAGGGTTCGCTGGTCTTGCGCGGTTCACCCGACCCAGTAGCCCCCGATGCAGCCGGGCTCTGCGCGGATGCGGCTAAGCTACTGTGCAGCAACAGCAGCAGCGCGAGCGCGGCAACCCGTGGTTTGAGCATTCGACGCAGCCTCCGGAGAGAATGTATCCTTCGAGAATAGACTCTTGTGGCAGCCGCAGGTGAGCCTTTTCGCAACAAAACCCGTGTGGGGCCGACGCTCCCTTCGACTGCGCTCAGGGCAGGCCCTGTCGGCCGCCTTTGACTCCGCAGGTGCAGTAGCCTAGAATTTTCTCAGGGGCCTTCGGCTGGCTTATGCTGCGCACGCGGAGACCGTCCCAGTGGAGGACTTATGGGTGAAGGTCTTTTTCAGCCTTTGCATTTGTTGTTGATTGTCGCGATCGCGCTCTTGGTGTTCGGAACCAGCAAGTTTGCCGCCGTCGGCAAGGGTCTGGGCGAAGGCATCCGTAATTTCAAGTCTGCGATGAAAGACCCTGAGGACAACAAGAAGGAAGCAACGAAAGAAGAAGAACAGAAGAAGTCTTAACCCACCTCGGTCGCCGCACCTGCAGGTGGCGTCGAAGTCTGCGTTGCAAGCGCGCCTGCAGCCCATCCGCAAGCTGCCGCACAATCGTAAATCAAATCCTCATCTCTTGCGCAGCATGGCATAGACCAGCGCGACCGGCAATCCCACCACGTTGCTGTAATCGCCTTCAATGCGCAGGATCCAACGCGAAGCCAGCCCCTGGATCGCATACGCTCCCGCCTTATCCATAGGCTCGCCGCTCGCGATGTAGTCGCGAATCTCATCGTCGGACAACTCGTTCATCGTTACCAGGGTCGTTTCAGAAGCAGTTCTCAGTTCCCGGTTCTCAGTTCTCAGTATTTTAAAGTTTAGTTGTGAGCGCGTTGTATGCGGCGCGAAGTTACTGGCAACCGGCAACTGACCGCCGGCAACTGCTTCAACCACGCATACGCCCGTGATCACGCTATGCACGCGCCCAGAAAGCAGCCGCAGCATGCGGGCAGCATCTTCCACGTCGACCGGCTTCCCGAGGATTGTCTCATCGACCACGACAATCGTGTCCGCCCCCAGCACCACCTCCTGCGGCCGAGTGCGCCAGATTGCCAGCGCCTTCTCCCGCGCCAGCCGCTCCGCACACTCGCGCGGCGATTCGCCCGGCAGCGGAGTCTCGTCGATATCGGCCGGCTGCACCGTGAACGAAATCCCCGCGTTGCGCAAAAGTTCCTGGCGTCGCGGAGAAGCGGAAGCGAGAACGAGCATGGGATTCTTGATTTTACTGACGGCTGGCCACCGGCAACTCTGTCTATCTGCTGCCCACCACGCCGCGCACCGATTCGATCAGCTTGGCCGAATCATAGCCGATGCCGTCCTTGAAAACTGTCTCTACGTTCTCAATGTCCTCGATCTTCTTCGACGGATCCCCTTTGATCACCACCAGGTCCGCTTGCTTGCCCGCCGCAATCGTTCCGATGCGGTCAAGCTCTCCTAAATACTGCGCCCCGTTGAAAGTCGCAATGTGGATCGCCTCCAGCGGCGTGAATCCCGCCTCCACCAGCAACTCCACTTCGCGCTGATCGCCAAAGCCGGCGATCACACCGCCTATCCCCGTCGGGTCGAGCCCGGCCAGCAACAATCCACCGGCTTTCGAGAAAGCGTACTCAAATTCCAGTTCCTTCTTGAACGCTGCAGGCCGTGGCGAAACCTCGGTCCCGTACCGTTGGCGCAAAAAGGCACTATCACTCAATCTAACCCGATTCGCCAGCAGCGCGCTGCGCGCATCGGGCGACAGCGCGTCGAGCACGCGCTTTTGCAGCGTCGGCCTTCCGGGGAAACTACCCATCTCGAACACAGGAAGCGTCGAGGTTACCGCCACATGATGTTGCACCAGATACAGAATCATCTCGTGCAGCGGTCCGGCATTCACCTCGAGCTTCGCCATCAGAAAAGGATCCTCGGGCTTCTCCGGGCACTGGTCTGGCTTTTTGTCCGGCTGAAATTCCGTGTCGACAAACAATCCATGCTCGAGGTCATCAATCCCCAGATCGGCCGCCTCGCGAAACGTAACCGCGCACAGGTGTCCCGTCACCTTGGCGCCGCGCTTGTGCGCCGCCTGAATTGCGGCTCCAAGTTCCGCCCTCGTAATAAACATGTACGCTTTGAAATTGTCGACGCCCTGATCGAGCCAGAAGTTAACGGTCTTGACCGCGTCATCAGGCCCGCTCAGCTCGTGCATCTGCAGCGCCCACGAACCCACACCCTCAAGATACGGCCCCGTAACGTGCACCTTCGGCCCCGGCGTTCTACCCGAATCGATCTCCTTCTTGAGTTCGAGATCCGTGTATGGCTCCAGCGCGCCGGTAGTGCGAATCGTAGTCACACCGGCCGCCAGATAAAGTCGCGGAAAACTGTACGCCATTTCCCCGAAGATCCCGTTGCCCACCGGATAAAACATGTGGTCATGCATTCCCACCAGCCCCGGAATCACGCTGTACCCCTGCAGATCGAGCACCAGCGCATCTTTCGGCACCTTCGCCGCCGCCGCGTCCCCCACCGACTCAATCTTCCCTTGGTTGAGAATGATGGTCTGATCCTCGCGTGCCGCCGCGCCCGTGCCGTCAATCACGCGCATGTGCGTTAGAGCAACGACCGGAGCGTTGACCTTGACGAAGGCCTGCACGGCCGGCGAAAGAGTCTGCGCCGCGCACACAACTTGGCACAGCAACAGCACCAAAAAGACAACGGATAATTTGCGCATGTCTGTTTCTCCGTTTAGCCGAGCAGAATTCTATCTGAGAAAACTCAAGATCGTTCAGGAACTCAGAATTTTTCGACCCAGCAACAGCCGCAACTGAGAACTGGCAACTGAGAACTGAGAACTGCTTTACAATCAAAGATTAGCCACTCACCCATGGACGCCGCTTTCATCCGCAACTTCGCGATCATCGCGCATATCGACCACGGCAAATCCACGCTCGCCGACCGCCTGCTGGAGCTGACCGGATCGCTCACCGCGCGCGAAATGCAAGCCCAAGTCCTCGATTCCATGGACCTGGAGCGGGAGCGCGGCATCACCATCAAGGCCCACGCCGTTCGCATGGCCTACACCGCGCAGGATGGCCAGACCTATCAACTCAACCTGATCGACACGCCCGGTCACGTGGATTTTTCCTACGAAGTCTCGCGCTCCCTGGCGTCGTGCGAGGGCGCCCTGCTCGTTGTCGACGCCTCGCAGGGAGTCGAAGCCCAGACGCTGGCCAATTCATATCTCGCCATCAATCACGGCCTCGAAATTATTCCCGTCATCAACAAGATCGATCTGCAAAGCGCCGACATTCCGCGCACCAAAGAAATGATCGAAGGCGCCGTCGGCCTCGATGCGTCCGACGCAGTCCTGATCAGCGCCAAGACTGGTCAGGGCGTTCCCGACGTGCTGGAAGCGATTGTGAAGCGCGTTCCTCCGCCCAAGGGCTCACCCGACAACCGGCTGCAGGCGCTGGTTTTCGACTCCTGGTTCGACGCCTACCGCGGCGTCATCGTCCTCACTCGCGTCTTCGAAGGCACGCTGAAGAAAGGCGACCGAATCCGCCTCTGGTGGAACGGCACTACCTTCGACGCGGAAACTCTCGGCGTGCTCACCCCCAAGCCGGTGGAAATCGACCAGCTTGTCGCCGGCGAAGTCGGCTTCCTCATCGCCAACATCAAGAATGTTGCCGACACAAAAATCGGCGACACCATCACCCACGACAACAATCCCGCCATCGAGGCCCTGCCGGGCTTCGAGGAAATCAAGCCCATGGTCTTCGCCGGGCTCTACACCATCGATGCGCACGCGCACACGCAACTGCGCGAAGCCCTCGAAAAACTTCGCCTGAACGATTCCTCTTTTTTCTTCGAGCCCGAAAGTTCCGCCGCCCTCGGATTCGGCTTCCGCTGCGGCTTCCTGGGCCTGCTCCACATGGAGATCATTCAGGAACGCCTGGAGCGCGAATTCAATCTCGACCTGATCACGACCGCTCCCGGCGTGCGCTACAAGATCTATAAAACCGATGGTACGATGGTCGAAATCGACAATCCTTCGCGCTGGCTCGACCCCAGCGAGATCGACAAGATCGAAGAGCCGGTCATTCTTGCCACCATCCTGACCAACGAAGAATATGTCGGCGGAATCCTCGCCTTGGTCGAAGAAAAACGTGGCAAGCAGAAGACTTTCGAATACGTCAGTTCCTCGCGCGTCATGCTGCACTACGAGTTGCCGCTAAACGAAATCGTCCTCGACTTTTACGACCGCCTCAAATCCGTCTCCCGCGGCTACGCATCGCTCGACTACCATCTGGCCGGCTATTGGGAATCGCCCATGGTGAAGCTCGACATCCTGGTCGCCGGCGAGCCCGTCGACGCCCTCTCCATCATCGTGCACCGCGACTTCGCCTACGAACGGGGGAAACTTCTAGTTTCCAAAATGCGCGAACTCATCCCCCGCCAGATGTTCGAGGTCCCCATTCAGGCCTCCATCGGCGCCAAAATCATCGCCCGCGAGACCGTTCACGCCATGCGCAAGAACGTCCTCGCCAAGTGTTACGGCGGCGACATTTCGCGCAAGCGCAAGCTGCTCGAAAAACAGAAGGAAGGCAAAAAGCGCATGAAGCGCATCGGCCGCGTCGACATCCCCCAGGAAGCTTTCCTCGCCGTCCTGAAAGTCGGGGAGAGCAGCAACTAGAAATCTCCGGCTTGCATTTGCTTTGAAAGGGCGCGGCTTCAAGCCGCGCCGAACGCCGCCTCGGCGCTATGAACGGGCCTGCCCGCGATCCTGTTTCTCAGCGTCACCCCCTCCAGAAACTCCATGGCGATGAAGGGCGCGTCCACGTGCTTGCCAATTTCATAGATGGTTCAGATGTTGGGATGATTGAGAGCCTAGGCGGCACGCGCTTCGCGGCGAAAGCGCTCCAGGGCCTGGGCATCTCGGGCCAACTCGTCGGGCAGGAATTTCAGGGCGACGAAGCGCCCCAGTTCAGTGTCTTCAGCTTTGTAGACCACACCCATCCCGCCGCTGCCGAGCTTCTCGACAATGCGGTAGTGCGAGATGGTCTGGCCGATCATTCGTGGCGAATCTTACGTCGACGAAAAGGCAAGGCAACGGGAGTAAACGAGTTATCGACCCTGGGACAGGATAGCTGTCGAAACATCTGATAACGACAACTAAGAATTGCCTTTGTATAAGAGAGCCCGGCGTGGACGCGCCGGGCTCATGTTCACAGCGTTACGGCACCACGATCACGGGAGGACGCTTCGGGACCTGCACGGTCCTCGCCATCTTCTCTGCCATTGCTTTGTGTCCTGCGCTTACCCGGATCTTGTAACGTGTCTCAGCCTTGTCGGTCTGATCCGCGACGTGCGCTGGCTCTTGTTCTCCTTTCTGCAGTTCCAAGAAATCTTCCTTGAACGCCGAATTACCGATGAAGATCAGCCAGCAGTGATCATTCGCGCAGAAAAATACTCTCCTGTCTTTATGGGTGCCCACGTGCTCCGTATCTTGACACTCAAACACAGCTTGGTCAGAGAGAACGTCAATCTCGATGAGGAGGTTCTTGCCATCGGGTTTTCTGGCTGGATTGTGAGTTACGACCGTTGTAAGGTCTTTTCCGTCGGCTGGAGGAGCGATTTTCACCTCAGGTAGTGTAGCGGTTGAATCTACGGTAGCCATGCGCTCTCCTTCTCAACCGGCCCCTCAGTGTGGCTGTTGAGCCGGGTTTTGGTTCTTCTTGAATTGTCGTGCGATCTCGCGAAAGCGAGAGTCCAGTAATAATTCGCGTTGCCCAGGATCATTCTCCAGTTCGGCCAGGGTCCAACCCCGGGCTAAAGCTCTCTTCACCAAATCCAGCGCGGCGTCACGGTTGCCGAGATTCTCGTAGGCTTCGCCTGCTCTGGCCAGCACGCTGGGATCGTCTGGAGCGCGGGCCAGCGCTGCATCGATGAGTGGCGCTGCCTTCTCGCGCAGCTTGCCCCGGGAGTACAAGAGGCCGAGTTCCACCTGGACGTCGGCATCGTCCGTACGGACCTTGGCAATCTCATCCAGCCGCGCCAGTTCGTTGCGAGATGCCTCATCACCTTCGCTCTTGCGGTTCATCCACTCATAGGCGATGCTGAGATTCGACCACGCATGCCAGTCGTTGCTATTGATCGCCAGCGCCCTCTGCGTCATCGCAACCGACTCGGCCCAGCGGCGCTCGCGATAGTAGAGAGCGCCCAGATTGGTGTAGGCGGCGTAGCTCGGCTGCAATTCGATCGACCGCTTGAGATCTTTCTCCGCCTCGGCATCCTTCCCCAAGAGCTGCGCCATGCCCCCCAGTGTCGCGTAGGCCATAGCGTTGTCGGGCGTGATTTCCAGAACGTGCTGGAACTCAGCGGCCGCTTCGGTGTACCCCCGCTGACGGTAGTAGAAAACTCCCAGTTCGTAATGGGCGTCCCAAGCGCGTGGGCGGAGCACCGCCGCTTTCTTGTACGCGCTCTCTGCGCGATCTGCCTGCCCCATGCTGGCGAACACCGCGGCTTCGGTCAGCAGCGCGTCTGGATCGAGCGGTTCCAGCTTTAAGGCTTGCTGGATTTCCTGGAGCGCGAGGTTGTATTGACCTTTGCCGCTGTGAACGCGGGCCAAAGTCACGTAGACCGCTGGTAACCGGCTGTTCAATTCGGCGGCGCGCCTGCAGTCTCTCTCTGCCTCGTCGATCCACCGGGGATCGTGGTCGAGCCGGTACTTCGCCCAGTGCGCCTCTCCCAGCCCGCTGAACCCGAGCGCGAAGCCGGGATCCGCTTTTACGGTTTGCTCAAACAAACCGATCGCAGAGTCCAGGTTAGCCGGTTTGTCCCAACGCTCCAGGTACTTCAGTCCTGCCAAATACGATTCGTGTGGTGCTGCCTGCAGTTGCGTTGTGACTCCAGCCGCATGTTCCCGGGAAGAGCTTTGCCGGAGAATCTCGGACTGGCGTATGCCGATACCGACCACTGTGACCACAGCCGCAGCGGCTAGCACTGCGAACCACTGTCTCAACCGGAGCCGCGTTCGCATCGACATCGGCCCCGAGTCGGCTCGCCGCAGATCCACCGCGATCTCTCGCACGGAGAAGTAGCGCTTATCCGGGTCCTTGTCGAGGCACTTTTGGATCACTCCGTCGAGCGTAGCGCTGATGTTGGGATTCAGCTTGCTGAGCGCCGGGGGTTGCTGGTGCAGAATTGCGTCGGTCAGCGCCGGTCCCGATCCCAGAAACGGGCGCCGCCCCGTCGCCATCTCATACAGGATGCAGCCGACCGCCCAAATGTCCGTTCGTGCGTCCAGTTTGCCTGCCAGCAGCTGCTCGGGAGCCATGTAGGGCAACGTGCCAACAAAGGGCTTCGTTTCGCTCAGACTCTCGGTCACCGCGGTCGGACTGACTTCGCCGTGCAGGATCATGGCAAGTCCGAAATCCAGTATCTTGAGTCGCGCATCGGGGGTGACGCGGACGTTGGCCGGCTTCAGGTCGCGATGGATGACACCATGCTCATGCGCCGCCGCCAGGCCTTCGAGAAGTTGCGAGCCGAGATGGATGATCTCCTTTTCCGAGAGTGGCCCGGACGCCAGCATCGCGTCGAGAGACAGACCCTCGATCAGTTCTTCGACCAGGAAGTCGGTGCCATCCTGAGTGTCAAAGTCGTGCACCGTCGCGATGTTAGGGTGGTTGAGCTTCGAAAGCGCAAGCGCTTCTTTATGAAAGCGCCTGCGGGTGGCGATTTCGACCACGATTCCGGGAGGAAGGACTTTCAGCGCGACGTCGCGATCGAGGCGCTCGTCATGCGCGCGAAAAACCACACCCATTCCCCCAGCACCAATTTGTTCCAGAATGCGGTAATGGGAGAGTGTGGCCTGCACGGGGACATCCTGGACCGCGTCCTTAGATTCGATCCCCTGAGCTCTCGATCGATTGCTGCCCCAAATGCAAACGCGCGCCTCTGACGGTGTCGTGTCCGAAGTGGGAAATGCTCTTCGGGGAGACGAGAGAGCGCACGAGGTGATCTTCCGCTCAGAACTATGCGATGTCAGTGACGGCGGTCACATCTTCAGCCTGAGAGGGTGTCGGGCATCCATCCCCGAGAAGTGGCCAGAGGAGGAGGTTTGTGTGCACTACGGATTTTGCCGACACGAATACGACGCCATTTGTAGTCAACTGAATCGTTCCGGCAGGTGTAAGGTGTACCGTCGACTTGAACTCTAGAAGTCCGACTCACCTCAGTATTCGTGAGTGAAGACCTGTTTACAACAACTATCCGGCGAATCGATGGGACGGCAGCTACCGGTGATTTGGGTAACGGTCTGCACCTCCCTGGGGTGAGTTTGCGGCTTTTCCGCATCGATTCCTGCCAGATACATGTTTGCGCAGTCTGACAGATTGTTGTCTGTGACGCCAGGCACCGAGTGCGATCGGAAAAACCCCGGTCAGGGATCTAATATTTGCGACATAAGAGTCTCGCCAACAACAGCCCTTGCGACACGACTGCATTGTCGGTTCGCAGTTGAGAGGCTAGGCGCGAAAAAGCGCCAGATAGTGACCCGGATCACAGCCAGAGCGACAAACTGCGAGGAGAATCGAAACCGCAAGAGTGTTCTTCACACAATCCGACCCCATATAACAGCGGCTCGCTTCCGCCGGGGTTGCTGATCGCGATAAGCGGCTGAGCGATCCTCTTCGACTTGGACGGTTCGAAGGAGGGTGTCATGAAATCCAGGAAGAGCCGCAAGGCCGGGGCTGAACCGCCACTCATCCTGTTGCAACCCTGCGATCCCGAAAAGCTACGTTGGGAGATGCAACCGGTGTAACTGGCGATCGCACGCCGCGCGTTTGAGTTGTTCGAAAAGCGTAATCGTGAGCATGGCCACCACGAGGAAGATTGGTTTCGGGCTCTTCGATTGGAAATCACGGCACAGATGCTCGAACCGACCACGGATCGCGTTTTCCTGGAGGCTGTGGCGGAGGCGCGCCGGGACAGTCCGATCGTAAGTGTGCTCAACATCGACGTTGTTTGCACAGCCAAGCTGATACCACTGGATTCACCAATCGCAGCTTTAGCATGGCCGGTCTGAACATAGCGCGGCAACTGCTGTTAGAACAGGGTGACGACGTGCCACAACAAGAGCATGTAGTTCTGCATGCAGGCCAGATTGGGAAGGTGATCAAGGCACTCCAGCGCCGGGATTACGAAATAGTTGGGCCAACCGTGCGGGATGGGGCGATCGTTTATGACCGGATTGGATCCCCTGAGGATTTGCCGGCAGGTTGGACCGACGTGCAAGAACCGGGAAACTACCGGCTCATGCAGAGCGAAGATCAGGCTTTCTTTGGCTATGCGGTGGGGCCACAAAGCTGGAAGAGATATCTCCACCCCGCTAACGTGCGACTCTGCTCGGCCGAGCGTCAGGGAAAGACATTCCGAGTCCTGAACAATGAGACGCAGCTCACGCGTCCGTTCGCGTTCCTGGGAGTTCGGGCATGCGAACTAGCCGCCATCGCCGTGCAGGACCGAGTTCTGCTCCAGGACAGGTTCCGCGATCCCATCTACGTGCAGCGCAGTGCCGACAAATTCATCATTGCAGCGCAATGCACGCGGGCTGCGGCGACGTGCTTCTGCGAATCCATGGGAACCGGACCGCGGGTTACAGGTGGATATGATCTGGTCCTTACAGAATTGCTCGGACCGAAAGGACACCGTTTCCTTGTGAAGTCCGGAAGTGTGCTCGGATCCGAGGTATTAGCTGAGCTGGAAGTGTCTCCAGCCGATGAGGAAGATCTTCAAGAGATGGAAGTCGCAGTTAGGGAAGCCGCAAGCCGGCAGACTCGCCGCATCGAGACTGACGAGATCAAGGAATTGCTCTCCCAGAGTTTTGACCATCCGCGCTGGGACACTGTCGCGCAACGCTGCCTGACCTGTGCCAATTGCACGATGGTGTGCCCCACCTGCTTCTGCACTACGGTGGAAGATGTCAGTGACATCAGCGGGGATCATGCTGAGCGTTGGCGCCGTTGGGATTCCTGTTTCACGCTGGGTTTTTCTTACATCCACGGCGGCAGCATACGAAACTCCGGCAAGGCCCGATACCGGCAGTGGATGACTCACAAGCTAGCGTCGTGGATCGACCAGTTTGGCACTTCGGGCTGCGTTGGCTGTGGTCGCTGCATCACGTGGTGTCCGGTGGGGATCGACATTACTGAAGAAGTTCGGGCCATTCGGGAAGGAGAGCAGGATGGAAAACCTTGAGCGCATCATCGCTGAGTGCCCTTTTTTCACAGGCCTCGATCGTGATTACCTGAACTTGATCGTCGGCTGTGCCTCGAATGTCCGCTTTGAAGCCGGTGCCTACGTCTTCCGAGAAGGTACCCCCGCCGACACTTTTTATCTGATCCGCCAGGGCCAGGTGGCCGTTGAGATCTTTGCGCCGCAGCGCAAGCCTCTCGTTGTCGCCACGATTGGAGAAGGAGAGATTCTGGGTTGGTCGTGGCTCCTCGCACCCTATGTCTGGAAGTTCAATGGCCATGCCCTCCAGAACATACGCGCCATCGCTCTCGACGGAAAGTGTCTGCGAGCCAAGTGCGAGGCAAATCACGATCTGGGTTACGAAGTATTAAAGCGCCTCGTTCAGATTATTGAGCACCGGCTGGATGAGGCCCGATTCCAGTTGGTTGACGTTTACGCGGTGCGATGATGAGCACAGCGATTGCTTTCGCCGCCGATCCGATGACTCCGCAGCCCTACTGCGTGCACGACGTGGCGAAGGAAACCCCCGACACCTTCACGCTTACGCTCCAGCCTCAAAACGGAACCTGCGGAGGTTCGTTTCAGCCGGGACAGTTCAGCATGTTGTGGGTCTTCGGAGCAGGGGAGTTGCCTATCTCCATCAGCGGCGACCCAGGAAAACAAAACCATCTCGTCTACACCGTCCGCTCCGTCGGCAAAGCGACCCATGCGCTCGTGAGCCAGAAAGCAGGCGCGGGCGTTGGCGTACGCGGCCCCTTCGGGACAGGTTGGCCGGTGGGCGCAGCCCGAGGCCTCGATCTCGTCCTTGTGGCCGGCGGAATTGGACTCGCCCCTCTGCGGCCTGTCATTTATCACGTTCTGTCCCATCGGCGCGACTATGAGCGGCTCGTGGTGCTCTATGGCGCGCGCAGTCCTCGCGATCTTCTCTACCGCAAGGAACTGGCTGCCTGGGCCCGGCAGCCCGACACGCAAGTGCTCGTCACCGTGGACTACGGTGGATTGAGTTGGCGCAATCATGTGGGCGTAGTAACAACGTTGTTCAAGTTCGCGCGCCTGCGCCCGTCCCGCTCACTAGCGATGCTTTGCGGGCCCGAGATCATGATGCGCTTCGTGGTCCGCGACCTGGAGGCACAGGGCCTTAGCCGCAACCAGATCTATCTCTCCATGGAAAGAAACATGAAGTGTGCGGTCGGATTCTGCGGCCATTGCCAGTTTGGTCCGCACTTTATTTGCAAAGACGGACCAGTGTTTCCGTACGAGCAAATCGCTGCGCAGATGGACAAGTATGAGCTCTAACAAGGAAAGGCCTAGGATCGCAGTCTTCAAGTTCGCTTCCTGCGACGGCTGTCAACTGAGCCTACTCGACGCCGAAGACGAACTTCTGGGAGTGGTGGGCGCAGTGGATGTTGCCTATTTTCCCGAAGCTACTCGGACCATGCAGAAGGGGCCCTACGACATTGGATTTGTCGAGGGATCGATCACCACGCATCAGGACGCCCAGCGCATCCAGGAAGTGCGAAGACAGTGCAAGACGCTTATTACGATCGGCGCGTGCGCCACTGCCGGAGGTATTCAGGCGCTCCGAAACTGGAAGGACGTCGATGAATTCGTTCGGGTTGTGTATCCGACACCGCAGTTCATCAGCACCCTGAAGCTCTCCACGCCGATTGCCGAACATGTCCCAGTCGACTTCGAACTGCGGGGTTGTCCGATCAACAAGTACCACCTGATCGAATTGGTCACAGCCACTCTGGCGGGCCGCAAGCCGAATATTCCCACCTACAGCGTATGCATCGAGTGCAAGCGGAAGGCAAGTGTCTGCATTGCTGTGGCCCGCGGGATCGCCTGTCTGGGGCCGGTCACGCAGGCGGGTTGCGGCGCCCTGTGCCCGAGCTACGACCGCGGGTGTTACGGCTGCTATGGTCCTATGGAAACTCCCAATACCACTTCACTCACGAA